>Ga0182232_1000002_pt1 | contig 150391 bp, 120 predicted proteins | sample G6R1MG_30_FD_155484 | JGI IMG/M metagenome (GOLD analysis project Ga0182232, IMG submission 155484) | Phyllosphere microbial comminities from miscanthus, Michigan, USA - G6R3_NF_07NOV2016_LD2 MG | ecosystem: Host-associated > Plants > Phyllosphere > Phylloplane/Leaf | place: USA: Michigan... | reverse complement strand
GGACCATCCAGCCAAAGCCGGATCATCCATCCGCTAAATCTCCAAGATGACCAGCAAACCGCCCCGCCAAGTCCCGTAAGACCCGCTGGCCGCCGCCGATGAACAGGCTTCTAGAGGCCGCCCCGCCCATCGTCAACCGCGAAATGAACGCCAATCGCATTTTTTGCGACAGGTCCAAGACAGCCCACTCCAAGCCCCTGAATCCGCTCGCAAACGCCGTTTCGTGACGGGGATGGCGCGTGCCAGGGATCGCGCGCGTGCCCCCTCCCCTCTTCTGCAGCCGCACTGTTCGGCGGTGGCGGGCCTCGTCCGAAAAGCCCCCTCCCCTGCCCCGGTGTCTCAGGCACGCCGTCGCGTGCGGGCGGCGTCGCGCAAGGCGTAGGCCGCCGCGCCCAGCACCATGGCGGCGAGGGCGAACCAGGTCAGGGCATAGACGAGGTGGTTGTCGGGAAACGCCACGACGGTGAGGCCGCCCAGCGGCAGGCCGCCGGGATTGGGCGTCGCATCGGCGTCGATGAAGTAGGGGGCGGCGGCCGTCACGCCGCGGGCAGCCGCGATCGCGGTGACGTCGCGCGAGAACCAGCGATTGGCCGGCGGATCGTTGCTGCGCAGGAATGCGCCGCCGGGCTCCGAGAGGCGCAGCAGGCCGGCCACATGCACGGGCCCGGTGAGCTGGCCGGCCGACCGTGTGGCGGGATCGCGCCGGTCGGTCGGGACGAAACCGCGGTTTATCAGGATCGCCCGGCCGTCCCCGCCCTCCAGGGGGGTGAGCACCCAGAACCCGGCGCCGGCTTCCGTGACGGCCTGGACCAGCGTCTCGCGGTCGTGGCGAAACACACCGTCAGCGAAGACGTGGCGGTAGGGATCGCAATCGGCGTTTGCGCAATCCGTGGGGGCCGGTACGGGCGCGGCGTGGATGCGGGCTTCGACGCGGGCGACGAGGTCGTGCTTCCAGGCGCGGCGCTGGAGCTGCCAGACGCCGAGGGCTACGAGGCCGGCGGCGAGGAGGCCGGCGAGCAGTCCGAACAACCAGGGGCCGGAACGGAAACGGGCCGCACTCATGGAATGCGGCCCGGACGATCGGTCAATGGTTGTGCTGATGCGTCGCCGGCGCCGGGCCCGCCGTGCCGGGCTCGACCGGCATCGATTGGGGCGCGGGCATGTGCATGCCGTGGTCGGCCGGCATCATGTTGGTATCGAGGTGGTACATCACCCACACGGAGCCCACGAGGGTGATGAGCACGAGGGTTAGGGTGAAGATCAGGGCGAGGATCGTCCAACCCCCTTCCGACTTCGTGTTCATGTGCAGGAAGTAGACCATGTGGACCACGATCTGCACCACGGCGAAGCCCATGACGATGATGCCGGTGAGGCGGGGATTGCCGAGGACATCGGACATCACCAGCCAGAACGGGATCGCCGTCAGGATCACCGACAGGACGAAGCCCGTCATGTACCCCCGGAACGAGCCGTGCCCGCCCGGCATCTCGTGCACCTCATGGCCGCTGCCACGGACGTGCGCGTCCTCCGTTGCGGCGCTCATCAAAGGACTCCCATGAGGTAGACGAAGGTGAACACGCCGATCCAGACCACGTCGAGGAAGTGCCAGAACATCGACAGGCACAGAAGGCGGCGCTTGTTGGCATCGCCGAGACCGCGCATGTGCGCCTGGACCATCAGGACCACGAGCCAGACGAGGCCGAGGCTGACGTGGAGGCCGTGGGTGCCCACCAGGGTGAAGAACGCCGAGAGGAAACCGCTGCGCTGGGGTGTGGCCCCCTCGTGGATGAGGTGGTGGAACTCGTAGAGTTCGAGGCCGATGAAGCACAGGCCGAACAGGCCGGTGATCGCGAGCCAGAGCTGCATCCGGTCCTGATCGTCCTTCTCCATCGCCAGCATGGCGAAGCCATAGGTGATGGAGGAGAACAGCAGCATCGAGGTGTTCAACGCCACGAGCTTCAGATCGAACAGGTCCTTCGGCGAAGGACCGGCCGCGTAGTTGCGCCCGAGGACGGCATAGACCGCGAAGAGCGCCGCGAAGATGAGGCAGTCGCTCATGAGGTAGAGCCAGAAGCCCAGCATCGTCCCGTTCTCGGGATGATGCCGGCCCTCGGCGTCGAGGAAGACGGGGGTGTCCCCCGGCCCCTGGAAGTCTTCGGCGGTCAGAGCCGCCGTGGAATGCGCCGCCATGGTGTTCAGACTCGTTCCGCGAGAAGGGCCGTGCGCGCATTCTCCGTCCGCACGACCTCGTCGACGGGGATGTAGAAGTCGCGGGCGTAGTTGAAGGTATGGCCGATGGCGACCACCGCGATTGCCACGAAGCTGAGCGCCGCGAGCCACCAGATGTACCAGATCATCGCGAACGAGAAGACGATGCTGAGCACGCCGAGGATGATGCCCGCCGCGGTGCTGCGCGGCATATGGATCTTCTGGAAGCCGCTGACCGGACGCGTGTAACCGCGCTTCTTCATGTCCCACCACGCGTCATGGTCGTGGACCACGGGCGTGAAGGCGAAGTTGTAGTCCGGCGGCGGCGAGGAGGTCGCCCATTCCAGGGTGCGGCCGTTCCACGGGTCGCCGGTCACGTCGCGCAGCTCCTCGCGGCGGAGGAAGCTGACCACGAGGGTGACGGCGAACGAGGCGATGCCGAGCAGGATGAGGAACGCCCCGAAGGCCGCGATGATGAACCAGATCTGCAGCGAGGGATCGTCGAAGTGCTGCACGCGGCGCGTCACGCCCATGAGGCCGAGCACGTAGAGCGGCGCGAAGGCGAACCAGAAGCCCGTGAGCCAGAACCAGAACGAGGTCTTGCCCCAGAACGGATCGAGCTTGTAGCCGAACGCCTTCGGGAACCAGTAGGTGATCCCGGCCAGCATCCCGAACAGCACGCCGCCGATGATGACGTTGTGGAAGTGCGCGATGAGGAACAGGGAGTTGTGGAGCACGAAGTCGGCCGGGGGGACGGCCAGCAGCACGCCGGTCATGCCGCCGATGGTGAAGGTCACCATGAAGCCGACCGTCCAGAGCATCGGCACGTCGAAGTCGATGCGGCCCTTGTACATGGTGAACAGCCAGTTGAAGATCTTGGCACCCGTCGGGATCGAGATGATCATCGTCGTGATGCCGAAGAACGAGTTCACGCTGGCGCCGGAGCCCATGGTGAAGAAGTGGTGCAGCCACACGAGGTAGGACAGGATCGTGATCACCACGGTGGCGTAGACCATGGAGGCGTAGCCGAAGAGGCGCTTGCGCGAGAACGTCGCGGTGATCTCCGAGAACACGCCGAAGGCCGGTAGGATGAGGATGTAGACCTCCGGGTGACCCCAGATCCAGATGAGGTTCACGTACATCATCGGGTTGCCGCCGAGGTCGTTCGAGAAGAAATGCGTGCCCACGTAGCGGTCGAGGGACAGCATCGCCAGAACGGCGGTGAGGATCGGGAAGGCGGCGACGATGAGGATGTTGGTGCAGAGCGCCGTCCAGGTGAAAATCGGCATCTTCATCATGCTCATGCCGGGGGCGCGCATCTTCACGATGGTGGCGATGAGATTGATGCCGGACAGGAGCGTGCCGATGCCGGCGATCTGCAGGGCCCAGATGTAGTAGTCGACGCCGACGCCGGGGCTCATGGCCGGGCCTGAGAGCGGCGGATAGGCGAGCCAGCCCGTGCGGGCGAATTCACCGACGAACAGCGAGGCCATGACGGTCACGGCGCCCGCCACCGTCATCCAGAAGCTGAAGTTGTTCAGGAACGGGAAGGCGACGTCGCGGGCGCCGATCTGGAGCGGCACGACGAAGTTCATCAGGCCCGTCACCAGCGGCATCGCCACGAAGAAGATCATGATCACGCCATGCGCCGTGAAGATCTGGTCGTAGTGATGCGGCGGCAGGTAGCCCTCGACGTCGCCGAAGGCCATGGCCTGCTGGGCGCGCATCATGAGGGCGTCGGCAAAGCCGCGCAGGAGCATGACGAGGGCCAGCACGATGTACATGATGCCGATCTTCTTGTGATCGACGCTCGTGAACCAGTCCCGCCACAGGGGTCCCCAGAGGCGGAAGTAGGTGAGACCGCCCAGCACCGCGACGCCGCCGAGGCCGACCATGGCGAAGGTGATGAGAAGGATCGGTTCATGCAGGGGCACGGCGTCGAGCGTCAGACGCCCGAACAGGAGCTTCTGGAGATCCGGATTGGAGAACATGGGCCTGTCTCGTGAGAGGAGTGCCGAACGGCGTCGCGGGCGACGATGAGCGTCCGCGTTATTTGTTGAGCTGACCGGGGGCGACGGGATCGGCGCCGCTCGGCCCGTCGCTGGGGGACGTACCGTGATCCCCGTGGCCGGCGTGGCCGTCATGCCCGGTCCCCGGCTGCTCGGCGGCACCGCGGGGCGTCACGTCGGGGGCGATGGATTTCGGCTTCATGCCCTGGGGCTGCTCGGAGCTGTGCGATTCGCGGCCCGAACCGCCGACCGTGGCGGCGTTGCCCTCGTCGCCGCGCTCGGCGTAGCGGTTGTCGTATTCGAGGCGGGCGCGGTTGGCGTGGCTGTCCTTGCCGGCGCCGCCCTTGGCGTCGATGGCCATCATCTCGTGCATGCACATCTTGCCCGGCACGGCGCACATGTTGAGGATCTGGCCGTAGAGACCGGAATCGACGGAGGAGTAGAACCGCACGGGCTCGCGCTCGCTCGGGCGCTCGAGTTCGAGGTAGGCGTCGCGGCTGAGGGGCTTGTTCGCCTGCTTGGCCTTAGCCACCCAGGCGTCGAAGCCCGCCTGATCCAGGCCGATGAAGCGGAAGTTCATGCGCGAGAAGCCCGAACCGCTGTAGTTGGCCGACTGGCCCTCATACATCCCGGCCTTGTTGATCACCGCGTGCAGCTTCGTCTCCATGCCGGGCATGGCGTAGATCTGTCCGGCCAGAGCGGGAATGAAGAACGAGTTCATCACCGTGGCGGCCGTGATCTTGAAGGTGATGGGCACATCGACGGGGGCGGCGATCTCGTTGACGGTGGCGATGCCCTGATCTGGGTAGAAGAACAGCCACTTCCAATCGAGTGCGACGACCTCGACCACCAGGGGCTTCACGCCCTCCGGCAGGGGCCGCGACGCGTCGATGCGGCTCAGGGGCCGGTAGGGATCGAGGGTGTGGGTGCTGATCCAGGTCAGGGCGCCGAGCGCCACGACGATCACCAGGGGGGCCGACCAGATCAGCACCTCGAGGTGAGTCGAGTGATGCCAGTCGGGGTCGTAGGCGGCCTCGGTGTTGGACTGGCGGTAGCGCCACGCGAAGAACAGGGTCGCGGCGATGACCGGGATAATAATGAGCAGCATCAGCCCGGTGGAGGCCAGGATGAGATCGCGTTGCCGCATGGCGATGTCGCCCGACGGATTCATGAGCACCATGTTGCACCCCGAGAGGAGGCCGAACACGGGCAGAAGGAGGAGCGTGCGAAGGAATCTGACGGTCATGGGATCGGGCAGACGCGAACTCGATGATGCCGCCCGTGCCGTGCCGCCCAGCGGCGCCACGTCGAACGTGCCGCCTAGTGCGCTGCAACCGGCCGGCCTGACAAGGGGAAAGGTATGCTCTCAGGTAGGCGTGCGGAGCATAGCCAAACCCCCTCGCACGAGGCAATGTGCTTTCCCGCCGCCGGGACAATCCGCCGGGTGCGACAGGACGGCACCACGCTCATCGCCGGCCTGCCCCGCGCCGGCCGACCTTGCGCTTTGACGTGGGCCGGTGGCAGGCCATAATCAGGATCGAGATCCGGAGGTCCGCCCGCGCCGACGCGAGGCCTCCTCCACCTTCAAGCGAGCGAGCATACGTCCCCCGATGAGCGCAGATTACGCCGTGCCGTCCTCGACGCCCCTGGAGCGCGACGCACACGCGACCCTCAGCGACCACACGGTCGCCCCCGGCGAGATTGCCATCGGTGTGGTGATCGGCCGAGCCGCCGAGTATTTCGACTTCTTCGTCTACGGCATCGCCTCGGTGCTCATCTTCCCGAAGGTGTTCTTCCCCTTCGCCACGCCGCTCACCGGCACAATCTATTCCTTCGCGCTGTTCGCTCTCGCCTTCGTCGCCCGGCCCATCGGCTCGGCGATCTTCCTCGAGATCGACCGGCGGCACGGGCGCGGGGTCAAGCTCACCATCGCGCTGTTCCTCCTCGGCGGCTCGACGGCGGCCATCGCCTTCCTGCCGAACTACGCGACGCTCGGCGCCACGGCGATCTGGATGCTCGCGGCCTTCCGGTGCGGACAGGGGCTGGCGCTGGGCGGAGCCTGGGACGGCCTCGCCTCGTTGCTGGCCCTCAACGCCCCGGAGAACCGGCGCGGCTGGTACGCGATGATGCCGCAGCTCGGCGCGCCCATCGGCTTCATGCTGGCCTCGGCCCTGTTCGCGTTCTTCCTTGCGAACCTCTCGGAGGCCGACTTCCTCGATTTCGGCTGGCGCTACCCGTTCTTCGTCGCCTTCGCCATCAACGTGGTCGCCCTGTTCGCCCGCCTGCGCCTCGTGGCGACGGAGGAATTCGTGCGCCTCATCGAGAAGCGTGAACTTGAGCCGACGCCGGCCCTCGAGGCGATGCGGTTCCACGGCCGCGACATCCTCATCGGCGCCTTCGTGCCGTTGGCGAGCTTCGCCCTGTTCCACCTCGTGACGGTGTTCCCGATTTCGTGGATCAACCTGTTCACCAACCGCTCGGTGGGCGAGTTCCTCATGGTGCAGTTCGCCGGAGCCATGCTGGGCGCCGGGGCCATCGTGATCTCGGGCATCGTCGCCGACCAGATCGGGCGCCGTACCCTCGTGGCCGTCTCGGCCGTCCTGATCCTGCTGTTCGCCCTGGCCAGCATCGTCGCGCCCCTGCTCGTGGGCGACAGCGAGGTGGGGCAGACGATCTACGTGCTCGTGGGCTTCGGCCTTCTCGGCCTCTCCTACGGCCAGACCTCGGGCTCGGTGACGAGCAACCTCGGCACCCGCTACCGCTACACCGGCGCGGCCATCACGGCGGATCTCGCCTGGCTCATCGGCGCCGCGTTCGCGCCCCTGGTGGCACTCAGCCTGTCGAGCGAGTTCGGCCTCGCGTGGGTCGGCGTCTACCTGCTGTCGGGCGCCGTCGCGACCCTCGCGGCCCTGGGCTACAACCGTCGCGCCTCGATCCGGGCCTGAGGACGCCCCCCCGGCCATGGCCGAGGGGGACGCCCGCTCCCGACCCCGTCGGGCCGCATCACGAAAGAGGCCGGTTCCTACGGGGAACCGGCCTCTTTCGCGTTTTAGCTCGTCTCATCGCGCCCCTCGGGGACGGCATCCTCGTCCTCGTCGTCGGCGGTGGGGATCGCGTAGCGGTCGGTGAGCCAGCGTCCGAGGTCGATGTCGGCGCAGCGTGTCGAGCAGAACGGCCGGACCTCCGCCTTCGTCCGCTTGCCGCAGATCGGGCAGGATTCCGGCAGTTCGGGTGGCCAGGGCAGCGGGCCGGTCATGCCGCGCTCCCCCAGGCGGCGCGCACGGGAAACCCCTCGCCCTCCAGAAGGCTCAGGGTCTCGTAGAGCGGCAGGCCGATCACCGCGCTATGCGAGCCGACGAGCTTGACCACGAAGGCCTCGGCCAAGCCCTGGATGGCGTAGCCCCCGGCCTTGCCGCGCCATTCCTCGGAGGCGAGGTAGGCCTCGATCTCGCGCCCCGACAGGCGCTTGAACCGCACCCGGGTCTCGACCAGGCGCTCGCGCCGCGTGCCCTTCGGCGACAGGACGCAGACCGCCGTATAGACCCGGTGCTGGCGCCCCGAGAGCAGGCGCAGGCAATCGGCCGCCTCGTCGGCCACCTCGGCCTTGGGCAGGACGCGGCGCCCCACCGCCACCACGGTGTCGGCGGCGATCAGGTAGGCTTGGCGCATGTCGTCGCGCCGCCGGGCGACGTCGCCGGCCGCCGCGAGCTTGTCGCGGGCCAGGCGCCGGGCGAGCTCGCGCGGCGTCTCGGACTTGCGGGGCGTCTCGTCGACGTCGGCCGGCAGCAGCGCGTCGGGCTCGATGCCCGCCTGCTGCAGCAGGGCGAGGCGCCGGGGCGAGGCGGAGGCGAGGACGAGGCGTGCCGCGCCGGCGGGCGGGGACGAAGCGGGGGCGTCTGTCATCGTCAGGGGCGAACCGTCATGCGGAAGGAAGCGGGCCGAGGCATCGCGGGCGGCGTGGGATCAGGAAGCGAGACCGCCCGGCACGCCTCCGCCCTATCGGAATCCGGCCCCGATGGGAACGCGGCGTGCCCGTCATCAAGGCCGTGGACAACGCAACCGTCTCTGGTATGGTCCTCCCCGCGACGCGAAGCGTCGCACCGCCTCACAGCGGCGGGCGGGCGTAGTTCAGTGGTAGAACGTCAGCTTCCCAAGCTGAATATGCGGGTTCGATTCCCGCCGCCCGCTCCAAACGGTTCCCCCCTTCGACGATCCGACGACAGGCCCACCGCCCGATGAAGGCGGCCCGCTTCCTCGCGGGTGCTCAGGCCCGTGTCGGCAGGTGGATCGTCCAGGGCTCCGCGAAAGTGTGCTCCTCGAGATTCACGCCCGGGCCGCCGCGGTCGATCACCACGAAATCCTGGGGCGCGCCGAACGGGGTCAGGACCCCGTGCCAGGTGCCGGGGGCGTAGCTCACGCCCTGGCCCGGAGCCGTGACGAAGGCGCGCGGGCGGCCGGGGCGGCCGTCTTCATCCGGGCAGACGACGACGAGGAACGGCGCGGCGTTCAGGGGCACGAAGGCCTGGGCGCCGAGCGGATGGCGCTCGACGAGGCCGACCACCAGGGGCACGGGATAGGGCTCGGCCTCGACGAGGCCGACGACGACACGGCCCCCCTCCCCCGCGACCGCGATCTCGGCGAGGTCGTGGAAGCGGCGGGCCTTGCCGGCGTTCATGGGCCGGGGCGCGACCTGATCCCGATCGATGACCCGGCCGAAGGGCGCGAAGGCCGCGGCCGTCAGGGGTTCGGCCGTGACGGCGCGGTCGCTCACCTGGGCGCCCCGCGGGGTCACCGGGCGCTCCGGGGCTTCAGCCCGGCATGGCGGTTCACGTCCTTGTAGAGCAGGTAGCGGAACGGGCCGGGGCCGCCCGCGTAGCAGGCCTGCGGGCAGAAGGCGCGCAGCCACATGAAGTCGCCGGCCTCGACCTCGACCCAGTCGCGGTTGAGCCGGTAGACCGCCTTGCCCTCCAGCACGAACAGGCCGTGCTCCATCACGTGGGTCTCCTCGAAGGGAATCGAGGCGCCGGGGCGCATGGCGACGATGTTCACGTGCATGTCGTGGCGCACGTCGTCGCCGGAAACGAACCGGGTGGTGGCCCAGGCGCCGTCCGTGCCCGGCATGGCGGCGGGCTCCTCCCGGCTCTCGTGGGTGACGAAGGATTCGGGCGCGTCGAGCCCCGGCACCCGCTCGTAGGCCTTGCGGATCCAGTGGAAGCGGGCGGCGGTGGCCTCGGCGTTGCGCAGGGACCACGCGGCGCCGGGCGCGAGGTAGACGTAGGAGCCGGGCCGCAGGCCGTGGCTCTGCCCCTCCAGGGTTAGGCTCGGGCGCCCCTCCACCACGAACAACACGCCCTCGGCCTCCGGGTCGGGCTCCGGCCGGTCGCTGCCGCCGCCGGGCGCCACCTCCATGAGGTACTGCGCGAAGGTCTCGGAGAAGCCCGAGAGCGGACGCGACAGCATCCAGGCCCGCGCCCCCTCCCAGAACGGCAGCACGCTCGTGACGATGTCGCTCATCACCCCCCGGGGGATGACGGCGTAGGCTTCCGTGAACACCGCACGCCCGGTCATGAGGGCGGTCTGGGGCGGGAGGCCGCCGCAGGGCGGATTGTAGGAGGAAGCGCTCATGGCGTGTCTCGAACCGTTGTCTCGGGGAGCCGGGCGTCAGGCGGGACGGGCGGTCACGATGGGGGCGTCGAGGGCCGCCGTGGTGTCGACGGGCACGTCGCCGTCGAGGACCCGGTGGGCCTGCGCCCGGTCGATATCACCCTCCCAGGCGGCGATCACCACGGTGGCCACGCAATTGCCGATGAGGTTGCCGAGCGCCCGGGCGATGCCGACGAACCAGTCGATGGACAGGACCAGCACGAGGCCGATCACCGGGATGTCCGGCACCGCCGAGAGGGTGGCGGCCAGCACCACGATGGCCGAGCCCGGAATGCCGTGGGCACCCTTCGAGGTGAGGAGCGCGATGCCGAGGATGAGCAGCAGGTGGCCGAAGGAGAGATCGGTGTTGGTCGCTTGCGCGATGAACACGGTGGCGAGCGTGAGGTAGAGCGAGAAGGCATCGAGGTTGAACGAGTAGCCCGTGGGGATCACGAGGCCGACCGTGGAATCGCGGATGCCAAGGCGCTCGAGCTTGCGCATCACCTGCGGCAGCACGCTGTCGGAGGAGGCGGTGCCGGCCACCACCATCAGTTCCTCGCGCAGATAGCCTAAGAGCTTGAGGATGCTGAAGCCCGCCGCCCGCATGATGGCGCCGAGCACCACGAACACGAAGAACGCGACGCCGGCATAGAACAGCACCACGAGCACGCCGAGCTGCTTCAACGAGCCGATGCCGTACTTGCCCACCGTGAAGGCCACGGCCCCGAGGACGCCGAGCGGCGCGAGGCGCACGATGAAGCCGATCACCTTGAACAGCACGTTGGTGATGCGCTCGATGCTGTCGGCCAGAGGCTTGCCGGATTCGCCGAGCAGCGCGAGGCCGGACCCGAACAGGATGGCGATGATGAGCACCTGGAGGATGTCGCCCTTGGCGAAGGCGTCGACCACCGTCGTGGGGATCAGCTTCATGAGGAAATCGACGGTGCCGGTGACCTGGCCGACCCGGTCGGTGTAGCTCGCCAGCGCCTTGGCATCGAGGGTGGCGGGATCGACGTTCATGCCGCGCCCCGGCTCGAACACGTAGGCGAGGACGATCCCGAGCACGAGGGCGATGGTGGTGACCGCCTCGAAGTAGACCAGGGATTTGAGCCCGACGCGGCCGACCTTGCGCAGGTCCCCGGCGCCCACGATGCCGTGCACGACGACGCCGAACACGAGGGGCGCGATGGCCATCTTGATGAGCTTGATGAAGCCGTCGCCGAGGGGCTTCAGGGCCACGGCAAGGTCCGGTCGGACGACGCCGATGACCACGCCGAGGACGAGGGCGGCCACGACCTGCCCGAACAGGGACGCGAAGAAGCGCCTCATGCGAACCTCCCTCTGAATGTTGAAGACCCTCGACGTGCCGGGCGCCCGGCTCCGGTGCGTCGGCAAGTCCCCTGAATTTCAGCAAGACCCACGCCACGCGGGGGCGTGGTGCGGCAGGCTGCCCTCGGAGGGACCGGTCCGCACGATCCACCGGCGATATCTAGACGTCAAATATTCCTTGTGTCTAAGCTGATCTGAAATTCGTATGGATGGCGTCTGTGGAACTCAGACATCTGCGCTACTTCGTGGCCGTCGCGAAGCATCTCAGCTTCACGGCCGCCGCCGAGAGCCTCGGCATCTCGCAGCCGCCCCTGAGCCAGCAGATCCGCACCCTGGAACTCGAGATCGGCACGGATCTGTTCGAGCGGACGACGCGCCGCGTGGTCCTCACCCGCGCCGGGCACGATTTCCTCGCGCGGGCCGAGGCCATCCTCGAGAAGTCCAACGAAGCGATGGGCCGCGCCCGCGCCATCGGCAACGGAACGGCCGGCATCCTCACCATCGGCCTGACCGGCTCGATCCTGGCCGGGCCCCTGGGCGGGATCGTCCACGCCTTCGGACAGCGGCACGGCGACGTCGACCTGCGCTTGCACGAGATGTCGCCCAACCGGCAGATCTTCGCCCTGAAATCGCATCAGGTCGACCTGATCTTCCTGCGAAGCCCGCCCGCCGAGACCGATCTTGCCCTCGAACTGGCGTGGCGCGAGCGGCTGTGCGTCGTACTGCCGGCGCATCACGACCTCGCGGATCGCGGGGATATCCTCCTCGCCGACCTGCGGCACGAAACGTTCGTCATCCTGAACCCGAACGAATCGCAGTTCGCCCAGGACATCTGGAACCGGTGCATCGGCGCCGGCTTCACCCCCCGCGTGTCGCAGCAGGTGGTCGAGTCGAGCTCCCTCATCAGCCTCGTCGCCGCCGGATTGGGCATCGCCATCATTCCCGAATTCGTCGGTTGCCTCATGCCGCGCGGGCTGGTTTGCCGCCCCCTCGCCGAGTCCGGCCGGATGGCCGACGTCCACGCCCTGTCCCCACCTCAGCCCAATCCCATCGTCGAGACGTTCCTCTGCCTGATGCGGGAGCAAGCCGAGACCGTCGCGGACTGCCTGCGGCAAGGCGGGTAGGCCCGACGGATCGACGATCGGCCGGGGGCTTTCCCGACACACGGTGGGGGCGATCCCCCGGACGTCAGGGGCGTGCGCGAAGGGCGCGGACGTCCCGGGCGGAGTGGCCGAAGCGATTCCGGAACGCCTTGCTGAAGGTCGGGGCATCGTTGAAGCCGCACGCATACAGGATCGCCTTGATGGAGACCCCGTCGCTGGCGGGTGACGACAGCCACTGCCAGGCCCGGTCGAGGCGGGCGTCGCGAATCGCCGTCGCGGGTCCCTCGCTGTCCGCGAAGGCCCGGTACAGCTTGGAGCGGGAGACGTTGAGGACGGCCCCGAGCGCCTCGGGGCCGAAGGCGGCATCGTGCAGACAGCGCTCGATTCGCACCCGCGCGAGGGATCGCAGCGCATTGGTGGAGAGTCCGGCCTCAGGTTCAGTCCCGCCCAGGAGGGGGCGCAGGAGATGCAGCACCCCTTCGAGGGCGAAACCGACCTCGTGATCCGACATCGCGGCGATCGCGTCGGCCACGGCCCGCACATGGGTGAGGAACGGCTCGCTCGCGGCCCCCGCCGGGATATGACGACCGGCCAGGGCTTCGACGCGGCCGGCCTGACCCTCGAACGCGGCGCGGGGCACGGAGAACCGGATTTCGCGATACGGCGTGACGGCACCGATGGCGTAGGGTCGGCCCATGGTGACGAAGCCGACGTCACCGGGCCTGAGCAGGGCCCCGGTCCCGGCCTGGTCGGCGTAGCCGCGCCCTTCGAGGGGAACGGTGACGACCATATCGTCCTGGCCCGTCCGCCGGACGTGGCGGAGGTCGGCCTCCACGGCCACCGGGCTGCTCTGCGTCATGAGCCAGGTGCCGTGCGACGACGCGGCGGCCAGACGCCTCGCGGAAAAGCGGCCATGCGGGTTCACGCGCGTGACGTGACCCACGGGCTTCAGGGCGGTGTCCCGCCAGAATTCGAAGGCCTGCGCCGGCTTCACGCCGTTCGTCGTTTCGACGAGGCTCGGGATCATCGGGCGTGTGGACATCGAAGAACTCCGGGAGGGGGTTCATCATGGAAGAACGGGGTGCGCCGTCGCGCCACGATGGACCGGCCTGCCCGGGGCTTGTTCGAAGCGTGCCGATGGAACCGTCGTTCGCCGAGACGCTGGAACGCGAAGCTGCCTTCGGACTCGCCTATGCACCCTGAGGAACGGGCGCAATCCGCTGGGCCTCGCCGCCCGGGCTTGTCCCCCCTTCGAGAGTTCCTGGCACGACGCGCTTTCGGTCCTGCTAAGCGATTGAAACGACGGTGACGCTGGCGATTTCGACAGGCGCTCTAAGCGTCGCTTCATACGGTGCCGCTTGATCGCTTCGGATCGAACGGGCGCGACGGGCTCCCTCGCCTGGAAGGTGTGCGGACCCGCGTTTCAGCGTGTCACCGCACGGATGAGCCGGAAACTGGATCACACGAAGCTTTCATCGAAAGCGACGTCCGCCCCGGTGTCTCGTGACGTCTTTCACCGAACGCCCGCCGCTCCGCCGCGCCCGGAACAAGGGCCGACCGTGACCGGGCGTTTGTGAGGCACTTACCCGAGGAAGCGGCGTACGAGGAGGCGGGCGAGGTCGCCGGGCGGCTCCGGCGTCAGCACCGCGAGTTTGCGCGACGTGGAGAGGGATGCGAGGCCGTGCAGGCCCGCCCACAGGGTCGCCACCGCCTGCCGGCGTTCGTCGGCATCGGCGATGAGGGGCGTGAGCGCCCCGTCGACGATGGCGATGGTGCGCGCGAGGGCCTCACCGTACCATTCGGGAAACGCCGCCTCCGGCGCCAGAGCGTGCTCGAACACGAGGCTCCAGACCTGCGGATCCGCCTCCACGAAGGCGAGGTAGGCGGAGGCCAGGGCCTCGGCGTTGGCCCGGGGCGACGCCTCCGGCGACACCGCCGCCGACAGGGCGTCATGCAGGCGCTCCAGGGTCCGGGCGTTGACCCGCATCATCACCGTATCGAGGTCGCCGACGGCGTTGTAGATCGAGTTCGGCGCGTAGCCGATCACCGCCGCGAGGCGCCGCATACCCAGCCCGCGCGCGCCCTCCCGGCGGACCAACCCCTCGGCGGCCCTGGTGACGAGGTCCTGAAACTCCTCACGGCTGTGATCGCCGCGCGGCCCCGTTCCGCGCCGTACCGGCTTGACCAACTTCAATCCTCCGCTCGCTGGATTTCACGTCCGACACGTGGGCCCGGCGCCGAAACCTTGTCAAACCGCGGGGCCGGGGATGAGACGAGGGCAACTGCATCGGGCGTCATACGATGCCCACTCGATCACTTCGGATCGAGCGGGCGCCACGGGCTCCCTCTCCCGGAAGAAGAGGGGCGCAGCGTTTCACCGTGTTACCGAGCGGATCGGCCAACACCGTATTAGGTCGGCGTCAGCCGGCGCCCTCGCCCGCGGTGTGGGCCCGCACGGCGTCAACCGCCCAGCCCCCGGAGACGCTTGTCCCAATCGCTATTTTGAACGACGTTCAATGCGACGGGAACGAGGCGCCCCGAGGCCATGGCCGGCTCCGAATTTGACGCTTCGCCCACCGCCGGGCAGTCATGGTGCCGCCGAGGAGACCTGTGATGTTTCGTGACTTGATGACCGCGCGCCGGTTCGCGCCCCTGTTCTGGTGCCAGTTCTTCTCCGCCTTCAACGACAATTTCCTCAAGAACGCCCTGGTTTTCCTGATCCTCTTCAAGGTCGGCGGCGAGGGGGAAGGCTCCGGGATGCTCGTGACCCTGGCGGGCGCGGTGTTCATCGGGCCGTTCTTCCTCCTGTCGGGGCTCGGCGGCGAGATGGCCGACCGCTACGACAAGGCGCTCGTGGCCAAGCGGCTGAAATTCGCCGAGATCTTCGGGGCCGCCGCCGCCGCCCTCGGCTTCTGGCTGCATTCCGTGCCGGTGCTGTTCGTGGCGCTCGGCCTGTTCGGCACCATCGCGGCCCTGTTCGGCCCCATCAAGTACGGCATCCTGCCCGACCATCTGCGCCGCGAAGAGCTCACCGCCGGCAACGCGCTCGTCGAGGCCGCGACCTTCCTCGCCATCCTGCTCGGCACCATCGTGGCGGGCCTCGCCTCCGCCATGGGGGGCGACGCCCTGGCGTTCAGCGCCCTCATCATGGTGTTCGCGGTCCTGTGCTGGCTCTCGGCCCGGGCCATTCCGGCGACGGGCGAGGCCGCTCCGGGCCTGCGCGTCGACCCCAACGTCCTGCGCTCCACGGGCAGCCTCATCCGCGAGCTGTGGCGCGACACCCGGCTGTGGCGCGGGGCGATCATCGTCAGCTGGTTCTGGCTCGTCGGCGCCGTGGTCCTCGCCCTGCTGCCGGTGCTGGTCCGCACGAGCCTGAACGGCTCGGAGACCGTGGTGACCCTGCTGCTCGCGGTGTTCTCGGTGGGCATCGCGGTCGGCTCGGGCCTCGCCTCGTGGCTCGCGAGCGGCCGCATCGTGCTGCTGCCCACCCCCATCGGCGCGCTGCTCATGGGCGTGTTCGCCCTCGATCTCGCCTGGACCGTGGCGCATCTGCCCCCGGTGTCCGGCGAGATGCTGGGCGCGGGCGCGTTTCTCGCCACGGGCACGGGCCTGCGCATCGCGGCGGCCTTCGCGGGCCTCGCGGTGGCGGGCGGCCTCTACATCGTGCCGTCCTTCGCCGCCGTGCAGGCCTGGACCGACAAGGACCGGCGCGCCCGGGTCATCGGCGCCGTCAACGTCATCACCGCCGCCTTCATGGTGGCGGGGGCGCTGGGCCTCGCCGCCCTGCAGGCGGCCGGCTGGTCCATGACCGCGCTCCTCGCCCTCATCGGCGGCCTCAACCTCGTGGCCGGCGTGGTGATCCTCGCGGTGCTCCCCACGAGCCCGTTTCGCGATTTCCTCTCTATCGTGTTCCGGGCGTTCTACCGCCTGGAGGTGCGCGGCCTCGATAACGTCGACAAGGCCGGCCCCAACGCCATCATCGCCCTCAACCACGTCTCGTTCCTCGACGCGCCGCTCGCCCTCTCGCTCCTCGACCGCGAGCCGGTCTTCGCCATCGACCACGGCATCGCGCAGCGCTGGTGGGTGCGGCCGTTCCTCGCCATGACCAAGGCGATGCCGCTGGACCCGACCCGGCCGCTGGCCACCCGCACCCTCATCAAGGCCGTGCGCGACGGCGAGACCCTCATCATCTTCCCCGAGGGGCGCCTCACCGTCACGGGCAGCCTGATGAAGGTCTATGACGGCGCCGGCCTCATCGCCGACAAGTCCGACGCCATGGTGGTGCCGGTGAAGATCGACGGCCTGGAGAAGACCGCCTTCTCGCGTCTCTCGAAGGCCCAGGTGAAGCGGCGCTGGTGGCCGAAGGTCGTGGTGACGATCCTGCCGCCGGTGAAGCTCGCCATCGATCCGGCGCTCAAGGGCAAGCAGCGCCGCCGCGCGGCCGGGTCCGCCCTCTACGACGTGATGTCCGACCTCGTGTTCGAGACCGCCGCCATCGACCGTAGCGTCATGGCCGCGCTCATCGAGGCGGGCACCGACCATGGCTGGCGCCGCACCGCCGTCGAGGACCCAGTGACGGGACGCCTGAGCTACGCCCGCCTCGTGATGGGCGCCAACATCCTCGGCCGCAAGCTCATGCCGCTCGCCCCCGAGGGCAAGGCCATCGGGTTGATGCTGCCCAACGCCAACGGCGCGGCGGTGACGTTCTTCGCCCTCGCCAGCGCGGGACGGGTGCCCGCGATGATCAACTTCTCCGCCGGCCCCGCCAACGTGCTCTCGGCCTGCCGAGCGGCGCAAGTCGACACGGTCCTCACCTCCCGGGCCTTCATCGAGAAGGGCCGCCTCGGGCCGCTCATCGAGGCGATCCAGGGTAGTGTGACACTCGTCTACCTCGAGGACGTGCGCGCCGGCATCACCACGGGCGACAAGATCCGGGGGTTCCTCGCGCCCCGCAAACCCCTGGTGGCGCGCAAAGGCAGCGATCCGGCCGCGATCCTGTTCACGTCGGGCTCCGAGGGCACCCCGAAGGGCGTGGTGCTGGCCCATCGCTCGATGCTCGCCAACACCGCCCAGGTCGCCGCCCGCATCGATTTCGGGCCGAGCGACAAGGTGTTCAACGTCCTGCCCGTGTTCCACGCCTTCGGGCTGACGGCGGGCCTCGTCCTGCCCCTCGTCTCCGGGGTCCCGGTCTACCTCTACCCCTCGCCCCTGCATTACCGGATCGTGCCCGAGCTCGTGTACGGCACCAACGCCACGGTCCTGTTCGGCACCGACACGTTCCTGGCCGGCTACGCCCGGATGGCCCACGCCTACGACCTGCGCTCCCTGCGCTACATCGTGGCCGGCGCCGAGCCGGTGAAGCTCGCCACCCGCAAGACCTACGCGGAGAAGTTCGGCCTGCGCATTCTGGAAGGCTACGGCGTCACCGAATGCGGGCCGGTGGTGGCCCTCAACACGCCGATGTTCAACCGCTTCGGCACCGTCGGCCGGTTCCTGCCCGGCATCGCGTATCGCCTCGAGCCGGTCCCCGGCATCGACGAGGGCGGGCGGCTCCACGTGAAGGGGCCGAACCTGATGCTCGGCTACCTCAAGGCGGACGACCCTGGAAAACTCCAGCCCCCTGAAAACGGCTGGCACGACACCGGCGATATCGTCGCCCTCGACGCGGAGGGGTTCATCACCATCAAGGGCCGGGCCAAGCGCTTCGCCAAGATCGGCGGCGAGATGGTGTCGCTCGCCGCCGTCGAGGCGCTGGCCGCCGACCTCTGGCCCGACGCCCCGAGTGCGGTGGCCGCCGTGCCGGACGCGCGCAAGGGCGAGCGCCTGATCCTGTTCACGGAGCGGGCCGACGCGACCCGGGCCGCCTACCTCGCCTTCGCCAAGGGCCGGGGCGCCACGGAGCTGGCGATGCCCGCCGAGGTGGTGGTGGGCAAGGTGCCGATGCTCGGCACCGGCAAGGTCGACATGCTAGGCGTCGCCGCGATGGCCCGCGCGCGGGCGGGCGGCGACGCCACGGCGGCGGCGTGAGGGGGGCAGGGCTCGTGCCGCGGGCTTCGGTGGATCGGGTTCGTATCGAGCGGACACAAGGGCGCTCCCTCTCCTGAAAGGAGAGGAGACCCGGCTGATCCGTTCGGTGACACGGTGAAACGCGGGTCCCCACACCTTCCAGGAGAGGGACAGGGTGAGGTGTGTGACCTCTTCGGAGATGGACCACACCTCACCCCAACCCTCTCCTTCCAGGAGAGGGAGACCGGCGCGCCGGCTCGATCCGAAGTGATCACGCGGACATCGTATCACCCCCGCTCGGCCAGGATCGCCTCCGCCAAGCCGTCCACCTGGGCCTCGCTGTGCGCCGCCGAGAACGCCACCCGCAGGCGGGCGGTGCCGGCCGGCACGGTCGGCGGGCGGATGGCGACGACGAGGTAGCCCCGCGCCTCCAGGGCCGCCGAGAGGGCCAGCGCCGCCGGAGCCTCGCCGATGAGGATCGGCACGATGGGGCTCTCGGCCTCCGGTAAGCCCAGCCGGGCGGTGAAGCGGCGGGCGAGCCTGAGCGGCCGGGCGGCGCGCTCGGGCTCGGCCTCCACGATCTCCAGGGCCGCGAGCGCGGCGGCGGCGGAGGCCGGCGGCAACCCGGTGGTGTAGACGAAGCTGCGCGCCCGGCTGGTGAGGAGATCGACCACGGGCCGCGCGGCGCAGACATAGCCGCCATAGGAGCCCAGCGTCTTCGACAGGGTGCCCATTTCGAGGGGCGCGCGCGCCCCCGCCTCCACCACCCCGAGGCCGTGGGCGTCGTCGACAAGGGTCCAGGCGTCGAACGCCTCCGCCAGCGCCAGGAGGTCGGGCAGCGGCGCCCGGTCGCCGTCCATGCTGAACACCCGCTCGGTGAGAATCAGCACCCGCCCGTGGCGGGCGCGGCGGCTCCGAAGCTGCCCGCGCAGGTGGTCGAGGTCGTTGTGGCGAAACCGCAGCATCGTCGCGCCCGAGAGCTGCGCCCCGGCGAACAGGCAGGAATGCCCGAGCGCATCGACGAGGACGAGGTCGCCCGGCCCGACCAGGGCCGTGACCAGCCCAAGATTGGCCAGATACCCGCTGCCGAACACCAGGGCCGCGTCCTTGCCCTTGTGGGCGGCAAGCCGCTCCTCCAGGGCGACGAGCGGCGGATGGTTGCCGGTGACGAGGCGCGACGCCCCCGCCCCGGCCCCGTAGCGCGCCAGCGCCGCCTGCCCCGCCGCGATCACCCGGGGGTCGAGGCTCAGTCCGAGGTAATCGTTGCACGAGAACGACACGAGGGTTTTGCCCCCCCGCACCACCCCGGCCTCCGCCCCCCGCGCCGTCGCGACGAGGTTTCGACGGAGGGTTTTGGCATCGAGGTCCGCGAGGGTTTTTTCGGCGAAGGCGTCGAGGCTGGACATGGGGGGATGGGGGTGGTGGGGGGTTGGGTTGTCAAGCGCCCCCCTGCTGGGGCGACGGAAGAAGTAATTGAAGGAAGTATACAGCGCCGTTGCGTAGAAAAATCTACGAACATGAGGTAGCCCCTTAGTGGGGCCCGTTTGTTTCTAATAAAGCACTGCCGGCTTTGGTACTGGTCTGCGCCCCGCTGGGGGGGAGCGGCCGCCACGCGATCAAGATCGCACAGCAATTCAGCAACGGACGGGCCTCAATCTAACAATTTTTGATCGCAAATCGCAGCCATGACACGCACCGAGTTCACCGAAAGATTGAACTACCAAGCCAACGCCTCGGGGATCTCTTCGAACAACGCTCCTAGTTCATCGATGAGTACCGCTTGACGCTTCATCTCGAACCACACGGTTGACTGACCCATTGACTTAATCCCCTTCGCCAACGCATCCAACTCTTGCTGATTAGAGCCAAGCGCCTTTTTATCTCTATATTCGTATAAACGAGCCCTGTATGAGCCGTATGCTGTCCGCCTGGACTGCACGAGCACCTCTCTGATGTTTAGTGATAGTAACCGGATTGTGAACCCAGCCCTTAAATAACTGATTTCGTCTAAATCCTCGCTCGGCAGAAACATAAATGTGTCAATCAGATCAAGTTCGATATAACGAAGCGGATCTTCAATTCTAGGATTTATAAGCGCAGGATATCCAGTTTGTGGCGGAACAATCGGATCATTAGGCTTGCGTGTTATTTCTACGAGAGCTCCGCTCTGATCGATAACGGCGAAGCGACTCCCCTTCGGGCTGTTGCAGGGACCACATGCATACAAGTAATTCAGCCAAGCGAAAGTATGCTCTGGATAAAGATCCTTGGGCAGTATGTGCTCCACCTCATCGGCGTAAGAATCTTCACAGTAACAGCAACGCCTACTTCCGGAGCAAATCTCGTCAAGAGCACCTCTAACTTCGCGAAATATCGGACTAGTTCGCGTGTTATTAGCCTTGAACGATAATTTTGCGTGCCGCACTCTTTCTTCGTAAGTAGTTAGACTGTCCACCTCGGACTGAAGACGTGCGAGTGCCTCTAGGGCGCGCTGGGAGAGGTCGCGGTCGGGCAGGCGGATCATTCGACTGGCAAGCCTGTGCGCTGCGCTACTGTGGACGTAGTTGGCAGGGCAGCACGAAGATCATCCCGTTCAATTTTTTCCTCGGCGGTAAGAGTGCCCTTGAGGTCTTTCCGGTTAAGGCGGGCCAACCGCTCCAGAAGCTCCCTCGATATCTCCGACCGACCAATACCCTCTCCAAAAAAAGTCGTATCATATGCCTCTAGTATATTACCAAATATCAACCTGCGTAATGCGTCACCCTCAACTTTAGCACCCAACTCATTTGTACCTGGGGTAGGCAACCTCCAAACACTTCCCTTTGTAGATGCCTGGCAAATAATAGGGCTGTGCGTTGTGACGAAGAACTGCATATTTGGGAAGACGCGAAGCAGCCAGGGGCCAATCTTTCGTTGCCAAGCAGGGTGCAAGTGAGCATCGATCTCGTCGATGGCCACGACCCCAGGGAGGTCGATCTCCATGCTTCCTTCGCGAATCCGACGTGTTACGCGGTCTGCTCCGTAAAACCTGACCAACTGCCTGATCAGCTCGAATGTCATACTGAGGACGGATCGATATCCATCGCTCAGCTGTTCGACTGTTATAATAGAATTATTGCCATCTATGAATGAAATATCTTGAGATGTTACCTTATCCAGCCTCGTGTTATGAGGCAAGAAACCGCTGCCGTTGATGAAGGCGGTTAGATGAGGTAGCAGCCCCCGAGTCAGATCGCCGGAGCGATCCGGGATCGCCTCCAAATCGAGGACATGCAGTTCCTTCAGCCACTCTAGGCACTCTGTCAGCGCAACATCTTCTCCAAATGCGGACAGATGGGGGGCGAGCCTAGGAGCTGTGAGGAAGAGACGGTCGTAGTCTCTATTCCCGCCCGTAAATCGCCTATAGGGTCCGAACGACGCGGAGAACCAACCTGCTCCCTTACCCCACGGACCTCTTGAGAGGGGCCCCCCGGAGCCAGAGCCGGCGATCGGGTTGACCTGAACGGAGCTGGTGAAACCTGCCTGCTCCATCACAAGTTCGACCCCTCCACGGAGTCGATTTCCCTGCGGTCTACGCCCGCCCCCGTCGAGACCGTCCGTCTCAGGTTCGGCAAAGACGGCCAGATCGATGCGGGGGCCGTCCTGCCCCTCCCTAAGCCAGGAGTTGAAGGGATACCTCAGAGCTTTTGCTTCGTTCGGGCCTGCCAGCGCGAGTGCCAGCGCCCTAACAAAAGTCGACTTACCAGCGCCATTATCGCCTAGGATGACGTGCCACCCAGCATATTGTTCTGGTGGCAACCTGATCGAGAAACTGTTGATCGAACGGGCCCGCTCGATCTTCAACTCGGTGACGTACATACGAAGTGAAACCTTCTCACGTACCAGCCGCGCAGGCCTAGCCTCTTTGTTACTCTAAATCAGGTACGATCGATATCCGCAACGAGGCGATCCCCTGCGTTAGAACATACGCAACCGCTCGCACCACTCGACAAATGCGTTAGCGCCAGCTTCGCCGCGGGTTGCACAAATCACACCCCTTCCGCATGAGCTAGTGCAGTGGGACCGCTGAAGTCAGCTTCTCACCGACTTTTTTGGAACTCGGAGGCTACATTCCAATCGTCGCCCTAGGCAGCACACCGTAGTTTTTTCGCAATCCGTTTGATCTCACGGCATCAGCAGTTCTTGGTCAATCCAATAGCAAAAGATTCCCCGGCAGCAGCGGGACACAGAGACGTTCGGGACCGTCCTGGTTTTACAACAAAATCCACCTAATACGCACAGAAGCGTTCGTTGTTACCAACGACATGGCGTGGCCAGGAAGCCCGCCTCCGAGGCCGGGTTCGCAAAGTTCGAATGTGCACCAACTCATCCCACCTTGACCCCACCACCCCCGCCGCCCATCCCACCCCCATGACCAACCCCGAAAAAAATCACCTCTGGCGGCCCTACACGCAGATGAAGACCGCCGCCGCGCCCCTCGAAGCGGTGCGGACGGACGGGGCGCGCATCGTGCTGGCGGATGGGCGCGAGCTCGTGGACGGCATCGCCTCGTGGTGGACGGCGGCGCATGGCTACAACCATCCCCACATCCGGGCCGCCGTCGCGGCCCAGCTGGAGGCCATGCCGCACGTGATGTTCGGCGGCCTCACCCACGCGCCGGCGGAGCGGCTGGCCGCCCGCCTCGCCGCCCTGTTGCCGGGCGACCTCGACCACGTGTTCTTTTCGGATTCGGGGTCGGTGGCCGTCGAGGTCGCGTTGAAGATGGCCCTCCAGCTCTGGCTCAACCGGGGGGTTTCGGGGCGCACCCGCTTCCTCGCCTTTCGCGGCGGCTACCACGGCGACACCCTCGGGGCGATGTCGGTCTGCGATCCGGAAGAGGGCATGCACCGCCGCTTCGGCGCCGCCCTGCCGACCCAGGTTTTTTGCGACTTGCCCACCAGCGCCGAACGGGTCGCGGCCCTCGAGGCCTGCTTCGCCCACCACGAAAACACCCTGGCGGCGGTGATCGTCGAGCCCCTGGTCCAGGGGGCCGGCGGCATGCGGATGCACCCCCCCGAGGTGTTGGCCGAGGTGGCGCGCCTCGCCCGCGCCCACGGCCTGCCCCTCATCGTCGACGAGATTTTTACGGGGTTCGGCCGCACCGGCACCCTGTTCGCCTGCGAGCAGGCGGGCATCGTCCCCGACATCCTGTGCCTGTCGAAGGCGCTGACCGGCGGCACGATGGCGCTCGCCGCCACGGTGGCGACCGGGGCGGTGTTCGAGACCTTCCTCTCCGACGACCCCGCCGCCGCCCTCATGCACGGCCCGACCTTCATGGCCAATCCCCTCGCCTGCGCGGCCGCGAACGCGAGCCTCGACCTGTTCGAGACCGAGCCCCGCCTCGCCCAGGCCCGGGCCATCGGCGCCCGCCTCGCCGACGGCCTCGCGCCGTTGCGGGGTCGGCCCGGCATCGCCGACGTCCGGGTGCTCGGCGCCATCGGGGCGGTGCAATGGCGTACCGTGCCGGATCTCGCCGAGGTCAAGCGCCGCTTCCTCGAACGCGGCGTCTGGGTCCGGCCGTTCGGCGACATCGTCTACCTCACGCCGGCGCTCACCATCGCCGAACCCGACCTCGACCGCCTCGTCGACGCCGTCGTGACGGTGGTGGGGGACGTGACGCGGCCCTGAGGGCTGCAACCCGCGGCGCGTTCCCTCGTTGGGACAGGGTGACAAGCGGCGCGCGGCCCCGTGGGCCGTCCCACGCCGCATCCCATGAGACGGCCGGGGAGAGTGCATCGTGGTGGATGAGACGACGGGCGCGAACGACGATCGGCCGGTGATCCTCCTCGTGGAGGACGAGGCCCTGACCATCATGGACCTCGGAGACGTGCTCGAAGACGGCGGTTACGAGACCGTGCAATGCGCCTCCGCCGAGCGGGCGCTCGGCATCCTGGCGGCGCGGCCCGACATCTGCGGGCTCATCACGGATGTCGAATTGTCGGGCAAAACCAATGGGTTCGACCTCGCCAACGCGGCCTCAGCGGCGCGCCCACACCTGCCCATCGTCATCGTCTCCGGGCGGGCCGCCCCCGATCCGGACCGGATGCCGCCCGGCGCCCGCTTCATCGCCCGCCCCTGCACGGGCGAGGATATCCTCAGTCAACTCAAGGGCTTACTGCCCTGCTGAGACCTGGCCCCGCCACCACGCCAGGGTGTCGTCGAGCCCCGCATCAAGCGTGAAGCGTGGCCGAAATCCCACCTCCTCCCGCAGACGGGTCGTCGCCGCCTCGATCACCGCCGGCTCGGACGGGCCTAGGGGCCGCGCCCCGTAATGCAGCAGGTCGGGCCGCCCGGTGCGGGCGGCGAGACCGTCCAAGAGGGTGCGCACCGCGACGGCCGTTCCGGAGCCGATGTTGACGGCGCCCGTCACCGGACTGTCGAGGAGGGCGGCCAAAGCGCCTGCAACATCAACGACATGCAGGAAATCGCGGGCCTGATGACCGGGGGACGTCGGGAACGCGGCCCCCGTGAGAAGCGCCTGCGCCGCATCGCTGACGAGGCGCCCGCGTCGCTCACCGGGGCCGTAGAGATAGAACAACCGCCCCCAGGCGAAGGACAGGCCGACACTGTCGGCATAGGCGGCAAGAATACGACGGGTGCCATCCTTGGCCGCGCCGTAGAGGGTCGCCGGAGCGCAAGGTGTCATGCTTTCGTCGAAGCGGGGCGCACCCCACGCATACTCGGCGCAGGTTCCGGACACCACGAAACGCCGCCCACCGATTTCGAAAAAGCTTCGGGCGAGGTCGAGACTCGCCGCGACCCAGGCGAGGTTGCTCGCCGAGGTCCAGTATTTGCCTGGTTCGGCATCCCAGGCGAGATGCAGGAGGTGGCTCGGCGCCACCCTGGCGACGAGGGCCCGGCGCTGAGCTTCGTCGAGGAGGTCGACGGGGTAATTCGTAAACCCCGGCAGGGGGTTACGCGCCACGGCGTGGACCTCGTAGCCCCGCGCCGCAAGGGCCGCCAGGGCGTGGCGCCCGACAAACCCGGAGGCGCCGGTGACGAGAACCCTCACGCCGTCCAATCCGGATAGGCGAGGTCACGATCGGCGATCACCGTGACGGGCTCGGGCCAGGCCACGTCGAGGACCGGATCGTTCCAGCGCAACCCCCGGGCGGAGCCGGGCACGTAGGCGCGGTCGATCATGTAGAGCACCTCGGCCGCGTCGGTGAGCGCCTGGAAACCGTGGGCGAAGCCCGCCGGGATGTAGAGGGCGCAGCGGTTGTCCTGCGTCAGCGTCGCGGCGAAGCTCTTGAGATAACTTGGCGAATCCGGACGCAGATCGACCAGGACATCGTGGATCGCGCCCCCCGTGCAGCGCACGAGCTTGGTCTCCGCGTGGGGCTCGACCGAATAGTGCATCCCCCGCACGGTGCCGCGCCGGGCGTTGAACGACACGCTCGACTGGGCGAACTGCCCCACGAGACCATGGGCGGCGAATTCGTCGGTGCAGGCGGTGCGGGCGAAGAAGCCCCGCTCGTCGGACAGGGGCTCGGGCCACACCCGGTAAGCGCCGGCGAGCGGGGTTTCCTCGAAGCGCATGGGCGTCAGAACACGGTGAGGCGCGGAATCGCGGTGACGAAGCGCCCGCCCCACGCCCGGATGGCGGCCATCTCCCCCGCGATCTCGTCCTTGAGGTTCCAGGGCAGGATCAGAACGTAGTCGGGCCGGAGATCGAGGAGCGCTTGCGGCGAGACCACGGGAATCCGGCTGCCGGGCAGGAGGGTTCCCTGCTTGTGCGGCGAGCGGTCGGCCACCGCCGCCACGAGTTCGGGGCCGATGCCGCAATAGTTGAGGAAGGTGTTGCCCTTGGCCGCCGCACCATAGGCGCAGACCCGGGCGCCCTTCAGGCGCAGCTCCGCCAGGAAGGTGAGGGCCGCGCATTTGATCGCCACCACATCCTCGGCGAAGGCGGCGTAGCCGTCCGCCTCGAACAGGCCCCCGGCGCGCTCGGCCTCGCGGACGCGGTCCACCGCCGAACCGGTCGGGTGGGCGGCGCCGGCATGGCAGAAGAACACCCGCAGGGAGCCGCCATGGGTCGGCAGTTCCTCGACGTCGAACACCCGCAGGCCGTGTTGTTCGAGGATGCCGGACACCACGCCGAGGGACAGATACGAAAAGTGCTCGTGGTAGATGGTGTCGAACTGACGCTCCTCGATCATCCGCAGGAGGTGCGGGAACTCGAAGGTGCCGGCCCCCTCGGGCTTCAGGAGGATGCGAAATCCTTCGACGAAATCATGGATATCGGGCACGTGGGCGAGAACGTTGTTGGCCGCCGTGAGGTCGGCGGCGTGGCCCTCGGCCACGAGGCGGCGGGCGGTCTCGGCGCCAAAGAACGCGACGTCGGTCGGCACGCCGCGCGACACCGCGACCTTGGCCACGTTGGCCGCCGGCTCGACGCCCAGCGCCGGGATGCCGCGCGCGACGGCGTATTGCAGGAGGTAGCCGTCGTTGCTCGCCACCTCCACGACCTTGCTCGCGGGCCCGAGGCCGAAGCGCGCCTGCATGGCGGCGACGTAGGCCTCGGCATGCGCGAGCCAGCCGGCGGAGAAGCCGGAGAAATAGGCGTAATCGGAAAAGATCGCCTCGGGCGTCTCGAAGGCTTCCAGCTGCACGAGGTGGCAGGCTTCGCAGACGAAGGCGTGGAGGGGATGGAACATCTCGCCCCGCCCGGCCCGGTCGGCCGGCACGTAGGCGTTGGCGAGGGGCGACAGGCCGAGATCGGCCACGGTGCGGGAGAGCGGCGCGCCGCAGGCACGGCAGGCGGGTCGGGTCACGGTGCTCACGCTCCCAGGGTTTCGTAGGCGCCGATCTGCGCCAGGGTCAGGTCGAGGGCGGAGGCGCCCTGGGCGTAGGCGCGGTGCCAAGCCGTGGTCCAGGCGAGGGCCGCATCGAGACGCAGGCGCCGGTCCCAGCCGAGTAACGCCCGGGCCTTGGAGGCATCGACCTTGAGGAACGTCGCCTCGTGCGGATGGGTTTTTTCCGACAGGTGCCAGGCGGCGCCGTCGCCCCATTCCCGCGCCAGGGTCTCGACGATGGCGCCGACGGGCCGGCAATCCTCGTCGGCGGGGCCGAAATTCCAGGCTTCGGCGACGGCGGCCCCGTCGTCGTCGCAGAGCGCCTCGGCCAAGCGCAGATAGCCGCTCAAGGGTTCGAGGACGTGCTGCCATGGCCGGGTGGCATGGGGTGCGCGGATCTCGACGGAACGCCCGCCGAGAAACGCCTGAACGATGTCGGGGATGAGCCGGTCCTCGGACCAGTCGCCGCCGCCGATGACGTTGCCGGCCCGGGCCGTGGCCACGCGGCAATCGCGCTCGGCGAGGAACGAGGCGCGGTACGCGCTCGTGACGAGTTCGGCGCAGGCCTTGGAGCTGCTGTAGGGATCGTGTCCGCCGAGGGCCTCGGTCTCGCGGTAGCCGTAGGGCCATTCGCGGTTGGCGTAGGCCTTGTCGCTCGTCACCACCACGACGGCGCGTACGGAGGGGGTGGCACGCACGGCCTCGAGGACGTGGGCGGTGCCCATGACGTTGGTGGCGTAGGTGCCGAGGGGATCGCGGTAGGAGGGGCGCACCAGGGCCTGGGCCGCCATGTGAATGACGATCTCAGGGGCCGTCGCGCCGAAGCAACCGCGCACGGTTTCCAGGGTGCGGATGTCGCCGATGTGCGAATCCATCTGCCCGGAGAGCCCGGCGCCGTCGAACAGGTTCGGATTCGTCTCGGGCGCCAGGGCGAGACCGCTCACCCGCGCGCCGAGGCGCCCCAGCCACAAGCTCAGCCATGCCCCCTTGAAGCCCGTATGCCCGGTGACGAGCACCGACCGCCCGGCCCAGAAGGCGGGGTCGGGGTTGCGGGCGCTCGCGCGCGGCGCCGTCGTCGGGGGAATGGGATTCTGCAAGCCGTGGTGTCTCCGGATCGCGCCTCCCTACACCGGGACGGCGCCGGTGTCAGTTCGCGCCTACCAGCACTTCCACGGCGCCTGTCCGCCGGCCCAGAGGGCTTCGAGGTGGTTCTTGTCGCGCAGGGTATCCATGGCCTGCCAGAAGCCCGTGTGAAGATAGGCCGAGAGCTGGCCTTCATGCGCCAGGCGCTCCAGGGGCTCGGCCTCCCACACGGTGGCGTCGCCGGCGATGCGGTCGAGGACACGCGGCGACAGCACGAAGAAGCCGCCGTTGATGGTCGCGCCGTCACCCGCCGGCTTTTCGCGGAAGCTGCGGACGGCGCCGTCGTCGAGTTCGAGGGCGCCGAAGCGGCCCGGCGGCGTCACCGCCGTGAGGGTGGCGAGACGTCCATGGGACTTGTGGAAGGCGGCGAGTGCCGTGAGGTCGACGTCGGCGACGCCGTCGCCGTAGGTCATGAAGAAGTCGTCGTCGCCGAGATAGTCGCGCACCCGCTTGAGGCGCCCACCCGTCATGGTCGTCTCCCCGGTTTCGATGAGGGAGACGCGCCAGTCCTCGGCGGCACTGCGATGAAAATCGACATGCCCCGCCCCGACGTCGATGGTGACGTCGGACAGGTGCAGGCGGTAGTTCAGGAAGAACTCCTTGATGACGTAGCCCTTGTAGCCGAGGCAGATCACGAACTCGCGCACGCCGTGGGCGGCGAAGATCTGCATGATGTGCCACAGGATCGGGCGCCCGCCGATCTCCAGCATGGGTTTGGGCCGCGTCACCGTCTCTTCCGACAGGCGCGTCCCGAGACCGCCCGCAAGGATCACTGCCTTCATGGTTTCCCGCGTCCGCCGCCCGCCCGTTTGATCGGCCCACGATTAGTCGAGGGGTGAAGGGCCGTCCAGGTGAAGGGGTCCGGGGCAATCATCGGCCCGGGACGCGCGTTTGCGCCCGCCTGTCACATCGGCGTCACGACTCGGCTGGCAGAAGCCGGCTCGAAGATTGCCATGGCGGTGGATGCGCCCGGCTCTCCCGGCGCGGTTCCGCCGTTTGCGCGCTATGATGCGAAGAGGACGTGGGATGCAGGCGGTTGAAGAACGGTCCGGCCTCGAGATGAGCTTGGGTCGTGCGCCGTCCTCCGGCGATCGTCCGCATCCCCTTTCCCTGTCCAAGGGTGACGAGCGGACTATGAGCAAGCCGGACAAGCGCACCCGTCATCCGAACTCCAAGGGCGCCTCGGAGTCCCGCGACGAGCCGGGCTCCAAGAGCATTCCCGGCTCCAAGACTGTGCCGGGCTCCAAGAACGTACCGGGCTCTAAGAGCGTTGGCTGGGCCCTCGTGCAGGCGGCCCGCCTCCATCGCTCGCGCGTCGGCGACCGGCTGGCGGCCCTCGATCTGTTCGCGGGACAGGAGCAGGTGGTCCAGGCCCTGGCGGCTTCCGGGACCATGACCATGGGCGACCTCGCCGCGACCCTCCGGGTCCGCCCGCCGACGGCCTCGAAGACGATCTCGCGCCTGGCAGCCCTCGGCTTCGTCGAGCGCCGGGCGGAAGCCGGCGACGGGCGCATCGTGCGGGTCCGGCTGACCGAAATGGGCCTCGCCAAAGCGGAGGCCATCGAACGGATCGGCGACGATGTCGAAGCCGAGCTTCTCGCCGGCTTCGAAGGCAAGGAGCGGCGCCGCCTGCGCAAGCTCCTGCGCAAGGCCGCCCGCAACCTCGCGGAAATCTCCGGCGCCCTCGGTCACGAAGTCGACGGCGATGCCGAGATCGACGAGGATGAGGCGGAGGCCGACGGGATCGCCCCCACGCTGTGAGCCGGAACGCCGGGCGGCTTAGAGTGCCTCACAAAACTTCCGATCACCGCCGGTTCTCACTCTGGGTGCGGCGGCGCAGCGGAGGTTTTGTGAGAGACACTTAGACGGGGAATGCCCTACGGCATCGCGTCCTGGATCTGGCGATACGCCCGTCCCAGGTCACGGTAACCCTCGGCAACGCGGACCATCATCGTGCGCTTGGCCTCGTTGAGGGGCCCGAGAACCCGGGCGGGCCGCCCGCCCCAGAGGTGCCCCCCCTCCAGAAGCTGGCCCGGACCGGTGGTGGCACCGGCGGCCAGCAGGACGTCGTCGGCCACCACGGTGCCGGGGGCGACGACGCAGCCGATGCCGATGAGGCTGCGCGCGCCGATGCGGCAATCGGCGAGCCGTACGTTGTGGCCGATGGTCGTGTCGCGGCCGATGACCACGCCTTCGGCCTGGCTCCGGATCACCGTGTTGTCCTGGATGTTGGTGTCGGCCCCCACCACGATGGATCCGCCTTCCGCGTGGAGATCGCAGGAGAACAGTACGGTCGCCCCAGCCCCCAGGACGACGCGACCGCGCAGGCGCGCCGTACGGGCGACGAAGACGCTCGCCTCGGTCTCGCCGGTCTCGGTCTCGGGCGGCTGGGGCAGGTCCCCCGAAGCCTCGCGCAGGCGCTCGGCCCGCTCGGCGACTTCCGGCAGGGTAATGGGCCGCAACGGCTTGGCCGGACTGCCCGCATAGACGAAACCCGCCGCCAGATGGGCGCGGGGGAACACCGTGGCACCGGCCTCGATGAGGATGCCGTCCTCCACCGTGGCCCCGTCGAGGACGATGACGTCGTCCTCGATCACCACGTCGGATCCCACGGTACAGGCATGCACCACGGCGTTGCAGCCCACCGTGACCCGGTCGCCGACACGGGTCGCGTAGGACTGCGTCGCGATGTGGACGGTGGAGCGGTGCCCGAGCCAGAAGCGATCCCCGACGGTCACCGCCTGACCGTCGGCACGAATGACGCTGTCGTCGCCGAGCCAGGCCTGGGCCCCGAGGGTCGCGGCGCCGATTACCGTGCTGCCGCGTCCGCACCAGACCGGACGAGCGGAGAAGACCGGCAGAACGCCGTCATGGGGCAGGATCAGGTCGGGGGTCACGCGGGTGGTCTCCTTCGAGGCCCGGTGGCGCGGACCGGGGCGAGGGACATATAGGATCTCAGGAGCCGCGCGGACATGCGCGGCTCCGAAGCGATGCTCACGGCGCGGGTCCGCGTCGTGGGGATTGTCAGCAATGTCCCGTCGCCGCGCCGGGCTCAAGCGCAATCGGCACGCCGACCAACCCCGCTGCAGTGAGACGCCATGACCGCCCCCCTCGCCGAGGTCAGCATCCAGGCCGAACCGTTCGACGTGGCGGGAGAGCTCGCGGCCCTGACCCGCGACCTCCAGGGCCGGGCCGGCGCCATCGTGACCTTCACCGGCCTGTGCCGCGACGAGGGCGGACGTCTCACGGCCCTCGAACTCGAGCATTATCCCGGCATGGCCGAAGCTGAGATCGGCCGGGTCGTGGAGGCCGCCCGGGGCCGCTGGCCGCTCCAGGGGGTTCGGGTGATCCACCGCCACGGCCTCGTGGCGCCGGGCGACGGGATCGTCCTCGTGCTGGCGGCCTCCGCCCATCGGGTCGCGGCCTTCGAGGCGGCGAGCTTCCTCATGGACTATCTCAAGACGCAGGCGCCGTTCTGGAAGCGCGAGCACCTCGCGGACGGAACGATCGGCGGCTGGGTGGAAGCGACACAGGCGGACGACGACGCCGCCGCGCGTTGGACCTGAGCGCATCCACAGGCGAAGGGCCCATCCGGCCTTGTGCCGACGGGCGCCGCATGCGCCCCGTGGCGCCCCATCCGAGGAGTGCACCCGATTTCCATACCCGGCACCAAGCCCGTCCCCCAAGCGGTTCCCCAAGGGCCCGCCGGCCCGCAGCCGAAGGGCTGGTCCCTCGCAGCCTCGGGCATCGCCGTCGTTGCCTTCACGGCCTTCCTGGCTCTGGCCTGGAGCGCGGTCTCGACCCTGCTTCTCGTCTTCGCCGGCATTCTGCTCGGCGTCTTCCTCGACGGGCTGACCCAGCTTCTCGGCAAGGTCATGCCCGCCGGACGCGGCCTGCGCCTCAGCCTCGTCAGCCTTGCCCTGGCGGGCTTCAGCCTGTCGGTGATCGCCTTCGGCGGCGCCACGGTGATGCAGCAGGGCCGCGACCTCGGGCAGACGGTCGCCTCCCAGGCTAACACCGTGCGGGACCGCCTCAAGGATTACGGCATCGACGTCCCGGGCCTCACCGCTCCGGCCAAGACCGACAGCCCGAACAAGGATGCCTCGGACGCGAAGCAGCAGAAGTCCGGCGGCCTCGCCGGCCTCGCCTCGAATGCTATGGAAAGTCCGGGCTCGATCCTGTCGGATGCGGGCAGTGTCCTCGGTCCGGCGGCAAGCGTGGTCATCGCCCTGTTCAGCGCCCTCGGCAATGTCCTCGTCATCGTGTTTCTCGGCCTGTCCTGCGCGGCCGATCCGGGGAGCTACCGCGACGGCGCCGTGCGCTTCGTACCGCCCCGCCACCGGGCGCGGGCGCGGGCCCTTCTCGACGGGATGGGAGAGACCCTTCGACACTGGCTGTTCGGCCAGCTTATCACCATGGCGGTGATCTTCCTGTGCACCTGGGCGGGCCTGAGCATCCTCGGCATCGGCGGGGCGCTGATCCTCGGCATCCAGGCCGGGCTTCTCGCCTTCATCCCCACCATCGGCCCACTCATCGCCGGCCTCGTCATCGTGCTCGCGGCTTTGGCCTCGGGCCTCACGGCCGTGCTCGGCGCCATGGGGGTCTATCTCGCCGTCCAGACCCTCGAGAGCTACGGCCTGACGCCGTACATCCAGAAGCGGGCCCTCGACATCCCGCCCGCCACCATCTTCGCCGGCCAGCTCGTGCTCGGCGTGCTGTTCGGCCTGTGGGGCATCGCGCTGGCCCTGCCGCTCCTGGCGGTGATCAAGGTGCTGCTCGCCCAGCTCTACATCGAGGACACCCTGCAGGAGGATGCGCAGGCCTGAACCTCAGTCCGCGTCCTCGGCGTCGGACAGGGGATGGAGGTCGCGCACCATCCCCTTCAGGCGGTCGTCGAGGACGTGGGTGTAGATCTGCGTCGTGGCGATGTCGGCATGGCCCAGCAGTTCCTGCACGATGCGCAGGTCCGCGCCGTTCTGCAGCAGGTGGCTGGCGAAGGCGTGGCGTAGGACGTGTGGGCTCACCCGGTCGGGGCGAAGGCCGGCGGCGGCGGCGACATCCTTGAGATCGCGGGCGAAGGATTGCCGCGTGAGGTGGCCGCTCTCGCTGTCGGCGGGAAACAGCCAGGGCCCGTCGGCGGGAAGGCGGGCGAGGTGATCGCGCATGGCGCCGCGTCCCATCTCGGTGAGCGGAACCAGGCGCTCGCGTCCACCCTTGCCCTTGACCACGAGGTAGCGCTCCCGCGTCGAGCCCGCCGCCCGCGGCAGGGCGATGAGCTCGGAGACGCGCAGGCCCGTGGCGTACAGGAGTTCGATGAGGCAGAGCATCCGCCGGCTCCGCCCAGTGCCGTCCGCCTCGGCCTGCCGCCGGGCGGTGGCGAGTAGGGTGTCGACTTCGGCGACCGACAGCACCTTGGGCAGCACGCGCCCCTTGCGCGGCGCGGCGACGGGCGCGCTCGGATCGCCCTCGGAAAACCCCTCCGCGTACAGGAACCGGTGGAACCCCCGGATGCAGGACAGGCGCCGGGCGGCGGAGGATGCCGACAGACCGCGCGTCTCAAGCTCGGCCATGTAGGCCCGCACGGGGCCGGCCTCGAGGGTAAGGGGATCGTGTCCGGCCCGCGTCAGAACGCCGAGGTAATCGGCGAGATCGCGGCGATAGGCGCTGAGCGTGTTGGCGGCCGCCCCGCGCTCGGCCGCGAGCATGTCGAGGTAGCCCTGAATCAGCCCGTCGCCGGACGGGATGTCCACGGCCGGTGCCGCGCTCACCGGCCCGGCGGCTGAAGCTTGGAGGCGGGAATCGTCACGCTCATCTCGCGCGGTGTCGGCACCACCAGAGTCGCCAGGGCGAAGAGCCCCGCGAAGGCGAGCCCGCCCAGAATCGCGAGGGTGGCGAGGAAACGGAACAGGGTCGGCACTCGGACGAACCTCGATCGCGGGACTAGGCGTGTTCTCTCGCGACGAACCGGCATCCATTTCGCCGGAGAACACTTCAGGGCACGGTGGCAGCGGATGGGGTTCGTCGCTTGCACCATGTGGGGCGCGCCGTGGCAATGACTTCGCGGCCACAGGGACAGCGCAAGCAACGGGCCGGAACCGCGGACCGGGGCAATCGGGTTTTCCAAGCGTCCGGTGCAGGCACCGCTTCGCCCGATCTGCAAAACGCGCTAAGACCCGCGCAACGATGTGAAGAAGCCGATGACCGAAGCCGAGCCTCAGGGCACCCCGCCCCCTGGCGACCCCATCGAACTGCGCCTGCGCCGTGCCCTGGGCGACCGCTCCATCGTGCTCGTCGGCCTGATGGGGGCCGGCAAGAGCACAGTCGGCCGTCGCCTGGCCTCACGCCTCGGCCTGATGTTCCGCGACGCCGATATCGAGATCGAGACGGCGGCCAAGCTGACGATCCCGGACATCTTCGCGATCTATGGCGAGCCGAGTTTTCGCGATGGCGAGGAGCGGGTGATCGCCCGGCTCATGCGCGAGGGCCCCCTCGTGCTCGCCACGGGCGGCGGCGCCTTCATGCGCGCGAGCACGCGGGAGCGGATCGCGGAGCGCGGCGTCTCGGTATGGCTCAAGGCCGAACTCGACGTGCTCATGCGCCGAGTGCGCAAGCGCGGGGGCCGCCCCCTTCTCCAGACCGACGATCCGGAGGAGACCCTGCGCGGATTGATGGAACTGCGGCATCCGGTCTACGCCACCGCCGACGTGGTGGTGCTGTCGCGCGATGTCGCCCACGACCGTGTGGTGCAGGACGTGATGGAAGCCCTCGACGCCCACCTCAACGGCCCCGTCTCCCCTCGCCTCGACTCTCAGGGAATCGCAGCCCAGTGACCGACCGCCTGACGGTGGACGTGCCCCTCGACCAGGGGCGCGCCTACAGCATTCTCATCGGCCGTGGCCTCTTGGACGAAGCCGGCTCGCGCATCGCGGCCCTGGGCGCGCGGGCGGCCGTGATCGTCACCGATGCCAACGTCGCCGCCCTCTATGCGGACCGGTTGCGAGGGAGCCTGGAGGCGGCGGGCCTGCGCTCCGGCCTCGTCACCGTGGCTCCGGGCGAAGCCTCGAAGAGTTACGCGACCTACGCCGAAGTCTGCGACGGCCTCCTCGCCCACCGGGTCGAGCGCGGTGATATCGTCGTGGCCCTCGGCGGCGGTGTCGTCGGCGATCTGGCGGGGTTCGCCGCCGCCACCCTCCGGCGCGGCGTGCGCTTCGTCCAGGCGCCGACATCGCTCCTGGCCCAGGTCGATTCTTCCGTCGGCGGCAAGACCGGCATCAACTCGCCGCTCGGCAAGAACCTCATCGGCGCGTTTCACCAGCCGCGCCTGGTGCTGGCCGATACCGGCACCCTCGACACCCTGTCGGAGCGGGAGATGCGCGCCGGCTACGCCGAGGTCGCCAAGTACGGCCTCATCGGCGACGCGGCGTTCTTCGATTGGTGCGAGGCCCATTGGGCCGGCATCTTCTCCGGTGGCCCCGAGCGCGACGAGGCCGTGGCGATCTGCTGTCGGTCCAAGGCCGGCGTCGTGGTGCGCGACGAGCGCGAGGACGGCGAGCGCGCCCTGCTCAACCTCGGCCATACCTTCGGCCATGCCCTGGAACGCCTCACAGGTTACGAGTCCGAGCGCCTCGTTCACGGCGAGGGCGTCGCCATCGGCCTCGCCCTCGCCTTCCGGTTCTCCGCCCGCCTCGGCCTGTGCCCGGGCCAGGATGCGGGGCGGGTCGCCAACCACCTCGCCCTGGCCGGCCTGCCCACAACCCTCGGGGCGGTCCCGGGTGGCTGCGGCGACGCCGACGCGCTCCTCGACGCCATGGCCCAGGACAAGAAGGTCCGCGACGGGGCACTGACCTTTATCCTCGCCCGCGGCATCGGCCAGAGCTTCATCGCCCCGGGCATCGACGCGGCAGAGGTGCGAGCCTTCCTGACCGACGAACTGCGCGCCGGTTGATCCGTCGATGACGATCCGGCGCCGTCCCCATGCCGCGATCCGCTTCGGAAGGATGACTGCGGGGCGGCCTCCATGCAGCATCGGGCCCCCCAGAACTCGGCTGGGAATTGCATTCGGCGCCCCGATACCGCCCCACGATGTAAATGAGCAGTGTTCGCACGACCGATTTGCGATGTCCCTCCACTCGAATAGCAATCGGTCTTAATCTTTTGCTTCCTGGTCGTGGATTAAGAATGCTCTGCGGACGCTGCAATCATCGCCGGCACCCGTTTTGAGCACGGCGACGCACCGGGAGATTCGCGAAAACCACTGCCCCTGCTTCGCAAATGCGTGATTAAGGCCGAACGCGCATGGAAGGGCGACTGGTGACCTCGCGGCCTGGAACGGATCCATGCGGCTCGACGCTCCGACTCTGCTCTTGGTCACGGTGATTCTGACCTTCCTGGTTGGAATCCTGTTCCTTCTGTCGTGGAGTCAGGCCCGGCAGATGCGGGCACTGGCGATCTGGGGCATCGCCCATCTCGGCGGCAGCGTCGGCTCGGCCCTCCTGGCGCTGCGCGGCGCCATCCCGGACCTGCTCTCCATCGCCCTCGCCAACGTCCTGATCATCGGCGGCTACGGGCTAATCTGGATGGGCACCCGCGCCTTCGAAGGGCGGAGCCTGCATCCGTGGACGGTCGTGGCCGGCATCGGCCTCTGGTGCGGCGCGTGCCTGATCCCGGACTTCTATGCCTCCATGGCTGCCCGCATCGTCCTGGCGTCGACCTTGGCGGGTGGCTTCTGCTTCGCCACGGCGGCCCTGATCTGGCGGGGGCGAACCGAACCCCTGGTGTCCCGCTATCCGGCCGTGATCCTCCTTTTGGTCTACGCGCTGATCTACGCCGTGCGTATTCCCGTTGCGATCCTGGACCGCTCCCAGATCGTCGGTGGCGCTCTCCTGCCCACGCCCACCCTCGCCATTCTGGCTTGCCTCGGCATGCTGATGACCGTGGCCCTCGCCTTCGTCCTGATGGCCTTGACCAAGGAGCGGGCCGAACACCTCCAGCGCAGGGCCGCCGCCCTGGATCCGCTCACGGGCATCGCCAACCGGCGGGCCTTCGTGGCCGAAGCCGAGGCGGCCCTGAGCCTGCGGCCCGCGAACGCGGCGCTGCTGCTGTTCGATCTCGATCATTTCAAGCGCATCAACGACTCCTACGGTCATGCCGTCGGCGACGGCGTCCTGGTCGGATTCTGTCACGCGGCCGGTGCCCTGATGCCGCCGGGAACGATCTTCGGCCGCATGGGCGGGGAGGAGTTCGCCTGCCTGTTCACGGACCTCGCGGATGCGCCTGCCCGGGCCGACATGATCCGCCGGGCCATCGCCTGCCTCACCGTTCCGGCGTGGCCCAAGCTGAACGTCAGCGTCAGCATCGGTCTCGCGACGACGCGAGCCTGCGGGCACGACCTCGACGATCTCATGAGGGCGGCCGACGTGGCCCTCTACGCCGCCAAGCGGAACGGCCGGAACCGGGTGGACTGCGCCCACCCCGCCTCGAAGGCAGCGCGCTACGACGCGGCTCTATTCGATGCGGACCATCACGGAGTCGGAAGCCCCGGCGGCATCCATCACCGAGATCCGGGCGAAGCCGGCCCCCTCGGGGCTCCATACCGACTGACGCCGGGAGCCGACCGTCACGGGCAGGCCATCGACCATCCAGGTCAGGGGTGGAACGCCGCCGATGGCCTTGAGGGCGAGCCGGCCCTCAGGCGCGTCGCCCGCTAGGGCGGGCTCCGCGAAACCGAGGTCGATCCGGGCGCCATCGGGTGGGTAGGCGATCTTGAGCGTCGCGGTGAGGCTCATCGAGACGGTTCTGGGAACGTCGCTGCGCAGGTGCCGCAGGGGCGGCGGCAGGCCGGTGGTGCTGGCCACCAGGGCCTCGGACGGGCGCGGCATCGCCTCGGGCTCCCCGCCGAAGCGGGCGAAGGCGTCGAACAGGATCGGGGCGGCCACCACTCTGCCGACGAGGCCCGGAACGGCGTTGCCGTCCGGACGCCCGACCCAGACCGCGAGGGTGACGCGGCGGTCGAACCCGACGGCCCAGGCATCGCGGTAGCCGTAGGACGTGCCGGTCTTGTAGGCGATGCGGCCCGCCAGGGCGTTCTCGGGCGGCGGTGCGCCGCGCAGGATGTCGGCGACGTACCAGGCCGCCACGGGCTCGGCGATCCGGAGGTCGGACGCCGCGACGGGCACCCTGTCCTGGCGGCGCACGAGGGGCGGCACCAGCCCGCCCCGCGCCAATCCCGAGAACAGCCGCGCGAGGTCGGTGAGGGTGATGCCGAGCCCCCCGAGGGCCACGGGCAGGCCGGGGGCGGTGTCGCGCGGCAGGTCGATGCGCGCCCCCGCTTCCCGCAGGCGGGCGATGAAGCGGGCGGCGCCGACCGCTTGGAGCAGTTCCACCGCCGGAACGTTGAGGGAGAGTTGCAGGGCGCGCCGGGCCGTCACCGTGCCCTGGTAGCCGAGGTCGAAATTCTCGGGCGCGTAGGCACCGGGAAAGCGCACGGGCCGATCGTCGAGCTGGGTTTCGGGATGGGCGATCCCCTGCTCGAAGGCCAGGGCGTAGATGAACGGCTTCAGGGCCGAGCCGGGCGAGCGGATGGCGCCCGTCATGTCGATGGCCCCGAGGCGGCTCGCATCGCCGTGGCCGGGGCTGCCGACCTGCGCGACGACCGCGCCCGTGCGGTTGTCGAGGGCCAGGATCGCCACGGAGAGGTTCGGCCCCAGGGCAGCGGCGCGCTCGGTGGCGAGGGCCTCGAGGCTCGCTTGCAGGCGCCCGTCGAGGGTGAGGCGGATGCTTTGCGTGGTGGGATCGGCCGCTACTGCGGCTTCCGCCGCGTGCGCGGCGAGCATGGGGAACGGTTTTCGCCCGTGCGGCACCGGCTCGGCCTTGGCCGCCCGCGCCTCGGCGGGCGTGATGATCCCTCGCGCGGCGACGCGGTCGAGGACCCGGTCGCGGGCACGGCGAGCGGCCTCGGGGAACCGGTCGGGCCGGCGCGCCTCCGGAGCCTGCGGCAGCGCCACGAGGAGCGCCGCCTCGGCGAAGGACAGGCGCGCCGGATCACGGCCGAAATAGGCCAGACTCGCCGCGCGCAGGCCCTCCACCGGACCGCCATAGGGCGCGAGGGCAAGGTAGAGGTCGAGCACCCCCGCCTTGCCGAGGCGGCGTTCCAGCTCGACTGCGCGCACGCCCTGACGCAGCTTGGCATTCAGCGAGCGCGCGGCGCGCGGTTCGACGAGGCGGGCCACCTGCATCGACAGGGTCGAGCCCCCCGAGACGATGCGGCCGTGCCGCAGCCATTGCCCGGCAGCGCGCAGGATCGCCACGGGGTCGATACCCGGATGCCTGGCGAAGCGCCGGTCCTCGTAGGCCGTCAGCATGGCGAGCAAGCGCGGATCGACCTGCCCTGCGGTAAGCGGCAGGCGCCAGCGCCCATCCACTGTGGCGAACGGGCGGAGCAGGCCGCCGTCACGGTCGAGCACCACGGTGGAGCGCAGGTTCGCTTGCGTGAGATCGAGGGGCGGGAGGGTGGCGACGAAGCGCCAGAGGGCGAGGAGACAGGCGAATCCGGTGACGAGCACGAAGGCAACGACGATCGTATCGATCGATCGCCAGACCCGCGACGAGCTCCCTCTCCTGGAAGGAGAGGGTTGGGGTGAGGTGTGTGACCTTTTCAGAGATGTCACACACCTCACCCTGTCCCTCTCCTTCCAGGAGAGGGAACCCGAGCCAGTCGGGACATCGCTGCCCTCGGCTGTCGCCGAGGAGACACGGGCGCCCCCAAACGCCGGGGAATCCGAGACCGGCTCCTCGTGTGCCATCGCCCTATTTCGCGCTCACCACCAGCGAGCCGAAGCCCGTACGGCCGAAACGCTCGGGCCGGTACATGTCCTCGATGGTGGCTGCCGGATGGACGTAGGTGCCCGGCGACACGGCCCGTACGGTGTAGACGACGCGGAAGAACGCCGACTGCTCGGCCGTGCGCTCGTAGGCGGCGACGAACCGGTCGTCACGGAACGACGTGTAGACCGGCGCCACGTCGGACTTGGCGAAGGCGAGGCCCGTCAACGCGTCGGCATCGAGGAGTTTCGGGTTGTCGATCTCCAAGCCCGCCGGCAGGCGGTCGACGAGGAGCAGGCGGCCGGGGCTGGCCTTGGCCTCCGTCACCTTGAGGACGACCACGAGGCGATCGTTCTGGCGGACACCTTGGATGAGATCGACGGGCGTGCCGTCGAGGCGGTGATAGGTCCGCTCGATGGCATAACCGCGCGATTCGGCGGGCTCGGGCGCAATGGGATTGCCGACGACGCTCACCACCACCTGGGCCGTCGTGCTGCCGGTGTTGACGAGGGCGACGGGCGTTGAAGCCAGGGCCTCGCCGCGATAGAGCCGCGCCAGGGCGCCGGTCACGGGTACGCCGTCGATGCTGAAGCGCAGGGCGTCAGCGTCCTTGGCGAGGCCTTGCGCGGCCATCACCATCCAGGCGTTCTCCTGCGTGCTCGTCGGGCGCCCGTCCTGGCGTTCCTCGGCGACGAGAGCCGCCAGGGGCTGGACCGCATCGCGGGCGAGCCCGGTCTCGGCGACGAGCGTCAGGAGGCCGGCGCCGTCGCGCAGGCGCGAGCCGTAATCCGGCCGGTCTACGAGGCCCGGCCCCTTCAGCGCCGTCACGGCCGAGGCGAAGGCCTTGGCCGCCCGCCCCCGGTCACCGAGCAGCGCCAGCGCTGCCGCGATCTGGCCGCGCCCCAGGGGGGTCGCGAAGGCGTCGAGCTTGGTGTCGGCGAGGTAGCGCAGGTCCCCCATCACCGGGCGGCCGTTGCGGGCCAGCACATAGGCCGCGTAGGCGATGTCCATGCCCCCGTCCCGCACCTCGCTCGTGTTGGCGACGGCGTTGCGCAGGCTGTCGAGGGCGCTGGCGAAGGCGGTCGCCGGCACGGCGAATCCCCGCTCGCGCGCCCGGGTGAGGAAGTCGGTGACGTAGGCGTTGAGCCAGACGTCGGTCTGGCCGCCGACCGACCACAGGCCGAAGTCGCCCGCCGAGCCCTGGCGGGCGAGCACCCGGTCGATGGCCTCGCGGATGCGGGTGTCCACCGTGTCGTCGAGGCCCATGCGATCCTGCGGCGCCGCTCGGCTGAGGGCGAGCAGCGGCATCGCCCGGCTCACGGTCTGCTCGGAGCAGGCATAGGGATAGCGTTCGAGGGCCTGGAGCAGGGCCGGCACGTCGATTCCCGCGAGCGTCGCGGACGAGACCGAGACGCCCCCGGTGCCGGGCAGGATGTCGGCCAGGAGTTCGTCCGTCACCCGCAGGGTCGCACCGGGAGGGAGCGGCTGCACCGTGCGACGGGCCAGGGGCCCGGTGCCGGCGCCGATCGCGAGGGCGAAGCTCTGGCCGATGCCGGGCGGCAGGCCGGGGCCGGAGAGCGTCACGTCGAGGCGCGCGGTGCCCGGACCGGCGGCCGTGAGGGGGATCACCAGGGCGCCCTTGGCCCCGGCCTCGAGGTGCAGGGTCCTGTGCAGCGCCTCGGCGCCCACGACCACGGAGCCGGTGAGGCCGAGATCCACCGTGTAGTCGCCGGCCTGCCCCTCGACGTTGTCGATGGCGATGTGGAAGCGCGAGCGGTCGCCGACATTGAGGAAGCGCGGCAGGGTGCCGGTGAGGATGACGGGATCGCGGATGATCACGTCGGCCTGTGCCGCGCCGACCTTGGCGCGACTCCAGGCCGTAACCATGACCCGGCCGGTGCCGTTGAAGGCCGGGAGCGGAAAGCTGACGCTGGCCCGGCCGTCCGGGCCGACGGTGACGGGGCCGGAATAGAGCGCCAGGGGCGCCTGGGTCGGGGGCGTGTCGGCGAGTTCGGCGGCCCCGCCGTCGCCACCGGAGCGGATGGCCCCGAGCGTCCCCTGCATCCCGTCGATGAGGTATCCGTAGAGGTCGCGGATCTCCGGTCCCAGGGCCTTCTGGCCAAAGAAGTGGCGGAACGGATCGGGGGCCTCGTAGCGGGTCAGGTTGAGGATGCCGACATCGACGAGGGCGACGCTCACCCGGGCCGTCTCCCCGGCGCCGAGGCCGGCGAGGCGGATCGGCAGGGTCAGGGTTTCGCGGGGTCTGGCCTTGGCCGGGGCTTCCACGGTGACGGCGAGGCTGCGGCTCGCCGGATCGACGGCGAACCACGCCACCCCAAGGGCGCGCCCCGGCAGGCGCTTGGCCGCCTGATCGAGGGGCCGGTAGGCGGTGGCGACGAGGTAGGCGCCCGCCCCCCATTCGGGCTTGACGGGGATGTCGACGGTGGTGCCGCCGCTCGGCACCGCCACGGTCAGCACGGCGTGGACCCGGTCGCTCACCACCGCCAGGGTGGCCTGACCGGCAAAGCGTGGCTGGAGGCGCGCCCGGAGGGTGTCGCCGGCGGCGTAGGCCGCCTTGTCGAGGCGAAGATCCAGCAGATCGGGCACGTCCGCCGTCTCGCCCCCGCCCCAGCCGACGGTGAAGGTGACGCTCGCGGTCGCCTGCGGCCGGCCGGGGACGCTCGTCTCCAGGCGGTAGGTGCCGTAGCTGACCGCCGACGCGATCCGGCCGAGGGAATCGGGCTTGAGTTCGAGGGTGCCGTCGGCGATGCGCCGGGTGCTGGTGACGGGCTCGAACGACCAGCGCCCGCCCTCGCGGTACCATTGGTACGACTTCTCGACCCTCTGCAGGGTCCAGGCGACGCTCGCCTGGGCCAGACGCCGCCCGTCGGGCGCGGCCATCGCCACCTCGAAGCCGGCGGTGCCGCCCTCGGGCAGATCGCCGGAAAAGGTCTTGCGAATGGCGAGCACGGGGCCGTCGGGCAGGATCGGCAGGGTGAGGCTGCGCGACAGCGCCCGGCCGCCCGGCTCGCCGACCAGGAGGGTGATCCGCGCCTCAGTGGGGCGCGGCGCGGCGAGAACCGGCACCGGCACGGTAAGGCGGGCGGCCCCTTGCGCGTCCGTGGTAGCCCGCGCCTCGATCTCCTGGGAGACGGCCTCGACCCGCTCGTCGTCGAGGCCGACGGAGAAGCCCTCCAAGCCCTTAATGCCACTGCCCGCCGCCTGCTGCACCACCACGGTGCCGGACACCTCGAGTCCGGCGCCCGGCGCGCCGTAGAGGTAGCGCGCGGCGACATCGAGGGTGGCTGATGCTCCCGACGTGAGGCTCGGGGCGGGACTCGACAGCGTCACCTCCAGGCGCTCGGGCACGTAGTCCTCGACGAGGAAGCTCGCCTCGCCGATGGCCGGCGCCTTGGGGTCGGTATAGGCCGACACCCGCCAGGTGCCGTGCATGGCGCCCGCCAGGAGGGGCACGGCGAGCGACCGCCCGCCGAGGCCCGCATCCGACACGGCGACGCGACGGGCCTCGACGCCGTCGGGCCGCTTGAGCACCAGGGTCAGGGGCAGGTCGGGCACGGCGACCCCGGCGGCATCGCGCAGGAGGGCGGTGAGGTTCACGGTCTCGCCCGAACGGTAGACCCCGCGCTCGGGAAACACGTAGGCCTCCACCGCACCGGGCTGAGGGCGGCCCTTCACGCCGCGATCCGTGAGGTCGAAGGCGGATTGGTTGAGGTCGAGGAAGCCGTAATCGTCGCCCATCTGGGCAACCACCAGGCCCGGCGCGATCCCGCCCTCCCCACGCGCGAGGCCCGGCGCGAAGGCGACGTGGCCCTGCGCGTCGGTCTTGGCGGTAGCCAGAACCTCGTTGTTGCGGGCCACCAGCCGGATCTCCGCGCCCGCCACCACGGCGGCCGAGGCGAGGGACCGGGCGAAGACGTGGACGCCGTCGCGGCCCTTGAACACCGTGAGCCCGAGGTCCGAGACCACGAACCACTGCGTCGCCCGAGGCTCGTAGCCCCCCTCCTCGTCCACCGTGGCGGCGACACCCGAGGGCTGGGCCAGCATGACGTAGAGGCCGGGCTCGAGCTTGCCGACCGCCTGGAGTACGGGAAAGGCCGTGACAGCCTCCGCGTTCAGGTCGGCCTTGGCCGTCTCGAGCACGCCCTTCCAGACCCCCTGGCCCTTCTGCTCGGCGATGGCCTTCGCCGTCGAACCGTTGAGCTGACTCAGGAAGTCCTCCGAGCGCAGGGAGGGGAGCAGGCCGCGATCGCCGATGCGCAGCACCTCGACATCGAGTTTCGGCGCGTTGACCGAAACCAGGGGCACCCCGGCCTGTCCCGTGCGCGGCAGGACGTAGTTGCGGCCGGTGAAGCGCACCTGGGGCGAGCGGTCGCGGACATAGACCTCGTAATCTCCCGATTTCAGGAGCGTCTCGCCCACCGCCGACGGGATGCCCTGGCGCAGGACGAACGCGTAACGCTCGCCGTGCTTGAGGCCGTCGACGCAGATCTGCTGGCCGCTGCCGGTCACGGCGGCGTTGGCCGCGCCCGAGACGGCGACGAAGGGGGTAAAGTCGATCTTCGGGGCCAGGCTTTCCGAGAACTGGAAGCAGACGCGCGGGGCCGCCGCATCGGAATCGACCTTGTAGTCGAGGATGCGGAACCCGTGCTCGGCGCGCAGCCCTTCGTAGGTCTCGCGCACCTGCGCGTCGTCGGCCAGCGCGAGGCTGGCGCGATAGGCTTCCAGGGACGGGCGCCATTCGGATTCGGCGGCCTGAACCTCGCCGAGGGTGGCGAGCGCCGCAGCCTCCCCGGCGGCGGTGGCCGCCCGAAGGTAGCCGACATAGGCGGCGGCCCTGGCGTTGCGGCGCAGACGCAGGCGGGCGGCATAGTCCCCGGTCTCGCCGTTGCCGACGGCGCTCGCGGCGCGGGCATAGGCGAGCCAGTTCGCGGGATTGCCCGGCTCGGCGGCCACGGCCGCGCCGAGGGGCTTGAGGGCTTCGGCCGGCTTCTCCGCTTCCATGAGGGCTTCGCCCTCGGCCCGTGCCTTCGCGGCCGGGCGCGAGGGGGCGGCCTCGGCCTTGAGGGCGGCTTCGAGGCGGACTCCGTCGCTGGCGAGCGCCTCGCGCTGGAAGATCTTTTGTGGTGCCGCCGCCTTGAGGGTCGCCTTTGCCGGCGGCCCGCCAGGGGCCTGTGCCCGCGCGGGTAGGCCGAGTAAGCCCGTGAGGAGAAGCGCGCCGGCCGCAACGATCACCGTGTGCCGATGCCCTGCCGATCCCGCCATCGCCCGCTCCATCGACTCGACGCCGTCCGCACAGTGGCGCCGTCCCAGGACCGTAGCACTTCGCCTTCCGCCCGCAATCCGGATCCGGGAACGCTGGAATTCGCGATGGGCCTCTGCCAAGCTCCGTCCCTCGCTCGGGAGGCACGGATCACATGGCGCGACGGGTGCGGGCCGGTTGGATGGCGGGGTGCGCGGCCTTGGGGCTCGCTCCGGTGCTGGCCCTGGCTCAGGCGCCCAAGCCCGCCGCGCCCGCTGCGAAAACCACCGCGCCCGATCCGGCCTTCGAGGCGGCCAAGGCGGCGTTCGAGGCCCTTCCGGAAGCCGAACGCCGGGGCGTGCAGGATGCCCTCGTCTGGACGGGCGACCTCAACGCCGTCGTCACCGGCACCTTCGGCAAACGCACCTACGACGCGCTCAGCGCCTACCGGACCCGGAGCGGCGGAACCGCGCTCCTCGATGCGGCCGCCCGCGCGGCACTTCTTAAGGCGGGGGCGGCGGCCCGGAACCAAGCCGGCTTCGTCGTCAGGCCCGATCCGGGGAGCGGCACCGTGCTCGGCTTGCCCGAACGCCTGCTGCCCAAACGCGGACCGATCCCCGGCGGTACCCGTTGGCAGAGCGCGGACGGGCGGATCACCGTGGAGGCCAAGTCGTTTTCCCCCGGGGAGACGAGCCTCGACGCGGTGTTCGCGCGGCTCACCGCGCCGACGCCCGAGCGGCGGGTGACCTACAAGCTCCAGCGGCCGGATTTCCTCGTCGTCACCGCCGAGACCGCCACGGGGAAGTCCTACATCCGCTACGCGGCCGGCGAGACAGGCCTACGCGGCCTGACGCTCGGCTACGACAAGGGTCTGGCCGAGACGTTCGACCGCGTCGTGATCGCCATCGCCAACAACTTCGTGCCGTTCCCGAATTCGGCTCCGGCAACTCCCGTCGTCCGCCTCACGCCGCCGCCCGTCGAGCGGCCCGCCGCGCCCGCCGCGACGGGCCTTACGGTGGCAGCCGGCCGGGTGCTCACGAGCGCCGCCGCCCTCGACGGCTGCGCATCCCCGCGCGTCGGCGGCCGGTCGGCCCGCATCGCGACGCGCGAAGCCACCTTGATCCTGCTCGATGTCGCGGGCCTACCCGATGCCGGCGCCCCGCCGGCCCTGCGTCGGGAGGGGTCGGTTTCGTCCGAGGCCGTCCTGGTGATGAGCGCCGAGGCCGGGGGCGCGGCGACGGCGGCGCCGGGGGCTCTTGCGGCCGATGGCCGGATCACGGCGCCGCTCCAACCCGGAGCTGGCGGCGCGCCGATCTTCGACGGGGCCGGCCACCTTGCCGGGCTCGTCTCCGTCTATCCTTCAGCACCCCGCATGGTCGCGGGCGTGGTCCCGCCGGCCCGCTACGATGCCGTACCGGCCGAGCGGATCGGCGCCTTCCTCGCATCGGCCGGCGTGACTCCGACCGCCGCGACGGGCGGTACTTCGGGAGCCACGGCGGCAAAGCTGGCAGGCGCCATCGTGGGGATCGCCTGCCAGCCCTGACCATCCCAGACGGATCCCTCCGGTGCCGTCACCGAACGGATCCGCGCTTCAATCGTGCGGCCGCCGGCTCAGAGCCGGCCGGTGACCAGCAGAACGATGAGGATGATGATGAGGATGCCGCCCAGGCCGAAGCTCTGGCCACGATAGGCACCGCCGCCGAGGAAGTTGCCGCCACCGAGGACCGCGAGGATGAGGATGATGAGGAGGATGGTGGTCAAGGTCATGGTACGGAACTCCGGCGCGCGCCCAACCGCTGTGGCGTGAGCTTGACCGTTCAAACGCCCTGCGACGGATTCCGTTCAACGGGATGTGAGCGAGACGCCGTCGAAATCGCCGATTTCGCGACATCCTCTCCGATCATGGCGGCTTCCTGCTCAATAGAGCGGGGGAATCTCGACATTGGGAATCGGGAACGGGCCGAGCATCAGGTGGCCTTCCGTGAGGCGCAACGGAGGCAGGGCTTTCAGGGCGGGATCGCCCCGGGGGGCGGCCTCCGGCTCGGCCTCGGCGCGGGCGCGGCGCCCTCCGCCGAGGAACTGGCCGACGAGATTTCCGATGAGGGCGCCCTTCTCGGCGCCGAAGCGCTGACCCATGATCTGGCCGACGACGGCTTCGACGCCCGCGGCGCGCAGATCGATCTGTCCCTCGGGACGATGAGCCGAATCGAGGGCGAGGCTCCCGTGGGCCTGCACCCGACGGTTGCCCTTGGCCAGCGACAGCAGGGCGATGTCGAGGCTGCCGCCGGCGCGGCGCCAGGCCTCCAGTTCCCGCGCCACCGTGCCCGTCCGCAAGGTAGTGGCCCGGTTCACGGTGGCATCGAGATCGATGTCCGTCGGGTCCGTGTTGCCCACGAAGGGATCGACGAGGGGAATCCGGGCCTTGGCGACGCGCAGGCTGAGATCGATGGCCCCATCGGAGGCGAAGCGTCCCGGGGTCGGTCGACCGTGGGCCTCGAGATGCGGCGCCTCGAAGGCGATGTCGGGCTGCCCGGCGCCGCGCACGGTGCCGTTCAGGGCATCGACCACGAGGGAAGCCCGCACGAAGCCCTCGGACGCCCCGTGGAAGCTCGCACTCAAGGAGGTCCAGGTCACGTCGCCGGTGAGGTCGCCCTGCTCGACATGGAACGGTCCGGTCGCTTCCAGGATGCCCTGGCGCGGCTGGTACACCTGAGCCACGGCGGTGACCGGCCCGAGGGTGAAGCGGCTGTCGGCCCGGGCGAACGCCAGGGACGCGCAGCGCAGTTCGATGCGGAACGGATACCCCGAGATCGACCGGTCGGCGCAGGTCCAGCTCCGTCCCGCCGCGGCCTCGGCGGCGATCCAGGCATCCATCTCGCGGGTCGCCCGGTCGCGCACCCAGAACCAGGCAATCGACCACAGGACGACCAGGGTGGCGAGCAGGATGAAGGGGACGAACAGACCTTTTCGCGAGGGCGCGCGCGTCACGGCCGGTGCTTGGCTTGATGTCATCGGGATCCCATCGCCGTCATCCTCGGGAAGCGAACCGGATCGCGGTCGCGCCTCCCCTCCGGATTGGCCTATCAGGGTCTTGTCAGGGTCTTGGCGGCGAAAGCATGGCCGGGTTCGTGAGAAGTCGGCGCGGTCAGGCGGCGGCCATCGCCCGGGTGTCGAGATCGGCCACAATGGCCCTGCGTTCGGCCTCGGTCTCGGCGAGGCGATGGATATGCATCTCGTTAGCCCCCCGGTGGCGGGCATGGGCCATCCAGGTGCGGGTCAGGCGCTCCCGCGGACTGTCCCCGGCGGAGGTCACGCAGACGAGCTCGCCCTGCCCCGTCGCGTCGCGTCGCACGGCCAGGATCACCGCATCCTCCATTTCGTCGAGCTCTGTCTCGGCGAGATCGTGGATGCCGACGATGTAGCGGCGTCCCGACCGGCCACGCCATGCGCTCAGCACCAGGGCGGGGGTTCCCCGCAGGCCGGCGGTCGTTCTGAGGCGTTCCTCGCGCATCGGTCGTCTCCTGCTCGGGTCTCCGGGAAAGGCCGCCACACGGATCGGGTGCACGGCCCTGTCGTTCTTTGTTTGTTCCTAAATGTCTTAACGAATGGTTAACGCTGCGGTCCGCTGCTGGAAGAAGCCGTGGATCGACGGCCGTCCCCGCTTCAGGGCGTGGGCGCGTCCCGCATCGGAACCGGGACCGCGTGGCCCCGGGCGTTGAGATCGGCACGCCCGGCGGCCAGCAGGGCATCGGACGCCCCCTCGATGCGGGACTGGACAGTGTCGAGGAACCGCGCCCGGTCGAGGCCGGGCGGGATCGGCGCGAGGAACTCGATCACCGTGGTGCCGGGTCGGCGCAGGAGGCTACGGCGCGGCCAGTACAGGCCGGTGTCGAGGGCGACCGGCAGGCAGGGCACGCCGAGGGTCGCGTAGAGATGGGTCAGGCCGAGCTTGTAGGCGGGGGGTGCACCGGGCGGGCGGCGGGTGCCCTCGGGAAAGATGATGAGCTGGCGTCCGTCGCGGATCACGCCGGCGGCGGCCTCGTTCATCGCCGCCATGGCGCGCGTGCCCTTGGACCGATCGATGGCGACCATGCCTGAACGCGACAGGTACCAGCCGATGAGGGGAATCCACAGGAGTTCACGCTTGAGGATGTAGGCGAAGTCCGGGAACACCGTGACGAGGGCCAGGGTCTCGAGGGCCGACTGATGCTTGGCCGCCACGAGGGCCGGACCCTTGGGAATGTTCGACAGGCCCCTGAACTCGACGGCGACGCCGCCGATCACGCGCAGGAGCCAGAGGGTGACGTTCGCCCACCCTTGCGCGAGGCGGATCACGGCCCGCCGCGAGACGAGGGCCGGCAGCCCGAACACCGCGATGAGCGTGGTGGCGAGATAGAAGGCGACGCTGAAAGCGATCGAGCGGAGGATAACCATCGGAACTCAGAAAGACCGGGGACGTGAAGGCCGATGCCACCCGCGCCGGGCGGGGCCGGGACCAGCTTTAGCGGGTTTTCGCACGGCTTTGACCATTCGGCGTCAGGAAAACGCCAGCCCCTGGGCAGGAGAGCGCTCCCGGACCGCTTTCCGCCCCGGCCATGCCCGCCAGGCCCCATGGACTTCGTTGACTTCTCCGACGCAGGCTCCTTAATTCGATCCGCAACGGCGACCAAACTGGAGGGATCATGGGGTCATTACGCGTCACGGGCCATGGCCTGGACCTCGGCGAAGCCCTGCGGGGCAGGGTCGAAGAGCGGATGGCGGCGACCCTTTCGAAATACCTCGACAGCCACATGAGCGACACCTGCTCCGGCCACGTCACCCTGCGACGGGACGGGACGTCCTACCGGACGGATTGCGTCCTCCACCTCGTCTCGGGCCTGACCCTGGAGGCCTCGGGGGCCGCCCACGATGCCCATGCGAGCTTCGAGCAGACGGCCGACCGCCTTGAGAAGCGCCTGCGCCGCTACAAGCACCGCCTCAAGGACCACGGCGCCGCCGCCCACGAGGGCGCCACCGTGCAGGCGGCCTACGCGGTGTTCGCGGCGCCGAGCGAGGCCGAAGAGGCCGTCGACGAGGACTTCGGGGGCGACGAGCCCGACGACGGGGCCGATCACCCGCCCGTGGTCGCGGAGAGCACCAAGACTCTCAAGCGCCATTCGGTGAGCGAGGCGGTGACCGCCCTCGATCTGACGGGAGCACCCGTAATCGTGTTCGTTCACGCTGGTACCGGACGCATCAACGTCGTATACCGCCGCAGTGACGGAGCGATCGGTTGGGTCGATCCGGCGGGCACCGACGCTTGAGCGCCCGACCGGAACAGACTTTCAAATCCAGCGATTGATCCCTGGGCCATGCGGCCCGACCTTTTACTCCGCGGTGGCCAGGTCGGTCACCGCCGAAGGGACGGCGGGGCCCCATGCCAGTGCTGGAATTCCTCAGTCCGGATTCCGTGGTGCCCTTCCTGCGCGCCCGCGCCAAGAAGCAGATCCTCCAGGAACTGAGCGCCCACGCCGCGCGGCATCTGCCGGCCCTCGACGAGCGCGAGGTGTTCGAAACCCTGCTGCAGCGCGAGCGCCTCGGCTCGACCGGGATCGGCGACGGCGTGGCGATTCCCCACGGCAAGCTGCCGGGCCTCGACCGGCTGTTCGGCCTCGTCGCGCGCCTGGAACGTCCGGTGGATTTCGACTCCCTGGACGGCCAGCCCGTGGACATCGCCTTCCTGCTCCTCGCGCCGGAAGGCGCTGGAGCCGACCACCTCAAGGCCCTGGCCCAGGTGGCACGGCTCCTGCGCGAGCCGGGCATCCTCGAGCGCATCCGCGCCGCCCGCGATGCCAGCGCCCTCTACGCCCTGCTGACCCACACGTCGGCGTCCCAGGCGGCGTGACGGCGATGCCGACGATTCTGCAAGTCCGGACGGCAGTGCTCCTCGGCTGCCTGATCGCGAGTGTCCCGGCGCGGGCCGGCACGACGGATACCGCCTGCGCGCGCGACGTCCTCGTGGCGAGTTCGATGCAGCGCCAGGCCATCGACCAGCTGGAGCAGACGGGCAACGACGAGGCCGAACTCTGCCGGATCTGGCGGCGCCACGTGGAGACCATGCGCCGGGTGGCGGGGGTCTACGGCCGTTGCCTATCGGGCGCCGAGCGCAGCGAGCGGCTGGCCCAGGTGGTGGGCTCCGAGAAGGAGTTTTCTGGGCTGATCAAGAGCCGCTGCAAGGGTCACTGAGTCCAAGGCTCTCGCCCCCGAGGCTCCGCGCCGCGCCTGCTACGGCCGGCCCTGCATGAGCCGGGGCTCGACCACGACCTTCGTCGGCTTGCCGCGTCCCATGAGGATCGCGGCGCGGGAGCGCTCGGGATCGTCCTCGAAGCGGGTTCTGACCCAGGCCACGAGGAACTTCAGGTACTCGGAGGCGAGGAGCCGCGCCGCCGCCGGGTGTTGCCACCAGCGCCCGGCATCGAACCCCTCCGTCACCACCGGATAGGGCACGACCCGCTCGATGCCCGGCAGGGCATGATCGAGTTCCACCAGGGTGCGGGGCATATGGTAGTTCGAGGTCACCACCGCGACGGTGCTGAAGCGATGCAGACGCATCCACCGACGGGTCTCGATGGCGTTGCCGATGGTGTTGCGCGCCCGATAGTCGAGATCGACACAGCACGCGATCCAGTGACGCTGGCTGGGATTGAGGCGGGCGATCTCGTCGCGGCTGGTGCGTTCGTTCACCCCGGTGATGAGCAGGCGCCGTCCATAGCCGTTGGCCAGGAGATCGATGGCATCGCCGATGCGCTGGGCCCCGCCCGTAAGCGCCACGATGCCGTCGGCCCGGCCGTCGAGGGGACGCTCGTCGCGCTCGACGCAGGCGACGAAAGCGAGAAAGCCGCCGAACAGCGCCGCGCCGCCGAGACCCGCGATGCCGAGGGCGGCCTTCATGGTTCGACCGGACGGGCGCGCGGCCACGCGCAAGGCCGGGACGGCACGGGAGGTCATGTCCGTCCAGGCCCAGCCGAAAGCCTCGGAGGGCCTCATGGTGTGGCTGCCTGACATCCGCGTCGTCATTCTCCGCAAAAAGAACCCCAAATGGGGCCTCGACGAGGCAAGCATCTCCTCTCGGAAAGGTTCACAAAAGGTTAACGCGATCCGGGCAGCGGCCGCGCATCTCGGTCAGGCGAGGAAGCGCCGCACGGTGAGGCGCGAGACGATGCCGGTGACCACGGAGGCGATTACGCCGATGAGGAGCACGCTGGCGTAGCCGCGCCAGCCGATGTGGAAGGCTCCGAACAGGGCTTCGATCTCCTCGCCGGCCGGTCCCGAGCGCCAGGCGCCGGCGGCGAGTCCGGCGAACGCGAAGGCCGCCAGGGCCGCCACGGACCCGATGATGCCGCCGCGCAACCCGAGGCGAAAGAACCGTCGCTGGAAGGCACGGGCGATGAAATCGTCGTCGGCGCCAACGAAGTGCAGAACCTCCACCACCTCGCGGTTGCCCGCCATGGCACCCCGGGTGGCGAAGACCACGGCGAGGCCCGTGGCGACGAGAACGAGGGCGACGAGGCCGACTCCGACGCCCACGAAGGTGTTGGCCATGGTCGAGAGCCGGCGCAGCCACAGGGCGTGGTCGTCGAGGCTCGCGACCCCCGGCAGGGCCTCGACCAGGGAGGCGCGCAGGGGCTTCAGGTCCGGCGGGCCGCTGGGCGTGAGACGCAGGGCGACAAGGCGCGGGACCGGCAGGTCGGAGAGGTCGAGCCCGCTGCCGAGCCAGGGCTCCAGCAGGCGCTCGGCCTCGGCCTTCGAGTACACCCGGGTCGAGGCGATGCCGGGCGTGCCCTTGGCCAGGCCCTCCGCCCGGGCGACGTCGGCGTCGAGGTCGCGCCCGGGGCTCGGGCGGATCTGGATCGTGACCTCCTGGGCCACGGCCCCCTGCCACTGGTCGGAGCTCGAAGCCACGATCTCGGCGGCCCCGGCGCACAGGGCGGCGAGGAAGGTGAGGATGGCGATGACGGCGGCGAGCGCCCGGCTCGCCGCGGAATCCGTCGGCACCAGGGGGGCGTTGCGCCGCAGGGTCGCGGGCAGCGGGCTCTGCGGCGGCGCGGGCGACGGGGAGGCGGTCCGGTTCATAGGGGCTCCGCTCGTAGAGGCTCCGCTCATGGTGGTTCCGCTCATGGACGCTCCACGGCGAGTCGCCCCTCGCCGAGTACGAGCCGGCGGGCGTCGACGAGATCCATCAAGGCGAAATCGTGGGTGGCGATGAGCACCGAGGTGCCGAGGCGGTTGAGTTCGATGAACAGACGCAGGAGGCGCCGGCCGAGACCGGGATCGACGTTGCCCGTGGGTTCGTCGGCGAGGAGCAGCTCGGGCCGGGCGATGAGGGCCCGGGCGATGGCCGCGCGCTGCTTCTCGCCGCCCGACAGGAGCGGCGGCAGCACGTGCATGCGTTCGCCGAGCCCGACCCAGCGCAGCAGCTCGACGACCTCGGCCCGGTAGCTCGTCTCGGCCCGGCCCTGGACGCGCAAGGGGAGCGCCACGTTCTCGTAGGTCGTGAGGTGGTCGAGCAGGCGGAAATCCTGGAACACCACGCCCATGCGCCGGCGCAGGCCCGTCAGCGCCTCGCTGGAGATGTCGTTCACCTCCTCGCCGAAGACCGAGACGAGCCCCCGCGTCGGGCGGACCGACAGGAGGATGAGGCGCAGGAGCGTGGTCTTGCCCGCCCCCGACGGCCCCGTGAGGAACTGGAACGAGCGCGGCGCGATCTGGAAGCTCACGTCGCTGAGCACCTCCGGACCGAGGCCGTAGCGCATCCCGACATTCTCGAACTGGACCACCGGCTCCTCGGCGCCGGACAGGAGGCTTCCCGTGTTCACTCGATCCGTCACGCTCCCCCCACCGGTCATGAACGCGGCGCACGGCGTTCGGCCTCGTTCTGGCTACCGCGCGTCGTTCGCCCCTCCGAACTTTACGGAGGATTAACCGCGTTCGCGCAGAACCGTGTGAGTCTTTTTGACAGAACCGGCAACTGCCGATCGAGACCCAGGGGCGCCGATTTGTCATGCTGATCGTTTGCCCGTCCTGCGCGAGCGAATATGCGATCGACGTCGATCACGTCGGCGCGGAGGGGCGCCACGTGCGCTGCGCGGCCTGCCGCACGACCTGGTTCATCTCCCCCGACGACGTGGTCGCCGCCGTGGAAGCCGAGATGACGGCCGCGATGATGGAAGCGGTCCAGGCCGGTCCGGGCTCCGCGAAGGCCGAGGCGCAGCCCGCGGCCTCCTTCGATGACTGGGATGCGACGTCGGCGGAGACGCCGCCGGCCCTCGAACCCGACCCCGAACCTCTGCCCGGCGACCTCGACGCGGCCCCTCCCACCGACGCTCCGGAGGCTACCGAGGCGGTCGACACGCGCCGACGGCCCAGGCCGCCGATGCCGCGCAAGCCCGTGCGACGGTCGCGCTTCTCACCCGCGGCCGCCCTTGGCCTGTCGGTCGTGGCCGGTCTCTGCCTCGCCGTTCTCGGACGGACCACCGTGGTGCGGGCGATGCCGCAGAGCGCCGGGCTCTATGCCCGCCTGGGGCTGCCGGTGAACCTGCGTGGCCTCGACCTGCGCGACGTGGTGGCATTTCAGACGCAGGGTGAGGGAGCCCAACTCGTGGTCGAGGGCGATATCGTCGGCGTCGCCGCCGAGGGTGCACCGGTGCCCCCCATCGCCGTCGAGGTTCGCGACGGCCACGATCAGGTGCTCTACCGCTGGAACGTCGCCGCACCCCGGCAGACCCTGGAGCACCGCGAGACGGCGCGCTTCCGGGCCAGCCTGTCGACGCCGCCCGTCGAGGGACGCGCGATCCGGGTCAGTTTCGCTCCCCCGACCGGCGCGCCCTGACCATCAACGCCGCTGTCAGCGGCGGTCGCCCGTGATATGAAGCGTCCATGACCATTCCTTCTCGACGCGTCCGCGTCCTCTTCGACGAAGCCACCATCGCTCGGCGCACCGAGGAACTCGCGGCCGCCATCGCCGCCGCCAAGCCCCAGAACCTGCTGGTGGTGGCGGTGCTCAAGGGCAGCTTCATGTTCGCCGCCGACCTCTTGCGGGCCCTGCACCGGGTCGGCCTGGAGCCGCAGGCGGAGTTCGTCCACCTGTCGAGCTACCGCACCGCCACGGTCTCGTCGGGGCAGGTCGAGATCCTGCGCGATGTCGAGAGCGAGGTGCGCGGGCGCGACGTGCTGCTCATCGACGACATTCTGGAGTCCGGCCGCACCATCGTGTTCGCCAAGGACCTGCTCATGGCCCGCGGCGCCAAGCGGGTGCTCACGGCCGTGCTCCTCGAGAAGCCGGGCAAGCGCGCCGTCACCATCGACGCCGATTTCGTCGGCTTCACCTGCCCCGACGTGTTCGTGGTCGGCTACGGCATGGATGTGGCCCACGCCTTCCGGCAATTGCCGTTCGTCGGCCTCGTCGATTACGACAGCCCCGACCCCGACCTGTTCGGGGGCACCTGAACGTGGCGTTGTGCCCGGCGAAGACTACGGTGTAACACGGGACAGACGCGACGCGGGCGCCCCTGTGGCGCTCTGTCCCTTGACAGGGTGGCCTCGCGTTTGCGTGACTAAAATTCCTTAACATTCGAGAGAATTTGATCAGCGATGGCGCGCATCCTGCTCGTGGATGACGAAGAGACGGTCCGGGGCTTCCTCAAGCGGGGTCTGGAGATCGACGGTCACGCCGTGGTCACGGCTTCCGACGGAAGCGACGGGCTGGACCGCCTCATCGAAGCCGATGGCGCCTTCGACCTCATGCTCACGGACATCCGGATGCCGCTGATGGACGGGATCGCCCTGGCGCTCGCGGCCAAGCGGGACTTTCCCGATCTCACGATCCTCTTGATGACGGGCTTCGCCGATCAGCGCGAGCGGGCGCGTGGCCTCGATGCCATCGTTACCGATGTCCTGACGAAACCGTTCTCCCTCGCCGACCTGCGCTCTACGGTCAACCGCGCCCTGGCGGCCTGACGCCCGCCACGACGGCCGGCCGCGATCGCTCGGCCCCGGTTCTGTGCCGCCTCGAAACGCGACGGCCCCCTTCCCGATCCCCCCTCGTCACCCGTCCAGCGCAGCCACGCCCCGTGGCGCCCGCGCCCGGCAGGCCTGCGCCTTCGCGGGCCACCGGGAGGCAGTCCGGATTTTCGGACAAATGGTTCACGTCGATTGCGGAATACCGCACCGCGAGACAGTACAAAAATCATTCAAGTCGTTGTTTCTTTGATTTAATTTAAATGGACTGGACTTGGTCCACATCCTGCAAAATCATACCGACAAAGAGCGGGCACACGCACCCGATCCGCTCGAGAACGGCCAGGGAGGATACCATGGAGCGCAGTCGCGATCTCGATCCCGTCGAGACGCAGGAATGGCTCGACTCACTCGACGGCGTCCTCGACGTCGACGGACCGGAGCGGGCGCATTACCTCATCGAACAGGTGATCGACGGAGCCCGCAAGAAGGGCGCGCCAGTCCCCTATTCCGCCAACACCGCGTACCTCAACACCATCCTCCCCGAGAAGCAGGACCCGCATCCCGGCGACCGGGCCATCGAGCACCGCATCCGCTCGGCGATCCGCTGGAACGCTATCGCGATCATCCTGCGGGCGAACAAGGAATCCTCGGAACTCGGCGGCCACATCGCGAGCTTCCAATCGGCCGCGACGCTCTACGACACCGGCTTCATGCATTTCTGGCGGGCGGCCGACGCCAACCACGGCGGCGACCTCGTCTACGTGCAGGGCCATTCCTCGCCCGGCGTCTACGCCCGCGCCTTCCTCGAAGGGCGGCTGACGGAGGAGCAGCTCCTCGGCTTCCGGCAGGAGGTCGGCGGCAAGGGCCTGTCCTCCTACCCGCATCCGTGGCTGATGCCGGATTTCTGGCAGTTTCCCACCGTCTCCATGGGGCTCGGGCCCCTGATGGCGATCTATCAGGCCCGCTTCCTGCGCTACCTGCACCACCGCAACCTCGCGCAGACGGACGGTCGCAAGGTCTGGGCCTTCATGGGCGACGGCGAGATGGACGAGCCGGAAAGCCTGGGTGCGATCGCCTTGGCCGCGCGTGAGAAACTCGACAACCTCGTCTTCGTCATCAACTGCAACCTGCAGCGCCTCGACGGGCCGGTGCGCGGCAACGGCAAGATCGTCCAGGAACTCGAGGCCGATTTCCGGGGTGCCGGCTGGAACGTCATCAAGGTGCTGTGGGGGTCGGGCTGGGACGCCCTGATCCAGAAGGATAGCACCGGCATGCTGGCGCGCCTCATGGAGGAATGCGTCGACGGCGAGTACCAGGACTTCAAGTCGAAGAACGGCGCCTATATCCGCGAGCACTTCTTCGGCCGCTACCCCGAGACAGCGGCCCTCGTCGCCGACATGAGCGACGACGACATCTGGCGCCTGACGCGTGGCGGCCATGACCCGCGCAAGGTCTTCGCCGCCTACAGCGCCGCCTCGAAGCACAAGGGCCAGCCGACCCTTATCCTCGCCAAGACCGTCAAGGGCTACGGCATGGGTGAATCGGGCGAGGCCCAGAACATCACCCACCAGCAGAAGAAGATGGGCGAGGCCGTCCTCAAGCAGTTCCGCGACCGCTTCGGGATCGACCTCACGGACGAGCAGCTGAAGGAGATCCCCTTCATCAAGTTCCCCGAGGGCAGCCCAGAGCACAACTACCTCATGGCGCGGCGCGCTGCGCTCGGCGGCTCTCTACCGGCCCGGCGCTCCAAGTCGAAGGCCCTGGAAATCCCGCCGCTCTCGGCCTTCTCGGCGCAGCTGAAGGAGACCGCCGGCCGCGAGATCTCCACCACCATGGCGTTCGTGCGCATCCTCAACACGCTCCTGCGCGACAAGAACATCGGCAACCGCATCGTGCCGATCGTGCCCGACGAGAGCCGCACCTTCGGCATGGAGGGCATGTTCCGCCAGTTCGGCATCTTCTCCCAGGTCGGCCAGCTCTACCGGCCGGAGGATGCCAACCAGCTCATGTACTACAAGGAGGACAAGAACGGTCAGATGCTCCAGGAGGGCATCAACGAGCCGGGCGCCATGTCGTCCTGGATCGCGGCCGCGACCTCCTACTCGCACTCCGACGCGCCGACGATCCCGTTCTACGTCTACTACTCGATGTTCGGCTTCCAGCGGGTCGGGGATCTGGCCTGGGCGGCGGGCGACATGCGGGCGCGCGGCTTCCTCATCGGCGGCACGGCGGGGCGCACGACGCTCAACGGCGAGGGCCTGCAGCACGAGGACGGCCACAGCCACCTCCTCTCGTCGACCATCCCGAACTGCGTCTCCTACGACCCGACCTTCTCGTACGAAGTCGCGGTCATCGTGCAGGACGGTCTGCGCCGGATGTATGCCGAACAGGAGGACGTGTTCTACTACATCACCGTGATGAACGAGAACTACGAGCACCCCGGCATGCCGGAGGGCGCAGAGGCCGGCATCATCAAGGGGATGTACCTGCTCCGGCAGGGCGCCCCGGAGACGAAGCAGGGTCACCGGGTGCAGTTGCTCGGCTCCGGCACCATCCTGCGCGAGGTCATCGCGGCGGCCGAACTCCTGGAACAGGATTTCGGCATCGCATCCGACATCTGGAGCTGCCCGAGCTTCACGGAGTTGCGCCGCGATGCCATGGCGGCCGAGCGCTGGAACCTGCTCCACCCGCTGGAGGGCCGGCGCCTCTCGCATGTCGAGACGTGTCTTGCCGGCCGAAATGGCCCGGTGATCGCCGCCACCGACTACATGCGCCTGTTCGCCGACCAGATCCGCACCTGGGTTCCGGGCCGCTACCGGGTCCTCGGCACGGACGGCTTCGGCCGCTCGGACTACCGGGCGCGCCTGCGCGACTTCTTCGAGGTCAACCGGCACTGGGTGGTGGTCGCGGCCCTGCACAGCCTCGCCGAGGACGGCGTGATCCCGGCCCAGACGGTGGCGGACGCCATCGCGAAATACGGCATCGACACGGACCGGCCGGCACCCTGGACCGTCTGATCCACCGCGCGGCCGCTCCCCTCGGTTGAGCGGCCTGCCTTCGCACACGCCTTCATCGAGCATGACCGGACGAGGGAGCCCGCGAGAGGCTCCGCTTCACCAGGGAGAGTACGCAGTGGGTATCGCGATCAACATCCCGGATATCGGCGACTTCAAGGACATCCCGATCATCGAGATCCACGTAAAGGAGGGCGATACCATCGGCCCGGACGATCCCCTCGTCTCGCTGGAATCCGACAAGGCGACCATGGACGTGCCCTCGCCGAGCGCCGGGGTGGTCGAGAGAATTTTGGTCAAGCTCGGCGACAAGGTGAGCGAAGGTTCGCCCCTCCTCGTGTTCAAGGGTGAGGGCGGCACGGCCGCCGCCGAGAAGGCCGCCGAGGCTCCGGCCGGCGCCGACAGTGCCGCGCTTCTCGCCAAACAGGAGCCCGCGCCGAGCGCCGCGCCCGCCGCCGCCACGCCGGCGCCTGCCTCCAACCTCCCCGATTTCTCGCAGGTCCATGCCAGCCCCGGCGTGCGGCGTCTGGCGCGCGAACTCGGCCTTGACCTCACCACCATCAAAGGCACCGGCGAGAAGGGCCGCGTGACCAAGGAGGACGTGAAGGGCCACCTCACCCGTTCGGCCGCCCCGGCGCCCGGCGCCTCCGGCACGGCCGCGTTCACGGGCGGCGGCATGGGCATCCCAGAGATCCCGGCCGTGGACTTCTCGAAATTCGGCCCGACCGAGATCCAGCCGCTGTCGCGGATCAAGAAGATCTCCGGCGCGCACCTGCACCGGTCCTGGCTCAACGTGCCCCTCGTCACCCATCAGGACGAGGCCGACATCACCGAGACCGACCAGTATCGCAAGGAACTCGACACCGCCGGCAAGGAGCTGAAGGACAAGGGCTACCGCGTCACCCTGCTGGCCTTCCTCATCAAGGCCGCCGTCTCGGCCCTGCGCAAGCATCCGGAGTTCAACGCCTCCCTCTCACCGGAGAAGGACGCCCTGATCCTCAAGCACTACTACAATATCGGCGTCGCCGTGGACACGCCGGACGGCCTCGTGGTCCCGGTGGTCAAGGACGCCGACCGCAAGGGCCTCGTCGAGATCAGCCGCGACCTCGGCACGCTCTCGGCGAAAGCCCGCGACGGCAAGCTCGGGGCCGCCGACATGCAGGGCGCGACCTTCTCGATCTCGAGTCTCGGCGGAATCGGCGGCACCGCCTTCACGCCGCTGGTCAACGCGCCGGAAGTCGCCATCCTCGGCGTCGCCCGCTCGAAGATGGCGCCGGTTTGGAACGGCACGGCCTTCGAGCCGCGCCTGATGCTGCCGCTCTCCCTCTCCTACGACCACCGCGTCATCGACGGTGCGCTCGCCGCGCGCTTCGCCCGCCACCTCGCCCACGTCCTCGAGGACGTCCGCCGCCTCGTCGTCTGACGAAGTCCGGTTGCGCGAAACAACGAGTGAGGTGAAGCGATGAGCAGCAACGACGTCCACCTGCCGGATATCGGCGACTTCAAGAACGTGCCCGTCATCGAGGTCAGCGTCAGCCCCGGCGACGTCATCTCCGTCGACGACGTCATCATCGTGCTGGAATCCGACAAGGCGACCATGGACATCCCGTCCCCCGTCGCCGGCACGGTGGCGGAGGTGAAGATTAAGGCCGGCGACGCGGTGAGCCAGGGCGACCTGATCCTGGTGATGGCGGGAGCCGCCGCCGCCACGGGTTCGCCGAAACCCACGGTGACCGACACCACGAGCACGGGGGGAGCGGCCGCCGCGCCGGCCGCCGGTGCGCACGCGCCCGGCGAGGGTCAGGCGGGCTACGGCTCCGCCGCGACCCAGGGCGGTACCGGTGCCGCCAAGGCGCCCGCCCCCAAGGGCGCCGCCCCCGTCCCCGGCGAGGAGATGCGGGCGCAGGTGCTCGTCATCGGTGCCGGCCCCGGCGGCTACACCGCCGCGTTCCGCGCGGCCGATCTCGGCCAGTCGGTGGTGCTCGTCGAGCGCTGGCCGAACCTCGGCGGCGTCTGCCTCAACGTCGGCTGCATCCCGTCGAAAGCCCTGCTGCACGCCGCCAAGGTCATCGACGAGAGCCACGCCATGGCGGCCCATGGCATCTCCTTCACGGCGCCGCAGATCGACATCGACAAGCTGCGTGAATGGAAGGACGGCGTGGTCAAGCGCCTCACCGGCGGCCTCAGCGGCCTCGCCAAGCAGCGCAAGGTCACGGTGGTGACGGGCGAGGCGCGCTTCGTCTCGCCCCATCAGGTCGCCGTCGAGCATGAGGGCCAGACCCGTATCATCGGCTTCGACCACGCCATCATCGCGGCCGGCTCCGAGCCGGTGCGGATGCCGTTCATCCCGCACGACGACCCACGGGTGATCGACTCGACGGGGGCGCTGGAACTCGACGGCGTACCGGCCCGCCTCCTCGTCATCGGCGGCGGCATCATCGGGTTGGAGATGGCCACCGTCTATCACGCGCTGGGCTCGAAGGTGACCATCGTCGAGCTGATGGACCAGATCATCCCGGGTGCGGACAAGGACATGGTCACGCCGCTGATGAAGCGGATCAGCAAGCAGTACGAGGCGATCCACCTCAAGGCCAAGGTCACCGCCGTCGCGGCGACCTCGGCGGGGCTGAAGGTCTCGTTTGAGGGCGGCACCGCGCCCGCCTCCGACACCTTCGACAAGGTGCTGGTCTCCGTGGGGCGGCGCCCCAACGGCAAGCGCATCGGCGCGGAAGCCGCGGGCGTCGCCGTCGACGAACGCGGCTTCATCGCGGTCGATCGGCAGATGCGCACCAACGTGCCCCACATCTTCGCCATCGGCGACGTGGTCGGCCAGCCGATGCTGGCCCACAAGGCGACGCACGAGGGCAAGGTCGCGGCCGAGGTCGCCGCCGGCAGGGCCAGCGCCTTCGACGCCAAGGTGATTCCGTCCGTGGCCTATACCGACCCGGAGGTGGCCTGGGTCGGGATGACCGAGAACGAGGCCAAGGCGAAGGGGATCAAGGTCGGCAAGGGCGTGTTCCCCTGGGCCGCCTCCGGCCGCTCCCTGGCCCTCGGCCGCGAGGAGGGCCTGACCAAGGTGCTGTTCGACCCCGAGACCGACCGCATCCTCGGCTGCGGCATCGTCGGCCCCTCGGCCGGCGACCTCATCGCGGAAGCCGCGCTCGCCATCGAGATGGGGGCGGATGCCGAGGATATCGGCCTCACCATCCACCCGCATCCGACCCTGTCGGAGACCATCGGGCTGGCGGCCGAGGCCTTCGAGGGCACGATTACCGACCTCTACATGCCGAGGAAAGACGGGCCGAAGAAGGCCCACTGAAGTTCGGGGATCTGCGCGGCGTCCTTCGAGTGCCGCGCCGCGCGGACCCGGTGATTCCAGCGTCCGCCTCGATCAGGTGGCCGGACCGATCCGCAGGGAGAAATGCGCGCCCGGACGATCCCTCGCCACCTCCAGCGGGCCGCCGAGCTGGCGGGCGAGGCTGTTGACGATGCGCATGCCGAGGCTCGCGCGGCGTGGTGCCCCCGGATCGAAGCCTTCGGGAAGACCGACGCCGTCGTCGCAGACGGCGAGGAGGAGGCCATCCGCCTGCCCGTCGTGGATCGTGACGCGGATCTCGCCGCCCCCTTCCGGATAGGCGTACTTGATGGCGTTGGTCACGAGTTCGTTGACGAACAGGCCCAGGGGAATCGCCAGATCCGCCGGGATGTTCACCGTCGGTGCCCGGCACACCAGGGTATGGCGCGGCGCGTTCTCCTGCAGGCGGCCGCAGAGGGCTTCGAGGAAGCCCGCGACATCGATGGCTTCCAGGCTCGGCTGGCGCCAGAGCTGGTCGTGGACCTGGGCGACGGCCTCGACCCGGGTGCGGGCATCGGCGAGCGCCGCCTTCACGTCGTCGTTGTCGGAGCCCCGGGCCTGGAGCCCAAGGAACCCGGCGACCACCGCGAGGCTGTTCTTGACGCGATGGCTCATCTCGCGGGAGAGCAATTCCTGTCGCTCCAGGGCGGCCTTGAGGCGGGCCTCGGCGCGTTGGCGCTCGATGGCGCCGCCGACGAGGTTGGCGAAGCCCTGCATGAAGGCGATGTCCGCCTCTTCGAACTGACCCTCGCGGGTGTCGTCCACTTCGAGCACACCGTAATTGCCGTCGCGGTTGGCGATGAGCACGTTGATGGCCCGGCGGATGCCGTGATCGGCCATGAGCTTGGGCGTGCGGAAGCGGGTCTCCTCCTGGAGATGGTTCGAGATCACCGGCCTGCCGGTCTTGAGGGCATAGCCGGCGGGCGAGGCGAGGTCCGCCCCGATGATGGCCGTGCCGACGGCATCCGCCGCCCAGCCGACGCCCGCGCAGACGAGCAGGCAATCCTGGCGCGGCTGGTATTCGAGGGCCTTGCAGAACTGCGCATCCATGCCCTCGGCGCAGAGTTCCGTGGCCCGCTGGAGCAGGGGCAGCAACTCCGTCGCACGCAGGGCCTCGACGCCGAAATCCGAGAGGATCGCCTGCTGGCGCAGGCGCAGCGCCAGGGCATTGGGGACGCGTTCAGGCATCCGGAAGCTTCCGTTGTTCGAGAGGAGACCGACGGCCGTCCGCTTCGCGTTCTTGCTGTGCCGGCGCGCCGCTCGCAAGTCCGCGCGTCCGCAACGATGCGTGTGTTTCGTCCGGCTCCGGCATGGCCACTGCGTCACGGGGAGAAGCGGGAGCGTCCGGGCGTTCTCAGATCTCGATCTCCGTCCCGACTTCCACGAGTTGGCGCGTCGGCACGCAGAAATGCGCGCCCGTCCGCTCGGCGTTGCGCAGGAGGAAGGCGAACAACCCCTCGCGCCAGTCGGCCATCCCGCGATGGTCGCTCTTCGGAATGATGGTCTCGTGGCCGATGAAGATCGTGAGATCGTCGAGGCATTCGCTCGCGAGCGCGCCCGCCTTCACGGCGCAAGCGAGACCTTCGGGAATGGACGCGTCCTCCATGAAACCGTAGCGCAGGATCACCCGGGTGATGTCCGGCGTGATGGTGAGCACCTCGGCACGCTGCTCGGGCGCTACCACGGGGGCCTCTTCATAGAGGGCGGTGACGATGAGGATACGCTTGTGCAGGGCGTGGGAGCGCTCGACGAAGCGCGACATGTGGAGGGGAATGCCGCTCGTCGCCGAGGACAGGAAGGCGGCGTTGCCCGGCAAGGTCAGGGGTGGATCGCGGCGGATCTGCTCCAGAAACTCGGCCTCGGGCTGACGCAGGCCGACCCGCACATCCTCCACGAGGTGGGTGCCCTTGCGCCAGGTCAGCATCACGAACGCGACGAGGCCCGCGAGGAGCAGCGGAAACCAGCCGCCCTCGAACAGCTTCACGCTGTTGGCGCTGAGGAAGACGAGGTCGATGAGGAGGAAGAACCCGTTGACGGCGAAGACCGCCACGGGATTGTAGCCCCATTTCAGGGCGACGAGGGTGGCGAGCACGGTGGTGATCGCCATGAGCGAGGCCACGGCGATGCCGTAGGCGCCGGCCAGGGCGTCGGACGTGCCGAAGATGAGCACGGCGCTGATGGTCGCGGCGGCGAGGAGCCAGTTCACCACCGGCACGTAGATCTGCCCGCGCTCGTGCCGGGCGGTGTGGACCACCCGCACGGGCGGCAGGAATCCGAGCTGGATCGATTGCTGGGTGAGGGAGAACGCGCCCGAGATGATCGCCTGCGAGGCGATGACGGTGGCCAGCGTCGCCAGGCCGATGAGCGGGATCTGCGCCCAACCGGGGGCGAGGCGGTAGAACGGGTTCTCGATGGCGTCGGGCGCGACGAGCAGCAGGGCGCCCTGTCCGAAATAGTGGATCACCAGGGCCGGCAGCACGAGGCCGAACCACGAGACGCGGATCGGCCCGGCGCCGAAATGCCCGAGATCGGCGTACATCGCCTCGCCGCCCGTCACCGCCAGGAAGGCGGCGCCCAGCATGGCGAAGCTGACATGCCACCCGGCATGGAACAGGAAGTCCACGGCCCGCAGCGGATTGGCGGCCGCCAGGATCTGCGGCGCCTGAACGATGCCGGCGACACCCATCAGCGCCAGGACGAGGAACCAGACCAGCATCACGGGTCCGAAGATGCGCCCGATGAAGGCCACGCCTTTGCTCTGGACCAGGAACAGTCCGGCCAGGATCGCCAGGGTGATCGGCAGGACGTAGTGGGCCAGCCCGGGTGCCGCGACCTTGAGGCCCTCCACGGCACTCAGCACCGAGATGGCCGGCGTAATGGCCCCGTCGCCGTAGAGGAGGGCCGCCCCGACGAGACCGACGATGAGAAGAATTCCGGCCCACGACCCTGGCTTGGCGTGGCGCGCGCCGAGCAACGCCAGCATGGCGACGATCCCGCCCTCGCCCCGGTTGTCGGCGCGCAGGATCAGAACGGCGTATTTGACGGCCACGATGAGGATCAGCGACCACAGGATCAGCGAGACGGCGCCCGTGACGGCGATGGGGGTCGGTGGCGCTCCGGCGCTTGCTGCCCGCACCGCCTCCTTGAAGGCGTAGAGTGGACTGGTCCCGATATCGCCATAGACGATGCCGAGGGCGCCGATGAGCACGGCCGGGCGCGCGAGGCCCCCGTGCCCGGTCCGGGTCTGGTCTTGGGACAAGGGCGGATCTCCGGCGGGGCGCCTCGGCGACGCTTCTTCCCCGACGAGTTAGGGAGATCGCCGGCCGGCGTCCAGGGATGAAAATCGCCGTCGAGACGTAGCGCCCGGCGCCGCTTGCCTACGCACCGACCAGCCGGGCGAGACCGGCCGGGCAGGCGCCCCCGCGCACGATCTCGTGGACCGGGACGGCGACGTGCCGACGGATGGCGGCAGCCACGGTCTCAATGGGAGTCGGGGCATCGGGGCTCTCACAGACCGCGAGGCCGAGCAGGGGAACATCGTGGAGCCGCAGGGTCTCGGCAGCCGTCAGGGCGTGGCTGATGGCACCGAGATAGGAGCCGGTGACGAGGAGCGCCGGCACGGACAGGGCTTTCAGCCAGTCGAGGCCGGTGTGATCGGCCGTCACCGGACTCATCAGGCCGCCGACGCCCTCGACGAGGAGGGTGGAGCCCGGCGGCGTCGCGCCCATCTCGGCCCGACACCAGGCGACGAGGTCGGCGAGTGCCAGGGTGCGGCCTTCGCGGGCGGCGGCGAGATCGGGCGCGAGGGGCGCCGAGAACCGCCACGGCGAGCAGGCCGCGACGTTCTCGGGCGTCACGACGAGCCCCTGCGCCTCAAGGAGAATCGCCGTGTCGCTGGTTCGGAAGTCGGGATCCCCGATGGGCGGCACGCCGCTGGCGACGGGCTTGAGGGTGCGGACGTCGTGCCCGTCGCCCCGCAGGCGCCGCGTCAGGGCGGCGGTGACGTAGGTCTTGCCGATCTCGGTCCCGGCGCCGACGATGAAGACGGCATTGTCGCTCACATCGCGACGCGGCTCACTTTTCGACAAACGCCTTCTCGATGACGTAGTGGCCGGCCTCGCCGTGGTTGCCCTCGACGTAGCCGCCATCCGTCAGCAAGGCGCGGGTGTCGCGGATCATATCCGGGCTGCCGCAGAGCATGAACCGGTCGTTCTCCACGGACATCGGCGGCAGGCCGATATCCGCGAACAGCTTGCCGGAGGTCATGAGGTCGGTGATCCGGCCGCGGTTGCGGAACGGCTCGCGGGTGACGGTGGGGTAGTAGATCAGTCCGGCGGAGATCACCTCGCCCAGGAACTCGTGGTTCGGCAGGTCCTGCGTGATGGTCTCGCCGTAGGCGAGTTCCTGCACGTGCCGGCAGCCGTGGACGAGCACCACCTTCTCGAAGCGCTCGTAAGTCTCCGGGTCCTTGATGATCGACATGAAGGGGGCGAGACCCGTGCCGGTGCCCAGCAGATAGAGGTTACGCCCCGGCATGAGATTGTCGAGCACCAGCGTGCCGGTCGGCTTCTTGCCGACCATGATCGGGTCGCCGACCTTGAGGTGCTGGAGCTTGGAGGTCAGGGGGCCGTTGGCGACCTTGATGGAGAAGAACTCGAGTTCTTCCTCATAATTCGCCGAGACGACCGAATAGGCACGCAGGAGCGGACGGCCCTCCACCTCGATGCCGATCATCACGAACTCACCATTGCGGAAGCGGAACGCGGGATCGCGGGTCGTGCGGAAGGAGAACAGGGTGTCCGTCCAGTGGTGGACGGAGAGCACGCGCTCCTCGTTGAACTTGCTCATCGCCGGGTCCGTCTTGCATCTCGAAGCTTTGCGGGCGTCTTCTCGCACCTGCGGTGCCCGCGTCAAGGCGGTGCGGGCGCACAGGTGCCCCGCGCCGCCGGGGGCGGGGCTTTGCCGCAACTGTCTGGAATCACTCTCGATTACCTCGAGCCCGACTCAAAGCGGCTTCAGCCCGGCCTCGATCTCGGCCCGGCGCCCTTCGAGGAACGGAGGAAGCGCCAGATGCTCGCCCAAGGTCTCCAGGGGCTCGTCGGCGGTGAAGCCGGGACCGTCCGTGGCGATCTCGAACAGGATCCCGTTGGGCTCGCGGAAGTACAGGCTCTGGAAATAGAACCGGTCGATGGGGCCACTCGTCGGCATGCGCTTCACCTTCAGGCGATCGGCCCAGGCTGCGTAGTCCGCATCGGGGATTCGGAAGGCGACGTGATGGACGGCGCCCGCCCCCTGGCGCGCGGGCGGCAGGTCGGGCTGCGCCAGGAGGTGAAGTTCGGCGGCCGGTCCCCCCTCCCCCATGCGCCAGACCCGGACAGCGCCTTCCGGCAGCGCGTAGGTGCGATCGTGGGCCATGCCCAGCACCTCGGAGAGAACCGCCTCGGTCCGCTCGACCTGCGCAACGGCGAGGCGGATCGGCCCGAGGCCACGGATCTGGTGATCGGCCGGCACGGGGCTGCGCGCCCAGGGGTGAGCCGGACCGGCGCCGCCATCGTCGACGAGCATGAAGCGCTGGCCTTCCGCATCCTCGAAATCCAGGCTGTATCGCCCGTCGCGCTCCACCGGCTCGGCATGGGCGACGCCCTGCCGGGCGAGGTGCTCGCGCCACCAATCGATGGCGGCGGCCCCCGCAACCCGCAGGCCCGTGCGGGTGATGCTGTCCGTGCCGCGCCGCTCGGGGGGCGCCGGCCAGTCGAAGAAGGTGAGATCAGTGCCGGGTGAGGCGAGGCCGTCGGCGTAGAACAGGTGATAGGCCGAGACGTCGTCCTGATTCACCGTCTTCTTCACGAGCCGCAGGCCGAGGGTGCGGGTGTAGAACGCGGCGTTGTCGGCAGCCCGCGCCGTGATGGCGGTGAGGTGGTGGATTCCGGTGAGGTGCATCGCGCTTATCCGGCTGGGTGACTCAGGGTCGGTCCAAGGGTCAGATGGGGCCACCCCCCGCCCATGACAAAGCGGTGTGCCCCCTGGCGTGGGGCGCCCGGCGCGATAGGTGGGGTTCGTTTCCCAGCCTAACCCGGAGCCCTCGATGCCGCATCTCCTCTACGTCGAAGCCTCGCCGCGCAAGGAGCGGTCCGCCTCCATCGAAGTGGCGCATGCCTTCCTCGAAGCTTGGCGCGCCCGCCATCCCGACGGCACCGTCGACACCCTCGACGTCTGGAACACCGATCTGCCGGAATTCGATGGCGAGGCGCTCGCGGCGAAGTACGCGGGGCTCGCGGGCGAGGCCTTGAACCCGGCGCAAGATGCGGCATGGGGCGCGATCCGGGCGCTCGCCGGCCGCTTCCAGGCGGCGGACCTCCTCGTGTTCGGCGTGCCGATGTGGAACTACACGATCCCGTACAAGCTCAAGCACCTGTTCGATCTCGTATCGCAGAAGGACCTGCTGTTCAGCTTCGACGAGCGCGGCCAGAACGGGCTGCTGACCGCGAAGGCCGTGGTCATCAACGCGCGCGGCGTCGCCATCGGGGCGGATTTCCCGGCCCAGATCTACGATCACCAGTCGACCTACATGGCCACGTGGCTGCGCATGGTCGGCATCACCGACGTGCATCAGATCGCGGTGGAGAAGGGTCTGATGGGCGCCGATCTCGACCGGGAGTCGCGCGCCCGGGGCCGCGCCGAGGCCGAGGCCCTGGCGGCGACGCTCTGACGCCGCGTCAGAAGGCGCCGGCGAGGAGACCGAGGCCGGCGGCGGCCAGGGCCGCCCCGGCGACGCGCAGGGCAGGACGGGTATCGAGGCGGCGGGCAGCGAGGCCAAGGCCGAGACCGGCGGCGTGCAGGAACGCTGTGGCGGCAAGGAAGCCGAGACCGTAGGCGAGACCCGACGCGGCGCCGGGCATCTCGGCGCCGTGGGCAAAGCCATGGAACACCGCGAAAGCGCCGACGAGGGCCATGGCGCCGGCCACGGGCGGCACCGCCCCGAGGGCGAGGACCAGCCCAAGGACGAGGACCGACAGGGCGATGCCGGTCTCGACGTATGGGAGATCCCATCCCAGGGCACCGGCGGCACCGCCGACGGCCATCATGGCGAGGAAAGCCGCCGGCACGAGGAGCAGCGCCCGTCCGCCGATGCCCGCCGCGATGAGGCCGACCGCCACCATGGCGAGGACGTGGTCGAGCCCACCGAGGGGATGCAGGAAGCCGTGCGTCAGCCCGCCCGTTTCATGGCCGGGATGGGCAAGGGCGGGCGTCGCGATCACGAGGGCCAGGGGCATGATCGCCGCGCGGGCGAGGAGCGTCGACAGGGCAGAGGTCATTCCGGAGCGGTCCCAGGATCCATGGCAGGCGGCGCAGTGTAGCAACCGCCATGCCCCGGAGCATCCCCGGATGTCTCTCAGAAGTCGGTGGGCCGGCCGGCCGCCACCACCAGCATCTTGCCGTCCGCGAAGGTGCGGGCGCCCGCGCGGCGGATGTCGGCCTGGGTGACGTTGGCGACGAGGTCGTTGCGCCGGGCGATATAGTCCATGCCCAGGCCCTCGAAGGCGATCTGGGCGAGCTGATGGGCGATCTTCGTCGAGGTGTCGAAGCCCAGCGCGTAGGAGCCGGTGAGGTAGTCCTTGGCCTTCTGCAGTTCCTCGTCGGAGGGACCCTCGGAGATCAGCCGTCCGATCTCGTCGCCGATCACCGCGAGGGCCTCGCCGACGCGCTCGTTCTTCGTGGCGGTGTAGCCCCAGGTCATGGCGGAGGCGCGGTGACTGACGAGGGACGTGCCCACCGAATAGGCGAGGCCGCGCTTCTCCCGCACCTCCTGGAACAGGCGCGAGGTGAAGGAGCCGCCGCCCAGGATGTGGTTCAGCACGTAGGCCGGGATGAAATCGGGGTCGCGCCACGGCACGCCGCCCATGCCGAAGCGCAGGACCGATTGCGGCACGTCGATATCGACGACGTGACGCTGGCCGAGATTGCCCACCCGCGTCTGCGGCACCACCGAGAGGGGGGCGGCGAGATCGAGGCGGCCGAAGGCGCGCTCCAGGGCATCGGCGAGGCGCGCGGCATCGATGGCGCCGACCGCCGCGACCTTCACGGCACCACGTCCGACGATCTTGCGATGCAGCTCCACGAGGTCGTCGCGGGTGATGGCCGCGATGCTCTCGGGCGTGCCCGACGAGGGCCGGGCATAGGGATGGCCGGCGAAGGCCTCGGCGAAGAAGCGGCGCGAGGCCATCACGCCCGGATCGTTCTGCTGGTAGCGCAGGCCCGCGAGGGTCTGGGCCCGCACCCGCTCGATGGCGTCGGGGTCGAGGCGGGGCTTGGCAAGCGCCAGGGCCAGGAGGTCGATGGCTTCGTCGGCGTGCTTGACCAGCATCTTGAGGGAGCCGCCGAGCGCATCCGCCCCGGCATGGAACGAGAGCTCGATGGCCCGGGCCGCCAAGCGTTCCTGGAAGGCGTCGGAGACGAGATCTCCGGCCCCCTCGTCGAGGAGGCGGGCCAGCATCTGGGCGACGCCGGCCTTGCCCTCGGGGTCCTGGGCGGCGCCACCCTCGAAGGTGAAGGCCAGGGCGATGAGGGGCACCACCTGCGATTCGACGTGCCAGGCTTCGATGCCGGCCGCCGTGGCGACGGGAACGGCCTGTGTCGGCGAGTTGGACGCGTGGGTCGCGGTATCGACCAGTTGGGGAGCCATGGTCATGGAAACCTCGTTGTCTGTGCCGGGCGCGGCGCGTGTTTCGCGCCGCAGCCTCGAAATCCGGGTGGCCGGGCCTTCAGGCGTCGGCGTCGCGGGTCTTGGTCAGGTAGCCCGTGACGGAACGTTGCGGCACGAGGTAGCGCTCGGCCACCGCCGCGAGGCGCGCCTGGGTCACCCCCTCGATGTCGGAGGGCCAGCGGAGCACCTCGTCGATGCTCTCGCCGATGGCGAGGGCCGAGCCGTAGATGCGCGCGAGCGACGACTGGCTGTCGGAAGAATAGACCGTCTCGGCCACGAGGCGGGTCTTGGCCCGCTCGATGGCCTCGGCCGTCAGGGCCTCGGAGGGCGCGCGGCGCAGGACGCGGTCGACCTCCTCCTCAAGCTTCTCCAGGCTCACGCCCTCGGCGGGGATCGCGTAGACGGAGAAGCGGGTGTCGTCGATGGCCGAGCCCATGTACCAGGCGCCCGCATTCACGGCGACGCCGAGTTCCATGACGAGCTTGCGGTAGAGGTAGGACGTTGAGCCCCCGCCCATCACCTCCGCGAGGAGTTCGAGGGCATGGCACTCGCCGTCCTGGGCGGTGATGCAGGACGGCGTGAGGTAGAGCCGCTGCAGAGTCGGCTGCTCCACCTTAGGGTCGGCCACGGCCAAGCGGCGCAGGGCCTTCGGCTCCGGCTCGCGGGCCCGTACCCGCACGGGCCGGGCGCCCTGCGGCGTCACGCGGCCGTAGGTGTCGTCGGCCATGCGGCGCACGTCATCGGCGGTCACGTCGCCGGCCACCACCAAGATGGCGTTCTCGGGGGTATAGAAGCGCTTGTAGTAGTTGAGCGCGTGGGTGCGGTTCAGGTCCTCGATCTCGTGCATCCAGCCGATGATCGGCGTGCCGTAGGGATGATGCACGAAGAGAGAGGCCGCCATGGCTTCGGAGAGCTGGGCCGACGGGTCGGTCTCGACCCGCATCCGGCGCTCCTCCAGAACCACGTCGCGCTCTGGCGCCACCACGGCGTCGTCGAGGACGAGGCCGGTCATGCGGTCGGCCTCGAACTCCATCATGGTCTTGAGATGGTCGCGGGCCACGCGCTGGAAATAGGCGGTGTAGTCGTAGCTCGTGAACGCGTTCTCCTGGCCGCCGAGACCCGACACGGCCTTCGAGAAGGCGCCGACGGGATGCCGCTCGGTGCCCTTGAACATCAGGTGTTCGAGGAAGTGGGCGATGCCGGACTGCCCCCGCGGATCATCGGCCGAACCGTTACGGTACCAGACCATATGGGTGACGACGGGGGCACGGTGATCGGGGACCACGACCACGTCGAGGCCGTTGTCGAGGGTGAAGGCACCGACATCGGGGCCGCCCGCCTCGGAGCGCCCGAGCGGCGCGGCCTCGACCCGGCTCGCGCTAGCGTGGCGGCGGCTGGAGCCGAGGAGCGGAACGTCCTTCCGGAACAGGTGCATCGAAGAGCTTTCCTTCAGCGTCCGGTCCGCACGGGACCGTCCGTCTCGTTGAGCATCACATGGAGGCCCGGCCCCGCGTCGCATAGACCGGACCAGCGCCACGGACCGGCCGCAGGGCCGGCGGAGTGTGTCAGTTGCCGCGCGAGCGGATATAGGCGCCCGGATCGGCTTCCTCGCGCTCGCGCGAGGGGTTGTTGATCGGCTCACCGCTCGATTTGGCGACCTTGCGGGGCGGCTTGCGGTATCCGGTCGGCGGGTCGGTCAGGACGTCGCGGTCGGGTTCCACCAGGGACGGCTCGGACGCCTCCTCGGACCGCAGGCCGAAGGGGTTGGACCAGAACGAATTGCGGTCGGCGGTTTCGCCCTCGGGCCGCCCCGGCTCCGTGCGGACCTGCGCGTCGGCGCGGCGCCCGGCCCGCATCTCGTCGATGGAGAGGGTCATATTGTTGTCGTCCGTGCGCCCCTGCGCGCCCCGCACGATGGGCTTGCGGGCCTCGATTCGCTCGCGCTCGCGCTGGGCGATCTCCGGGTCCTTCGGCCATTGCGGCGAGGCGGTGGCCTGACGCGGCGCCGGCAGCGCCTTGCCGTCGAGCTTCGGCGGCATCACGAGGGGCGCCCGCTCGCGGTAGGTGATGGCCGGCTTCTCGGGCTCGATGAGGCCGATGTTGCTCAGGGCATCGCGCATGAACACGCCCTGCTGTGCCTGCGCGGAGCCGGCGAGGACAATGGCTCCCGCCAGAAGGCCGGTGACGGAAGAGAGGAATCCAGGCCGTGTGATCATGCCGCCCCCGATGCTGTCCGGTCGTCCACGCCCGGCAGCCCGGGCCCGGTTGATCGCGTTCACGAAGGCGATCCTGATCCGGCTCCAAACGCCTGATCCCGGTTTCGGGCGATCGTATGGCGCCTTGACCGCAGGGCGCCAGACCGGCGCCGACAACGATTCACGCTGTGGTTTACGGATCACAGGCTCCGTGCGCCGCGACGCGACCGAAGCGGCACAGAGGGCCGCACAAAACTGACGGTCCCCGCCGGTTCTCGCTCCCAGCACGACGGCCCGAAGGGAGTTTCGTGCGCGACGCTCAGACCGGCGGCACGACCGCCTTGCGCGGGTCCGGCCGCAGGCTGTCGATCACGAGGCCCACGACGCCCGCCACGATGGCGGCATCGGCGATGTTGAACACGTACCAAGACCACGTGCCCCAGTAGAGGTGCACGAAGTCGAACACCGCGCCGTACACCGCCCGGTCGATGGCGTTGCCGATGGCGCCGCCCGCCACCAGGCCGAGGGAGACGGCGAGGAGGCGTGAGTCCGTGCGGCGCATCCACACCACGAGGCCGATGGCAGCGAGTGCCGAGATGCCTACGAGGAGCCAGCGGCCGAAGCCGCCATCCTGCTGAAACAGACCATACGACACGCCCCTGTTCCAAACCACCAGGAGATCGGCGAAGGGGGCAATCCGCCAGGGTTGGGTCAGGACAAGGTCAGTTCCGCGATAGAGCCAGAGCTTGGAGGCCTGATCGAGGACCAGGGTGGCGAGGAGACCGGCAAGGCCGAGGCGGAACGGGGTCATCGGTTCGTCCGGAGGGCGCATGGGGGACGCGCAGGCCTCTTCCCCCGCGGGGGAAGAGCGTCACGGTGTCGTGCTTCCGCTAGACTCACGCCGCTGCGCCGTGAGCGGCATCCCACTCGCGCAGGGCCTGGGCGTCGCGGGGCGTCACGTCCGGATAGGCCGCATCCGTGCCGACCTCCGGGGTGACTCGCCACGACCGGGCGCATTTGCGCCCCTCGGCGAGGGCCGGCACCACGGCGACGCCGCGCACGTCGTCGAGGCGGAAGGCGTCCGCCGGCCCCTCGCCGGCCTCGATGCGGATGGCCGACGTGATGCACACCTCGGCGAAATCGATCCCGTCGAGGGCGCCGCGCAGGTCCGCATCGGCGACGAACACCGTCGGCGCCGCCTCGAGGCTCGCGCCGATGCGTTTGCCCGCCCGCTCGATCTCCAGGGCGCCAGTGACGACGCGGCGCACGCGCCGGACCTTCTGCCAACGCGCGGCGAGCGCCTCGTCGCGCCAGGCGGCGGGGGTCTCCGGCAGGGTCTGGAGATGCACGGAGCCGGTCTCCGACGGATACCGGTCGAGCCAGGCCTCCTCCGCCGTGAAGGCGAGGACGGGGCTGAGCCAGATCGTAACCCGGCGGAAGGTCTCGTCGATGACCTGCAGGGCGGCCCGGCGGACCTTCGACGAGATCGGATCGCAGTAGAGAGCGTCCTTGCGCACGTCGAAGTAGAACGCCGAGAGGTCGCCGGTCATGAAACCGTTGAGCAGGGCCACGACGCGCTTGAGATCGAAGCTCGCGTAGGCCTCGCGGATCTCGCCATCGAGCTCCGCGAGGCGGTGCCGGATCAGGCGCTCCAGCTCGGGCAGCTCGGCATGCGGGATCTCCGCACCCGTCTCGAAATGCGCAAGGGAGCCGAGCATCCAGCGCAAGCTGTTGCGCAGCTTGCGGTAGGTCTCGGCGAAGGTCTTGATGATCTCCGGGCCGATGCGGAGATCGTCGGTGTAGTCGGAGGCCGCCACCCACAGGCGCAGGATGTCGGCGCCCGAATCCTTGATGATGTTCTGCGGTGCGACGACGTTGCCCTTGGATTTGGACATCTTCAGGCCCTTGGGGTCGAGGACGAACCCGTGGGTGAGGACGATGTCGTAGGGCGCACGCCCCCGCGTACCGGAGGATTCCAGCAGCGACGACTGAAACCAGCCGCGATGCTGGTCGGACCCTTCGAGATACATCACGGTGTCGGTGCCGCCGTCGCGCTTGCGCACCACGCCCGAGAGGCCCGGGAACTGCTTCGCGTCGTCGAGGACGAAGGCGTGGGTCGAGCCGGAATCGAACCAGACGTCGAGGACGTCCGTGACCTTCTCGTAGTCGGCCGGATCGTAGTCGGGCGCCAGGAAGCGGGCGCCGTCCGGATCGGTGAACCAAGCATCCGCGCCTTCCGCCTCGAAGGCGTCCGCGATGCGGGCGTTCACACGGTCGTCGCGAAGAACCTCATGGGTGCCCCTCTTCACGAACACCGTGATCGGCACGCCCCAGGCGCGCTGACGTGAGACCACCCAGTCGGGCCGGTTGCCGACCATGCCGTTGATGCGGTTCTTGCCCTGGGGCGGCACCCACTGGGTGTCGTCGATGGCCTGCAGCGCCGTCTCGCGCAGGGTGCGGCTGCCCAGCGATTCCACCGGCTTGTCCATCGCGATGAACCATTGCGGCGTATTGCGGAAGATGACGGGCTTCTTCGAGCGCCAGGAATGAGGATAGCTGTGCTTCAGGGTGCCGCGCGCTACCAGGGTGCCGGCCTCCGTGAGGGCGGCGATGACGGCCTTGTTGGCGTCGCCCTTTTCGCCCTTGTGGTTAAGAACGAGTTTTCCCGTGAAACCGGGCGCGTCTTCCGTCAGGGCACCATCGGCATCCACGGTGTAGGGGATGCGGGTGTCGATGCCGCGCTCGGCAAGCGCCCGGCCGTTGGCCATCCAGACCTCGAAATCCTCGCGGCCATGGCCCGGCGCCGTGTGCACGAAGCCGGTGCCGGCCTCATCGGTGACGTGGTCGCCGTCGAGGAGTGGGACGGGGAAGTCGTAGCCGGGAACATGGCCGGCGAGCGGATGCGATAGGGTGAGGCCGGCGAGTTCGGCCGGGGTCACGTCGCGCAGGCGCTCGAAGCCTTCGACGCGGGCGCTCGCGAAGACGGAGGCCGCCAGGGTGTCGGCGAGGAGGTACGCGTCCCCGACCTTGGCCCAGTTGTCCTCGGCCGCAGCCGTCACCCGATAGAGCCCGTAGGCGACGCGCTTCGAATAGGCCACGGCGCGGTTGCCCGGCATCGTCCAGGGCGTCGTGGTCCAGATCACCACCCGCGCGTCTGCCAGATCCCCGGCGGCGCCAGCGGTTGGCCGGAACGCCGCGAAGATGGTGTCGCTGACGACGTCCTCGTACTCGACCTCGGCCTCAGCGAGCGCCGTCTTCTCCACGACGGACCACATCACCGGCTTCGAGCCGCGATAGAGCTGGCCCGTGGTGGCAAACTTCATCAGCTCGCGGGCGATGGTCGCTTCGGCCGGGAACGTCATGGTGGCGTAGGGATGGTCCCAGTCGCCTGTGACGCCCAGCCGCTTGAACTCGGCCCGCTGGGTGTCGAGCCACTGCCCGGCGAAGGCGCGGCATTCCTGGCGGAATTCGAGGACCGGCACGCTGTCCTTGTTACGGCCCTTGGCGCGGTAGGCTTCCTCGATCTTCCACTCAATGGGCAGGCCGTGACAGTCCCAGCCCGGCACGTAGTTGGCGTCGAAGCCGAGCGCCCCTTGCGCCCGGACGATGCAGTCCTTGAGGATCTTGTTCAGCGCCGTGCCGATGTGGATGTTGCCGTTGGCGTAGGGCGGGCCGTCGTGCAGCACGAATTTCGGCCGGCCGGCGGCCTTCGCGCGGATCTGCCCGTACAGGTCGGTGGCCGCCCAGCGCTCCAGGAGCAGGGGCTCGCGCACAGGGAGACCCGCCCGCATGGGAAACTCGGTCTGGGGCAGGAACAGGGTCTTGGAATAGTCGCGGGCGGCCGCGCCGGCGGGCTGTGTGGGGTCGGTCATGGCTCTCTAAAGTCCGGGCGCCGCGATGGAGTCGGGCGCTGAAGCGGGAGGCGGTCCGCGAGGGACCGGCGGCGGAAGGGGCAATCGAGTGCCCTCCCGACCTCCGCCGGGCGCGCGTCGCAGCGGCCCTCAGACGGAGGCCGGGCTCATAATTCGCAGGCGGCCGGGGGAACGCGAGGCGTCCGGACCGCGCGGATCGGCATCAGCGCACATGCGCGGGCTTCTAAAGCATCCGCCGGGAAAGTGGAAACCGGTTTTCGTCGCGAGCCGCCTCGCCGCAGAGGCATCCGGACCCGGACTGCGGGCGCAAATCCCCCGGGGACTTTTTCCAAGCTCGGCCGTTGTCCTCGTAGCCCCGGCGCCTCTGCCCGTGCCGGAGGACAAACCAAGACACAGGAGAGAACCGCCATGAGAAACGCTCTGCTGGCCGCCAGCCTCATCCTCTCGACCTTTGCCCTGTCCGGCGCCGCCGACGCGCAGGGACTTCCCGGCGGCATCCGACGGGGCGCCGCCGAGGGCGACCGGGTCGCCGGTCCCGTGGGCGGCATCGTCGGGGGTGCGGTCGGCGGCGCCGTCGGCACCGTCAACGGGGCGCTCGGCATCGATCCGGGCCGGCGCGCCTACCGCACGCGGATGAAGTCGCGCCGGCATCACCGCCATCACCGCTGAGGCGGGCGCCGCGTCCGGCGGTCCTGCGCAAGGAGGTAGAGCCCCGAGCCCACGACGATGGATGCCCCCAAAAGCGTCCATCGGTTCGGCACGTCGCCGAACACGAGGTAGCCGAGGAGCACCGACCACAGGAGCTGGGTGTAGATGAACGGCGCCAGCACGTTGGCGGGCGCGCGGGCATGGGCGAGCACCAGAAGCCAGTGCCCGAAGGTGCCGAACAGGCCGACCCCGACGAGGAGCGCCCAGGCGAGCCAGCCGGGCGGCGCGGTCCAGATCCACGGCAGCAGCGGCGTCATCAGGGCGAGGCCCGCGAGCCCCGAATACACCATGGTGGTGGCCGTGGAATCGATGCTCGCGAGCCGTCGCGTGGCGAGGATGTAGAGGGCGTAGCACAGCATGTTGCCGAGGCTGAGCAGCACCGCCGGTTGCACCGGCCCGACGCCCGGCCGGACGATGACGAGCACGCCGAGGAAGCCGACGCCGATGGCCGCGAGCCGCCGGGGCGTCGTCCATTCTCCCAGCACCGGCCCGGCAAGGAGCGCCACGGCCAGGGGCGCGGCGAACTGGATCGAGAGGGTCTCGGCCAGCTGCAGGTAGCGCAGGGCGAGGAAGTTCAGGGCGGTGGAGCCGAACAGCAGCAGCGAGCGCAGGATCTGTAGCCAGAGCCGGTTGGTGCGCATCACCCCCGGCGAGGTGACGGGATTGATGGCCAGCGAGATCGCCACGACGCTGACGGCGTAGCGCATGAAGGTGGTGAGGAGGGGATCGACGCCCAGACGCGCCAAGCTCTTGGCCGACGCATCCAGGCAGGCGAAGAACACCAGGGTCCCGCACATGAGCGCGATGCCGGCGCGCCTCCGGGCCGCTTCCTGATCCGTCATACCAGTTGATCACTTCGGATTGAGCGGCCGCGACCGGCTCCCTCTCCTGGAAGGAGAGGGTTGGGGTGAGGTGTGGTCCATTTCCGGAAAGGTCACACACCTCACACTGTCCCTCTCCTTCCAGGAGAGGGGACCCGCGCCAGGCGAGGAAGGGACTCACGTTGCACCGTTTCACCGAACGGATCCGGATAGGGCCTCCGGGCATAGCCGGCGGACCATGCCCGGGGCCGGATCAGGTCACGACACTCGGGGCGTCCCGGCCGGTGAGGGCAGCGATGTCGGCGATGGCGCACGCCGCGGCGACGGCGGAGGCCAGCACCTCGGCCACCGGCCGGTCGAGACGACCGGTGGCGGGCTCGAAGCGCTCGACATAGACCCGCAGGGTGGCGCCCGCCGTGCCGGTGCCCGATAGGCGGTAGACCACGCGCGCATCCTCGGCGAAGCCGATCCGGACCCCCTGCTCGGCGGTGACAGACCCGTCGACGGGATCGACGTAGCGGAAGTCGTCGGCGGTCGCGACGGTGAGGTCGCCGAACCGCTGCCCCGGCAGATCGGCGAGCTTCGCTCGCAGCCCGCTCATCAGCGCCTTGGCGGCGTCGGAATCGATCTCCTCGTAGTCGTGCCGTGTGTAGTAGTCGCGTCCGAAGCGGGCCCAGTGGGCGTGGACGAGGTCGCGGGCAGGCGTGCCGGTGGCGGCCAGAACGTTGAGCCACAGGAGCACGGCCCAGAGGCCGTCCTTCTCACGCACGTGGTCCGAGCCGGTGCCCGCACTCTCCTCGCCGCACAGGGTGATGAGCCCGGCATCGAGCAGGGAGCCGAAGAACTTCCAGCCGGTCGGCGTCTCGTAGGCGGGGATGCCCAATGAGGCCGCGACCCGGTCCACCGCCCGGCTCGTCGGCATGGAGCGGGCGACGCCCGCGAGGCCGGCGGCATAGCCCGGCGCCCGGTGGGCATGGGCGGCGAGGATCGCGAGGCTGTCGCTCGGGGTCACGAACAGGCCCGGCGCCACGATCATGTTGCGGTCGCCGTCGCCGTCCGAAGCCGCGCCGAAATCGGGCGCGTCGGGGCTAAGCATGAGATCGTAGAGATCGTGGCAATGGACCGGGTTCGGGTCGGGGTGGTGGCCGCCGAAATCCGGCTGCGGCGTGCTGTTGACCACGGTTCCGGGCGCGGCTCCGAGTTCGCCTTCCAGAATGACGTGGGCGTAGGGCCCCGTCACCGCGCTCATGGCGTCGAAGCGCATGCGGAAGCCTCCCGCGAAAAGAGCTCGGATCGCCTCGAAGTCGACGAGCGTCCGCATGAGGTCGAGGTAATCGGCCACGGGGTCGAGGACCGTCACCGCCATGGCGCCGATGCAGGTCTCGCCCACGGCGTCGAGGTCGAGATCGGGCGCCTCGACGATGCGGTACTCGGTGAGCGCGAGGGTCCGGGCGAAGATCGCGGCGGTGACGTCCTCCGGGGCGGGGCCGCCGTTGGCCGTGTTGAACTTGATCCCGAAATCGCCGTCCGGGCCACCGGGATTGTGGCTCGCCGACAGGACGAGGCCGCCGATGGCGCCGTATTTGCGGATGATGCAGGAGGCGGCTGGCGTCGAGAGCAGGCCGCCCCGTCCCACCAGAACGCGGGCGAACCCGTTGGCCGCCGCCATCTTGAGGGCGGTCTGCACCACCTCGCGGTTGAAGAACCGGCCGTCGCCGCCGATCACCAGGGTGGCGCCGGCCCGCTCGGGGATCGCATCGAAGATCGCCTGGACGAAGTTCTCGACGTAGCGCGGCTGCCGGAACACCGCGACCTTCTTGCGCAAGCCGGAGGTGCCGGGCTTCTGGTCGGGGAACGGGGTGGTCGCCACACTCTTGGCCGTCATCGTGCTCACATCTCCGCGCCGGCCTCGGGGCCGGATCGGACATGAGCTTAGAGCGTAACCGTTCCCGAGTTCAAAGGGCTTGCGACAAGGTCACGCGATCGCAGCCTCCACCTGCGGCAAACAGGGGACAAGCCGATTCCGCCGGGAGCCCGACGCGCCCCGGCGCGTTCCCTTTGCCAACGAACACAAGCAGGGCGGTACGCATCCTCGATGGCAAAGCGCAGGACCAAGACGGCCCCCGCCCACCGCGACGCGGACATCGCGCCCCTCGTGCCCACGGGCGCCCTAGCGGTGGCCCTCCTCGACCGCGAGGCCGATGCACGCCCCCTCATCCACATCGCGCGGGAGCGCCACCGCCTCGGGGCGCTGGCCGACATCCTGCGCGCCCTGGCGCCGGACCGCAGCGTGGCGATCTATCCGGAATGGGATTGCCTGCCCTTCGACCGTGCCTCGCCCTCGCGGGGCGTCATGGGTGCGCGCGCGGGCGTGCTGCGCTGGCTGACCGATGCGAAGAACCTGCCCGATATCGTGCTCACCACCGCCCCGGCGTTGATCCAGCGGGTGCCGCCGCCCGAGACCTGGGCCGATGCCCATATCGAGATCCGGGTTGGCGACCGCCTCGACCCGCAGACCCTCACCACCGACCTCCAACGCCTCGGCTACATCCTCGACGACCGGGTGGACGAACCCGGTGAGGTCGCCGTCCGCGGGCGCACCGTCGAGATCTTTCCCGCCGCTGCGGCGCGCCCGTGCCGGATCGAGCACGACGAGGCCCGCGTCACCGCGATCCGCTCCTACGATCCCGTCTCGCAGCGGTCGTTAGCCGACGTCGCCACACTCGTCGTCGATTCCGCCACCGAGATCGTCCTGCCGCGCGACACCGGCGTGACCCTGCGTCCGTTCACCGGCCAGGAGCACGACCTGCCGCGCCTGTACCCGCGCCTCGTCACGCCCCTCGACTACGTGCCCGACGCCCGTCTGGTGATCGAGAGCGGCGCGCAGGACCGCGCCACGGCCTTCTTCGAACAGATCGCAGAGGGGCGCGAGGGGGCGGGGCGCACAGCCCCCCTGCCCTACCCGCTCTACCTCGAGCCGCAGGCGTGGGACGCCCTTCAGGGCGAGCGCCCCGTCACCCTGGCATCGAGCAAGGATGCCGAGGCCATCGGCCTGCCGGCCTTCGTCCGCAAGGCGCGTCCGGGGCCGGCCTTCGCCGAGGCGGTGCGGGCCCACGTCGCAGCGGGCGAGCGCGTGCTCCTCACGGGGCCGGCCGAGGCTCTGCCGCGCCTCGTGCGGGCCGCCGAGAAGGCGCTGTCCCGCAAGGCGCGCCGGGTCGCGGACTGGGCCGAGGTGCTGCGGGCGCCGGACGGCGACGTCCTCGTCCTGGCCGCCCCCGTCGAGGCCGGGTTCCGGGTCCCCGACGGCAACGTCGCGGTGATCGCGGCGGCCGATCTCTTCGGCAGTCGGGCCGCGACCACCAGTGCCGGCCAGACCGCGATCCTGCCCATGGGCGAAGTCGACCTGCGCGTAGGGGATGTGGCCGTCGACCGCGACAACGGACTGTGCGTGTTCGAGGGCCTGGAGGCCATCGCCATGGGTGAGGGCGAGGAGGATGCCCTGCGCCTGCGTTTTGCCAACGACGCCGTCCTCATGGTGCCGGTGAGCCAGGCCGACCGGATCTGGCGTTACGGCTCGGAGCCCGACGCCGTCACCCTCGACCGCCTCGACGGCGGCTCATGGGCACGCCGGCGCCTCGAGACGGAGGCCACCCTCGCCAAGGCCGCGCAGCGGATGCTGAAGAGCGCCGAGGAGCGGCGCGCGATCAAGGCGCCCGTCCTTGAGGCGTCGACCCACGAGATGGAGCGCTTCGCCGCCGGCTTCGGCTTCAACCTTACGGCCGATCAGGCGAACGCCGTCGACGGGGCGCTGACCGACCTCGCCTCGGGCCGGCCCATGGACCGCCTCGTCTGCGGCGACGTCGGGTTCGGCAAGACCGAGGTGGCCCTGCGGGCCGTGGCGGCGGCCCTGTTCTCCGGCAAGCAGGTCGCCGTGGTGGCGCCCACCACCGTTCTCGTCCGCCAGCACGTCCAGACCTTCCAGCGCCGGTTCGCCCGCTTCGGCATCGAGGTCGCCCACCTGTCGCGCCTCGTCTCCCCGGCGGAGGGGAAGCGCGTGAAGGCCGGCCTCGCCGACGGCTCCATCCGCCTCGTCGTCGGCACGCAAGGGTTGGCAGCCAAGGGCGTCACCTTCGCCGATCTCGGCCTGATGGTCATCGACGAGGAGCAGCGCTTCGGCGCCAAGCTGAAGGAGAGCCTGCGGCGCGCGGCCGGCGACGGCCACGTGATGACGCTGACCGCGACGCCGATCCCCCGCACCCTGCAATCGGCCCTCGTCGGCCTGCAATCCTTGAGCGTCATCGCCACGCCGCCGAGCGTGCGTCAGCCGATCCGCACGGTGATCATGCCGTTCGACGACGGGGCCGTGCGCGCCGCGCTCCTGCGCGAGCACCGGCGCGGCGGCCAAAGCTTCGTCGTCTGTCCCCGCGTCGAGGACATCGTGCCGATGGCCAAGCGGCTCTCCGCCCTTGTGCCCGAACTCACGACGATGATCGCCCATGGCGACCTCAAGGCGGCCGAGATGGACGACGTGATGGTCCGTTTCGCCGATGGCGAGGGCGACGTGCTGCTCGCCACGAGCATCATCGAAAGCGGCCTCGATGTGCCCCGCGCCAACACCATGCTGGTGTGGGAGGCCGAGCGCTTCGGCCTCGCCCAGCTTCATCAGCTGCGCGGCCGGGTCGGGCGCGGCCAGCGCCGGGGCGTCGCCTATCTCCTGAACCGTCCCGAGAAGCCCCTGACGCCGGCGACCGAGAAGCGCCTGCGCACCCTCGAAGCCCTCGACCGCCTGGGCGCGGGCTTCGCCATCAGCGCCCGCGACCTCGACCTGCGCGGCGCCGGCGACCTCGTGGGCGAGAACCAGGCCGGCCACGTCAAGCTCATCGGCCTCGGCCTCTATCAGCATCTCCTCCATCTCGCCCTGCGGGCGGCCAAGGGGGAGTCCGCCGAGGATTGGACGCCGGACATCCACCTCGGTCTCACGGGCCGCGTGCCCGCCGACTATGTGCCGGAGCCCGAACTGCGCCTGAGCCTCTACACCCGGCTCCTGCGACTGCGCTCGCCGGAGGAGGTCGAGGCCCTGCGCGGCGAAGTCGAGGATCGGTTCGGTCCCCTGCCGGAGGCGGTGGCCGATCTCGTCACCCTCGCGCGCCTGCGTGTCGGCTGCTGCGCCCTCGGCATCACACGCCTCAGCGGCGGCCCCCAGGGGCTCGCGGCCGATCTCCATCCCGACGCCCCCGCCCTCCTCGTGCCCGTCTCGGACGATCTCGTGCTCAAGAATCGCCGGGTGCTCCTGCGTCGCGGCAGCGAATGCCCGGCCGAGCGCGGACGCCTCGCCGTCGCCCTCCTCGAACGCCTCGGCGAGGCTCGCCGACGGGGCTGATCCCACCCGGTCGCGAGACCGTTCCGAACCCGCTGTGCCCTGGCCGCCACGGTCGTCGAGAGACGATCGTGGCGCTCTTGTATGCCGTCGAGCCGACGTCTACGGATCGCATAAAGCCGTTGTATCACAACAGTTTACGATAATTCTAAACAGCGCATGGCGCCATTGCCCCGCACCTCGTGCGGGACTGCAGGCGCGCGTCCGCGCCCCGGAGAACGCAGCATGTCCCCGATGTCGATGCGATGCAGGCCCCTCGCGCGCGCCGCCCTCGCGGGCGTTTCGCTCCTCGTCCTCGCGGGGGCGGCACAGGCCCAGCAGAACGCCGTCACCCTCGAGACCCTGAGCGTCGAAGGCAGCGGCGGCGGCCTCGGGTCCGGCGCACCCGGTGGGACCCGGCCCGAGACGGCGCGGGGACCCGTGCCCGGCTACGTCGCCAGCCGCAGCGCCACGGCGACGAAGACCGACACGCCGCTCATTCGCACGCCGCAATCCATCAGCGTCATCGGCGCGCAGCAGATCGAGGCGCAGCGCTCGCAGACGGTCTCGGAGGCCGTGCGCTACACGCCGGGCATCTACGCCAACCAGTTCGGCCCCGACACGCGCCTCGACTGGTTCCTCATCCGGGGCTTCTCGGCCACCGAGACCGGCCTGTTTCGCGACGGATTGCAGCTCTTCCAGACCTCGTTCGCGAATTATCGCATCGATCCGTTCGGCGCCGAGCGCATCGAGGTCCTGCGTGGACCGGCCGCGACCCTGTTCGGCGGTTCGCCGGTGGGCGGCCTCGTCAACATCGTGTCGAAGCGTCCCACCGTGGAGCCGTTCCGCTACGTCGAACTCGGCGGCGGCTCGTTCAACCAGCGTTATGCCGCCTTCGACCTCGGCGGCCCGGCGGACGCGTCCGGCCACTGGTTCTACCGTCTGACGGGCAAGCTGCAGAACAGCGACGCCCAGGTCCAGTTCGCGCCGGAGGACCGCTACTACATCGCACCGAGCTTCACCTATAAGCCGGACGGGGCCACCACCTTCACGGTGCTGACGAGCTTCCAGCGCGACGAGACCGGCGGCGCCGGCCAGTTCCTGCCCTATCTCGGCACCGTGCGCCCCAACGCGTCCGGCCTGCGCATCGCCCGCACCCTCAACGCCAGCGATCCCCTGGTCGACAGCTACACCCGCAACCAGGCGAACCTCGGCTACGAGTTCGAGCACCATGTCGATGACGTCTGGACGGTCCGCCAGAACTTCCGGTTCTCGTTCACGGAGGTGCGCGACCAGCGCTACGTCGGCAACGGCTACGCCGACACCGCCCAGACCGAACTCGCCCGCTACGGCTTCCTCACCACGCCGCGTGCCGGGCTGTTCACCGTCGACAATCAGGCGGAAGCCCGGTTCAACGACGGATACTTCGGCCATACCCTGCTGATGGGCGTCGACTACAAGCGCTACAGCCTGTCGGACAACCAGGGCACGACCTTCCCGGTCGCCTCGCTGAACATCCTGTCGCCGCGCTACTTCCAGGCCAGTGCCCGACCCCTGCCCTACCGCGTCATCAATCAGCAACTTCAGCAGGTCGGCCTCTACGCGCAGGATCAGGTGGCGCTCACAGAGCGGCTGACCTTCCTCATCGGCGGCCGCCAGGACTTCGTGACCAACGATCTCCAGGACAAGCTCGTCCTGGCCAATTCTACCACGCAGAACGAGAGCGCCTTCACCGGGCGTCTGGGCCTGATCTACAATTTCGACAATGGCTTGGCGCCCTACGTCACTTACGGCACCTCGTTCAATCCGACGCCGGGCGCCGACGCCAGCAACCGTCCGTTCAAGGCCGACAAGGGCGAGCAGATCGAGGTCGGGGCGAAGTTCCAGCCCGTCGGCTGGAACACGTTCTTCACCGTGGCGGCCTTCGACCTCGTGCGCTCGAACGTGCTGACGCCGGACCCGAACTTCGCCTTCCAGAACGTCCAGCTCGGCAAGGTCCGGTCACAGGGCTTCGAGGCGTCGGCCACCGCCACCCTGGCCGAAGGGCTCAACCTCATCGCGTCCTACACGATCTACGGCCTGCGCACGATCGAGGGCACGGGCGATGGCGTCGGCCGGGTACCGGTGGGCATTCCCGAAAACTTCGCCTCGCTCTGGGCCGACTACACGATCCCCGTCGGAGACTTCAAAGGCTTCGGGTTCGGCGGTGGCGTGAACTATGTCGGCCGTTCCTACGCGGACGTCGCCAACAGCCTCAAGGTGCCTGAATACGTCACCTTCGATGCGGCGGTGCATTACGAGCGCGACGGCTGGCGCGCAGCGGTCAACATCCAGAACGCCGGAGACAAACGCTTCGTCTCGTCGTGCTCGAACGCGACCTCGTGCTTCTACGGCACCCAGCGCAGGATCATCGCCAGCCTCGGCTATCGCTGGTGAGGGCGACGGGGCGAAGGCTCGAACCTTCGCCCCGAAATGAACTATTCGCAGACGCGGACGCGGCGGATATGCTCGTCGCCGTAGGCGTCGATGTAGCCGCGCCGTTCCATGTGGCAGACCTCTTCCTCGACATAGACCGGGCGCGGCTCGCGGTAGACGGGGCGGCCGGGGTAGTAGCCGTTGTTCTGCGAGGAGGCGATGGCGCCCCCGATGGCGAGGCCGCCGAGCACGCCCAGGGCCGCCGCGCCGCCGGGGCCGATGCCGTCACGGGCCTGGGCCCCCGGCACCGCCGTCATCGCGAGGCTGCCGGCCAGCGCCGCGCAGAGGAGGGTCCGCTTCATGATGCTGTTCCTTGAAGGATCTCGAATCCGGTCTTCAGGATGAAATCTGGCCCTCGAACGGTTGATGAATGGTAACCGTGATCCATGCACCCTGCCACGATTTCGTGCGCGACCGCACCGGGGTCACGCCGGCGGGTAGGTGTGCTCGTCGGCCGGGAAGCGCCCGGCGCGGACTTCCTCGGCATAGGCTGCCACGGCGCCCTCGATCTGGCTCCGCAACGATCCGAACTGCTTGACGAATTTCGGGACGCGGTCGCTCAGGCCGAGCATGTCTTCGAGCACCAGGATCTGGCCGTCGCAGGCCGTGCTGGCGCCAATGCCGATGGTGGCCGCCGCGATCCCGGGCGCGGTCGCGATGGCGCGGGCCACGGGCTCGACGATGCCCTCCAGCACGATGGCGAAGGCGCCCGCTTCGCTGATGGCGCGAGCATCGGCAAGGAGGCGCTCCTCGTCGCCGCCCGCGCGACCCTGCACCTTGAATCCACCCATGGTGTTCACCGATTGGGGGGTCAGGCCGATATGGCCCATCACCGGAATGCCGCGCGCGACGAGGAAGGCCACGGTGTCGGCGAACTGCGCGCCGCCCTCCATCTTGATGGCGCCGGCCCCCGTCTCCTTGAGGACGCGGGCGGCGTTGAGGAAGGCCTGCTCGCGGCTCGCCTCGTAGGAGCCGAACGGCATGTCCACCACGATGAGGGCGCGCGTGGTTCCGCGGATCACCGCCTGGGCCTGGACGATCATCATCTCCAGGGTCACCGGCAGGGTCGATTCCATGCCATGCATCACCATGCCGAGGGAATCGCCCACGAGGATGAAGTCGCAGTGGGGATCGAGGATGCTGGCGGTGTGGGCGTGGTAGGCGGTCAGCGCGATGATCTTGACGCCCGCCGCCTTGCGCTTGGCGAGATCGACGGCACGGATACGGCGCGATTGAACAACCTGGGACATCGAACTCCACCGGGCTCACGGCCCCCGCGCGGCGGGGACGGGCATTGGGTGGGCTGTCATACACCGACCCGCATCGAAACGCGCGGGCCGACATAGACGAAGAGAAAGAATTGAAAGGTCTTGTCAACCGAGACGACTTGAGCGACGCTAGACCACCCACGTTGCGGTGACGGCGATGGCGTCGCCGTCCCGCACTCTTCAGTGGGCGTTTCCTCCCTAGACTTGGGCCGCCTGTGCGCGCCTTTCTTCCGCCACAACCCGGCCGGTGTCAACTGCACCGGCGAAGGCTGGAACGATTCGAAGTCGCCCGCTTCAGCGTTGCGCTGCGCTCGCGGGCCGAGCCGCCCAAGCCGGGTCCTCCTTCAGCACCGCCGTCTCGTGCCGCTCCTGCCAGCCTTCGATGCCTGCCGGGAACCAGTGCACGGCGGTGTAGCCGGCCTGGACGAGGCGCTTGCCCGCGTTCCAGCTGCCCCAGCAATCGGGATGGCAGAAGGTGACGATGGGCTTCGTCCTGTCGCCGCCCGTCAGGTCGGCGACGCGGGCAAGGAACAGGGCTTCGTGGGCGGGGTCGAGGGGCGCGGCGCCTGCATTCGGCATCCAGACGGCGCCCGGGATGCTGCGGTGGGCCGGCAGCCAGGGCTTGTCGGGGGCCATGCCGGCGGGGCGCCGGTCGGCGAGCGCAACGTCGATGAGCACGGGCCGGGCTTCGGCCACCACCCGGTCGAGGCCATCGATGTCGAGCACCACGGCGCCCTTCAGGGTTGGCGGCGTGTAGCCCTGCTGCGGGCCCGTGTGGAAGCCGTCGGGCTCGGGCACGTTGACCGGCGAGTCGGCGGGCGCCGCCGCCACCCCGAGGGTGAGGAGGGCGGCGGCGGTGAGGCGAGCGAGGGGGATCATACGGACCTCGCCCTCAGTTGCTCGGGCTCGGCACCGGGAAGCTGTGCTCCCAGCGGCCGTTCTGATTGTCCGAGGCCACCACCGTGACGGGTGCCTTGCCTTCGGGCAGGAACGCGAAGTTGATCACCGGGTTCGACGCGATGGAGATGTCGCCGTCCAGGGTCAGGATGTTGCGGTCGCCCTGCGAGACCACAACCTTCTGGATGTAGCGGGCCGGGGTGTAGTCGCGGGTGATCTGGTTCATCTGCATGCCGGAGAAGTTCGGGTGGCGGATCATGAGCGTCGCCTCCGTCGACTTGGCGCCGGGCGCGGCTTCCGCGAACTTCATCCGCATGTCGCCCATGCCCTTCATGGCCTCCTCGTCGCTCATGCCCATGGGGGCCGAGCAGCCGCCCGATGCCTTCACGAACTTCGCCGTCTCGAACAACCCGCCGTCCTTCGTCCGCACCACGGCATGGACATTGGTGTAGTTGTTCACCCGCACCCGGAGCTTGATCTCGCCCGGATCGGCGGCGGGGCCGAAGGTGATGTTGGCGGCATAGGGCGACGGGTTGTCGTCGATCACCAGGGACACGCCCGCGACCTTGTCCTTCTCCGGCATAGTCAGGGTGATGGGCACCAGGGCGGCGTCGAGGGCCCGGACCGGGGCATCGACCGTCACCAGGGTGTCGGTGGGCTGCACCGCCTTGTCACCGAAGATCGAGGTGCGGATCTCGTTCCAGCGGGCAAGGCGTTCGGCATCGGTGTCCGAAGCGCCGGCGGCCAGGGCCGCCCCGGTGAATAGGACGGGGCCGGCGAACAGGGCGGCGGTCGGCAGCGCGGCGGCGAGCGACAGGGCGAGGGCGGCGGTGAACGGCTTCATGGCGTGTCTCCTCTCGGGGATAGATGGGGGCGGGATCACTCCCATTCGAGTTCCTTGAAGGCCTGGGTGACGTTGCGGCCGTTGTAGAGGTCGAACAGGGCCCAGTTCTTGGCTTCCGAGCGGCCGATGGTGGCGACCGCCTTCTCGATGGGCATGTCGGCGGCGACCGCCTTGCGGGTCTCGTCGCGCAGGGTGCCGAGGTAGCGGGTGAGATCGGCCAGGGCGGGGGCGAACGCCACGCGGGTCGGGCCGTGGCCCGGCACCGCCGCGTCGGCGCCCATGGCCTTCAACACCTCGGCCTCCTTCAGCCAGCCGAGGAGGCTGCCGTCGAGGGACGGGATGCGGGCGACGAACAGGAGGTCGGCGGGAAACAGCAGGCCGGAGGCCGAATCCCGCATGGAGAGGTCGCAGTTGGTATGCGCCGTCCCGTGGGCGTGGAAGGTGAGACCGCGCCCGCCGAGATCGACCTCGGCGCCGTCCGCGACCTCCAAGGTCGGATAGACCACGCGGCCCGCCCGGTCCGCCCCGAGGATCTCGACGAGGCGGGTGCGGTAATACTCGCCGCGTGCGTCCAGGGCGGAACGCAGGGCATGATGCCCGATGAACACGGGCTTGTCGGCCTCGAACGCTTCGGCCCCGAAGCAATGGTCGGGGTGGACGTGTGTGAGCACAACGTGGCTGATGGGCTTGTCCGTCCGTTTGCGGATCTCGGCGCGCAGCCACTGCCCGTCGGCGAGGCTGCCGCCGGATTCCGTCACGAGGACCGAACGCTCGCCGACGATGAAACCGATATTGGCGATGGCGTCAGCGTTGTCGGCCGTCGCCTCGGCGTCGGGTCCGCGCCGGATGAAGATGCCGGGACCGACCTCGTCGAGGGCGAACCCCTCCGCCGCGCGCCCGAGGGTCGGCAGGCAGCACAGGCACAGGCCGCCGAACAGGGCCTCGCGCCGGTTTGCCCGGAAACCACCCGCGACGGGGCGTGTGAGGCCGACTTGGGCCACCATACCGGACGTCCTCCGCTTGTTTTCTTGGCTACCATTTAGTAGGTAGATTCCTTGCGCCGTCAACGGCACATTTCCGCGATCCGGCTTTCTTGATCGTGCCGCTGGAAGCGCCCGCCATGCTGATACCCTCATGAGAGACACGCGCACGGAACTGCTCCTGCAGGCCGAGATCCTGGTTCGCGGCCGGGGCTATTCGGGTTTCAGCTACGCCGACCTCGCGGCGGTGGTGGGCATCCGCAAGGCGAGCATCCATCACCACTTCCCGACGAAGGCCGACCTCGCCCTCGCCCTCGTGGCCGCCTACGACGAGCGCTACGACGCGGCCCTCGCGTCGATCCTGGCGCAGGCGAAGGGCGGCGTCGCGCGGATCGCGGCCTATGGCCGGCTCTATCTCGGCGGTGTCGAGGACGATCTCGGCTGCCTCTGCGCCGTGCTGGCGGTGGAGCGCGATGCCCTGCCCGACTCCGTCCGCGCGGCCATCACGCGATTCTTCGACAAGCACATCGATTGGCTGGAGGACGTGCTGGCCGATGGCCTTGGCGACGGCAGCGTGCGGGCGGGCGTGTCGCCCGGTCCCACGGCGCGACTGGTGGTGGCGACCCTGGAGGGCGCGCTCCTGCTGGAGCGGGTGCTCGCCGGCGCCGCAGGATTTCGCGGCACCCTCGACACCCTGTGCGAGACCCTGAGCCCGCGTGGCGCCTGACACCGGGCTTTCATCCCCGGGGGTTGATACAATATAACACCGGCATCCCCGGCCGCATTCGTCCGGAAATTCGAAAAGAGCCGCCATGTCCGACAGCGCGACCACCGCCTCCCAGAAGATCCCCGTAACCGTGCTCACGGGCTATCTCGGCGCCGGCAAGACCACGCTCCTGAACCGCATCCTCACGGAGAACCACGGCAAGCGCTACGCCGTGATCGTCAACGAGTTCGGCGAGATCGGCATCGACAACGACCTCGTCATCGGCGCCGACGAGGAAGTGTTCGAGATGAACAACGGCTGCGTCTGCTGCACCGTGCGGGGCGACCTCATCCGCATCATGGACGGGCTGGTGAAGCGCCGCGGCAAGTTCGACGCGATCATCGTGGAGACCACGGGCCTCGCCGATCCGGCCCCCGTCGCCCAAACGTTCTTCATCGACGAGGATGTCGGCGGGGCCGCCCGCCTCGACGCCGTGGTGACGGTGGCGGACGCGAAATGGCTCGCGGACCGCCTCAAGGACGCCCCCGAAGCCAAGAACCAGATCGCCTTCGCGGACGTGATCCTGCTCAACAAAGCCGATCTCGTCGAGCCCGCCGACCTCGACCGCGTCGAGGGCCTCATCCGGTCGATCAACCCCTACGCCAAGGTCCACCGCACCAGCCGCTGCGATGTGCCCCTCGATCAGGTGCTCGACCGCAACGCCTTCGATCTCTCCCGCATCCTCGACATCGAGCCCGACTTCCTGGAGGAGGGCCACCATCACCATCATGACGACGAGATGCAGTCGGTCTCCGCCCGCATCGACGGCCCGGTGGACCCCGAAAAATTCATGCCGTGGATCTCGACCCTGACTCAGGTCCAGGGGCCGGACATCCTGCGCTGCAAGGGCATCGTCGCCTTCCCCGACGAGCCCCAGCGCTTCGTCTTCCAGGGCGTCCATCAGATCCTCGATGGCGACCTCCAGGGTCCGTGGAAGGACGGCGAGCCGCGCGTGTCGCGGGTGGTGTTCATCGGGCGCAAGCTCGACCCGGAGGCGATCCGCGCCGGCTTCCTCGACTGCGCGGCCTGAGTGCCCCCCCCCGCGTGACGCACCCGCTTGCCGGGTGCGTCACGGGGTCGGAGATCCGGCCCCGATTTGGTCACGGTGGGGCGCCACACGAGCACCTCGAACCCGATGCGCCGACGCGCCACCGGGATCGTCCGGTGACGCGTCCTCTTCGCGCCCCCGGACGGAGGTTGGACGAGCGATTCCGAGAGGTCCGAGACATGAAGAATCTGGCTCTGAGCGCGCTGCTCCTCGGCGTGCTGGCGATGCCCGTGACGGCGCAGGCCGCGAGCAACACTGTGGTGGGCGTCGGTACGGGAGCCGTGGCCGGCGCCGTGGTCGGCGGTCCCATCGGGGCCGTGGTCGGTGCGGTGGTGGGCGGTGTCGTCGGATCGAATTCCGAGCGCGCCCGGCCCCGCCGCGCCCGGCGGACCAGAGCCGTACGCGCTCGGCGGCAGGCGGCGCAGGCCCGGCCCGTGAACGTGGCCGAGCGCGGCGAGGAGGCCCGCCGGACGATCCCCGCCGCCGCGACCACGGGGTCGGTGACGGCCCCGCGCCCGCCCGCCGTCACCCAGCCCGCCACCACGTGGCAGAATCCACGCTGAGCGCATCCCCCGGCCCGCGGACGGGGTGCCGGACCGGGGGGCGCTCGTGCTATGGGCGGCGCCCGAAGCCGGACGGCCTCCCGCGGACCCGAGTGCGATCCCCATGCGAACCATCGTCTACGCCGACGGCGGATGCGACCCCAATCCCGGCCCCGGCGGCTGGGGGGTCGTGATCCGGGCCGAGACCGGCACCATCGAATTGTGCGGCGGCGAACGGTCCACCACCAACAACCGCATGGAGCTGACGGCCGCCATCAGCGCCCTCGCCCATTTCCCCGAGGGCGCGGCCATCGAGATGCGCTGCGACAGCCAGTACGTCATCAAGTCGGTGACGGAATGGATGAAGGGCTGGAAGGCCAAGGGCTGGCGCACGAGCACCGGCCCGGTGAAGAACGTCGACCTCATGCAGACCCTCGACGCCCTGGCGGCCAAGCGCGACGTGCGCTGGACCTGGGTGCGCGGCCATACGGGCGAGATCGGAAACGAGCGGGCCGACCGCCTCGCGGCCCAGGGGCGTCGCGAGGCCCTGGCGGCCCCGGCGACGGCCATCCCCATGGTGACCCCGGCCGCCCCGGTGGCGGGCTTGACCGCCACGATACCCGCCTCGGCGCCGAGCGCCTCCGCTCCCGCCCGCCTTACCGGTACGGCGGCCCTCGCAGCCGGCTTGGCGAGCGCCCCCCGCACGACGTCGGTGCCCGTCGACCTCGCCCTCGGCCCGGAGATTTCCCGCGCCGCCAAGGCCGCCGGGCTCACCGCCCCGGCCTTCGTCGAGGCGGCGATCCGCGTCGCCCTCCACCTCGGCCCGGAGGACTTCGCCCGCGCCCGCGAGGCCGCGAAAACCGCCAAGGCCCCATGAGCGCATCGGTGCTGCCGGCGTCCTTCTTCGCCCGTCCGGCGGCGCTGGTGGCGCGGGACCTCGTCGGCTGCGACCTGCGGATCGACGGCGCGGGCGGCCCCATCGTCGAGACCGAGGCCTACGACCGGACCGATCCCGCTTCCCACACCTTCGGCGGCCCGACCCGGCGCAACGCGAGCATGTTCGGCCCCGCCGGACACGCCTACGTCTACCGCTCCTACGGCCTACACTGGTGTCTCAACCTCGTGTGCGAGCCGGGCAGCGCCGTGCTCCTGCGGGCCCTCGAGCCCCGCCACGACCTCGCCGCGATGGTGGCCCGGCGCGGCCTCGACGATCCCCGCCGGCTCTGCGCCGGGCCGGGACGCCTGTGCCAGGCTCTGGGCGTGACGGGGGCGCAGGACGGCCTCCCCCTGGACCGCGCCCCGTTCGCCCTGACCCTCGGCGCGCCGGGCGGGGACGTCGTCGCCGACCGCCGCATCGGCCTGACCCGCGCCGTGGAGACGCCCTGGCGCTTCCTCGTCGAGGGATCGCGCTTCGTCAGCCGGCCGGTCGTACGGAAGCGGGCCGGGGGATAGCGGGACATTACGGAATCCCTACGAAATGTTCATGAAACCGAGGTTCGGAAGGGACGTTCTCCGATTACCAAGGCAAGTCCAGGCTATAGACCAAGTCTAATATGCCATGAACTTCCCGGATGGTGATGCTATGTCGAGAACAGGTGTCGTCATGTCAAAAACAAGAACTCTCGCCCTCGTCCTGGCCGCCACGACGATGATCGGCGGCGTGGCCCTGGCAAACGAGCAGGCCAAGACGGTGTCCACCCCCGAGATCACGACCGCCCAGAAGGCGGCGGACCGGGAGGTCGGGAAACTCTCGAAGGATGGGGCCCAGGCCTTCCGCGATCTGCACTCGGCCCGGATCGCCATCTTCGATGCGGCCCCGGCGCAGGCCAAGGAGGAGATCGCCAAGGCCCAGGAGGCCTTGACGAAGGCGAAGACCGACGAGGCGGTGTTCGTCAAAGCCGAAGCGGATCTGAAAGGGTCGACCGTGAAGCCCGCGCATCCCGCAGCCGCCGAAACGGCCGACAAGGCGAAGCCCGGAACCCAGCCGGTGGCCTGGCTGCCCATCGACGGGCAGCTGACGCTGGGCGAGGACTTCGTCGCCACCCCCGCCAAGACGGCTGCCGTGACGAACGCCAACAAGAGCCTCGAGAAGGGCGACAGGAAATCCGCCGTCGAGACGCTGAAGCTCGCCGGCGTCGACGTGAACTTCACCCTGGCGGTGGTGCCCCTGGCGCAGACCACGGCCGATGTCGATCAGGCCGCGACCCTGATCGGTCAGGGCAAGTACTACGAGGCGAACGCCGTGCTGAAAAAGGCCGAGGACGGCGTGCGCTTCACCATGGTGGATACCGTCGCGTTGCCGAAGAAGGCGACGGCCAACACCTCGGCGGCGAAGACGGTGTCCGACGCCGCCGGAACGGCGCAGCCGCAGAAGTCCGTGAACTGAATGCGGATGAAACCGCAGCGGCCCCGGCTCGGGTCGGAGTCGCCGCAGACGTCGCGAAAAACGTCAGTCCCCCGGCGGCCTGCCGCTCGCGATCCCCGGCGCAAGCGGGCCATCCGATCGACATCATCGGCGGGCGCCCGCCCTTTCATGGAAAGCACCTGTCCCATGTTCAAGGTGATGATTCTGGGTCTTTTGTGTTCGGCCACCCTGACGGTCTTCGGGATCGCCCTGGCGGCGGGCGTCATCGGCCATCCCATCGACGGCCAGCTTCCCGCCGATTGGGGCTGGAGCTTCATCATGATGGGTGCGGCGAGCCTGTTCGCCTTCGGCTTCTTCGAGTGGCGACACCTCACACACCGCTCCTGAGGCGAAGCGCCCGCGCGAAACCCCGATCCGCACGCTCCGGCGGAATCGGCGCCTGCCTCTGACAGCTTGGCATTGGCGTCACCCGCCATAGGGCGGGGCATGCCTCGGCTGATTGAAACGGGTTTGCGACCCTGTGCATCATCCGCCACCCCCGGCCGGGTTCGCAGCGGCATCCTCCTGGATCGTCCGTCACCCGGACGGACAAGGGGGGGTGCGGACGCGGAAGGATCGGACCATGGGCAGCGAAGCAGCAACCGTCCTGGCGAGCGCCGAGGCCCGGTCGATCCGGGACGGTCTCCTCACCGCGGCGGCCGCCCTCGTCGACGGCCGCGACGGCCCGGGCGGGTTCGTCCGGGACCTGTTCGGGCGTACCTCTCCGGAGGATCTCGCCCCCTACACGCCCGAGGCCATCGCCGACCTCGCCCTTGCGGCCCGCCGGCACCTCGCCGCGCCCCGCATCCCCGGCACGCCCTGCGACCTGCGCCTCTCCGACCTGACCGTGGATCGCGACGGCCGGCCCCGCGAACTGACCGTGGTCGAGGTGGTCAACGACAATCGGCCGTTCCTCCTCGCCTCCGCCCTCGCGGAACTGACCGAGCAGGGCCTCACCCCGCACCTCGTCGCCCACCCGATCCTCGGTGTCGAGCGCAGCCCCGACGGCTCCCTCGTGCGCGTGGTCGGCGAGACCACGGCGGACGCTCAGGGCGCCTTCACCCGCGAGAGCTTCATCCACCTCCACCTCGACCGCCTCGACGCAGGCGAGGCCCGCGACCGCCTGGAGGCCGGTCTGGCCCAGGTGTTCCGCGACGTCGCCCGCGCCACCGACGATCGCGACGCCATGGATGCGTGCCTCGCCGCCCTCATCGAACAATACGGCGCCGGGCGGCCATCCCTGCCGGCGGCGGAAGTGGCGGAGGCCCACGCCTTCCTCGAATGGTTGCGCGACGGTCACTTCACCCTCCTTGGCCTGCGCGAGTATGCCCTCGCCGAGAACGGCCGGGCGGCCCTGCCGGGCGTCAGCCTCGGCGTGCTGCGTGATCCCGGCTTGGAGGTCCTGCGCGGCGGACAGGCCGTCGCCGACGACACGCCCGAGATCCGTGCCTTCCTCGACGGGCCCCAGGCCCTCCTCGTCACCAAGTCGAGCATCCGGTCGCGGGTCCGCCGGGCGGGGCATCTCGACTATATCGGGATCAAGCTGTTCTCCGACGAGGGAACCCTCGCGGGTGAGGTCCGCCTCGTCGGCCTGTTCACGGCGACGGTCAACACGGCGCTCGCCCGCGAGATTCCCTATCTCCGCAAAAAGGTCGACACGGTCATCGCCAGCGCCGGCCTCGACCCGACGAGCCATGCCGGGCGCAGCCTCCTCGACGTGCTGGAGACCTATCCCCGGGACGACCTGTTCCAGATCGAGACCGATCGGCTCTACCGCTTCACCCTCGCCATCGGCAGCCTCGCCGAGCATCCGCGGATCCGGGTCCTGCCCCGGCCCGACCGCTTCGGCCGGTTCGTCTCCGTCCTCGTCTACGTGCCCAAGGACCGGTACGATTCGCAGGTCCGCACCCGCATCGGCCTCCACCTCGCCCGAACCTATGGCGGCCGGCTCTCGGCGGCCTATCCGGATTTTCCCGAAGGCTCCCTCGCCCGGACCCACTACATCATCGGCCTGTCGGAAGCGGGGGCGGCGGAGCCCGATCCAGCCACCTTGGAGGCCGAGATCGGCGCCCTGGTGCGGACCTGGGGCGACGACCTGCGCCTGGCGCTTGCCGAGGCGATGCCCGGCCGGCAGGCACGGGCCCTGGCTGCCCGCTACGCCGATGCGTTCTCGGCCGCCTACCGCGAGAGCTTCGAGCCCCGGGTCGCCATCGCCGACATCGCCATCCTCGACGCCTTGAGCGAGAGCCGCCCGCGCGCCGTCGATATCGGCCGGCGCGAGGCCGATCAGGCGCATCAGATCCGCCTCAAGGTGTTTTCGCGGGGCGGCGCCCTGTCCCTGTCGGACCGGGTTCCAGCCCTGGAGAACCTCGGGTTCCGGGTCGTCAACGAACGAACCTACCGCATCCGGGTCGGCGAGGGGCCGGACGCGGTGCCCGTCTGGCTCCACGACATGCTGCTGGAGCGGGCCACGGGGGCGCCCATCGACCGGGACCGCCTCGCAGCTCCTCTGGAGGCCGCGCTCCTCGCCATCGCGGCCGGGGACGCCGAATCCGACGGCTACAACCGCCTCGTCCTCGAGGCCGACCTTGGCTGGCGCGACGTCGCGCTCCTGCGCGGCCTCGGGCGCTACCTGCGCCAGCTCCGGGTCCGCTACGGGCAGGGCTACCTCGCCGCCACCCTGGCGCGGCATCCCGCCATCGCCGCCCGGATCGTCGCCCTGTTCCACGCCCGCTTCGATCCGGCGGGGCAGGACGCCCAGAAGGGGAAGGACTCCCTGGCAGATCAGGACCGCGCCGCGCGGGAGGCCGCCATCCGCGCCGAGATCGAGGAGGCGCTGGCCAGCGTCACCAGCCTCGACGACGACCGCATCCTGCGCCGCTTCGTCAACCTCGTCGAAGCCGCCGTGCGGACGAACTTCTTCCAGACCGGGGCCGACGGGGGGCCGCGCGAGACCATCGCGTTCAAGTTCGCTTGCGCGAAGGTGAGCGGCATGCCCCTGCCGCGCCCGTTCTTCGAGATCTTCGTCTACGCGCCGCGCCTCGAGGGCGTGCACCTGCGCTACGGCTACGTGGCGCGCGGCGGCCTGCGCTGGTCCGACCGGCCGGAGGACTTTCGGACCGAGATCCTGGGCTTGGTCAAGGCGCAACAGGTCAAGAACGCCGTCATCGTGCCCGTGGGCGCCAAGGGCGGGTTCTTTCCCAAGCGCCTGCCGCCGGCCTCCGACCGCGAGGCCTGGCTCGCGGAAGGCACCGAGAGCTACCGGGTCTTCATCCGAACCCTCTTGGAGCTCACCGACAACATCGTCGACGACGCGATCCGGCCGCCCGCCGACACGGTTCGCCACGACACCGACGACGCCTACCTCGTGGTGGCGGCCGACAAGGGCACCGCCACCTTCTCGGACATCGCCAACGCCCTGTCGCTGGAGCGCGGCCACTGGCTCGGCGACGCCTTCGCGTCGGGCGGCAGCCAGGGCTACGACCACAAGCGCATGGGCATCACCGCGCGCGGTGCGTGGGAGGCGGTCAAGCGCCATTTCCGCGAGATGGACGTGGACGTCCAGTCCGATCCGGTCACCGTCGTGGGCGTCGGCGACATGTCGGGCGACGTGTTCGGCAACGGTATGCTGCTGTCGGAAAGCCTCAAACTCGTCGCGGCCTTCGATCACCGCGACATCTTCCTCGATCCCGCCCCCGATCCGGCGGCGAGCTTTGGCGAGCGGCGGCGCCTGTTCGACCTCCCGCGCTCGAGCTGGCGCGACTACGATCCGGCCCTCCTCTCCCGGGGCGGCGGCGTGTTCTCCCGCAGCCTGAAAACAATTCCCCTCTCGCCCGAGATCGCGGCGGTTCTCGGCGTCGAGGCGGCGGAGGCGACGCCCGCCGAGGTGATGCAGGCGATCCTGAAGGCGCCCGCCGATCTCCTGTGGTTCGGCGGCATCGGCACCTATGTCCGCGCCACGACCGAGACCGACGCGGAGGCCGGCGACCGGGCCAACGACGCCGTGCGCATCACCGGCGCGGACGTGCGGGCGAAGGTGGTGGGAGAGGGCGCCAATCTCGGCATGACCCAGCGCGGCCGCATCGAGGCGGCCCGCGCCGGCATCCGCCTCAACACCGACGCCATCGACAATTCCGCCGGCGTGAACACCTCCGACGTCGAGGTGAACATCAAGATCGCCCTGATGGGGCCGGAGCGCGACGGACGCCTCGACGCCGCCGCCCGCAATGCCCTCCTGGTCGGCATGACCGACGAGGTCGCGGCCCTCGTCCTGCGCAACAACGAACTCCAGACCCTGGCCCTGTCCCTGGCCCTGCGCCGGGGCGCCGGCGAGACCGCCTTCGCGGTGCGGACCCTCCAGGCCCTGGAGGCCGAGGGGCGCCTCGACCGCGCCGTGGAATTCCTGCCCGACGATGCCACCATCGCCGAACGCGTGCGCCGGGGCGAGGGCCTGACCCGGCCGGAATACGCCGTGCTGCTCGCCTACGCCAAGCTGTCGCTCTACGACGCGATCCTGGCGAGCCCGGTGCCGAACGACCCGTATTTCGACCGCGAACTCCAGCGCTACTTCCCGCAAGCCCTGCGCAGTCAGTTTCCCGACGCGGTGAAGGGCCACCGCCTGCGCCGGGAGATCATCGCCACGGCGCTGTCCAACATCATCGTCAACCGGGGCGGCCCCTCCCTCGTCACCCGCCTCATCGACGAGACCGGGGCGGATGCGGCCACCATCGCCAAGGCCTACGCCGTGACCCGCGACGCCTTCGGCCTGATGGAGCTGAACCTCGCCATTGACCGGCTGGCCGGGATCGTACCGGGACAGGCCCAGCTCGACCTCTACGCCGACGTGCAGGATCTGCTCACCGGCCGCATCGTTTGGTTCATCCGCAACCTCGACCTCTCGGGCGGCATCGCCCCCCTGGTGGCGCGCTACCGCGACGGCATCGCCGCCGTGATGGCCGCGCTTCCCGACGTTCTCGACGGGCGGGCGATGCAGGCCCTGGACGCCCGACAGGCGGAGCTCATCGGATACGGCTTGCCCCCCGACGCCGCCCGGCGCCTCGCTTCCCTGGCGGCCCTCTCCGCCGGTCCCGACATCGTTCGGGTGGCCGAGGATGGCGGCCGTCCGGTGGCCGGCATCGCGGCGACGCATTTCGCCCTCGCCCACCAGTTCCGCCTCGACGACCTCGTGGCCGCCGCCCGAAAGGTGTCCGTGGACGACATCTTCGACCGCATCGCCCTGGAACGGGCCGTCTCGGGCATTTCCACGGCCCACCGCCGGCTGACGGCGGAGGTGGTGGCCGATGTCGGCGATGGCCCGGAGGCCGTCGAGGCCTGGATCGCCGCGCGGGGGCCGGCCCTCGCCCGCATCCGTCACGCCGTCGAGGCCATCGCCGGCACGGGGCTCACGGTCTCCAAGGCGACGGTGGCGGCGAGCCTGCTCGCCGATCTCGCCCGCCCTTGAGGGCACGCTTGGTGCGGGGTGCCGTTTCCCGTATCAAGCCGGGCACGGGCGAGGTGGCGTGTCCCTCGTGAAACGCCCGCCCTCCCGCCGGTCTCGAAGCGAGAATCGTCCGGCATCGGGGGTTCACGCGGCACAGCGAGGAGCGGCGTTGGAACAGGCCCTGTTGAACTGGATCGGCGCCATGCTGTCGATCCGGTCCGAAGTCTTCGCCGTCCTCGGACTCGGCCTGTCCCTCGTCGTGACCATGCACGTGCTCCTGCGCAAGCGCGAGGTCGGGGGCGCCATCGGCTGGATCGGCCTCGCCTGGCTCTCGCCCCTGTTCGGCGCCGGGCTTTACGCCCTGTTCGGCGTCAACCGGGTCACGCGCCGGGCGCACAAGCTGCGCATCCGCCCGACGCAGAACGCCGGCTCCACCCTCTCGCCGGATGACGTCCAGACGCCGCCGCCCCTGCCCGAGACCCTGCCGCTAGCCTTTCGTCCCCTCGATCACGCCGGCCGGCGGATCACGCATCTGCCCCTGCGGCCGGGCAATGCCGTGACCACGTTCCGCAACGGCGACGCCGCCTATCCGGTGATGCTCGCCGCGATCGCGGCGGCGCGAACCTCGGTGGCCCTGTCGAGCTACATCTTCCGCGACGACGCCACGGGCCGGGCCTTCTGCGACGCCCTGGCGGCGGCCCAGGCCCGCGGCGTCGTCGTTCGCGTCATCATCGACGGCATCGGGGGCGGCTATTTCCGTCCCGGCGTCACCCGGCGCCTGCAGCGCGCCGGTGTTCCGGTGGGCCGGTTCATGCACTCCGCCCTGCCGTGGCGGATGCCGTTCCTGAACATGCGCTCCCACAAGAAGCTGCTCATCGTCGATGGCCGAACCGCCTTCACGGGCGGCCTCAACATCGCCGACGGCAACCGAGTGTCGCAAGCCCCGCCCCATCCGATCCGCGACACCCATTTCCGCATCGTCGGCCCGGTGGTCGACCAACTGACCGCCGCCTTCGCTAGCGACTGGATCTTCGTGTCGGGGGAGGACCTCGCCGGCGAGGCATGGTTCCCGAGCCTCGTCCCCGCCGGCACCGTTCCGGCGCGGGTGGTCACCTCGGGACCCGACGCGGACCTGCGCAAGATCGAGCTCGTGATCCTCCAGGCCGTGGCCTGCGCCACACGCAGCATCCGCCTCTCGACGCCCTACTTCCTCCCGAACGAGGTTCTCACCGGCGCCCTGTGCCTTGCCGCCAGCCGGGGCATCCGCGTCGACGTCATCATCCCCAAGGTCAGCGACCACCGCTTCGTCGATTGGGCGACGCGGGCCCATGTCGAGCCGCTCCTGCGCAGCGGCGTACGGATCTGGCTCGACGCGCCGCCTTTCGACCATTCGAAGCTCCTCGTCGTCGACGGGACGTGGTGCTTCGTCGGTTCCGCGAACTGGGACATGCGCAGCTTCCGCCTCAACTTCGAGGTCAATGTCGAGTTCTACGATTCCACCCTCGCCGAGGAACTCGACGCCATCATGCGCGCGAAGATGGAGCTTCGCCTCACCTACGCGGATCTGGCGGCTCGCTCCCTACCCGTGCGGCTGCGCGATGCCGGCGTGCGCCTCGCGTTGCCCTACCTGTGAGCCCACCTCCGCGCGATCGCGGCCGAGACGGACGCGCTCAGCCGACGCGGCGCTTGAGCGAGGCCGAGATCCGCTTCGCGAAGCGATCGAGCGACGTGCCGGCGGCCTCAGGCTCGGACCGCCGGGCGGGCACCGCGGTCGGCGCGAGGTGGACGATGATGGGGCGGTGATCCGAGGGCCCCCGCGGCAGCACGGCGGAGGCGTGGCAGGTCAGCCCCCGCACGAGGCAGCGGTCGAGGCGCAGGGGCACGAGGCGGCCCATGGCATGGGTCGGCAGGCGCGGGCCGACATCGCGAAACCCGGCGAGCAGGGGCGGGCCGACGAGGTTGTAGTCGCCGATCACCGCCGCGCAGTCGGGCAGACTCTCGGCGATCCGCCGCAACTGGCGCCGGTTCAGCATCTGCCCGTGAGAGAGATGCACGTTGGCGACCCCGAACCCGCCGAGATCGAGGATCTGGCAGACCCGGTCGAACATGGCCCCGGACGGCAGCTCGACGATGACCGGAGGGGCGACGAACGGCGTCGGGCTCCAGAGGGCGGGGCCATGGATGCGTCCCGGCAGGGGCGCCCAGGCGTAATCCCCGCCCAGTCGGTCCCGAAGGCCGGCGATCTCCTTCGTGGCCTCCTGCATCAGCACGAGATCGGGCTTCTCGCGCTCGACCAGGGCCACGAGGGCGGCGACGTTGGCGCCCGTGCGCCGCAGGAGGTTCCAGCTCAGGATCTTTCGCTGGCCTGGCCGGTCGAGCACCGGGGTCGGGTGATCGGAGCGGCGCAGGGCACGCAACGCGAGACGGCGATCGTTCAGCATGGCGCCTTAAGTGGAACGAAGCGGGGCTTTGGAAAGACCGGCGATCCTTGCGTCACCGGCCTTGCCGCACGTCAGCGCGCCTTGAGCACCGCGCGACAGGCGGCGGGCAGGGCCGCCATGGTCATCGGCGGCTTGGGCTTCGAAGGCTTCGTCGATTTCGGCGGGTTCAGCACCGCGTCGCTGAACCAGTAGGCGAGCTCCTCGCCGCAGCCGTCGCCACTGGGCGGCGGGGCCTGGTCGCCGCACTGGTCCTGTCCCGCCGGGCAGGCGAGGCGGATATGGTAGTGATAGTTGTGCCCGTACATGGGCCGGACCTTGGAGAGCCAGGCGCGGTCGCCCCCCGCCTCGCGGCACAGGGCCTTCTTGATCGCCGGGTTGACGAAGAGGCGTGCCACTTCGGGCTGCTGCGCCGTGAGGCGGATAAGCTTCAAGTGCTCGGGCATCCAGACCTGCGGGTCGATGTCGAGGCGGTCGGCCCGCACCACGTTGGTGGCGGAGGTCTCCTCGCGCTCGCGCCGGCTCATGCGGTGGTCCGGCATCGGGGTCAGCCAGATGTCGGCGTCGAGGCCGAGCTGGTGCGAGGCGTGGCCCGTGAGCATCGGGCCGCCGCGCGGCTGCGACATGTCGCCGACGAGGAGACCGGACCAGCCGACGCGCGGCGCCTTGGCGGCGAGCCGCTCGAGGAAATCCACCAGGGGCGGGGTGCCCCACATCCGATTGCGCGACAGGCGCATCACCTGCCAAGTCGGTCCGTCGACGGCCAGCGCCTCGCCACCCGAGAAGCAGCCCTTGGCGTAGGACCCGAAGGCGTGGGCCGGCCCGGGCGCGGGCGACGTCACGCGGCCGAACAGGGCCTTGGCGGGCGTGCCGGGCGCATCCGGATCGGCGAGGGGCGGCAGGGGCTTCGGGTCGAGGGTACCCCGGTCCTGGGCCTGCGCGGCCATGCCGAGGGCGAGGATCGCGAGGGTCGCGAGGGGGATCGGGCGGAGGGACCGGCTGCGGGACAGGGCGTTTGCTCCAGGCGGGGGATGATCGAGAACCGGGGGGAAGCTAGCCCATCGCGAGCCTGCGAGCGACCTACTCGGCCGGGGCGACGGCGATGCGAATCGTGTCGGCCTTGGCGCCGCTGATCACGATGGTGATAGGCGCGGCCCCGAGCTGAAACCGCACGCTCTTGGCGAGCCCCCTGCACCCCGGCCGCATGGTGTGCGCCAGGGACGGACGCGGGGTCGTGCCGTCCTGACTGACATCGATCCAGGCGCCGGCCGACAGGGTGACCTGATACACGCCGGGCGTGACCGGGGCCGGCACCGTCAGCACGCCGCCATAGGTTCCGGGCTTCGCCTCCCGGGTGGGCGGGAAAGGCGGCGCCACCTCCGCCTGCGGCTTCAGGCCCAGGAAGGCGCCGGGCATTCCGGCCGGCAGGGCCCCGCCGCTGGCCACCCGCGGCAGGCCGGGTGCGGCGAACCACGCCTGCTCGCGCAGGAGCGGCCAATCGAACCCCGTGCAGGCGTCCGGATCGACGGTCTCGGCGGAACGGGCCGGTTCCTGGGCTTGCGCGCCCGATGCCAGCAACAGGACGGCGACGGCGGCGAAGGTCCGCATCCGCCTCAAGCGCCCACGACCGGGGGCGGAAGAATACGATGGGCGCTCGTCGTCATGGGATCCACTCCGCTCGCGTGTCGGCCTACGTTCGGCCCGGTCCCACAGCATCGTGGCCGATTTCAGAACGCGTCGTCGGCCCCGCGATCGCCAGGATCGTCGGCCTCTTGTTCTGAGATCTGCCGGCGCACGCCCCAGGCCCCGAGCGCCGCATTGAGGTCGTCGCGCACGAAATGGCGGGCACTGTCCCGGTCGTACCCGTCGTCGAGGAGCGCGTCGTACTCGGTGAAGACGTGCCGGGCATAGGCCACGAGGCCGAGCCAGGCGGCGGTTTCGGGGGCCGCCGCACGTAAGCCGGGACTCGCCAGGGCCCGGTCGAGGACCGCCCCCGCCTCGAAATCGGGCAGGCGCGGCGCGAGCCGAAGGAGGGCGGCGGCCACCCGCTCGCGCCGGTTCATGGAAGCGCCCCCCTCCAAGATCCGCTTCCCCATCGGCGCCCGTCCTCCGCCCGCACCGGGCGTGTGGCATGCCGGCCGGGAGGGGACAAGGACCGGGGGTGCGGCAGACGGCGGCCGAATTCCAGCCTTGGCCGCCTCGGCCCGGCCTTCGCTTGTTTCGCCGCGCGAACGCGGCGCGTGAAATGTTTTGTAGTAAAGTGTTCGATAATGGTATCGATAAAGGTGACAGTTCGCCCACATCGGGACTGGACCGTGCGCCATTGCGAACGGACGCACTCGTGACTCAGGAACCATCCGTTCTCGTCATCTCGGACCGCCCAGAGCAGGCGGGTCTCCTCGTGCAGGCGATCAACACCGTCGTCACCTGCCGGCAGATCGTGTCCGGGGCGGAGATGCCGGCGCAGCGCCCGTTCCTGGCGGTGGTGGACGTCACGCGGGACGAAGCCGCGGCGGCGCGCTGGTTGACGCTTCTGGAGGGCCTTCGCGTTCCGAGCCTCCAGCTCGCCCCGCGCCCCGTCACCACACGCCCGGTGCCGACCCGGTTCCTTCCCGCCAATGCGCCGCGCATGACCGTCCTGGCGGCAGTGTTCGATCTCATGGACGGCCTGCAGGCCGCGCGGGGACGCGGCTGCGAGGGGGTGGCCCGGCGCGGACCCGCGATCGTGGCTCGGGCCGACACGGCCAATCGCACCGTCGCCGAAGCCTTCGACGCGGCTCGCCGCGGCGAGCCGGTCTCCTTCGCCGCCGTGGAAGCCGGAAGCGCGGCGATCCTCGAGGCCGTCTCCGAATGCGGCATCCGCACCTGGCTCGAGATCATCGGCCGCTACGATCAGCAGCTCTATCAGCATTCCCTCAGCGTGGCCGGCTACGCCGCCGCCTTCGGTGCGGGCCTGACGCTCAGCCGGGACGATCAGATGCGCCTGGTGCGTTCGGCCCTGCTGCACGACATCGGAAAGTCACGAATCCCCCTGACGATCCTGAACAAGCCCGGCCGGCTGACCGCCGACGAGATGACGGTGATGCGCACCCATCCTTCCGTGGGCGCCAACCTCATCGAAGGCCAGGGCGAGTTCGATTCGAGCCTTCTCGCCGTGGTGCGCCATCACCACGAGATGCTCGACGGCAGCGGCTATCCGGACGGCCTGTCGGGAGGAGAGATTCCCGACCTCGTCCGCCTCGTCACCATCTGCGACATCCATTCCGCCCTCACGGAACGGCGGGCCTATCGTGATCCGCTGCCGCACGAAGCGGCACACGAGATCATGCAGGATATGGGAGGGAAGCTCGACGTCGATCTCCTGCGCGCCTACCGCGGCGCCGTCGTCGCCCCCCTGGCGCAGGTGCCGGCGGCATGAGATGACCCGCCGTCGCGCGGGTTGACCGATCGGACTGCGAACGCGTACGGAACACCCTGCCGGGGAGGATCACAGTACGCCATGAGGCAAAAAGCGTATTCTTTTTTCTCGATACGCTCGCGCCGCGTCCGAAAGCTCTTCGATGTCGAATATTATACCACGCAATACCCTGATGTGAGCGATTACGGCGGCGGCCCCCTGGATCATTATCTCAGGCATGGCTTCCGCGAAGGGCGTGATCCGGCGCCGAACTTCTCGACCCTGTACTACAAGGATAGATACCTCAAGACGGCAGGGCTGACGCGAAACCCCCTCGAAGCCCACGCCGAGGCCGGGGCGGCACGAGCGGGCCGTTCGACACGGGCTGCGACGCCCGAAGCGTTCCACGCGGTGCAGGCCGACGTGGTCCGTCCCTATTTCGACGCGCGGCACTACGGGTCGCTCACGGGCCTCGCCGATCCCGAGACGGCCCTGCTCGACTATCTCGCGTCCGGCTGGCGGCGGGGCCTCGACCCACGCCCGGACTTCGACGGCACCGCCTATCTCCAGGCCCATCCGCATGTGCGCCTGCTGAACGTCAGCCCCTTCTATCATTACGTCTCGACAACGCAGGTGCCGGCCTTCGCCGAGGCCCATGGCGACCGGACGCCCCTCTCCGAGGTCATCGCGGCCATTCGACCGCATTTCGATGTGGCGCATTACCGGGCCAGCTACGCCGACGTGGCCGCTTCGGGCATCGACCCCGTCGCCCATTACGCCAGCCACGGCTGGAAGGAGGGCCGCGACCCGACGGAGCTTTTCTGGACCTCCTATTATGTCCGAACGAACCCCGATCTGACCCTCGGCGGCACCAACCCGTTCTTCCATTACCTGCGCTTCGGGAAGGCGGAGGGGCGCAAGCCCAATCCCCTGGGCAACGCCAAGTGGCCACGGACCCGTGCCCCCGATGCGGCCGATTGGAACGGGGTCTCGGCTGCGGCTCCCATCGAGGCTGCGCGGGTCGTCGTGGTGGTACCCGTCTACAAGGGCTATGACGAGACTCTGCGCGCCCTTCACGCGGTCCTGTCCGAAGCTCAGGCCGCGCGATTCTCGCTCCTCGTTCTCAACGACCGCAGCCCCGATGCGCGCCTGACCGACGATCTGCGGGCATTGGCCCGACGCGGCCTGTTTACCTATCACGAGAACCCGGAGAACCTCGGCTTCGTCGGCACCATCAACCGCGCCCTGGACCTGACGGGCGCGCGGGACGTGATCCTGCTCAACAGCGACACCATCGTGTACGGCGACTGGATCGACCGCCTGCTCGCCCACGCGGCGCGGGATCCGCTCGTCGGCACGATCACGCCGTTCTCCAACAACGCCACGATCTGCAGCTACCCGGATTCCGATCGCAACAACACGGTGGCCCTCGAACTCTCGCCCCGTGCCCTCGACGCGGCGGCGGCGGCGGCCAATCCCGGCCGCTGGGTCGAGGTGCCGACGGGCGTCGGCTTCTGCTTCTACATGCGCGGGTCGCTCATCGCCGAACTCGGGCCCCTCGATGCGGAGGCGTTCGGCAAGGGGTACGGCGAGGAGAACGATTACTGCATGCGTGTCCTCAAGGCGGGCGCGCGCAACATACTCGCGGCGGACGTGTTCGTCTATCATTCGGGCAAGATCTCGTTCTCGGAGGTCTACGATTCCGAGTACACGCAGGGCCAAGCCGCGCTCCTCGCCAAGCACCCCGATTATACCCTGCGCATCGAGCGCTTCGTCGCCGCCGATCCGGCCGCCGACGTGCGGCTCAACCTCGATCTCTACCGCCTGGCGCGGGCGGCCGGGCCGCGCGCGGCGGTCTTCGTCGTCCACGCCAAGGGCGGAGGCGCCTCGGTCCATGCGGACCATCTCGCCGGGCGCCTCGCCGAGGAGGGGGTCCGCGTCGTGACCCTCACGGTGACGGACGGGGCAGGCATCGCGGTCGGCCTGTTCGGGGAAGACGGCCCCTACATGCCGAACCTGCGGATCTTGTCCGTCCTGGACGATTACCGCATCGTCGCGCGGTTCCTGAGCTGGCTCGATCCGCTCTTCGTCCACGTCCATTCCTTCTACGGCCTCGACACGACGGCGGCATCCGCCCTGATGGACCTCATCGAGGCCGCCCCCGGCTGGACCGTCGTCACCCTGCACGACTATTCGAGCGTCTGCCTGCGCAATCACCTCGTGACCCGCGAGGGGCTCTATTGTGGGCTACCCGGCGGACGCCCCTGTGCCGATTGCGACTGCGCCGAGGCCAAGCCGGGACTCGACCGGGTCGCTCGCCACGGCGCCTTCTACCGGGCGGCCGACCGGCTCATCGCCCCGTCACGGGATACCGCGACCCGCATCGAAGCGATCTTCGGGCCGCTCGCCATCACCGTCGCGCCCCACGAGGAGGACCTGCCCGATCCCGCCCCGCGCCGGCCCCTGCGCGCCGGGCCCACCCGCCGGATCGGCGTGCTCGGCGCCATCGGGGCGCACAAGGGGTCGGGCGTGGTCCATGCCCTGGCCCGCGACGCCAAGCGGCGCGACCTCGCCCTCGCCTTCACCATCATCGGCTACTCGGACATTCCCGAGAAGATGGCGGCCATGGGCGTCGTGGAAACGGGGCGCTATGCGGACAGTGAGGAAGCCCTGGCCCTTCTTGCCCGCCACGAGATCGATCTCGTCCTGATTCCGTCGATCTGGCCGGAGACCTACTGCTACACCCTCTCCATCGCCCTGGTTTCGGGGTTGCCCGTCGCGGTGTTCGATCTGGGGGCGCCGGCCGATCGCCTGCGGGCGGCGGGCACCGGCCATCGCCTCGATCCGGCCCTCGCCAACGATCCTGGCCGCCTCAACGACGTGCTGCTCGCCCTCGACCTCGCGAAGACTTCGACAAACGAAGCATCCGGCGGAATTCAGTTTGCCAACTACCCGTCTCTGTTGCGCGACTATTATTCCCTCACCATCGGCGATAAAGCCGGGCGACCGCCCGCAGCACCGGCGTCGGCTTCGACCGACCCGATATCCCTGGCCTGAGGACATCACCGCATGAAGATCGCCATGATCGGCGCCGGCTATGTCGGCCTCGTCTCCGGGGCGTGCTTTGCCGATTTCGGCCACACCGTGTGTTGCGTCGACACCGACCCTGCCAAAATCGCCGCCCTCGACGCCGGGCGCATTCCGATCTTCGAACCCGGCCTCGACGCCCTCGTTGCCGAGAACGTCCGGCATCACCGGCTCACCTTCTCCACCGACGTCGCCCAGGCCGTCGCCCAGGCCGAGGTGGTGTTCATCGCCGTCGGCACGCCGTCCCGGCGCGGCGACGGCTTCGCCGACCTCTCCTACGTCCATGCCGCCGCCCGCGACATCGCCGCCTCGCTCACCGGCTACACCGTGGTGGTGACGAAATCGACGGTGCCGGTGGGCACCGGCGACGAGGTCGAGCGCATCATCCGCGAGGCCCGGCCGGACGCGGCCTTCGCCGTGGTCTCGAACCCCGAATTCCTGCGCGAAGGCGCGGCGATCTCGGACTTCAAGCGGCCCGACCGCATCGTCATTGGCGCCGAGGACGAGCGCGCGGCCTCCGTGATGGGCGAGGTCTACCGGCCGCTCTACCTCAACCAGGCGCCGATCCTCGTCACCGGCCGGCGTACGGCCGAGCTGACGAAGTACGCCGCCAACGCGTTCCTCGCCACCAAGATCACCTTCATCAACGAGATCGCGGACCTCTGCGAACAGGTGGGCGCCAACGTGCAGGAGGTCGCGCGCGGCATTGGGCTGGACAACCGCATCGGCGGTAAGTTCCTCCATGCCGGACCGGGCTATGGCGGCTCGTGCTTCCCGAAGGACACCCTGGCACTCGTCAAGACCGCGCAGGATTCCGGCACCCCCTTGCGCCTCGTCGAAGCCGTCGTGGCCGTCAACGACCAGCGCAAGCGCGCCATGGCCCGCAAGGTCACGGCGGCCTGTGGCGGATCGGTGCGCGGCAAGACCATCGCGGTCCTCGGGCTCACCTTCAAGCCGAACACCGACGACATGCGCGACGCGCCGTCGCTCGCCATCGTGGCGGGCCTCCAGGATGGCGGCGCCCGGGTGCGGGCCTACGATCCGGAAGGCATGGCGGGCGCCCGCGCCCTGATGCCCGACATTGCCTACGCGGAGGACCCCTACGAGTGCGCCACGGGCGCCGACGCCCTCGTGATTGTGACCGAATGGAACGCTTTCCGCGCCCTCGACTGGGCGCTGCTCCGCGAACGCATGCCCGGCCGCACCGTGGTGGATCTGCGCAACGTCTACCGCCCGGACGACGTCGCCCGCCACGGCTTCCGCTACATCGGCGTCGGCGTCCCTGGCGCCTGAGCGCCCTCCCCCGACGGTATCCCAGGGGCGGCCTTGCGGACGCGTCGGTCCACGCCTCCTCCCTGCCGTCTCGCCTCCCTGCCCGTCGACAGGCCGGCGAAGGCCGACCGCGCCACCTCGTGCGCGGCGGCGTCCGCGAACGGCCTTTGCGCGAAGTGCTCGCCAGGATCCGCAACCACGCCATCGGCCCGTGGCCGATCCTCGCCTTCGAGGCGTGGCGGCTGGCGTTGTGGGCGCCGGCAGCCCACAAGGATGGATGTAGCGTCGTCCCGAAAGGCGGGTTTCCGGCTTTCAGGAGAAGACGATGCTCGAGCGGGACGAACGGGGGTCGCCATGGGCGAACGCATCACCATCACGGCCGGGGACGGCACCCAGGCCGTCATCGCCACTGACGGCGCCGAACCCGTCTCCTGGCGCGTCGGGGGGCGGGAGTATCTCTGGACCGGCGATCCGGCGCATTGGGACCGGCACGCGCCCTGGCTGTTTCCTGTGGTCGGCGCCTCGACGGACGGCACCATCCGAGTCGACGGCCGAGCCTACCCCATGGCCCAGCACGGCTTTGCTCGCGACCTCCCCTTCACGGTTCTGGAGCGCACGGACGACACCGTGACCCTTCGCCTGGAGGACAGTGAGGCGACCCTGCCGCACTACCCGTTTCCGTTCCGCCTCGACATCACCGCACGGGTCGGCCCCGGCCGCCTCGATTGTGAGGTCTGGATCGAGAACACCGGTCCCACCCCCCTGCCCTACGCGCTGGGTTTTCATCCGGCCTTCCCCTGGCCTTTCGCGGGCGGGGAGCGGAGCGCGGAGGGCGGCTACCGTGTGCGCTTCCAGAATCCCGAACGCCCCCTGGTGCCGGAGGTCGGCGCGGGCGGCCTGCTCCTGCGCACCGAGCGGGCGATTCCCCTGGAGGGCGCGACCCTGCCCCTCGATCCGGCCCTCTTCACCGAAGCGCTGGTCTTGCGCGATGCCGCGAGCGAATGGATGCGCTTCATCGCCCCCGATGGCAGCGCCATCCGCATGGAGGTCTCGGACTTCCCGCACCTCGCCGTCTGGACCCGGCCGACGGCGCCGTTCCTGTCCCTCGAATGTTGGACCGGCCACGCCGACTGGGCCGGCTATACGGGCGAGCTCGACCGGCGCGATTCGCAGCGCCTCCTGGCGCCGAAAGGCCGTGCCCGCCACGGCGTCACCCTGTCGCGCGAGGCCGCCGCCGCATGAGCCTCTTCTCCACGCGGGCCTGGGCCGCCAATGAGGCGGCCTACGAGGCGATCCGCACGATGCCGTTCAACGCGGAACTCGCCGCTGGGACCCTGAGCCGGCCCCGGTTCACCCATTACATCGTTCAGGATGCGCATTATCTCATCGGCTTCGGCCGGGCGCTCGCGCTTGCCGCCGCCAAGGCGCCGCATCCCGACCGCATCGTGCAGTTCGCCCGCGCGGCCGAGACGGCGATCGTGGTCGAGCGCGCCCTGCATGGCGGATTCTTCCGCGATTACGGCATTTCGCCCGAGACCTTCTCGGCGACGCCCCTCTCGCCGCCCTGCGACCACTACGTGTCGTATCTCCTCGCCACGGCCTACGGCGAACCCTACGAGGTGGTGCTCGGCGCCCTACTGCCGTGCTTCTGGATCTACGCCGAGGTCGGCCGCGACATCTTTTCCCGCGCCGGGGCCGACAATCCCTACCGCGCCTGGATCGACACCTACGCGGGCGAGGAATTCGGCGAGGCCGTGGCCGCAATGATCGCCGCCACAGACGAGGCCGCGGCCGGGGCCTCGCCGGCAGTCGTCGCCCGCATGCACCACGCCTACGCCCAGGCCACCCGCCTCGAATGGCTGTTCTGGGACGGTGCCTACCGCGAGGCGGCCTGGCCGATCTGATCCCTCACGCGATGGAGCGCAGCACGCCGCCATCGACCCGCAGGGCCGCGCCGCTCGTGGCGCTCGCCGCCGGGCTGCACACGTAGGCGACCATGTTGGCGACCTCGTCCACCGTGGCGAGGCGGCCGATGAGCGAGGTCGGGCGATGCTCCCTGACGAAGGCGCGTCCCATGGCATCGAGATCGGCCTCGCCGGAATCCGGCGCCATCGCCTTCATGAAGTCGGCCACGCCCTCCGACAGGGTCGGACCGGGCAGGACACTGTTCACCGTGACACCGGTGCCCGACACCGTCTCGGCCAGACCCCGCGAGATCGCGAGCTGCGCCGTCTTCGTCATGCCGTAATGGACCATCTCGGTGGGGATGTTCAGGGCGGATTCCGAGGCGATGAACACCACCCGGCCCCAGCCGCGCGTCACCATTCCCGGGGTGTAGGCCCGCGACAGGCGCACGCCGCTGAGAACGTTCGTCTCGAAGAAGCGCTGCCAATCCTCGTCCGGAATCTCGAAGAAGGGTTTCGGTTCGAAGATGCCGGTGTTGTTGACGAGGATGTCCACGTCGGGGAGCCCCGAGACGAGGCGGTCGGCGCCGGCCGCCGTTGAGACGTCGCCCGGTGCCGCGATGAAGGCCTGTTTGCCGGTCTCCGTCTTGAGACGCTCGATGGCGCTCGCCACGCGATCCTGCGCCCGTCCGTTGATCGCCACGGTGGCGCCGAGTTCGGCCAGGGCCTTGGCGATGGCGTAGCCGATTCCGCTGGTGGACCCGCTGACCAGGGCCCGCTTGCCGGTGAGATCCATGTTCATGTCGAGCCTCCTCAAGTCGGGGTTACGACCTATCAACGCACGAGGACGCCCTTCGCCGCCCTTCACCGCCTCAGGGCGGCCATGCGGGAGCGTTCAGGACTGTTTCACATGAAACACTTTGTTCACCCTGTCGGCATCACTCGTCGGGCATGCGCCTCAGGATGCTGGCGACGGCCCCGAAGGCCGCGAGCCCGGCGGCACACCACAGAGCGGCGGTGACGGCCCCGGCGGCGGCGTGAAAAATGCCGAAGACCACCGCGACAGCGGCCGCGCCGAGGGATTGCCCGGTGAGGCGAGCCGTCGACTGCATGCCGCTGGCACCGCCGCTGCGATCCCGCGGGGCGCTCGTGATGATGATGCGATTGTTGGGCGATTGGAACAGGCCGAACCCGAGGCCGCAGAGGGTGAGGCGCCACCCGATGTCGAGGTGGCTCGGATGGGCGGGCAGGCAGGCGACGGCGACGAGGCCCGCGCACAGGATCGCCAGCCCGAGCCCGCCGAGGAGCCCGGGCGCCGTGCGGTCGGACAGGCGGCCCGAGAGCGGTGCCGCGATGGCGATGGCGATGGGCCAGGGCGTCATGAGGAAGCCCGTCGTTGTCTCGGACAGGTGCATCACGTCCTGAAAGTAGAACGGCAGGGCGATGTAGGCCATCATCTGCGCCGCGAACGCGCTGATCGACGTGGCCATCGACAGGGCGAAGGCCGGGATCCGCAGGAGATCGACGGGCAGGAGCGGTGCCGGCAGGCGCAGCTGATGACGGACGAAAACGACACCGATGGCCAGGGCTGCGCCGATCTCGGCCAGGGCGAGGGCGCGTCCCCCCGGTTCGCCGAGGCCGTCCACGCCGATGATGAGCAGCCCGAAGGTCAGGGCGTTGAGAACGGCGCTGCGGCCATCGAACCGGGCCCCGCTGCGCGGCGTCACCGGCAGGGTGCGCGCCCCCACCGCCAGGGCAACGAGGCCCACGGGCAGGTTGACGAGGAACAGCCACGGCCAGCTCGCCACCGACAGGATGGCGGCCCCCACCGTCGGCCCGGCGGCCGAGGCCATCGCCACCACGAGGGCGACGTTGCCGACCCCACGCCCGATGAGCCGGTGCGGATAGATGAACCGCACGAGGGCGATGTTGACGCTCATGATCCCGGCCGCCCCGAGCCCCTGGGCGACCCGCGCCGCCACGAGGAGGGGGAGCGACGGCGCAACGGCGCAGGCCACGGAAGCGAGGGTGAACAGCACCAGCCCCGAGAGGTAGACCCGGCGATAGCCGAGGATGTCGCCGAGGGAGGCCAGGGGCAGGAGGGCGGCCGTCACGGCGATCTGGAAGGCGTTGACCACGAAGATCGCCGCCGACGGGTCGACGGCGAGATCGCGGGCCATCACCGGCAGGGCGACGTTGACGATGGCGCCGTCGAGCACCGCCATGGTCATGGCGAGCCCGATGGCGAGGAACGCCAGCATCCGCTCGCGCACGGGCAGGCCGTCTTGGATCGGGGACACGGGATTCGGAGCCGGGTCGGTCATCGCCGCACCCGTGCCGGTTCCCCCGGGCGTGACAAGTGCTCTATGTCACGTCGCATCGTTCCCGGGCGGGAGGACATCCCGCCGGGCTCACCAGAGGTCGACCCATGCGCGCGTCCCGATTCCTCCTCGCCTGCCGTGCGGGCAGCCTGGCCTCGTGCGTCGGCTTGGCGTTGTGCGGCGGCCTGGGCGCCCCGCTGGCGCGGGCGGCCGAGCCGGCCGTCGGGATCGCCCTCGAAGGCTTCGCCTATCCCTATCCGGTCTCCTACCTTCCCCTCACCCGAGACGGGGAGGCCCAGCGCCTCGCCTACATGGACGTGCCGGCGGGCGGCACCCCGAACGGCCGGACGGCCCTTCTGCTGCACGGACGCAATTTCCCGTCGAGCTATTGGCAGGGCGTCATCGAGGCCCTGACGGGCGCGGGCTACCGGGTGGTGGCGCCCGATCAGCTCGGGTTCGGCAAATCGTCGAAGCCCGTCGGCCCGTTCACGTTCGATACCCTGGCGGCCGAGACCGTGGCGCTCCTCGATTCCCTCGGCCTGCCCAGGGTCGACGTGGTCGCCCATTCCATGGGCGGGATGCTCGCGGTGCGTCTGGCCCGCAACGCGCCGGAGCGGGTCAACAGCCTCGTGCTGGAAGCCCCCATCGGGTTGGAGGATTACCGCTTCGTCGTGCCGCCGGTCTCCACCGAGCGCCTCCTGCGCATTGAGGGCGACATCACGGCCGATGTGTACCGCCGGCAATTGATGACGAGCTACAGCCTGTCGCTCCCCGAATCGGCCATCGAGCCGTTCGTGTCCCTGCGCGAGCGGGTGAAGGGCTCGGGCGAGTATCCGCGCTGGCTGCGGTCCTTCGTGAATTCCTACCAGATGATCTGGGGTCAGCCCGTGGTCCACGAGATCCCCCTGGTGCGGGCGCCGACCCTGTTCGTGATGGGGGAACGGGACCGCAACGCGCCGGGCCGGGCCTTCGCGCCGGAGCCCTTGCGGGCCGGCATGGGCGACAACGCCGCCCATGCGCGCGCCCTGGCGGCCCGGATGCCGGACGGGCGTGCTGACGTCGTTCCGGGCGTCGGGCACCTCGTCCACCTCGAAGCCCCGTCACAGTTCAACGCGACGGTGCTGGAGTTCCTCGACGCCCATTGAGCCTCGTTGAAACTTCAGGGTCTCGGGAAACGGTCGAGCCTCAGGTCAGAACAACCACACGGCTGCCGATCTCGACGCGGCCGTAGAGGTCGATCACGTCCTGGTTGATCATCCGAATGCAGCCAGACGACACGCTGCGGCCGATGGATTCCGGCTCGAGGGTGCCGTGGATGCGGTAGAGCGTGTCCTTGTTGTCCTGCCAAAGGTAGTGCGCCCGCGCGCCGAGGGGATTGCGCGAGCCGCCGGGGACGCCGAGGCCGCTCTGGAGCTGCGTCACCTGCCGGGCGAGCTTCGGGGTGCGGGCGATCATCTCCTTGGGGGGATACCAGTCCGGCCACATCTGCTTCGAATTCACGGTGGAGACGCCCGACCACGAGAAACCCTGCTTGCCGACTCCGACGCCGTAGCGCCGGGCCCGGCCGTTGGGCTGGACTAGGAGGAGCTGATGCGCACGCGGATCGACCACGATGGTGCCGACGGGCTCACGGCCCGTATAGGCGATCTCCTGGCGCAGGAAGGCCGGGTTGGCTTTGCGCCAGTTGAAGGCGTTGACCGGGAACGGCTCGTCGGTAATCGCCGCATAGGCGCGGGCGTAGTCGATGGGGCCATCGTCGACCGGTCGGGCGGCCTGCACCGGCTGCGCAGGTTGGGTCGGCGCCGAACGCCGGAGGTTGGGGTCCTCGTAGGCCGGATCGACGGCCTCGCGGCGCGGCGCGCGCGGATCGGTCCCGCGCTCAGAATAAGGCTCGTAGCGTCCACCCCGACGGCGATACAGGCGCCCCTCTTCGTCCCGGTAGAGGCGCTCGTCGTCGAACGGCACGTCGCCGTCGATGCCGTCGTCGAAGAACCGGCCGCGCCCCTGCGCGAAGGCACCGGTGGAGCCGGCGAGAAGAGCAAGGCTCGTCGCGCCACCGGCGAGGAGGATGCGGCGGGTCGGAGGGAGTGTGCGGGACATCGGAGTCGCTCGGGCCGTCTGATTCGAGATCAAGAAGATCGGGGCTTGCCGGCGGCAAGGCTTGAGCGTGGGCCTAGCAAGGGCGAAGGCCCGCGTCACGTCACACCCATGACTTATCAGCCCTGCGCCAGACGGCCGGACACATTTCGAGCCGGCGCATGAATACCGTCATGACCGCAGTCTTCACCATATCGAAGCAAATGACCGGATCACCCGATTGCCAGAACCTTGGCCGTTCGACATAGAACGGGGAAGGTCGACGCTCCGGAGCGGTTTCTTCGAACCCTCACGCGGGCCAGGACCTTGCTCCCGAGCCTTATCCCATCATGGATCGCGTCCCGTGCCGGCCTTCGCGCGTCTCCCGCTCATCGTTTTCTCAGCCTTGATTCCCCTCGCCGTCGCCCTGCCCGCCGGAGCGGCGGCCCTCCGGCGCGATGCCCCCACGGCGCCCGCCCGTCCGGAGGGGCCGAGCACGGCCTGGACATCGGCCGAGCCGGAGGTCCGGGCCTGCGCCCAGTCCCGGCGTAAGTTGTGGCGGGCGGGCGAAGGCTGGACGGTGAGGACCGTGACCACCTGCCGGTGAACCTGCGCCGGATCGCTCGCCGATCGCGCGACGAGGTGGGGACGAGGCCCGATCGCCCCCTCGAATCCGAGGGCCCGCCCCGCTAGAAGGCGCTCATGCGGGCAGGACCCGCCATCCTCGAGCGGGCGGGCTGACCTGCCCCGGAGTTCGCGTGTGATCCGCGTTCTGCATACGGGCGATTGGCATATCGGGCAGACCCTGCGCGGCTATGGCCGCCAGCGTGAGCACGCCCTCGCCTTCGCCCACATCGAACGGATCGTGATCGAGCGCGAGGTCGACGCCCTCGTGGTGGCCGGTGACGTCTTCGACAGTCAGAACCCGTCCGGCGAATCCCAACGCCTGTTCTACGAGGTCCTGATGCGCCTGAACCGGGCGCGTCCGGACATGACCATCGTCGTCACGGCTGGCAACCACGACGCCGCCGGGCGGCTGGAAGCACCGCGCGCCCTGCTGGAAGCCATCGGCGTCCATGTCGTCGGCAACGTGCGCCGCCGGGACGGCGCCGTCGATCTGAGCCATCACCTCGTTCCCCTGCGGCGCGGGGGCGAGATCGCCGCGCAGGTGCTGGCGGTGTCCTACCCCACGGCGGCCTGCCTGCCCCCACTCCAGCGGATGACGGAGGGCGGCGGCTCTCCCATCGTCGGCGCCGTGCGGACCCTCTACGAGCACCTGTTCGCGGCGGCCGAGCCCCGCCTGTCGGGCGTCCCCCTCATGGTCACCGGGCACCTGCACGTGGCCGGCGGCCTCGAATCGGAAGGCGCCGAGCGGCGCATCCTCGTGGGCGGCGAACATGCCGTACCGGCCGACGTCTTCCCGCAAGCGGCGCGCTACGTCGCCCTCGGGCATCTGCACAAGGCGCAGCGCGTGGGCCGCGACAGCGTCCGTTATTCCGGCTCGCTGATTCCGCTCTCGGCGGCCGAGCAGCCCTACGCCCATGCCGTCACCCTCGTGACCTTGGGCCACGGACCGGCGGAGATCGAACTCATCCCGATCCCGCGTCCCCTGCCCTTCCTGCGCCTGCCGGCCTCCGGCGACATGCGGCTCGGCGAACTCGGCGACCATCTCAAGGCTCTGGTTCGGGATCTCGGCCTCGCGGCCGACCATCCCCTGGACGAGCGCCCCTTCGTGCAGGTGCGCCTCGCCCGGGACGGCCTTGGGCCCGGCTACCGGGCCGAGATCGACCGAATCGCCGACGGCTTTCCCGTCCGGGTGGTCGACGTGCGAGTGGCGCCCTTGCCCGAGGGGCTGGAGACCCAGGCCACGGCGGGGCCGAACCTCATCCGCCTGGCCGAGCGCGATCCCGAGGACCTGTTCCGTCTCGCCTTCACCCGTACCCGTGGCGAGCCTCCGGCCCCCGAACACCTCGCGATCTTCCACCGCGCCAGGGCGGAAGCGGAAGGCACCGCACCCGGAGGTTGAAGTCTTTGATGTACGCAACTCATGCGGACTCCCGCGCGATGTGAATCGCCACGGGGGCAACAATCCATCGGAATGGTCTTGCCGCCGGACCCTTGGTGGTAGCTTGACCCAGCCGTTCCCGCGTAGGAATGCCCCCGTGGGCGCCGTCGCGCCTGCGCCGGGGAGGACCGATGCCAGTTTGTTCGCGCGTGCCGGGCGCTCCGCGCGGGACCCCGCTTCGAGCGATGCCCTGTGAGGGGTCGGCCCACCGTTCGCGAACGGAAAGATGATGACTTCGACCGACGACGCGGCCGCGAGCCGGCGGGAGGCCGAAGCCCGCCGCGCCGCCCTCGCCCAGTATGACATCCTCGACACCTCCGCCGAGGTGGTCCTCGACGATCTCGTGAAGGTCGCCGCCCTGGTGCTGGACATGCCGGTCTCTCTCGTCGTCCTCGTCGACGCGGAGCGGCAATGGTTTAAGGCGTCCCTCGGCTTCGAAGGGCCGGAGCCGCCCCTCAGCGCGGCCATCTGCGCCCTGACCGTGCGGCAGCGCGAGCTGCTCGTCGTTCCCGACACGACCCGCGACCCCCGCACACGAGAGAATCCACTCGTGGTGGGGGCACCGTTCCTGCGGTTCTACGCCGGCATGCCGCTGGTGACCGCCGAGGGAGTCGGCATCGGGACCCTGTGCGTCCTCGACACGCAGCCGCGCGTTCTCACCGAGGACCAAGCCTTCGTCCTCACCACCCTGTCGCGTCAGGTGATGGCCCAGCTCGATCTGCGCCGCGCCCTGAAGGAACGCCGGACGCGGGAGCGCCGCAACGCCGCCATCCTCGACAGCGCCATCGATTACGGCATCCTCACCACGGACCTCGCCGGGCGGGTCACGAGCTGGAACACCGGGGCGCAGCGTATCTTCGGCTGGAGCGAGGCCGAGATGCTGGGCAACGTCGCCGACCGCATCTTCACCCCCGAGGACAGGGCCATGGACACGCCGGCCCGCGAGATGGAGACCGCCCGCACCATGGGCCGGGCCAACGACGAGCGCTGGCACCTGCGCCAGGACGGTTCGCGTTTCTGGGCCACGGGCGAGATGATGCCCCTCAAGGGCGAGACCGGCGCTCAGGAGGGCTACGTCAAGATCCTGTGCGACCGCACGGCCCAGCGCCGCGCCGACGAGGCGATGCAGAAGCAGACCGCCCTCCTCCAGACCGTGACCGACCACCTCGGCGAAGCAGTGTTCCGCCTCGCCATGGACGACACCATCACCTTCGCCAATCCGGCCGCCGAGGCGATGCTCGGCTGGTCGGAAGGCGGCCTGATCGGACGCAACCTGCACGACACCGCCCATCATCACCACGCCGACGGGCGTCCCTTCCCCCGCGAGGACTGCGCGGTGGTGAAGGCGCTCGAGGCCGGCGTGGCCCTGCGCCACCGCGAGACGGTGTTCTTCCGCCGCGACGGAACGCCCATCGACGTGATCACCTCCAACGCGCCCATCATCGAGGACGGCGTCGTCAGCGGCGCCGTTGTCACCGTCATCGACATCACGGAACGCAAGGCGGTGGGCGCGCGCCTACGCCGCAGCGAGGAGCGCCTCGCCCTCGCCCTGAACGCCGCCGGCATGATCGGCACCTGGGACTGGGATCTCGCCACCGATACGGTCTACGCCGACGCCAATTTCGCCCGCATCTACGCCGTCGATGCGGAGCGCGCCGCATCGGGCGCGCCGCTGCGGGACTACGTGCGCAATTTCCACCCCGACGACCTGCCGGTCTTCCAGGCAGAACTGGACCGGGTCCTCGCCGGCGCGGAGGGCGACGACTTCGCCTGCGAGTATCGGGTCCTGCAGGCGGACGGCTCCCATCGCTGGCTGCTGGCACGCGGCCGCCTCGTGCGCGATGCGGACGGCACGCCCCTGCGCCTGCCCGGCGCCTCCATCGACATCACCGACCGCAAGCGGGCGGAGGAGCGCCAGACCGCCCTCGTCGAACTCGGCGACCGCCTGCGCGACCTGCAGGACCCCGTCGCCATCGCGTTCACGGCTGCCGAGATCGCCGGGCGGACCCTCGGCGTCACCCGTGTCGCCTACGGGGCCGTGGATTCGTCCGAGGAATACCTCGACATCGCCCGCGACTGGAGTCGTCCGGACGTCGTCGGACGGGAGGGACGATACCGCTTCGCCGATTACGGCACCTATCTCCCCGAGCTGCGGGACGGCCGGGACGTCGTGATCCGCGACGTCGCCGACGATCCCCGTACGAAGGGCCATCCGGAGGTGTTCCGCGACCTCGGCGTGCGCAGCATGATCAACATCCCGTTGATGGAGCGCGGGCGCATGGTGGCGGTGTTCTGCCTACAGGACGACCGCGTCCGGGCCTGGACCCCGGACCTCGTGGATTTCGCCCGCAACGTGGTCGACCGCACCCGCGTCGCCCTGGCGCGCCTGCGCGCGGAGGAGGAGCAGGAACTCCTCAACCGCGAACTCAGCCACCGGATGAAGAATCTGCTCGCGATGGTGCAATCCATCGCGACGCAGACCATGCGCTCGGCCACCGACGTCGAGACCGCCAAGGAGGTCCTGGCCGGCCGCCTCATCGCCCTCGGGCAGGCGCACGACCTCCTTATGGGCGGGGCGATCGGTTCGACCCTCATGGAGCCCGTGGTGCGCGGCGCCCTGAAGCTGCACGAGGATCGGCCGGGGCGCTTCCGCCTCGAAGGCCCCGACCTCGAGATCGGGGCCAAACCCGCCCTGTCCCTGGCCCTGATGCTGCACGAGCTCGCCACCAACGCCGCCAAGTACGGCGCCCTGTCGTGCGAGACCGGCCACGTCGCTATCCGCTGGTCGGTGGAGGAGCGGGAGGAGACCCCGCATCTCACCTTCTCCTGGACGGAGTTCGGTGGACCGGTGGTGACGCCCCCGACCCGCAAGGGCTTCGGGTCGCGCTTCATCGAGCGGGGCCTCGCCGGTCAGGTCGGGGGCACCATCACCCTCGCCTACCCGCCGGCCGGGGCCACCTGCGGCATCGTCGCCCCCCTGACGGCATTCCAGGCGGACGGGTGACCGGGATCCGGTTATCCTCACCCCACGGACCGACCGGGCGGGACAGGCCGGGCGCGGCGGCCTAGAAAGGGCTTTCCTTCCGTTTCGGGTGACAGCGTTTGCGTATCCTGGCGATCCGGGGCGAGAACCTCGCCAGCCTCGCGGCACCCTTCGACGTCGATCTCGCGGCCGGCCCCATCGCCGCCACGGGCATCTTCGCCATCACGGGCGAGACCGGGGCGGGCAAGTCGACCATCCTCGATGCCCTCTGCTTGGCCCTCTACGGGCGCTACCCCCGCGTCAGCGCCGGTCGGCGGGAGGACACGCCGGACCCCAGCGGAGAGGCCGTGAGCTCAAGCGACGGGCGCGCCATCCTGCGTCGCGGGGCGGCGCAGGGTTGGGCGGAGGTGGATTTCGTCGGGCAGGACGGTGTCGCCTACCGCGTGCGCTGGGAGGCGGTCCGGGCGCGCGGCAAGGCGGACGGACGCCTGCAGGCCGACCGGCGCACCCTGCATCGCCTCGACGACGGCAGCGCCGTGGAGGGCGGCAAGAAGACCGCCGTGACGGCGGCCGTCGAGACGTTGACCGATCTCACCTTCGAGCAGTTCCGGCGCACGGTGCTCCTGGCCCAGGGCGAGTTCGACACCTTCCTGCTCGCCCCCGAGAACGAGCGCGGCGAACTCCTCGAGAAGATCACCGGCACAGGCATCTACACGGAGATCTCACGGCGGGTTCACGCCGGCACCGAGGCCGAGCGCGCCACCCTCAAGGTTCTGGAGACGCGCCGCGACGCCGTCGGCCTCCTCGACGCCGAGGCCCGGGAGCGGATCGGCACCGAGCGGACCGCCATCGCCGAGACCGTCGCGGCGCTGTCGGAGCGCCAGGCCGTCCTCAAGGCCGCCCTCGATGGGGCCGCCCGCCTCGCCGAGGCCCGGCTTCAGGTCGCGGCCGCCGAAACCCGCCTCGCCGAGGCCCGTGCCGCCGAGGAGGCCGCTGCCGCCGATCGCCTGCGCCTCGTCGAACTCGACGCCGTCGAGCCCCTGCGCGGCGCCTGCGAGGCCGTCGGCACCACCCGGTCCGAGGCCGAGGCCACCGACCTCGCCCTGGCGACGGCGCAGGCCCGCGTTCTTGAGGCCGAGACCGTGGTGGCGGCGACCGCGGAGATCCAGAGTCGAGCGACAGCAGCGGACGAAGCGGCCGAAACGCAGTTCAAGACCTTCGGCCCGATCTGGAGCGAGGCGGCCAAGCTCGACGCCGATATCCTCCAGGCGACCCGCGAGGCCGAGCGGGCCGGGGGCGAGGCCACGGCGGCATTCCGGAGCGCCGATGCCGCCGTAGCGAGCCTCTCCGAGCTGCAACGGCGCCACGACGCAGCGGACACCGCCCGGGCGGAGACCGCAGCCCGGCACGACGCCGATACGGCGGGCGCCTATCTTGCGGGCCGGGCCGACGAGGTCGCCGGCCTGTTCACCAAGCGTGCCACCCTGCGGATCCAGCTGACCGCGACCCGCCTGGAACAGGACCGGGCTCGGGTCGAAGCGGAGCGCGGCACCCGCGTCATCACCGAGGCGGAGGCGCAGATCCGCGACGCCCGCGACGCGCGCGGCCAGACCCTGGCCCGGCGCCGGGAGCGCATGGCCGCCCTCGACGCTCTGGACGAGGCGGCGGCCCGCACCTGCGCCGTCACCCTCGACGGCGCCTCCGAACTCTTGCGCGAGGCCCTCCCCCTCGCCCGCCGCCACGCCGAAGCCCTGCGGAACGTGACCGCGGCCGATGCCAAGCGTGATGCCGCCACCGAGGCCGCACGGGCGGCGGAGGCCGAGGCCGAGGCCGCCCGCATCCGCGAGGCCGAGGCCATGGGCGCGCGCCGCGAGGTCACCGCCCTAACCGAGCGCGCCGAGGCCAGCGTGTCCGAGCGGGCGGCCCACCTGCGCAGCCTCCTGGTTGCGGGCGAGCCGTGCCCGGTCTGCGGCGGCACCGAACACCCACACGCCCATGCGGACGATTCCCTGAGCCGGCACGCCGAGGCGATGCGCGCTCGGCGTGCCGAACTCGACGCGACCGTGGCGGAGGCCGCCGCCGCCCGCACCCGTGCCGCCGGAGCGGGCGCGGCGGCGGCGGCCCGCCAGGCCGAGGCCGTGCGGACGGGGGAGGCCGCGCGAAGCAGCCGCGACGAAACAGAGCGGGCCTACGCCGCCCTGCGGGAATCCCTGGTGGAAGTCGCCGCCGGAGCGGGCCTTACCCTCGCGGTTCCGGCCGACCTCGGCCCGGACGCCGCCGACGCCCTGACGGCCCTGGCGGCGGCGACCCGCGAAACCCGCGCCATGCTGGCGGAAACCCTGGATGCCGCCGAGACCCTGCGGGCCGACATCGAAGCCCTCGGCCGGGCCGCCGAGGCGTCGGGTGCGCAGATGGAGGTTGCGGAAGCTTCCGTCACCGAGGCGCGTTCCGCCCTGCAGGCCGCCGCCCTCGTGGCCGAGGGCGCGCGGACGCGGGCCGATGCCCTGGCGGAGCGCGTCGAATCCCTCGGGCGTGAACTGACGCCCGCCCTCGCCGCCGCCGGCCTGACCCTGGGCGACCTCGACCGCGACGGCCACGTGGCCGCGCGCGGGGTCGCGGCGGCCGCAGAGGCGTACCGGGCCCTGGGCGAACGCCGCCGTGCCCTGGAGGGCGAGGTCCGCATCCTCGCCGAAGCCAGAGCCGGCGCCGTGGCCGCCCTGGCGGGCGCCGAGGCCGTTCGCGACACCACGCAGGCTGCCCTGGTCGTCCGGTCGGCCGCCCTCGCGGATGTCCGGGCTCGGCGCGCGTCCCTCCTCGACGGCGAAGAGACGGCGGCTCACCGCACCCGGATCAACGACGGACGCCTCGCGGCACAGCACACGCTGAAGACTGCCACGGAGAAACATGGGGCCGCCCTCGCCGCCCTTGCCGGTGCGCGCAGCACCTGCGCGCACGCCACCGCTCAACGGGAGACCGCCTTAGCCCGTTACGCCACCGCCCGCGACGCCTTCGCGGCCGCCTGCGGCGCGCAGGTGCCCGAAGCGGTGGCCGCACTCCTGGCGCAGGACCCCGCGATCCGGGCCGGGCTGCGGCAGGCCGCCGACCGGCGTGACCGGGACATCCGGGACGCCGCCACCGCCCTCGCCACCCGCACGGCCGACCGTGACGCCTTGGAAGCCGGGCCGGAGGTCGACGTCGCGGCCATCCGGGCGGAGGCGCAGGCAGGCGCCGAGGCCATCGCGGCGCATCAGCAGCGCCTCGGCGCCATCGCGGCGGACCTCACCCGCGATGACGCGGCGCGGGCGCAGGCTGCCGGTTTGGGCGCCGAGATCGCCGCCGCGCGTGCCGTGTGCGACACCTGGGATGCCGTCGACGAGGCCATCGGCTCGTCGAGCGGCGACAAGTTCCGGCGCTTCGCCCAAGGCGTGACCCTCGAGCACCTCGTCCACCTCGCCAACGCGCAACTCGCCACCCTGAGTCCGCGCTACCGCCTCGCGCGCAGCGCCACCACGGACCTCGCCCTCCACGTCCTCGACCGCGACATGGGCGACCAGCTGCGCGCCACCCGCAGCCTCTCGGGCGGCGAGCGTTTCCTCGTCTCCCTCGCCCTGGCGCTCGCCCTCTCGGGGCTGGAGGGGCGCGAGTCCTTCGTCGATACCCTGTTCATCGACGAGGGCTTCGGCTCCCTCGATGCCGAAACCCTCGACCTCGCCGTCGATGCCCTGGAGACCCTGCAGGGCCGGGGCCGCAAGGTCGGCGTCATCACCCACGTGGCGGCGATGATCGAGCGCATCGCCGTGCAGGTCCGGGTGGAGAAGCGTGGCAACGGCCGCAGTGTGGTCCGCGTCGTGGATGGCGGAATGCCCAGCCTCTAGGCAGATCAACCGTTGGGCGGCGATTGCATCGCCGAGGGGCAATTGCACCGCTGGGTGGCAGGTGCCTCCGCTGGCGCCGGGACGGGCAGCGTCGTCCCGCAGGGCGTGAGGGCTGGAGCGTCCCCGCCGGCCCTTGGCACGGCCGATGCTAGGTGCACTGCGCCGCCTTGTTGGCGACAGGCGGGGCAACGGCGCCCCGCGGACGGACGGCGCGAGTCCGAATCCCTTGGCATGAGCAACCACGCGACGCGTGGCCCCGCGAACCTCGAGACGAGCACTCCATGGCCAGTTTCAAGACCGTGATGAAGTCCGGTCATCCTCCGACTCTGTTCGCCGCGTTCCTGTACTTCGATTTCTGCTTCGCGATCTGGGTCCTGAACGGCGCCATGGGCCCGTTCATCACCGAGACCTACGGGCTCACCCCGGCGCAGACCGGGTTCATGATCTCGCTGCCGATCCTAGCCGGCGCGATCATGCGCTTCCCGCTCGGCGTTCTCGCCCAGTATATCGGCCGCAAGAACGCCGCCATCACTGAGATGTCGATCATCATCGCGGCGATGGCCTACGGGTTCTTCTTCGTCCACACCTACAACGATGTGCTCGCCATGGGCGTCCTGCTCGGCATCGCCGGGGCGTCCTTCGGCGTGGCCCTGTCGCTCGGATCGGGATGGTTCCCGAAGGAGCACAAGGGCCTCGCCATGGGCATCGCGGGCGCCGGCAATTCGGGCACCGTCCTCGCCGTGCTGTTCGCGCCGCCGCTCGCCCAGGCCTATGGCTGGCAGGCGGTCTACGGGTTCGCCGGCTGCGTCATGGCGATTCCGCTCCTCGTGATGATCGTCTTCGCGAAGGAGCCGCCGGATGCCGAGCACCAGTCGTTCAAGGAGCACGTCTCCTGCCTGTTCCAGAAGGACGGCTGGTCGTTCAACCTCATCTACATCATCACCTTCGGCGGCTTCATCGGCCTGTCGAATTTCCTGCCGACGTTCTTCTACGAGCAGTTCGCCGTCACGAAGATCGAGGCCGGACGCCTGACCATGCTGGCTGCCCTGATGGGTTCGGGCATCCGGGTGGTGGGCGGCTACTTCGCCGACCGCATGGGCGGCATCCTCGTCCTCTCCGTGGTGCTGCTCGCCGCCGTCGCGTCGTTCCTGCTGCTCACCGCGACGCCGTCCCTTGCCCTCACCACCGCCCTGTTCATGCTGTGCTTCGCCGCCCTTGGGGCCGGCAACGGCGCCCTGTTCCAGCTCGTGCCCCTGCGCTGGCCGGCGAACACCGCGGTGGCCGGCTCGATGATCGGCGAGGTCGGGGCGCTCGGCGGCGCCATCCTGCCCAACGTCATGGGCCTGTCGAAGCAGTATACCGGCTCGTTCGCCTACGGCTTCGTCGGCTACGCCGCCTTCGCGGCGGTGGTGCTCGGCTGCCTGCTCCTGTGGCAGCGCAAGTGGGTGGGCACCTGGGTCGGCCCGCGCGGCAAGGTGCTGGAGCCGGGGGTTGCCGAGCCCGCCCGTGCCAGCAATGCCAAGCCGCTCGATCCGGTGACGATCTGATCCAGCGCTCATGCGAGGACGCGGGGACCTTCGGGTCCCCGTTCTCGTTCAGGGGGAGAGGGCCTCACCCGCCACGAGGGCGAAGGTCAGCACGTCGACCCGGGCCGCACCGGCGCGCAGCAGGGCACGGGCGGCGGCGTTGGCGGTCGCGCCCGTGGTGGCGACGTCGTCGATGAGAAGGACCCGCCGGCCCTGCAGCTTCGGACGGGCCGCCTCAGGCACGCGGAACGCCCCCTGGAGGTTGCGGGCCCGTGCGGCACGGGTGAGGCCGACCTGCGAGCGCGTCGCCTTCACCCGCGCGAGGGTTTGGGGCTCGGTGGGCAGGCCCGTGAGCGCCGAAATCCCCTGCGCGAGCAGGGCCGCCTGATTGAACCGGCGGCGCCACAGGCGCCAGCGGTGCAGGGGCACCGGCACAAGGCAATCGGCCTCGCGGAGGAGTTCGCCTCCCGCCCCGGTCATCATCCTGGCGAGCGTTGGGGCAAGGTCGAGGCGGTCGCCGTATTTGAGGCGGTGGACGAGGTCGCGAGCGATGCCATCATACAGCACCACTGCCCGCGCCCGGCCGAACGCGGGCGGATCGGCCAGGGCGCGGGGCGAGAGCAGGGGCCCGACGCCATGATCGACAGAGAATGGGGTTCCGTAACGCTGGCAGTAGGGCCGCTCGATGAACCGCAGGTCCGACCAGCAGGCCGGACACAGGGCATGGGGCTCGGCCGTCGCCCCGCCGCAAGCGGGGCAGGTGGGCGGATAGACGAGGCCAAGGGCCGCGCTCCACGCGACGCGAAGGCCGGTCGTGAGAGAGCGGACGGCGGCAACCATGCCGTGTACGCTACCGCGAATGATCCCCTGGCGCGACCGCCCGTGAGCGGTCGCGCCGTGGCATCAGCGCGCGGTCGGCTGCGCGGGCTGCTCCTGCTGCTGGCGGTCGCGCTTGTTCGCCTGATGACGCCCGACGACGCACCCGGCCGCGGCACCGAGCACGCCGTGACCAGCGACATGGCCCGCGAGACCGCCGACGGCAGCCCCCTTGAGGCACCCCTTGGCCTCGGCGCCCGTGGTGGCGGCCAGGGCGGCGACGGTCAGGACAGTCCCGAACAGAATGGATTTCATGGCGAGGATGCCTTTCATAGGATTCGTGAGAAGCAGAACCGCGACGCCTGCCCCGGCGTTCCATGATGGTCCCGCGACGAACGCCTTCCCTGGTCGCGAGGCCGGGGGCACGCCATGTTCATCGCTCCACTGACGTTCCGGATCCGATGACGCGACCGCCGCCCCTGTTCGACACCACCCTCGCCCGGATGCGCCTCGCCCGCGCGCGGCGGGCCGGATACGCCGACTTCCTCCTTGCCCGAGCCGCCGACGACCTCGACGATCGCCTGGGCGCAGTGCTGCGGCGATTCGGCCAAGCCGTCGATCTCGGCACGCCGACGCCGGAGGCGGCTTTGCGCCTGAGAGCGAGCGGGCGATGCGACGCGGTGCTGCGCCTCGCCCCCGTGCCGGAGGCGGGATCGGGCCTCGCCCTGGGCGACGCCGAGGCGCTGCCCCTGGCGCCCGCCGCCTTCGATCTCGCCGTGTCCCTCCTCGCCCTCCAACACGTCAACGACCTGCCGGGCGCCCTGGCGCAGCTGCGCCGCACCCTGAAGCCGGACGGATTGTTCATCGGCTGCCTGCTGGGCGGGCGCAGCCTCACGGAATTGCGCCAAGCCTTCGGACAGGCCGAGAGCGAGGTCGAGGGCGGGGTCAGCCCCCGCGTCGCCCCGTTCGCCGAGGTCCGTGAAATGGGAAGCCTCCTGCAGCGGGCGGGCTTCGCCCTGCCGGTGACCGATATCGAGACGGTGACCGTGCGCTATGCCGATCCCTTCGCCCTCATGCGCGACCTGCGAGCCATGGGGCTGACCAACGTGCTCACCGAGCGCCGCCGCACGCCCCTGCGGCGGGCGACCCTGTTGCGGATGGCGGCGATCTACGCCGAACGCTTCGCCGACCCGGACGGGCGCCTGCGCGCCACCTTCGAGATCCTGTGGCTCTCCGGCTGGGCGCCCCATGCCAGCCAGCAGGTGCCGATCAAGCCGGGCAGCGCCCGCACCCGCCTCGCCGAGGCCCTCGGCACCACGGAACGCGATCCCATGCGGAGTCCACCATGAAGCAGCCCGGACCCGACCACCCGATTACCCTCACGCCCCATACGGGCCGCGTCCGCGTGCGGGTCGGGGGCGTGACCGTGGCCGAGACCAACGCCGCCCTGGTCCTCACCGAGGCCGCTTATCCGCCGGTGTTCTACATCCCCCGCGCCGACGCGCGGTGGGACCACTTCGTGCCGAGTGCTCGCCGCAGCCATTGCCCGTACAAGGGCGACGCCGGCTATTTCAGCCTCTCCGTCGACGGCGCCGAGCGGCCCGACGCCGTCTGGACCTACGAGGCCCCTTATCCGGCGGTGGCGGCGATCCGCGACCACCTCGCGTTCTATCCCGACCGGGTCGATGCCATCGAGGTTTTGCCGTAAGGTCGACGAATCACTCGCGCACCTGCAACCAGAACGCGGCCTTGCGCCCATGGGCCTTGCGCAGGCCCGCGCGGTAGGCGGCATGGTCCGGCACGAGGGCGCCGGGGTCGAGGCGCGGCGCCAGGGCGTCCAGGGTCGCGAGGTGGCGCGCGCCGTGCCCGTAGGCGGCCGAGCGCCCGCGTTCCAGGATATCGTCGACGAGGAGGCGGTAGAGGCGGGCGGCGGCCAGGGGCTCGCCGGCCTCCAGGGCCTCGGCCGCCGGCACCAGGATCTCGTAGCGCCCGCCATCCCACTCGTTCGCGGCGACGAGGCGCGCGGCCCGGTCGGGCTTCGGCCAATGGGTAAAGAAGTGCAGGGCGCGGTAGGGATCCGCATGCCCGGCAGCGTGCGCGAAGGCCCGTTCCAGGGCTTCCTCATCCTCGAAATCCGGTAGTTTTGCGAGATAGGCCGTCAGCATCCCGGCGTCCAAGCTGCGCTCGAACTGGCCCCAGCGTAGATTCTGCGCCTCCGCGCCGCGTCCAAGGGCGTCGAGGATGCGGATTTCGAGGTCGACCCGTTCCCGGTCGGGGGCTTCCGGGTCGAACTGCCCGGTGATCATCTGCTCGCGCGTGACGACGACGAGGCCGCGCTTCCGTGGCCGGCGCACCCAATCGAGGGCTTCGTCGAGGCGCCCGGCCGCGAGGAGGCGCTCGGCGATCTCCGTCCGCTCCGGGCGGTCGGGCGCGGCTTCCTGTTCCAGGCGGATGAAGGCATCGACATCGCCGCGCCGGTCGGCCAGCCCCTGGCGCAGGCGCAGGATCCGGCTCCGGGCCACCTGCCGATCCCAAGACCGCGTGCCCTCGGACTTGGCCGGCGGCGGCGGCAGGGCGTCGGAGAGGCCCGTGTCGAGGCGCGCGAGGGCGGCCTCGGGCAAGGTGGGGATCAGGGCATAGAGCACGTCCTCGACGAGCCCGTACGCGTCCGTTTCCAGCATCGGCACGAGGCGCAGGGCGAAGGCGGCCGCCTCCGGGGCCGCAAGGCCGCCCCCGAGGCCGGCCGCCGCGTCGGCGGCGCGGGCGAAGACGCCGTGGACCTGCCCGCTCGAATCGTCCACCCGCTCCAGCACCCCGCCGGCGGCGGCGAGGAAGCGCATCAGGCGATCGAGCCCCGCCCGCGCGTCGAGGGCGCCGAGTTCGGCCACGATGGTGGTCAGGGTCGCGTCGAGATCGGCCGTGAAGGCGCGGCGCTTCTGCCAGTCGATGTAGCCGGCGGCCCGCTCCAGGGCCGTGAGGCGCCGGTCGATGAGGGCCGCCACCGCATCCGGACCCTGGAGGCCCGCCACCGCCGCCGTGACCAGCTTCTTAAAGGTCGGATTGCGCCCGGTCTCGTCGAGGACGAGGCGGATCAGCCGCTTCAGACCGAGTTCGGTCAGGGTCTCGGGGCTCGGCGTGACCTTTCGCGAGGCACGCTTGGGCTTGGCGGCGGCCGCGGGCTTCGCGGATGCCTTGGATTTGGCGGACCCTTTAGGCTCCGAGGCCGGCTCGGACAGGGCGTCCGGTTCGGTCTGCTTCCTCGTTGCCTTCCGCGCCATGCCGCACCGTCCTCCCGCTCACACCCGCAAGGTGTCGCCGGGGAGCGGTGCCATCAAGGCCTCGGGGACCCTTCAGGTCTTCTACGGCTCCCTCAGGGGCCCAGGAGATCGATGAGGAACGGGATCAGGGGCGCGTCGGCCGGCGGCATCGGCTGGTCCTTCAGGTCGCGCGGGCGCACCCATTTCAGGGCCTGCCCCTCCATGGAGCGCGGAAGGCCGTCCCAGCGCCGGCAGACATACAACGGCATCAGGAGGTGGAAATCGGGATAGGCGTGGCTCGCGAAGGTGAGGGGCGCGAGGCACGCCTCCTTCACGGTGATCCCGAGTTCCTCGGCGAGTTCACGGATCAGCGTCTCCTCCGGGCGCTCGCCCGGATCGACCTTGCCGCCGGGAAACTCCCACAGGCCGGCGAGCTGCTTGCCCGGCGGGCGCTGGGCCAACAGCACCCGCCCGTCCGTGTCCACGAGGGCGACGGCGACGACGAGGAGGATGCGCAAGGGACCGCTCATGGGGCGATGGCGAAGGTGGCCGACACCTCCGCCGCCGTCTCGATGGTGCCGGCGACGAGGGGCACGGGGGCGCCCGTGGCCTTGGCGAGCCGGGCCATCGGCGCCGGCATCGGCGGATAGGCCGGCGACCCGGCGGCGGCCGGCGAGCGGATGGCGACGACGCGGCCGAGGGTGATACCGGCAGCCTCGGCGAGACGGGCGGCTTGAGCGGTCGCGTCCTTCATGGCGGCGACCCGCACGGCGGATTCGGCGGCGTCGGGGTCGCGCAGGCCGAAGCTCACGCCCTCGATCCGGTTGGCCCCGGTCTCGAGGGCACGCCGCATGAGATCGCCCAGACGCGCCATGTCGGCGAGCCGCAGGCGGACGGTGTTGGCGGCGCGGTAGCCGTCGGCCCGCTCGGTCACCGTGCCGTCGGGCTGGCGCACGCTGCGGGTGACGGGCTGCAGGGTCACCGCCGTGGTGCCGATATCCGCCTCCGGCACCTTGAACGTCTCGGCGAGGGCGATGAGCCCCCTGGCCGAGGCACTCGCCGCGTCGAGGGCGGCGGCCGGCGTCGCCCCCTTCGCCTCGATGCCGATCTCCACCGCGGCGAAATCCGGCGCCGTCTCGGCCCGCGCGCGGCCAACCACGTGGATGCGGCCGTCCGCGAGGGTGGGGGCCTCCTCAGCGCAGGCGGGCGTAAGCCCGGCCGTGGCGAGAACGGCCAGGGCGAAGAGGCCGGCGCGGGGGATCACGAGCGGTAATCCCCGTTGATGGCGATGTAACCGTGCGTCAGATCGCAGGTCCAGACGCGGGCGGCACCCTCGCCGAGGCCGAGGTCGACGCGGATCTCAATATCGGATTCGCGCATGACGGCGCTCGCCGCGTCCTCGCTGTAATCCGGGTCGCGGGCCCCTTCGCGGGCCACCCGCACGTCACCGAACCAGATGCCGAGGCGGTCGCGGTCGGCCGGCTCGCCGGCCTTGCCCACCGCCATCACCACGCGGCCCCAATTGGCGTCCTCGCCGGCCACCGCCGTCTTCACCAGGGGCGAGTTGGCGATGGACATCGCGATGCGGTGGGCCGAGGCGTCGCTGGTGGCGCCCCCCACCCGCACGGTGACGAACTTGCGCGCGCCCTCGCCGTCCTTGGCCACGAGCTGGGCGAGTTCGATCAGCAGATCGTCGAGCTTGGCCTTGAAGTCGGAAAGCCGCGGGTCGGCGGCGTCGGTCACGGCGGCGTTGCCGGCCGCCCCGGTCGCGAACAGCATCAGGGTGTCGGAGGTGGAGGTGTCGCCGTCCACCGTGACGCAGTTGAAACTCTTCCCCGTTCCGGCCGTCAGGAGGTCCTGCAGCACCGCCTGCGGCAGGGCGGCATCGGTGAAGGCGAAGCTCAGCATCGTCGCCATGTCGGGGGCGATCATGCCGGCGCCCTTGGCAATGCCGTTGAGGGTCACGGTCGTGCCGTCGATGGTGGCCCGGCGCGTGGCGAGCTTCGGAAACGTGTCGGTGGTCATGATCGCCTGGGCGGCGGCGCTCCAGGCGGCCGGGCCGTCCTGCGTGCGGCCGGCGCAGTCGGCGAGCACGCCCTCGAACTTCGTGGCGTCGAGGGGCTCGCCGATGACGCCCGTCGAGGCGATGAACACCGCCTCCGGCGCGCAATCCGCTGCCCGGGCCGCGATGGCGGCGGTGAGCGCGACGGCCTCCCGGCCCCGCGCGCCCGTGAAGGCGTTGGCGTTGCCGGAATTCACCACGAGGGCCCGAGCGCCCGGGCTCGTTAGGGCCTGCCGGCACCAGTCCACGGGCGCGGAGGGGCAGCGCGAGCGGGTGAACACGCCGGCGGCCTGGGTTCCCTCGGCGAGGGCGACGTAGAGCACATCCGTCCGCCCAGAATAGCGGATGCCGGCCTGTGCCGTGGCGAGCCCGACGCCGGCGATCGCCGGCAGATCGGGCTGATGCGTGGGGGCCAGCGGCGAAACGGGAACGGTCTTGGCGGATGCCATCGGTGTCGGTCTCCGGCTGTCGGCCGCCTCGGGCAGGGCAGTCCCGGGCGCGTGCTCGGGCCTCGAATCCGGCGGCCAGGCGGTGTTGCCCCGGCCCACACCGCGCCGTCAACAGGGCTTCCGGCTCCCGGAACAAGTCGTGCGGACGCTGGATTGCTCACGAGGGGTGCTGCGAATTTGCGCATCGGGCTTGTGTCGGCGGACCGGCGTGCCTTAACGTATTGCAGTGCAACTCATTCGAGGTGACGGTCACGGCATGGCCAGGCGCGCATGGGGGGTTCCGAACGTGGAACAGACGGCTTCGTCCGGTGGCGCCTACGGCGTCCAGGTTCTGATCGCCGGGCGCCAGAAACAGTGGCGGGACGACGTCGCCGCTCAGATTCGCCGCGTCGGCTACGCCACCACCACGGTCGATTGCGGCGTGGATGCCATGACCGTCCTGGCCCTCGGCCTGCCGGTGGACGTGCTTGTCACGGACCTCGGCCTTAAGGGGGAACTCAGCTGCGTCGAGCTTGCCCTCGAGGCCCGCGCCCTACGCCCCGATCTGCGTATCGTCTTCGCGAGCGAGGGGCCTTGCGTGCGGGTCGAGCCCCCGGGATTCGAGATGGACGATCTCTACGTCGTCGAGGCCGAGCGCACCGACACCGTCGCCCTTACCGTACGGGAAGCCTTGAACGCCCGGGCGTGAGCCGGAAACGATCTCCGGCCCGAACCAAGTCCTTGGCTTTACGAAACGTCCGGCCATCGTCGGTTCTCTCTCCAGACACGATGGCCCGGCGGGAGTTTTGCGAGAAACATTTCAAGCATCGTCCCGAAAGCCGCAAACCTCCTTTCGGGACGATGCTTCAGGCCGCGATCGGACCCAGCGCGGCGGCCCGTTCGCCCTCCGTCAGGCGGCGCACGGTGGGGCCCGAGGTCCAGACCAGCATCGGTACGATCCGTCGGCCCGGAAAGATCCGGGTGAGCAGGGCGGCATAGAGGGCGATCTGCCGGGTCTCCGCCTCCGGCAGGGCCACATCCTCGGCCGGCGGGCGGCCCGTCTTGAAGTCGGCGACCACCACCGTCTCGGGGCCGATGGCCAACCGGTCGACGCGACCGAAAACCGGACGCTCGGCGCCGTCCACCACGACGCGCCCCGACAGGGTGACCTCCGCCCGCGCATCGGGGGCGAAGAGGGCGGCCAGATCCGGATGATCGAACAGCCGCATCGTGGCGGCGACGATGGCCTTCTGCGTCGCGGCGTCGAGGGTCGGCGCGCGGGCGCGCACGAAGCGGGTCGCGGCGGCCTTGCGGTGGCGGGGGTCGAGGCGCGGCAGGTGCTCGATGAGCGCGTGAATCAGCACGCCCCGGCGCCGGGCCTGGGCGTCGCCGAGGCGCCGTCCGGGCTCGCGCCTCGGATCGGCCGCGCCCAGGGCACCCGACGGACTGAGGGGCGGCGCGGCCTCGGCCTCCTCCGGCAGCGGTACCTCCAGCCAGGACGGCACGGCCTCGGCGGCGGACGCCGGGATCGTGGCGGCGGCCGGACCGGCGGCCTCACCGCCTTCGTGCCAGAGGGTAACGGGGCCGTAGGGCCGCTCCATCACGGTGCCGGGCCCGATATTCTCCTCGATTCCGCGGCGGATCATCTCGCACCAGGCGGTCTCGGTTCCGGCGTCGTGACCGCGATAGGGAGCGACGACGAGGCGGTCGGCCGCGCGGGTCATGGCGACGTAGAGCAGGCGATGGTGCTCCTCGCGGGCCCGGGCCTGAAGGCCGGCCCTCGCCGCGCCGATGGGTTCGCTGTCGTAGGTCTTGGCGCTCGACCAGACCGGCGGCAGGCCCCCGCCGAGGGCGAGGAGCGGCGGATCGTTGCGGCCGAGCGGTTCGCTGCCGTCGATGATCACCACCAGGGGGGCCTCCAGCCCCTTGGCGCCGTGGACGGTCATCACCCGGACCTCGTCGCGGCCGGATTCGAGATCGCGCTTGACCGTATGGCCGCCCTCTCCCTGCCCCGGCACGGTGGCGTAGCGGGCGAGGAACCCGCCGAGGGAGGCCGCTTCCCCGCCCTGCTCGGCCTGTGCGGCGGTGGTCAGAAAGACGTCAATGGCATCCCCCGCCTCGCCGCCGAGGCGCGCGACCAGGGCGCGGCGGCCACCATGGGCGCCGAGGATGCTGGCGTAGAAGTTGAACGGGCCTTCGCATCCGGCGAGCCGAATCCATAGGTTGAGGGCGTCCCGCCCCCGGATCGCGGCGGGGTCGCCGGCTGCGGCGTGGCGGGCGAGCGCGTCCTCCAGGGTTTCGGATTCGTCGCGGCGCGCGGCGATGCGCACGAGGTCGTCGTCGTCGAGGCCGACCAGGGGCGTCTTCAGGGCGCCCGCTAGGGTCAGGTCGTCGGCCGGCAGGAGACCGGCGCAGCCCACGGCCACGAGGTCGTTGACGGCGATGTGGGCGGCGATGTCGAGGCGGTCCTGGCCGGCCACGGGCACGCCCAGCGCCTTCATGGCGCGGATCACCTCCTCGAAGGCCGCCGAGCGTTTGCGCACGAGAATGAGGATCTCGCCCGGCCGCCAGACCCGGCCGGTCTCGTCCCCCATGGTGGTCCAGGTCGCGGCCGCCCGCGCGACGCGCCGCGCGGTGACGATGGCCGGGGCGCTGGCCTCGGGCGCATCGACGGGGGCGGTCCAGGCGTCGGGCTCGGCCTCGGGCTGCGGCTCGGCGACGGGCCAGAGTTCGACGGCACCGGGCGCGACGGCCCGCGCCGTGGAATGCACGGTGCCCACCGCCGTATCCTCGAAGGACAGCCCCTCGAAATGTTCCGGCACCTTGAAGGTGGCATCGACGGCGCCGAGGACGCCCCGCGTCGAGCGGAACGACAGGGTGAGGTGGACATCCTCGAACGGCAGTTCGGCGGCGGCCGCCGCCGCGATCCATTCCCGCCGGGTGGTCTCGAACTCGCGCGGCTCGGCCCCCTGAAAGCTGTAGATCGACTGCTTGGGATCGCCCACGGCAAAGCGCGTGCGCACGATCTCGCGGGCACCGGCCCCGGCGGCGAACTCGGCGGTGATCCGGCGCAGGATCTCCCATTGCAGTGGGTTGGTGTCCTGCGCCTCGTCGACGAGGACGTGATCGATGCCCCGGTCGAGCTTGTACAGCACCCAGGCGGAATCGACCCGCGCCAGCAGGTCGAGGGTCTTGTGGATCAAGTCGTCGAAATCGAGGGCGCCGAGGCGGGCCTTCTCGGCTTCGATCCGCCGGTGGATCTCGGCCGCGAGGGTGAACAGGGCGCGGGTGCGCTCCAGGGCGCGCACGCCGCGCAAGGCATCGTCCAGGGGGGCGATGCGGTCTCGCTCGTCCATGAGGGCCTGGCGCGCGTCCTCCGGCACCGCCTTGGTGCCGAGACTTCGGTCGGCCTTCGGAGACCCGTCCTTAGTGAAGAACACGGCGCGGTAGGCCTCGATCCGCTCCGGCCCCTCCGCCGCCTCCGCCTCCAAGAGCTTGTCGGCCAACACCTCGTCGGTGGATTTGCCCGTGCGCAGGCGGGCGGCGAACGCCGTGAGGTCGCCGAGGCCGCCTTCGACGATCTCCCTCTCGACGCTGGCCACAGTCTGACCCGGCTTGAGCGCCAGGGCGGCGGCGAGGGCCGCGAACGACTTGCCGAGGCCGCCGCGATCGGCGAACACCCCCCGGGCCCGCATCGCCGCGCGGATCGTCCGGCGCAGGATGTCGCCCGAGGCCTCGGCACTGACGATGGCCCAGGCCGTCGCGAGATCGGTCGCCGCACCCGAGATCGCCTCGGCATAGACCGCGCTCACCGCCGCCTCGAAGGCCGCGTCCGCGTGGTCGTCGTCCAGCACCTCGAAGCGGGCCGGCACGTTGGCCTCGAACGGGAACATGTGCAGCAGGCGCTCGCACAAGGCGTGCAGGGTCTCGATCTTGAGGCCCCCCGGCGTCTCCACGGCGCGGGCGAACAGGCGCCGCGCCACCTGCAGGGTGCTGCGGGCCGGCGTCGTGCCGGTCAGCGCCGTCAGTTCCTGCGTCAGGGTGGGCTCGTCGAGGGTGACCCAGCGGCCGAGCACCCGGAACACCCGGATCGACATGTTGGCGGCGGCCGCCTTGGTGAAGGTCAGGCACAGGATGCGGGCCGGGGGGGCGCCGTCGAGGAGCAAGCGCACCACCCGATCGGTGAGCACCTTCGTCTTGCCCGCCCCCGCATTGGCCGAGACCCAGGCCGAGGCCCGGGGATCGGCGGCCCGGCGCTGGGACGCCTGGGTGATCTCATCGACGACGAAGGCCGTCTGCACGCGCGCCGCCATCAGGCCTCTCCCTCGCCGCCGAGCGACCATTCGAGCACCCGGGCGAGGTGGTCGTAATCGCCGTAGGACTTGGCGAATTTCGGATAGGGACGCGAGGTGTAGGCCGCCTCGCCGGTGAGGAAGCGGGCGAGAAGGCCGCGCAGGCGGCCCTCGTGCTCGGCGACGATGGCGGCGACCTCCCGGTCCTCGCCCCGGGGAGGCTTGATCGGCAGGGGCTCGAACGGTTTGCGCCCGCCCGATGCGTGGACGTAGAGGAGGTCTGGCGTCACGGTGATGCGTGGCAGGCCGTCGAAGGCGCCGTGCAGGAGCATGGCCGCCTCCAGCGTGAGCTGCGGCGAGAAGCCGGCGAAGACCTCCTTGTTGCTCGGCGGCTGGCCGGTCTTGTAGTCGACGATGCAGGCGGTCCCGTCGCGACCGAGTTCGATCCGGTCCGCGCGGGCGCGCAGGGCGAAGGTCTCGTTGCCCAACGGGATCAGCCACTTGCCCGAGACTTCGCCGTGGACCCGGCGAAGGCCGTCCCGGCGCGCCGTTTCCCAATCGAGGAATCGCGCGGAGAGCCGCTGGTAGCGCGTCCACCACTCGGCATAGAGGGCCGGGTACGTCCGCGCGATTCCAGCGAACTCGGCCTCGGCGATGGCCGCGAGCTGATCGCGCGCGACGCCCGGCTCGGGCAGCGCCTCCGGATGGGCCTGAGCGAATTGTCCGAGGATCTCGTGGATCAGGGTGCCACGCTCGCTCGCCCCCGGCTGTGCCGCCACCGGCTCCAGGGGATCGAGGCCGAGCACGTGCCGGGCGAAGATCACGTAGGGATCGCGCACCAGGGTCTCGATCTCGGTGACGCTCAGGGTGCGGGGGAACAGGGCCGGGTCCGGCCGGGGCTTGGGCTGGCCTAAGCGCGGCACCGGGCCGGTGCCGCGGTCGAGATGAGCAGCGTAGGCGAGGAAACGCCGCCCCCCGTCGACGGCCCGCTCCCAGCAGGTCTCCCCGGCGAAGGCCCGCAGGCGCTGGAGGAAGCGCGACGGCACCGTCGGCGCGCCCTCGCGCTTGGCCGCGCGGGTGATGACCGCGTCGTGGTGCCCGAGAGCCTGGACGAAGTCATGCGCGCTCTGGCCGATGCGGCGTTCCGGCGGGTTGAGGCCGACGCGCTCGCGCATCGGCCTGTTGAGGAAGGCGTCCGTGACGGTCTTCATCGGCCACACGCCTTCGTCGAGACCGCCCAGCACGATGCGGTCGACGGTCATGAGGCGAGCCTCCAGGAGGCCGAGGATCCGCAGGCGCGGATGCGGTCGCCCATGGCCGCAGGCGACCGGGCGCTCGCTGGCGAGGGCGGTGAAGAAGGCCGGATAATCGGAGAAACGGCCAGGCAGGAGGCCGGGCTCGGCCAATCCGAGATCGTCGAACAGCGTGTCGAGGACATCGAGGGAGGCGTCGTCGACGCCCTCGGACTCCCCGTCCTCCGGCAGGGCCAGCAGCGCCTCGACGGTGCCACGGTGACAGGCCGCGTAGGCGACGAGGTTGCCGACGCCGTCGTGGTCCGTCGCCAAGAAGCCCGCGAAGGCGGCCTCCAGGCGGGTGAGGATGTCGCCGGCGAGTTCCCAATCCAGGTCGACGAGGCGGCGCTTGGCCCGGGGCCGGCGCCCGGTGGCGCCGCGCTGGTCCGCCACCGCCTGGCGCAGACCGGCGAAGCCTGGTGCGGGGGCCGGACCGCGCAGGGCGCCGATTTCCAGGGCGGCGGCGGCCCGCACCACGTCGCGCCGGGGCAGGCCGAGGCGAACGAAGGGATGGGCCAGGAGGGTGATGATCCGCCGGGGACACAGGTCGGCGGCGCATTCGGCCGCGAGGCGCGCGAGGCGCCCGGCCCGGCTGCACGACAGGGCCTCGCCGGCCGAATCCTCGGCGACGATGCCCCAGCGGGCGAGTTCGGCCGCGACCCGGACGGCGAGAGTGCGGTTCGGGGTGACGAGGGCGGCGGTGGCGCCGGGTGTCTCCAGGGTTTCGCGGAGCGCAATGGCGATGGCGAGGGCCTCCTCGCGCTCGTCGGTGGCCTCGACCACGGCGATGCCCGCCATGCCGGCCTCGCCGAGGGCGGCGCGGGTCTCCGCTTCGAGATCGGCCCAGGCCTCCGTGGTCTCGGCGGGCCGCAGGGCCTGCGACAGGAGGGTCGCGCGGGCGCGCGGCACGGCGCCGGGTTCCCCGAGGATCGCAACCCTGGTCCGGGGGAGGTCGAGGCCGGTCGGCCCGAGGAGCCGGTGCAGGATCGCCTGCGGATGCCCCTGCGCGATCGTCTTCGACAGGCCCTCGCCGGTCTCGATGGCGTCCCATCCCGCCGGGTCGAGGTCGGTGTCGAGTCCCGGCAGCACCACGGCCCCCCGGGGCAGGCCCCTCACGGCCGCGATGAGCCGGGTCGTCGCCGGCACCGAACCGGTGGAGCCGGCGATGATGACCGGGTCGGCTGGTCGCTCCCGGCGCAGGCGGTCGGCCTCCGCGACCACGAGCCGGCGCGAGCGCGCGACGGGATCGCTCATGTGGCGCTCGGCCAGGATCCCCGGCCAATGCTCGGCGGCGATCTTCACGAAGTTCAGGGTCAGGCCGAAATAGCGCGAGTACTCGACCTCGACGGCACTGCCGATCTCATCCCACGGCACCCCCTCGACGGTCAGGGCATCCATGAGCCGTTCGAGGTCCGCGGCGAGTGCCACGGCATCGGCCGGCGAGGACGGCACGAGGAACGGCACGTCGTCGTCCATGGGAAGGAGGGTGCGGTCCACGGCCTCGGCCCATTGCTGGACGAGGCGGGCGAGGATGAGCCGGCGCTCCAGGGCGGGCATCGCCGGGGCGAGGATGTCCGGCCCGTTCTCGAGGAGGGGCGTGCTGGCGAGATCGAGTTCGGCCTCGTCGGCCTCGCCGAGGGGCACCATGCGGGGCAGCAGGGCGGCCTGACCCAGGCGCTCGGCCAGCAAGGCCGAGAGCGCCTTCGTGGACCGGCGTGTCGGCAGGTAGAGGGTGACGGCGGCCAGCGCGAAGGGATCCTCCCCGAGGTCGCCCACCAGCCGGCCGGACAGCAGGGCCTCGGCCAGGGTCGGCAGGAACGGCGCGCCGGGGGGGATGGTGAAGACGTGGGAAGGGGCCGCCGGGTCGTCTTGCGCTTGGGTCAGCTCAACCACCGTCGGGGTTCATCAGGAATCGCGAAGGCCCGTGGCGACAGGATGCGGCGGGCTCGGAACCTGGCACTCTAGACACGCGCTCGGGCGGCGCAACGCGGCAGCGTGAAGCCCCGCTCATCCGAACGCCGTGTGCTTCCTTCGCAAGAGCGGAGTCCGGCTTCGCGCAAGCGCCGCGCGGACTTCGCGACCCAGCCACCGCCACGATTGAGCGGACGCCGGATCACGATACCTGCGCGCTGGCCTTCACCCGTGCCTCGGCCGCCACGATGGCCTCCGGCGTCCCAACGTGGAGCCACTGGCCGTCAAGGCGCAGGCCGTGCAGGCGGTCCGCCGCGATGGCGCGGTCGAACAGCAGGTTTAGAGAGAACGCGCCCTCGGGCGTATCGGCGAACAGGCCCGGTTTCAGGATGGCGACGCCGGCATAGATGAACGGCGCGACCTCGCGCTCGCCGCGCCGTTCGAGGCGGCCGTCCGACGCCATCACGAAATCGCCCGCGCCCTCGTAGCCGAGGCTCGTGGCGGTCGGAGCAACGAGGAGGAGGATGTCCATGGTCTCGGGCGACCATGCAGTGACGAGGCGGGCGAGATTCGAATCCGGCCCCTCCAGCCAGAACGAATCCGCGTTGAAGACCACGAACGGATCGTCGCCGAGGAGCGGCAGGGCCTTCTTCACCCCGCCGCCGGTCTCCAGGAGCTCCCCGCGCTCGTCCGAGACCACGATCTCGGGCGCCGTCCGCCGCTTGCCGACATGCCCCTCGATGAGGTCGGCGAGGTAGTGGACGTTGACCACGGCCTTCCGGATTCCTCCCTCCGCCGCCCTGTCGAGGGCGTGGTCGAGGAGAGCCCGGCCGGCCACCTCCACGAGGGGCTTCGGCACCGTCGCGGTGATGGGGCGCATGCGCTTGCCGAGGCCCGCGGCGAGGACGAAGGCGTGGGTGATGCGGGGCGTGTCGGTCATTCCGGCGATGTCTCGTGGCACGCGTCTGGGCGGAACGTGAGGGTAGGCAGGGACGGACGTCAGGCTTCCTCGGGCGCCGCCTCGGGCGTGGCCTTGGACACGAGGTCCGGCAGGTGCTCGGCGTGCCAGAGGCGCAGGCGGGTCAGGGCCGGATGGGCGAGGTTGCGGGACAGGTAGCCCTCGATGCGCGGGAGATGCGCGAGGTAGCCGGACTTGCCGTCCCGCCGGTCGAGACGGGCGAAGATGCCGAGGATCTTCGTGGCGCGCTGCGCCGCCAGCACCGCATAGGCGCGGGCGAACCCCTGCATGTCGAAATCGGGCTCGCGGTTGCGGCGCTCGCGGACATAGAGCCCAAGGAGTCGCAGTTCGAACTCGGCGGTCGCGTCGACCCGGGCGTCCTGGAGCAGGGAGGCGAGGTCGTAGGCCGGATGGCCGAGCACCGCATCCTGGAAGTCGATGAGACCGATGCGCTCCAGGCCCTCGCGCTGGGGCAGCCAGATCAGGTTCGGGGAATGATAGTCGCGCAGGGTCCAGGTCGGGCGCTCGGGGATGATGCTCCCCAGGACCTCGGCCCACAGGGCGACGAATTCGGAGCGGACCGGGCCGGCGAGGTCCGCGCCCCGGATCGCCGGGCAATACCAGTCGGGCAGCAACTCGGTCTCGAACACCAGGGCTTCGAGGTCGTAGGCCGGGAGGACGTGGTCGATCCCGTCGGCCACGGGCAGGACGCCGGGCAGTTCGGTGGCGTGGAGCTTGGCGAGCAGCCGCACGGCCTCGGCGTAGCGCTCGGGGCGCGGTCCGTTGGCATCGACGACGGGCTCGGACCCGAGATCCTCGATGATGAGGAGGCCCTCGACGAGATCCTCGCCGTAGATGCGTGGCGCCGAGAACCCCAGGGCGCGCAGGCCGCGATCGACCCCGACGAAGGCGTGGACGCTCTCGGCGAGCTTGACGATGGCGCTGTAGGGCTTGCCGTTGCGCACGGCCGGGCCGTCGCTGCGGGGGGGCGAGACCATCAGCACGGCGCGGCTGCCGTCGGGCTTCACGAGACGCTCGTAGAGGCGCGAGGAGGCGTCGCCCTGCATCGGGGTGCGCACCGCCTCGTCCCATCCGCTGCGCACGAGAAGGACGCGCAGCGCGCGCGCTCGTTTCAGCCGCCCCGCCATGCCGCCGGAGCCGTCGATTCGGGCGAACCGCGCCCCGTCGCCGAATTCCGCGCGTAGGGAGAGATCGACGGAGAGGATCGGCCCATCGCGGGGGCCCAAGCGCTCGGGCCATTCCACCAGGGTGATGGCCGCCTCGGTCATCTCGTCGAAACCGAGTTCGACGAGTTCGTCGGGGCTGCGCAGGCGATAGAGGTCGGCATGGACGATCTGGCGTCCGTTCGCCGCCTCGTAGGGCTGGATCAGGGTGAAGGTCGGGCTCGGCACGTCGAGGTCGGGCGTGCCAGTGAGTTCACGGATGAGGGCGCGGGCGAGCGTCGTCTTGCCGCCGCCTAGCCCGCCGGACAGGGCAACGATGTCGCCCGGCTGTAGAAGCTCGGCCAGGAAGCGGCCGAGATCCTCGGTGGCGCCCTCGTCGGGGAGCATGATCTCCCAGGCCGATTTCGCCTCACGCTGGGGCGTATCCGCACCGTCCTCGTTCAACGCCCAACTCCTACCGTGGCCGCGAGACGTCGCGGGGCCGCACGATGGCGACCATCATAGACGTGCATCCTTAATCAAAATCCCGGGACGGCCGAAGGCTCCCTATTCGGCCGCGGCCCGGCGCGCGTTCGTCGTGGTGATGGGAAAGGTGCAGGTGACGCGAGTGCCGGTGCCCGGCGCGGATTCGAGTTCGACGCGCCCGCCATGCAACTCGACGAAGGAGCGCACGATGGACAGGCCGAGGCCGACGCCGCGGTGGCGGGTGCCCAGGGTGTTGCTCTCGAACCGGTCGAACACCCGGGCGGCTACATCCTCGGGCATGCCGGGGCCGTGATCGACCACGGCGAGGGTGAGTTCGGTGGCGCTGCGTCGGACCTCGACCCGGACGGTCTGACCGGGCGAGGAGAATCCCACGGCGTTGGAGAGCAGGTTGAACAGGATCTGACGGACGCGCTTGCCGTCGGCGACGAAGCTGCCGATGTCCTCGGGCAGGTCGAGGTCGAGGGCGATGGCCGCCTCGGCGAGGCGGTCCTCAAGGCCGCGCACCGCCGCCTCGACGGTGGCGCGCACATCCACCACCTCGCGCGACAGCTCCAGAGAGCCGGCATCGATGGAGGCGAGATCCAGGATGTCGTTGATCATCACCAGAAGTGCGCCGGACGAACGCATGATGTGACCGGAATACTCGCGCTGGCGCTCGTTGAGGGCACCGACGGTCTCGTCGCCGAGCAGCTGGGTGAAGCCGATGATGTTGGTCAGCGGCGAGCGCAGCTCGTAGGAGACATGGTTCACGAAGGTGTCGCGCAGCTGCGAGGTGCGCTCCAGGGCGTCGTTCTTGTCGGTGAGCGCCCGCTCAACGTTCACGCTCGCGGTGACGTCGATGAGGGTGAGGAGGGTGGCGCCCTCCGGCAGCGGCTGGGCGGCGCAATCGAGGACCGTGCCGTCGACCACCTCCAGGCGACAGGTCAGACCGGCCCGGCTCTCCAGGCCGGTGATGGCCCCACGGATGTCGAGCCAGGGCTCCTCGTTCGGCGACAGGTGGCGGCAGGCTTCAATGACGGTGTCCACGCGGGGCCGCTCGGACAGGGTGCCGGCATCCAGGCGCCACAGGGTGGCGAAGGCGCGGTTGGCGAAGGTGAGGCGACCATCGGCGCCGAACACCGCCACGGGTTCCTTGAGGGTGTCGAGGGTCTCGGCCTGCACCCGCATCAGGGCGTTGTAGCGGGATTCGAGCTTCATGTTCTCGGAGACGTCGTCGAACAGGTAGGTCAGTCCGCCCTGCGGGTTCGGATCGGCGACGACGCGCAGCGACCGCCCATCGGGCAGGTACCACCACGCCTCACGGGCTTCCACGGCGCGATAGGCGGCGAGGATATCCGCCTTCCACGACCTGAAGTCGGCCTGCTCGGGCAGCTTTCGCGAAGCGCGCAGGCGGTCGAGGATCTCGCCGTCGAGGGGCCGTCCCTCGAGGAACGGCTGGTCGAGGTCCCAGAGCTGGCGATAGGCGGCGTTGTGGAAGATCAGGCGCTGGCGGGCGTCGAACATCGCCACCGCCGTCGGCAGCTGGTCGAGGGTGCGGACGTTGGCGTCCATCTGGCGTTGAAGGTCGGCGCGGACGCTCTCCAGCTCGGACACGTCGACGGCGATGCCGACGCGGCCGGTCTCGACGGCGCTCTCGGTCACGTCGAGGATGCGCAGGCCCCCGGCCACGACGGCGGAGAGGCGCAGGGTGGCGGCCCCGCCGGACGGGCCGCGCCCCTCGTCGCCGCGGGCGACGAGGTCGCGGGCCTGCCGGTCGAGGAGTTCGAGCCCCAGGGCGGCCTCGCGGCCCTCGGCCTCGACGGCGGCGACGTAGGCGGTGTTGACCCAGGCCAGGGCCCCGTCGCGGTTGCGCCGCCACAGGGGCTGGGGAATGGCATCGAGGAGACCGCCGAGGGCCGACAGGCCGCGTCGCGCCTCCTCGAGGGTGAGGCGCAGGTCGATGAGTTCGCGGCGTTCTTCCGTGGTCTCGCGCAGGCGCAGCAGGGCACGGCCGGTCAGGGCCTGCCCGTGCGCCTCGACGAAGCGGCCGTCCTGGGTGCGCAGGCTGAGGCGGAAGCCCGTGCCCCGGGCGCGCAGGCCCTCGACGGCGGCGGCGAGGTCGCGCGCGTCGGAGGGCTGGAGCCAGGCCTCGAACTGCAGCAGGCGCTCGGGATCGTCGGCCGCGGGCCGGCGTCCGTCGAGGGCGAGGCCGGCATCGCCCTCGACGAGGCCGGGGCCGCGCCCGGTCCAGGTGACGATGACCTGACGCTCGGAATTCAGCAGCATCTCGGCGCGGTCGTGGGCGCCGCGCAGGTCGGCGAGTTCGGCCGTGAGCTCGGTCTCGCGGTGGCCCCAACGGGCGCGTTCGCGCATGTGGAGCAGGGCGAGGATGGTCGAGAACACCGTCAGCCCGATGAGAATCGCGAGGCCGGCGGCGTTGTGCGTGTGCGGCCCGAGGCCGATGGCCCAGACGGACGTCTCCGGTCCGGCGGCGGATGCCGGCCCGCCGGCTGTTGCGACGACGACAGCACCGGCGCACACCACGGCGCGCGCCGTTCGATCGACCCTCATTCCGGTCCGTCCCCAAGAATCCCTGACGCGGCGCGGAACGCGCCTTCCCCGCTCGCCAACCCGAAAGGCCGGAGCGGTTCACCCCACCTGAGGAATCGCCCCCACACTAGCGCGAGGCGGAATCGTGCCGGAAGAGGCTTAAGCTTAACTTCGGCACTTTCGGCTCGTCCGCCACCGGATGATCCCAAAAAGCCACAGTGCCGGTCCCTGCCGGGAGGCGCTCGAAGCCGCGGCCGGGCCGCGACTCGAACCCCGATCGCGATGCCGGAACGGAGCTGGGCGGATGGCGCACCGGTCCGGCGGAACCGACGATATTTACCAACATAAGGCAAATCTTGAGACGTTTTATTGCATCTCGAGAACCGGCAAACTAGCCGGAGCTTTCTACAATGAACTACTTCTTCGGTCTGAGCGGTCGCGTCATCGCCGGCTTTTCGATCATCATTGCGCTCATGGTCGCCCTGACGGGTTTCGCCATCACCGAAGTCCGCTCGATCGAATCGAGCCTGACGACGGCGAACGACGTCAACAGCGTCAAGCAGCGTTATGCCATCAACTTCCGTGGCAGCGTCCATGACCGGGCCATCAGCCTGCGCGACGTGGTCCTCATGTCCGGCCCCGACAACCTGCGGGAGAACCTCGCCACCATCACGCGTCTGGCCGATCAGTATGCGGCCTCGGCGGTCAAGCTCGACGCCATGATGGCGGGCGGCGGCTCCCCGGAGGAGGCCCGCATCCTCGACGGCATCAAGGGCATCGAGGCGCGCACGATGCCGGTGGTGGCCGCGATCATCGAGAAGTCCCAGGCCGGCGACCTCGCCGGCGCCAAGGCGCAGCTGCTCGCGGAAGGGCGCCCCGCCTTCGTGGAATGGCTGGCCCGGATCAATCAGTTCATTGATCTGGAGGAAGCCAAGAATCAGGCCCTGACGGCCGGAACCCGACAGGTGACGGCCGGCTTCCAGACGCTCATGCTCGGGTTCTGCGGCGTCGCCCTCCTCATCGGCGCGGGCCTGGCGGCCTGGAACGTCGTCTCGATCCGACAGCTGCGCCCGATCGTAACGCGGATGCGGGGCATGGCTCAGGGCGACCTCGACGCACCGATCGCCCCCGCCCGCACGCGGGACGAGATCGGCGAGATCGTCGGTGCCCTGGGCATGTTCCGGGAGAGCCTGATCCGGTCGCGGGAGATCGAGGCCTCCTCGGCGTCCGGCCGCCTCGATGCGGAGACCCAGCGCAAGGCCGGCATGCGGGCGATGGCAGACAGCTTCGAACGCGCCGTCGGCAACGCCCTGGGCACGGTCTCGTCGGCGGCCACGCACCTGCGCAACGCGGCCCAGGGCCTCACCACCGTCGCCGGCGAAACGGCCCACCGCTCGACCAGCGTCGCCGCCGCCGCCAACGAAGCCTCCGGCAACGTCACCACGGTGGCCTCGGCCACCGAAAAACTGAGCTCGTCGGTGCAGGAAATCGCCCGCCAGGTGTCGAGCTCGTCCAGCCTGGCGCAGACGGCGGTGTCGGAAGCCACCCAGGCCGCCGCCCAGGTTCAGAACCTGAGCGAGGCCGCCGCCCGCATCAGCGACGTAATCGGAATCATCTCGGCGATCGCGGGACAGACCAACCTGCTCGCCCTGAATGCGACGATCGAAGCCGCGCGGGCCGGCGAAGCCGGACGGGGCTTTGCCGTCGTCGCCGCCGAAGTGAAGGAGCTGGCGACTCAGACGGCGCGTGCCACGGACGAGATCGCGGCGCAGATCACCCAGATCCAGGGCTCGACGGGCCAGGCCGTGACGGCGATCGGCACCATCACCGGTCGAATCGCGGAGCTGAACAGCCGCGCCGCGTCCATTGCCGCGGCCGTCGAAGAGCAGGGGGCGGCGACGCAGGAGATCACGCGCAACGTGGTCGAGGCCGTGGCCGGCACGGAGCGGGTGACCGCCAACATCGCGGGCGTCGCCGGCTCCACCGGAGAGACCGGCACCGCCGCGACGCAGGTCCTGTCGCTCGCCACGGAACTATCGGCCCAGTCGGAGCGGCTCGGCGCCGAGATGACCCGCTTCCTCGAAACCGTCCGCGCGGCCTGACGTCTGCGCGAACCGGGATAGCGCGATCCCGGTTCGCGGACAGGCCGAACGAAAAGGCGATGACAATCCTCTACGCGCCAACGAAATCTTCGGGTTGGCGGCGGTTGAAACGTGCGACCATGAATTCTTGGCCAAAGCGATCGATCGCTCTCGCCAACGAACGCTTGGGGGTACGTCATGAAGGCGAGAAGTCTGGCTTGCGCATTGGCTTTGAGTGCCACGCCGGCGCATGCATGGGACGCGAGTGACGTCGTCGGCACCTGGCGTCTCGTGACAGCGACACGCAAGATCGTGGACACTGGAGAGACGGTAGATGCTTATGGCGGGCCAAAGCCGAACGGCTGGCTCAACTACGACAAAGATGGGCGAATGATGGTGATTTGCGCCTATGATGGGCGCAACCGTCCCATTGCCAACGATAAGATGACCGATGAAGATCGAATAAAACTTCACAAGTCATTTTTTGCTTATGCTGGAACGTACACGATCGAAGGCGAGACAATCACGCATACCATCGATACGTCGTGGAACGAGGCTTGGACCGGAACCGCACAAGTTCGAAATATCGAATACAAGAACAGCGTCATTACGCTTACAATGACGCCGTTCAAGTTCAACCTTGACGGCAAAACAAGCATCATCACGCTTATCTGGGAGAAATATCCAAAATCCTAGCGCGTTTCGTCTGTCGGGCTCAGACCAAATCCAGGAAATCCCTTCGGGACGGCGGATTTGGGCTTCGCTCGGGCGCCACGCGGGCTTCGCGATCCAGGGACCACTTCGATCAAACGGACGCCAGATCACGCGTTGAGCGGACCCTCGGCCGCCCTGGGCTTATGCCGCGCGATCATCGGCACAGCAGCCTCAAAACCGTTTTCCGGGTGCGGGGGGACAACATTGTCCCCCCGCACGAGTCTTACACGAGCCCAGTGCGACCGCGCCGATTGCGCGGACGCCGGAATCAGTAGCGGTAGTGGTCGGGCTTGAACGGGCCGTTCTCGGAGACGCCGATATAGGCGGCCTGGTCGGGGCGCAGCTTCGAGAGCTTCACGCCGATCTTCTCGAGGTGGAGCAGCGCCACCTTCTCG
>Ga0182232_1000001_pt1 | contig 152034 bp, 230 predicted proteins | sample G6R1MG_30_FD_155484 | JGI IMG/M metagenome (GOLD analysis project Ga0182232, IMG submission 155484) | Phyllosphere microbial comminities from miscanthus, Michigan, USA - G6R3_NF_07NOV2016_LD2 MG | ecosystem: Host-associated > Plants > Phyllosphere > Phylloplane/Leaf | place: USA: Michigan... | reverse complement strand
GGATGGCTCCTACATCTGCGTAGCTGCTGCTTCGACAGCAACCACATCTTGGCACCGAGATGCCGTCAGTCGGAGCGGGAGCCATCCACCCCATCTGCTTTAGGATGGTGCAACCTGAATGCCTCGACCCAAGCGAACGTCCCCCTCTCGGCCTGCGTTTTTGGGCATAACGACGCTCCTGGCGAGACCGATCCGCGCTTCGAACGCAAGGGGAATGTCTCAATCCCATTCCTCATTTGCCTATTTTGGTCAGCAAAATCCGGATGAGTGACCTCCATGCTAGCGGACTCGCGTCATTTTGAGCGTTCGGCCGAGATGCTATCAGACCTGTATGAAATCACTCGATGTATGACCCCGACGGATCACCGAGGTGAAAGAACCGAGGACTATTGCCGGCGTCTAACAGAAGCGGTAGCGTATAACTTTAGGTTGAACCGGGGTCCTTAGCGTGGCACGTCTCCCTAGACGAGGAAAAGCAAAAGCGAACAAGGTTTTAGAGCCCATAACATCAATTGCCGGATTTAGGAGGAAAATTCACTCGGCGCAAGATCTATCCCTGGGGATTTCGATCTATAGAAAAGATATCGCGCTTGAGAATGTTCCAGAAATAGTTGAGTCGCTCTTAAAAAACCCAATTTACCGGATTGTAATAGCCGGAGACGCGTTTCCAGAAAGCTACTCTCGTATTAAGTCGACTAGATCGATATCTACCGCGCCGCCAGAACTAGAACTTATCTGGACAGCGAATATTCTTGCGCATTTTCGAGAAGAAATTAATAGTTTTGTAGATCTAAAAAGCCAATATTTTTCTTATATAATGACATCCAATTTCTCTGATGCCAAGGCAACGCTGGATCTTATCATCGGTGAATTTGGCCATTCAATTTGGACGATATCTGCACAGCTCTCGCTCACACAAATGATGCATGGCTTATCCGAGCAGAAGGCGCTTCTTGACAGTATAATCAGTGTCCAAAATATCCATCCAATCACGGCATATTTCGCGTTTTTTATAAGTTATAGCCTAGAGGACAATGTCGTTCAGTCGGAAATTCGGAAAGAACTCACGTCAGACAACGATGATTTCACTGAGTATGCTCGTTATCACCTTCTTCCTGGCGAACTCAACGGGCTGTCCAAGCCACATTCATGCATATCTTATGAAGATAATTCTCCAATACTTGATAGGTATGAGACTTATGTAGAAATGCTTGGATTGTACTGCAGCCGCGGAGAATACATTGAACACATCTCTGAGGTGTTGGCGACGCTTTCCTTGTTCAAGGATGTGAGACTGCAGGCACTAAATACAGTTATTGACAGCAATCATTCAATAGCATTCCGCACCGATGTCACATCTTTATTCGATAAATACGTAAGCGGTGAGTATACAGACGCTATCAAAGTAATTGAAAAGCTGCTTTCTAGAGAGCCAGAGTTAACAAAAATTTACGAGGTATACGCCCGCACTCTTAACTTCACCAACGACGAATTACCAAACGACAACTTGCTGGCCCAACTTGTGAATTCAACTTGCCAATTTTTAAATCTAAAGCATGATGTTCTCAAAACGAGGAGAAGGCTTGAAAAGTTGGCCGTCCAGCTAAGAAAATTGCCGGCATCGCACTTCATTGAAGATTTGCTTGATCGTACTACAGACGTTGGACTCGACGAAGATTTCAGTGCCAACTCACGAATCGCCTGCTTGAGTGCCGGAATTTTTACTCCTTTCGAGTATTTAGTTCTGAGTAAGATTACAAAAATCGACCATCATCGGTCTCAATCGACGCCTATAGACAGTTCTGTTTCCCAGCAATTGTTCGCAGCATGCGTTCCAGCTTTAAATATACAGATCGATAAAATCGACACGGCAGAAGTCCCGCAAGAGCGTCGCGAATTGTACAAGGCTTACTCTTTGTTTAATCGCGGCGACTATCAAGGCGCAGTTGATCGGTACGTCGTGTATAGGTCGTTGACAGTCGGGGCACCAAATCCCAGGACCGAAGTTTTTTATTATTTCCTTCTTCGGAAGCTCGAAAAATCGACCGAAGCTATGGCGGCATTTACCGAGGCGTATCTCACGAATAGTCGAGCTTATGCCCTTTTCCCCCTACCTGAAATTTCCGCCTGGGCGATCGCTGAGGCTTCCATCGATTCTGGCGCGCTGGATCGCTCTATCGTGCTGCATATATATTCGCAGTTTGAAGGTCCCAAATATGATGGGGATTTGTCAGACGCATTCGAAGATGTTTTAGATTACTACGGCGTTCAGTTTCCAAGTGAACTTTTTGATATCGACATTGACCGCGCGCGGATGATATATTTTTTGCGGCACGTGGCTACTATAGATAGGCTGGAAGATACGGTAAGATTTGAAAGCGTGGACGCGATCGAAGATGAACGTATCTACATACTACAGAAACTCGTGATTATGGACCCGTCAAATCGAACCTCGTACACCCAGGAAATATCTTCTATAACAAAAGATCAAGAAGTTGCGAGGCTATCAGCCCAAGTGGATCGAAGCAAGATCTATGTCCACGAAGATGGCATAAGACGAATATTTGAAGCTGATATTCGACCTGCGTTCTTTCGTTATCGCGAATTGCTAGCGAATCCGCACATAGGAAGTCAGAATGATCAGATTGAGCGAAGACTGAGGCAAATTCTTCGCGAGTCGGATAACAACTTTGGCTATTTGATCCTGCCCTCCACGGAGAGAGATTCGATATATTTCTCAATGGTTCAACGCGCATACGATTTGCTGATTATTGACCCAAACCATGGATTCAAAACATATTTGAGCACTCGCATTCTCCATGGTATTCTTGAGGGAGAGCTTCGCAAAAGCTTTGCAAGTGAGGAGCTGCTCTTCCCTAGTGACAGTGTTGTTCCTATCAACGAGGTTCTCGATCGGTGGGGAGACAGACTAAATCAGCTCAACACAAACGCACAGCGTGATGCAGCACAAGTCCTGATTCGATTTTCAAACAAGGTAACGGAGTCTATAACTGAACTTAAGGATGAGCGAATTCGGATTTACGGTCAGTCTAAAATAACTGGCCTGTTCAAGATTTATATGGATGCGGAGGCATTTGAGAAACTCAAGACTAGTTTGACCTCCACTACGCCATACGAAGAATTTGTGGACAGACTTCTTGGATCCTTTTGGCAAAGCATGGAAGGGTGTCTCCGTGACGTCAAAATAGAGATAAATACAGGGTTCTCCAAAGAAATCCGGAATGCGTTTGATGCTCTCGATAGTGTACTAAGCGGCCTTTCGCCCAGGCCGATTGAAGTCCTAGATGCGGTTGCGCGTTGTAGAGCCGCCTTTTTTATCGATCTTGAAAGGATTTCAGCTTGGTTTTCGAGAGCTGGACAGCTTGCGCGAGAGCCATTCTCAGTCGATACGGCTGTCCAAGTATCATCGCGGATAACGAATAATTGTTATCCGAAATATCCCATGAAACTTGATACAAAAATTCATCAAACGTGTCATCTGTCGGGCGATGTTTTAAATCCAGTAGTTGATTTGCTCACCAACAGTTTGCAGAATGCCGCTGAACATTCGGGATTTGACGATCGTGCGCCGCGAGTCGAGGTCATTGCCTCTATCGTGCCTGGAGGAGATCTTATCGTTGAAGTTCGATCGGAAACCTCGCAAGGTATCGATCTCGATCAGGCGCGAGCCGACATTTCTGAGCTCCTTTTGGAGGACGATAACATAAGAGATGGTATGGTAGCGGAAGAAGGGAAAACTGGTATACGGAAAATGAAAAGAATACTTCGTTATGATGTCCATACAACTGTACCTTTGCAGATCGATATAGACGATTCAAATTTTGTACGTGTCCGATTCTGCATCCCCGGGAAGCATGTTAATGCGAACAGTCATAATTGAAGACGACCTCCAAAAAGCAGAGCGTATTAGTGGCGCTCTCCGTGACGCTGGACTCGCCTGCAGTATTGACTTGTTTCGATCTTATCAAAGTGGTCTCAAATTTTTGGAAGACAGCAATGATATTGACCTTGTCATTTTAGATATGAGTTTGCCAACATTCGATCCCCTGCCCAATCAACGACATGGAAGACCAAGGCCACTTGGCGGCTACGACATAATGAGGAAGCTAAAGCGGCATGGTCGCATCATAAACGTCATTATCGTCACTGCCTTGGAAAATTTTGGCTCAAGAGGAGAGCAGTTCAGTCTTGAGCAATTACGCGAGCGATGCTCGGCTGAATTTCCGAAATTTTTTCGTGGTGCAATCTATTATTCGCAATCTAAGAGCGCATGGCGAGATGTGCTTATCAAACTCGCTTCGAGGGCGAAATGATTAAGGTTCTTATTGTGGAAGACAGCCAAGAAAAGGTTGAGAAAATTGCTTCTGCAATCCGGCTTTCGAAATGTGAAGCTGATGTTTCGATTGCTATGAATGTCATCGATGCGAAGAAATCGCTTAGTCAACAGAGATTTGACCTTCTCCTCCTTGATATCATGTTGCCGAAACGGGCCGATTCACCGCCTGTTGTTGATGGCGGATTGGAAATCTTGCGTTGGCTGAAAGCGCGCGGACAGGCATATCGGCCGCCCTATATCGTTGGGGTAACCTCGGTAGAAGCTTCCTATGAGCAGGCTTCAAGTGAATTTAATAACCTAATTTGGCGAGTGATTGCGGTACAGATTCAAAAGTCGGAGTGGGTCGAGCAGATTAGTCAAACGGTAGTTGACATCGAGGCGCAGCTTCGGCCGCCATTTGCCGGAGATGGTACGAGCTTTCGTACCGACGTTCTGGTCGTAACTGCGCTTCAGGACCCGGAGCTGTCAGCGATTTTGCAGCTCGGTGCTGATTTTAGGAAGTTAGACGTTTTGCACGACTCGAGCAGCTACTTCCAAGGCCGCCTCGTGCGTGACCGACGATCCGCCAGTATAGTTGCCACTGCGGCGTCAGATAAGGGTTTGTCTGGAGCAGCAATTGCGGTAGTCAAAGGTATTTATACATTCTGGCCACGATATGTTTATATGACTGGAATTACGGCCGGCGTGAAAGGACGGACAGCTATAGGAGACGTAATATTCGCTGATCTTTCATGGGACTGGGGCAGCGGCAAGATTAAAAAAGTGAGAGGTGAAGAGAAATTTCTGCCTGCACCCTATCAGAGACGTTTGGACGAAACATCGTCTCGATGGGCGAAAGAGTTAAAGGGTGATAGTGAATTTCTTCATAGAGTATGGTCAGGTACTGAATTGGATAAGCCTTCCAATGCGCCTGCCATCAAGGTTGGCGCGATGGCATCGGGTGCATCCGTACTGGCTAGCTCAACAGCGGTTTCTAAGGTTATAGATCAACACAAAGATCTCTTGGCCGTAGAAATGGAGGCTTTCTCTGTAATGTTCGCTGCTCAAACTGCTCCCACTCCGAGACCGACCGTAATTGTTGCGAAAGCGGTGTCTGACGCTGGTGACGCGAAAAAGAATGATCATTACCAAAAGTACGCGGCGTACACGTCCGCTGCCGTGTTTCAGGAGTTTGTCTTAAGATATATCGCTAGCAAAGCGGAGGAGTGATGAATATATTCGGCGTAAGTCGGAAGTGATTTCTGCCATGCTGTCTGCTTCGATGCATCTATCGTTCGGAAGCGGACGAGCCTCTCTCCACCCAACCCAGCCATAGGCCGCTGCCTCTCGTGAGCTTGGAAGCGGACCTTCCCAGGGCTCACAAAGGGTCGTGCACGGCGGCGGACTATCACAGCCCGCCTCGTTCCGGAGCGTATGTTATGCGAATCTTAAATACGAGTGCAACAAGCCGTATTTGCGCTCCAGACTGATACATCAGGCGCTTGCACGCTATTTCCTTAAACCGAACCAGAGTCGAAAATCGCAATTCTATCGAGTGGCATAAATGGGGTCCCCTCCCCTTCGCTCGGATCTGATCGCGCCTACTGATCAGACGCGTACAGTGCTGCTGGGTGCCAAGCAGAAAATTCGATTCCTAGGCATTGGCAATCGGCAGCTCGCCGATCTGAGTTGTGTAGCGCGGCGTCCGCATCGCGAACTTGGTGTTCCATTCCCGGCTGGTCACGCTGCTGCGCTCGCCGGGTGCTCGGCATCGCGCCGACCGCCAACATCAATCCGGAGCGCACCTACCCGTCGATGTTCGAGCCGATCCACGGCTTGGCTTTTGACATCACCGGCAAGGGCATCGCCAACCCGGTCGCCACCTTCTGGACCCCTTGCCAGATGCTGGAGCACCTCGGCGAGAAGCCGGCAGCCGACCGGCTCATGCGGGCGGTGGAGCGGGTGACCGCTGACCCGAACCTTCACACCCCCGACCTCGGCGGCAAGGCCAACACCCGGCAGGTCACCGACGCCATTATCGCCGCCATCCAGGGCGACAACGAGTAAGAAGGGGATACCGTGACCCAGCGCGGGGATCTCCTGCGGCGGTTGTTCGCGACCGCCGTGGCGGCGGCCGATCCTGCCGTCAGTCTCGCCCGGCATCTGCCGGAACCGCCCCGCGGTCGGACGATCGTGGTTGGGGCGGGCAAGGCCGCGGCGTCGATGGCAAGAGCCGTTGAAGCGACGTGGCCGGGCGACATCTCCGGGCTCGTGGTCACCCGCTAGGGGCACGGTGTCCCGACCTCACGCATCGAGGTGGTCGAGGCGTCCCACCCGGTGCCGGACGCAGCCGGTGAGGCCGCGTCCTGGCGAATTCTGGATCTCGTCGCCGGGCTCACGCCCGACGACCTCGTTCTCTGCCTCATCTCCGGCGGTGGCTCGGCGTTGCTGTCGCTCCCGGCACCGGGCCTGAGCCTCGCCGACAAGCAGATGGTCAACCGCGGCTTGCTGCGGTCCGGCGCTGCAATCGGCGACATGAACTGCGTCCGACGCCACATATCGGGCATCAAGGGCGGGCGGCTCGCCGCCGCCTGCCACCCCGCCAGGGTGGTGACGCTGCTGATCTCGGATACCCCGGGGGACAATCCCCTCGACATCGCCTCTGGCCCGACCGTGCTCAATCCCACGACCTGTGCCGACGCGCTGGCGATCCTCGACCGCTACCGGGTCGAGAAACCGGAAGCGGTGCGCGTTCACCTCGCCAGCGGTCGGGGCGAGTCGATCAAGCCGGGCGATCCTCGGATCGTCACACCTGACGTGCGGATGGTCGCGACGCCGCTGATGGCGCTGGAGGCTGCCGCGGATCTCGCCTAGCGCGAGGGCATCACCCCCTGCATCTTCGGCGATGCGATTGAGGGCGAGGCGCGCGAGGTCGGCAAGGTTATGGCCGGGATCGCGGTGAGTGTCGCTACCCACGGCCTGCCTTTACGGAGCCCCTGCGTGCTGCTCACCGGCGGCGAGACCACGGTCACGGTGCGCGGCGATGGCCGCGGCGGGCGCAACGTCGAGTTTTTACTGGCGCTCGGGTCTGCCTTGGATGGACATCCCGGCATTCACGCTGTGGCCGGGGACACGGACGGTGTCGACGGCCTGGAGGAAATCGCCGGGGCAGTCCTGAGCCCCAATGCCCCGGCACGTGCTGCGGCGCTCGGCCTCTCTCTGGCCGAGAACCTCAACCGCAACGATGGCCACGGCTTCTTCGAAGCCCTGGGCGACGGCGTCATCACTGGACCGACCCTCACCAATGTCAATGACTTCCGGGCGATCCTGATCGCCTGATCCCTAACCGAACCAGAGGCGGCCGTTCTCCTCGGCCGGATGCGCCATGCGCCGTCACCGTCACGCCAATATCGTCGCTACCGTGGGTCCGGCGAGTTCCGCCCCCGACCGGCTGAAGGCCCTGTTCCTGGCAGGCGTCGATACCTTCCGCCTCAACTTCAGCCACGGCATCCCACGACGACCACGCCAAGGTCCACGCCTCCATCCACGCCCTGGAAAAGGAGGTCGGCCGACCGATCGGCATCCTCCAGGACCTGCAAGGCCCTAAGATCCGCGTAGGGACCGTCAAAGACGGCCGTCTCGACGTCGTGGCAGGTGAGAAGTGTCCGCTTCGTGCTGGACGGCGCGGACGGCGACACGCAGGCGATCCCGCTCCGCCACCCCGAGATCTTCGCCGCGGTGGTGCCTGGCCAGGACCTGCTGATCGACGATGGCCGGGTGCGGGTACGCGTCACCGGCCTGGAGGCCGACACCATCACCGCCGAGGTGATCACCGGAGGCGTCATCTCCAACCGTAAGGGCGTCAACCTGCCGGCACCCTCCTCGACCTGTCGCCTCTCACGCAGAAGCACCGCGCCGATCTCGCCTTCGGCCTGGACCTCGGCGTCGATTGGGTGGCCCTGTCCTTCGTCCGGAAGCCTTCCAACATGATCGAGGGTCGGAGCTTGATCGGCGACCGCGCCGGCGTGATGGCCAAGATCGAGAAGCCTCAGGCGCTGGATCGGATCGAGGACATCATCCGCCTCTCTGACGCGGTGATGGTCGCCCGCGGCGACCTCGGAGTCGAGATTCCCAACGAGGACGTGCCAGGCCGTCAGAAGGAGTTGATCCGCGCCTGCCGCCTCGCGGTGAAGCTGGTGATCGTTGCCACGCAGATGCTCGACTCGATGGTCAGCGCCCCGCCCCGACCCGGGCCGAGGCCTCGGACGTGGCGACGGCGATCTACGACGGCGCCGATGCGGTGATGCTTTCGGCCGAGTCCGCCACCGGCCAGTACCCGGTCGAGGCGGTGTCGATGATGGACCGGATCATTCGCTCGGTCGAAGGGCACAAGCTCTACCACTCCATCGTGGCAGCCTCCGATCCCGGCGAGGAGGAGACCCCGCCGCCTGCTGTGGCCACCGCCACCGCCGTCTTGGCCGAGGCGCTGCATGCCAAGGCGATCGTCACTGACACGTCGAGCGGCACAACGGCCGCCCGGGTCGCTCGCAAGCGCCCAGAGCTGCCGATCCTGGCGCTCACGCCGAACCTCGCAACCGCACGGCGTCTGTGCCTGCTCTGGGGAGCGCACTCGGTGCAAGTAGAGGACGTGAATAGCTACGAGGAAATGACCGCCAAGGCGGCACACTACGCCCAGGCCGAGGAGTTTGGTCGGCCAAACGATTACATCGTCGTGGCGGCGGGCATCCCGTCCCACACCACTGGCAACACCAACAACATCCGGGTACTCCAGATCTGATTGGAGCGCCGACTGGGGATCGGAGTCGAAGCGTCAGCCCTTTCGCAAACATTCCCAAAGTTCTAAAACAGCTACTGATATGCGTTATGAGGCTGCGCCACAATAGATATTAAATATCACAGAGCCCCCGCTCAGCATTGTTAATGATAACGCAGCGACACAGCTACAATGACTTTAAGGTCATACTTAGGCTTCGATTCGCAGCACTTTCCCGGTACTCGCCCGCTGTCATGCCGTAGCGACTTTTGAAGCGCCGAGAAAAGTGGGTCTGACTGATGAAGCCACAGCCGTTGGCCAAAATCCCGATTGGGAGATGCAGATATACGGGGTCTCCCAATTTGATAGCTGCGATCTCTAGACGTCGCCTCCAAATCCAATCGGAAATGTTTAAGTCATGCTCCTGAAAAAGTTGCTGCAATCGCCTCAGAGAAATACCCATCGCGATAGCGAGCTCAGACGCATCAAGTGCAGGGTCGCCTAAATTGATTTCAATGTAATGCTTAGCTCGCTGTACCATTACCGTACTGGCAATGCTTTTAGGCGCTTCCTGGGATAAGCGTTCGGCGATGCTGGCAACTAATAGATCGATCGCGATTGAGGACATTCGCTCGGCAGTATCCGGACTGAGTTGGCTCTGCACCTTGATCAGTTCGCCGAGGAAACTTGTGACGATGGAGGTCGAGGCTTGACCCGAGCCCACTGTTAGTCCTGCATACAACGTTACGGAGCCAAGCATTCGTTCCAAGCGGTCGCGCGGAAGCTCCAGGACAAGCGATTGGCTATGCGACCTCGTCTCCATCACGGTCGGCTTGCGATCGAGCACCACGAGTTCGCCAGCGCGCTGCACCGACTCTCGGCCACCCTGCGTGCACGCTAACGTACCTGACAGCATAATCGTGACGGTAAGGGTCTCATGCTTGTCATGACAGCGGATCGTGCGAGGTGTCGCCTCGGTGCGGATCGCGCTCTGAGTTATTCGGGTGATCGAGAGACGGCCGATATCTGTGGCTTCCATCAAGCCCTCGAAGGGCTGTTCGCCAGTTTTTCTCAGCTCGACCGGCACGATCCGATCAAAGATCGCACTCCGCCAAAACCGGAATCTATCCCTCGGGTGGGATTTACTAGTCGTTAAGATATTACGCATCGTTAAAAATCACACACCCGCCCCCATTACACTACCGAGCAACTTTTATTTCGCTCTCAGAGAAACCAGGGACCGATTGATAGGCTAGTGTATCCGCCACTTCAGGTTGCACCCAATCACCGGACACTTCTGATTGAGCCCCGGATAATATCAGATCACATAAAGATGATCGATTATATGTTGGCGCGCTCACGCTGTTGTGAGTGGCTGAAAAGGCTGCAGGTCTGGCTTTGGTAGATCGAATACAAATTGGAGCATTAAACAATGTCTAACTCGATACTTAAGCAAACCTCCAATGTAATCGGCAACTATGTCTCCCGCAATCACCTGCCCGCTGCGGAATTGCCCGATGCGATCAAACGCGTTTACACAGCATTGGTGAATTTACATGCGGGTGCAGATTTTAAGATTCAAGATATCAATATGCCAACCAATGCTGAAATCTCAGCTTCACTTCGGCGCGATCGTTTGACAAGCTTTATCGACGGAAAGTCGTACAAAATGCTGAAGCGGCACCTGACAAAACACGGTCTGACGCCCCAGCAATATCGCCAGCGCTATGGCTTGCCGGCCGACTATCCCGTGGTTGCTCCGGCCTATGCTGCAGTTCGCTCTCGCATAGCCAAGCAGGGCTATCCCAAGCGTAAGGCAGCTTGATCAGTGCCCTTCCGCAACGTGGTAGTCTTGGCCGAGCGCTTAGATCGTGGTCAAGCCTTTGCTGAGGCTGCACGAACGGTATCGCGATGCCGGATCGCCGGATATCCTGAAAAGTGGGCGGACTATGACTCCGTCCATGGCGTGATTGCCGATGTGTCACTTGGCCAGGCTGAGGCACGGCATTGCCTGAAGGCACTATCCAGCCGTCTCGATGGCCAGCAGCTACCGCTGATTTATATTACGCGGACCCGACATAGCGATGAGTTGAAAGAAGCCAAACGACACGGTGCAACAGCCTGCTTCCCCGCTTGGATGCTGCCCGGCGAGGTCGTGTCTGGATTGTTTCGTCAGATCGCCCCAGAGAAGACGATGACTGACTTGCTCGTCGAGCACAGCTTCGATCGAGCCGAACTTCTCTTCACCAAGATGCTCGAAGCTGCCAGAGCCGGTCGAGTCAATCTATCTGCAGTCGAAGATGAAATCGACCCGATTTTGAAGGCCGTGAAAGAGGGAGGACTGCAACGCTGGCTTGATCTCGTTCAGGCCCACGACGATATGACTGTTCGACACTGCCTGCTCGTCGCCGGTCTGGTCGCGAATTTCGGCATCCATCTTAGGCTCTCAACGGTCGATCGTACGGCGCTGTTGCGGGCTGGTATCGTGCACGATGTCGGTAAGGCGCGGATCCCGCTGGAGATATTAAATAAACCGGGCTTGCTCACCGCCGAGGAGATGTCGGTAATGCGCACGCACGCAGCGCAAGGACACGAAATGCTGCTGGCGTCGGGGATGAGCGACGTGGTTGCACTCGCCGCCACTCGCCACCACCACGAGATGCTCGACGGATCGGGCTACCCAGATGGATTACGACAGGACGAGATCACCGATGTAGTCCGGCTGTTGACGGTCTGCGACATCTACGCGGCCCTGACCGAGCACCGCCCTTATCGCTCCGCCATGCCGCAAATCAAGGCACTGGGCATTCTAAGATCAATGACACCCATCCGACTCGAAACGGCAATAGTTGAAGCATTTGCGGCTTCACTTGCAGGCATCGCGCCTTCGAGGGTTTCGTCACAATTGATGCACGCCTAGGTTTCAATCGCTGAAAATTCTCATCAAATACTTTGGCGATGTATGCCTCGACGAGGCCGCATATTAATCAACATCTCCAAATTCAGATTGGACTACAAACAAAACTATTGGTTTTTCATCGATTATTAGTACTCGAATGCTACTATACAAAAGAAAAATCTCCAGCTTCTCAAGCTGCGCAGCTTTCATCCTACATAGATGGAGTCAAAAACGGCTATGATCAACTTCTGGCACCGCGATGCAGATTCAAAGCTTGCTGCCTTGGACAAATCTCAGGCTATCATCGAATTTAGGCCGGATGGGTCGATTATAACGGCGAATAAAAACTTCCTTAATTTCATGGGGTATACCTTGGACGAGGTTCGCGGTTTTAGTCATGATTTATTCATAGAACCTGCTGTTCGGAGCACTTCTACTTACCAAGATTTTTGGAATGCCTTGCGCCAAGGCGAGTCTAAGACCGCTGAGTTCCGGCGGATCGGTAAGGGTGGCCGCGAGGTCTGGATCCAGGGAACATACAATCCTGTATTGGATCGATCTGGTCGAGTAAGCAAGGTGGTCAAGTTTGCGATTGACATTACTGCGCAAAAACTGCGTGGCCTTGATTTGGATGGCCAACTCGCCGCCTTGCACCGCTCTCAAGCAATCATTGCCTTCACCCCCGAAGGTACGATCATCGATGCCAACGCCAACTTTCTGACTACATTGGGTTATTGTCTCGAAGAGATCAAAGGCCGCCATCATTCGATTTTCGTTGCCGAGTCTGAGCGCTCTGCGGAAGCCTACCGTGCCTTCTGGGCTGGGCTCGCCCACGGTGATTATCAAGCCGCAGAGTACCGCCGGATCGCCAAGGATGGTTCGGAGGTTTTCATCCAGGGGACCTACAATCCGATTACTGACGCGGACGGGCGAGTGTTGAAGGTGGTGAAATTCGCCACTGATGTGACCGAGCAGGTGCATCGCCGCCAGCGCCGCGCAGAAGCACAGCAGGCGATTGGGACCGATCTCGATGCCATTGGTCACAGCGTGGGTGAAGTCACCCGGCAGACGACCGAGGCGGCTAGCACTGCTGGAAGCGTATCTAATGACATCCAAGCCGTTGCGGCTGGGGCGGAAGAGCTCTCGGCCTCGGTGGGTGAGATCAGCCAGCAGGTCAGCCGAGCGGCGCAGATCGCAAGCGAAGCGGTTCAACAGACTGAGCGTACCGGCACCATCGTGTCAGGCCTGAGCGTGCAAGCGGCTCAAATCGGCGACGTCGTTGCGCTGATCCAAGGCATTGCAGCTCAAACGAACCTCCTGGCGCTGAACGCAACGATCGAGGCAGCGCGCGCGGGCAGCGCCGGTAAGGGGTTTGCAGTTGTCGCGAGCGAGGTCAAAGCGCTGGCCGAGCAGACCGCTCGCGCCACCGATCAAATCCGGGGGCAGATCGTAGCTACGCAAACGGCAACACGAGAAGCGGTCACAGCAATCGAAGCGATCCAGTCGACCATCCGGACGCTCAATGACGTGTCAGGGGCGATCGCGGCAGCAGTGGAAGAACAATCGGCCGTGACCCGAGAGATGTCGGGTAACATGCAGACGGCCTCACAAGGAGTGACGACGATCGCGAATAGCATGGACATGATCGCCCAAGCCAGCGAGCAGGTCAACTCGGCTACTCTCCAAGTGCGTGAGGCAGCTCGCTCAGTAGCCTAGGGTTTTTGTGATGTCCGAAGTGTCGCGACAACGGGATTTCACGATGTCCGCCGAACGCCCGACTTTCGCCGACCTCCGCAAGGCTGGTACGATCACCAGCTTTGAGATTGTCGCAGCGGTGGACGCTTATGTTCACAACTTGAGTTCGGGGCCGTTTCACTTTGCTAGCGGGCATAGTATCGACATCGCAGCGGCCATCGCTGCCTCCTCCGACGCTACGGAAATGATGGCTCGATCAGGACCGAAGGAGAAAACGTTCCGCAACGCGGTGACTGCCATCGTTATGACGGCACGACCGATCTCGATTTGATCTGCAGATGGACTCCGGCTCCGCCACCCAATCTGAACGCGGGATGGCGGGGCTATCAGTTGCTGCGGCTGAGTCGAGATGCAACGCGGCCCGGGAAGAATGTTGGGGCCGCACCGTGATCCGGTCGGACGCAACCAGGGACGATACTCGCAGACAGGGGATACATCGTTTCTGTCAGGAGGTGACAGGTTGTGATAGTGCACGGTGGCGATAGTCGCGCGGACCTAGGCCATATCGCTCCTTGAAGCGGCGGGAGAAATGAGATTGGCTGGCGAAGCCGCAGCCATACGCCAAGTTGCCGAGCGGCAAGTGGAGGTATCCGGGATCAGCTAAGCGCTTGGCTGCCGTTGCCAACCGGCGCTCCCAGATCCAATCCGAAATGTGATGTCCGCGCTCGTGGAACAGCTGCTGAAGCCGCCGCAGCGACACGCCGACCACGGAGGCGAGGCGCGGGGGATCGAGGGTGTGGTCGTGGAGGTTGGCCTCGACATGAGCTTTGGCGCGTTGGACTACGACGTTGCCGTGGATGGGCCGGGGCACCTCCGTTGCGATGCGCTCCGCGAGGCTGGCGACGATGAGATCGATCCCCGCTCCGACCATACGCTCGGCCACTCCCGGCGACATCCGATCCGCCTCGCTCAGCAAGTTAGCGAGGAACGAGCGGGTCAGGGTGGTTACGGGTTGGTGACCCTCGACTGTGAGGCCGGCGAAGAGCCGGGCCGGGCCAAGCACGTTCTCTATCCGCTCCCTCGGGATCGCAATGGCCAGCACTTCGCTGTACCCGTTGTGCTCGATCGTCCATGGCGTATTCGTATCGCGGATCGCGAAGTCGCCGATTTTATCCGTGCTCGATCGATCGTTCTGGTCCGAGCGAACGGTGCCGGTCAGTACCATGCTCATGAAGAGATGGTCGGTCTTGTGATTTTCGTGTCGGAGCGTTCGAGCTGTCGTCGAGGCCTTGAGGTTTCGCAACGCGAACTTAGTGAAATCTAATCCGCCGATGCTTGCCCCGTCGATCGTGGCATCAAACTGCCCATCGTCCAGTAGTTTCTGTTCCATCGGGACGAGACGATCCTCGCAGATCTCACGCCAGTGCCGAAAGCGATCCCTCGGCAGCGTCCCGCTTGTCGTGAAGATTCTCTTCATTGCGGTCGCGCTATGGCCGAAATTGCACTGAATATCAATAAAAACTTACAACGTTATATTTTTACATTTGGATTTTAACTAGGATTTTCTGCCGCAAAGATGTGTGTGGATCGGCATCGAAGTGTCACATCTTTCGCAAGCATGATTAAGTCATTGAAATGGCACCTGAATTTGATGACGAGGTGAGGCTATGATCGGCGCCGATCGTGACCCTAACTCGATCTCAGTTTTTGTTGTCCGAACAACGAGTTAGCTTCATTTATTCCAGGGTAAGCTTCGACGTCGATCCACACGCAGCCCTCATCTCACCATCGCCAAGGGCCGACTTCCAGATACAAGGGGGGAGCAAAGGGACGGTTGCTGAGGGACGGCTGGCCTTCCCCCTGAGCGACTACGCCGGCCAACGACAGCCCCAATGCCTCGCACAACTAGAACACGCCGCCAGCGGACTTCCTGGCCGGCCAGATGCCTCCCAAGAGGCAGATCCGAGCGCGCGAGACACCCTCGCGTGGCTGTGGCAGCATGGATGCCGGGAGGCGTCCATGCGCGACCAGTACGACAATCTAATTCAAGAGGGAGAGGCGGGGATCGACCGGCTGATCGCCGAGCAGACGCAAGAGACCCTACAGCTCGATTTCAAACGCAAGGAAGTCCCTGGCAACGGGGGGTTTTCCACCAACGATAGACGGATGCTAGCCCAAGCGCTTTCGGGCTTCTCGAACTCGGCCGGTGGCTTGCTGATCGTGGGTGTCGATGCGCGGCCCGGGAGCGACCACGTCGACTGTGCCCAGGCCGCACACCCGGTGTCTGAGATCCGTCGCTTCTGTTCCGAGGCCCATACGGAGGTCGGTCAGCTGGTGCAGCCCCGCCTTGATGGCGTGACCGTCGGGATGATCGAGTCCGAACGGGTGCCGAATGCCGGGTACCTGCTCGTTCATGTGGAACGATCCGACAGGCGGCCGCATCGATCCGAGGCGAAAGGTCAAAAGGGGTATTTCAAGCGGCACGGCGCCAGCTTCTACGAAATGGAACACAACGATATCGAAGACGCCTTCGCTCGAAACGCGGCATGCACGTTGGAAGTGAGGAAATCGATTAACCTTGTAGTGAGGTCTGGGGAAGAGAGGCAGTTCGAAATACGCATCTTCCTAAAAAATACGTCTGCATTCATCGCCAAGTATCCATACATTGTGATTCACAAGATGGAGGGATGCTCGTTTATCGAAACTTCCGGCCAGCCGCTTCCCGTAGAAAGAGCCTTCGGTGTCGTCTCGTGCATGGCGGGTGCAGATGTTGTCATTCACCCGGAAACAGAACGGCATGTTGCAACATTGAGGGCAAACTTAGTGAGACATGCGACTGGCGAGTGGCGGCTCAAAAGCAATCCCGAAAGTGATGAGATTGCCTTCGAGTTTGTCTACGGCTGCGAGGCGGCCCGGGCCATGCGATACCAAGAACAAGTCTGGATGGGCCCGTTTATCACGTAGCCAATAATCTAGAAGGTGGTTTCGTCATAGATTGGGCTCGGAAATCCATCCATTGGATTGGTTTGTCGTGTATCCGACGGCCCGCAAGGCCGCCACCAACTCAGCGATAGTCGGGGGGCTTGGGTCCTTCTCGCAGATCAGCATGCGGTGCAAGTGTCTGACCCCCTTGAACGCCGAGTACAATACTGTGACTACGCCCGCTGCAGCGCCCACTGCGTAGCGCGTGTAGGGTATATATTCGCTGATGTTGATTATTAGGTGCCTGATGAATAGGGCGTGTTCAGCATTCCGGTCGACTTCGGCGTAGGTCATTTTGTCGGGTCTGACGCGGCGGTCGGTTTTTGACATGCACCATGCCTCATACGGGTCCGGATAATACGAGATATACTCGAACACCGTGCGCTCTGTCTCGGTCCACATCTCGCTGCTTTTGAGGGTGCGGTGGCGTTCAGCTATCTCCCCCTGATATGGAGGGAAAGCGCGGCCCTTTAAACCGCAGCTGTTTTGGGAGGTCTTATCGATAGACCCCACAATTATGCATACCGCTAAAACACTGCAGGCCATGCAAAGCCGAAACGGCCATTTTCTATCCGGTCTCTTTGTCAAGTTATGGAAAAGCTTTGCAGTAAAGGCCATCTTCGCCGCTTCCCGAGCCGAGGTCCGCCTTTTTAGGAGCGCGGTGTGAACGTGAGGTTGCCGTACGGCGAGCGGGCGATGATTGGTGTCGCTTAAAGCTGTTGCGAATCCGGGCTGCGCACTTGTAGTTGAAGCTTGGCCATTTGCCATGCGGAGAACCTATGCGCGCTGCCCTGTTCGCCCTCGTTCTGATCACGGCCCCTACCCTCGCCTCGGCCTACGAGAAATCCACGCCGAAAGCGGCCCCCACGCCAACTCCGACGCTGCCCGACCTGCGCGGCAAGAGCTTCATGGACGCCCGGGATCGCCTGCTCGCGACCGGTTGGGGTCAGGGGCCGACAACGAACGACCCGAACAAGTGCTCGCCGGGCCGGGAGGACGTCTGCAAGACGTTTCCGCACGAGACCCGGTACTGCTCGGGCTCCGGTCTGGCGCAGTGTGGGTTCGTCTACTGGAAGGACGAGCACATCGCGGTGATCAAGACCCAGGGCGAGGAGATCCCAGGCATGCGGGTCGTGTCCGCGCGGGTGCTGTCGGACAGCGACAAGAAAAGGCTGGACCGAGGCGATTTTCCCGATTGAACGGGTTGACTTTCCATTGAAACTCTGATCGCGACTTGACAAACCCGGACGGTTGGGGTATACGGTTTGGGCAAGTTGGAGTTCTGCACCCCGATGGACCCTTCGGCCCCCGCACCGCCCACGACGGGCACCTGGCAGCTCCCCGTACTCGGGCAGGCTGCCTCTGAAGCGGCGCCGGCCTGGATCGTCGATCGGATGCTCTCCGGCGAGATCGTGCTCAACGGCCTGGGCGGCTTTACCGTCCAGGGCGTCGACACCGCGCGATCCTGCGTCGCGGGGGACATCGTCCGGCTCATGCCCGACGACACGCTCGTCTTCGAGCGCCCCGAGGACGCCGCCGTCCATTGAGACGGCCCCTGGCCTGCGGGCGCAGGGCTAAACACCCTGATGCGCGGCTGGCGGAACGGCAGACGCACTGAGCTCAGGCCTCAGCGCCTACGGGCGTCCAGTTTCAAATCCTGGGTCGCGCACCAAAGCTTTCGCCCGAACGGGCAACACCAATGCGCTCGCGCCCGCGGAGGGGTGGCTGAGTGGTAAAGCACCGGCTTGCTAAGCCGGCGAGGCCGAAAGGCCGCCGAGGTTCGATCCCTCGTCCCTCCGCCAAGGAGCGCGCCGCCGGGGCGGCTGGCAATCGGTCTCGAAAACCGAGGGGACCGCAAGGTCAGGGGTTCGAGCCCTCAGCGCTCCGCCAACAATTCATAACCGACATCAGGAAGAGAATGCGCCGTACACTCGCTGTGCTGGCCGCGCTGCTGCTTGCCGCGCCGGCCGCCGTCGCCGATCCCTACAACCCGCCGTGGGTGACCAACGTCGAAGGGACCGGAATGCCCGGCCTCAATGGCGGCGCCCACCTGATGCTCTGGAACGCCCCGGGGAACTTCGAGGACGCGCCGACGCTGCGCATCGACCGGCACGTCGATCACGGCTCCGGGCAAAAGTGGAACACCTACAAGGGCCTTTGGGTCCTCGGCAGCTCGGGAGCGGACAACGCCGGCTTCGAGTGGACGATCACGGGTGAACTGCACAACAAGAGCCGCGCCAGCACCGGATCGCAGAACGTCGCCGTGAACGGCACGATCTTCCGCGAGTCGAACGGGGTTTCTCCGACCGGGCCTTCCTGGGCCCTGAACGGCAACTGCGTCGACACCTCGGGCGAGACCAATCCAACGGCCGGCTGCATCGCAGCCGAGCTGGACGTGTCCGCATCGGCTGGCGGCGGCGATCCGAACCGTCAGCGTGTCGGCGCCCATATCGCAGCCAGCGGCCCCAACGGCACCCATGTGGGCTATGGCGTCGTGGTGTCCGGTACTCCGGGCGTCACCTTCGACCGGGCCTTTTCGACCGGCAATGTCGGCGCCTCGTTCGGCATCGGCCTCGATCTGTCGGGCGGCACGTACTCGAAGCAGGCAATCGCGATCCCCGCCAACAACTGGATCGCCCTCGATGGCGACGGCAACGGCGGTGCGGGGCATTACCTGGGCTACTACGATGGTCAGCTCGGTTACCTGTCGCCGGGCGGCTGGATGCTCCGGATCGATGATACCGGCCTGGTTACGGCCGGCCGTTTCGCCGAGACCTTCCCGCATGCCCCTGGCTCCTCAGGCTCGGCCTGTGTGACTGGCGAGCACGCCTGGGACCAGGGCTACGAGTACCGCTGCGTCTCGACCAACCACTGGAAGCGTTCGGCACTCAGCGACTTCTGAAGTCGCGGGCGCCTCCCGCTGGGGAGTAGCTCAGAAGGTAGAGCGGCAGCCTGAAGAGCTGCGCGTCACAGGTTCGAGACCTGTCTCCCCGGCCAGATTCATCATCTCGCGCCTGCGCCCGCGCGGGCCGGCGCCCAAGAGAGCGTCATGACCGTCGCCACCAATTCCACCTCCAAGATCGAGATCGCCGACGTGGTCGCGATCGTCGTTTCGGACATCTTCAAGACCTCGAGTGGCTACGTGCGCTCGATCCGGTTCCTTGGCGATCCCGAAGAGGGTTCGAGTAACCCGAGCCTCGTGCTCGAGGTGAAGGCTCGGGCCGCGACCAAGGCGCCCATCACGATCGCCACGCCCGCCTCGGGCTTCTGATCCCATCAGCTCCCGGATGCCTCTCCCATCCGGTTGAGCCTTCGCGGTCCCACCTCGCAGCACGGTCGAGAAGGGATGCTCAAGAGCTCCGGCCATGCCGGGTGCCGCCGCATAGAATTCGCAGGTCAAGACCAACAACAGCACTGATCAACCTGCGATCAGCCCCAGCTTGGGGAAATACCTCGGACCCGCGGGCGCGATGCCCCGGGTCTTTTTTTGTTTTAGGGGCGGGATGCCCCGCAATATCCGGGATGGATATGGCACTCGACGCAATTGTTAACGACATCACCACCGTTCCTGAGCCTCTGCAGGGCGAATACGTGGAGAAGGACGGGAAGTTCTTCCTTCAGGTTAAGCCTGTCGATGGGTGGGACCTCCAGGACATCGGCGGCCTCACGAACTCGCTGAAGGCCGAGCGCAACCTGAAGACCCAACTCGAGCGGCAACTCGCTCCGTTCAAGGATCTCGATCCTACGACCGCCCGTACCGCCGTGGTTCAGCTCGCTGAATTCGAGGGGCTGACGCCGGCCGAGGCCAAGGCGCTGAAGACCGAGCTCGACGGCCTCAAGGCTCTGCCGAAGGGCGCCAAGCTCGAGGAGCAGATATCAAGTGCGGTCACGGCTGCCAAAGCGGGGTGGGAGCACGCCCTTGGGAGTGAGAAGACGCAGTGGCAGACGCAATTGGAGGCTGAGAAGGCCGCCGCCGTTGCCCTACGTGCCCAACTGAAGATCCTGCTGGTAGACAACGACATCAAGACCGAGCTCGGCAAGGTCAAGCTCGTGGACGGCGTGCAGCCGGCCGCCGAGATGCTGCTTTCGAAATCAATACAGACCATCGAGAAGGACGGGCGACTCCAGCGTGTCGTTGTCGACGCCGCCGGCGAGCCCCGGTTCAAACTCGAGGGGACAAGCCTCGTGCCCATGTCGGTCGCCGACCTCGTTGGCGAGCTCAAAACCACCATGCCGGCCTTGTTCGCACCCGACGCTCTTTCGGGAACCGGGATTGCGCCGGGCCTACCTGCTCCGATCGCTCCGGGCATCAAGAACCCCTGGGCCAAGGAGACGATCAACCGAACCGAGCAGGTTCTGTTGAAGAAGAAAGACCCGCGGCTCGCGGCTCAGCTGATGCAGGCAGCGGGCGCAGCGGCCTGATTCTGCCTAACCACCCGTAAAAAAACTCGTGGTGGGCCAAAAGTAAAAACAAAAGCAAAAATAAAAAGCAAGAAGAAAAGAAATGACCACCACGAGATTTGCGGATATGCTCCCCGAGCCGTCCGAGTGGAACGCCTATATTGAGGTCCACACCACCGAGAAAAGCGAGCTGTTCCGGTCCGGCATCATCGCCGACATGTCGGCCGAGCTCGGTACCCAGCTCCACGGTCCGACGGTCATCATGCCGTTTTTCAAGGATCTCGACGCCAGCGACGTTCACGGCGAGGTGCAGCTCGACGATACACAGGACCTGACCGTCGACGGCATCACCGTCGACAAGGACATCGCGGTTAAGACCCTGCGTGGCAAGTCCTTCGGCGCCACCGACCTCTCGGGCGAACTCGCGTCGGCCGACCCGCTCACCGCCATTCAGAACCGCTTCGCGGACTGGTGGGTGCGCCGATACCAGATCTGCCTGCTCTCCATCCTGAAGGGGTCGCTGACCTCGGCTGGCATGGAAGGCAACGTCATGGACATCTCGGGGCTGAAGGACTCCAACGCGGCGAAGTTCTCGACTTCCTCGTTCATCGACGCCTCGTTCCTCCTGGGCGACATGAGCGGGGGCCTGACCGCGCTGGCTGTCCATTCGGCCACCCTGAAAACCATGGTGAAGCTGGATCTGATCGATACCATCAAGGCCAGTGACACTGACGAGGTCATCCCGACCTACATGGGCAAGCGCGTCATCGTCGACGACAACATGCCCGTAAGCGGCTCGGGCACGGACCGCGTTTTCACCTCGTACCTCTTCGGTCCGGGAGCCATCGGCTACGCCAGCGGCTCCCCGAAGGTACCGGTCGAGACCGACCGCGACTCGCTAAAATTGATGGGCCAGGAGTGGATCGTCAACCGGAAGCAGTGGGTCATGCACCCGCGCGGCATTCGGTGGAAGGGTGTGGCCGCCGCCGCCTCCGGCCCGACCAATGCCGAGTATGCCAACCCGGCGAACTGGGAGCGGGTCTACGACAAAAAGCTCATCCGCATCGTGAAGTTCGATCATAAGCTTTGAGCGAACGCTTGCGCGATTGCGCATGAAAAACAAGCGAGAGGGCGACATCCCTCTCGCGTGCCCCTTCCCCAGTTTAGGACATCCGCATGATTCCGCCCAAAGGCTGGCGCACCCGCGAGGACAGCGCTCGCTCGCGATTTTCAAGCCAGCAAATTAACCCCGAGGTCGAAGAGGCCCTGGCTCAATTCCACGCCGAGCGTGAAGCCAAAATCGAAGCGAGTGAAGCTGCCCGACAGTCTGCACCCGTGAGCATCGTTACGGTTGCGACCATCGCCGCGACTGCCGCACCCGCGGCTGCCAGCGCGACCACGGACCAGCCCTCGACGCCTACCTCCCAGGCGTCGGCCGACGGCTCGGCCGCCAAGACCACCCCCAAGGGCTAATCGATGGCCCACTACGCGCTCCAACGGGATGTCGTCGCCCTTTACGGGAGCGAGCTCCTGGTCCGCGTGGCGGACCTCGACCATGACGACCAGCCCGACCCCGATGTCGTCGAAGCCGGCCTCCAGGCCGCCGACGATATCATCAACGCCTACCTGTCGGCCAAATACACGGTGCCGGTCACCAGCGTGTCTGGGGCGCTGCGCAAGTGCGCCATCGACATCGGCATCTACACGATGGCCCAGGAGGTGACCTCGCGCACTGAGGAAATGCGGCGGCGCTACGAGGACGCCCTGGCCATGCTCAAGCTCATGGCCGCCGGCTCGATCGGCCTTGGCCTGCCTCCCGTCGACAACGACGGCGACGGCATCCCCGACAGCAATCCGAACATGCGCAAGAGCGCCCGGATCATCACCGTTTCCCGGATCTGACCGTGATCAGCCTGAAGGCCACCGAGACCGGGATGCGGGCCGCGTCGGCGCGCTTCGCCCAGATGCTCGATCAAATCCAGGACCTGCGGCCCTTCATGAATGCGGCCGCCGACTACATGGTCCGCTCGACCAAATACCGGGTCCGCCAGGGTCGGACGTCGCCCAATGGCGAGCCGTTCCAGGCACTCTCCGAGCTGACCCGCCTCATCAAGGGGCACGACAAGCCGCTCTACGCCTCCGGGCAGCTCTACGACAGCATCCATAAGGACCACGTCACCAACGAAGGTTTCGTGGTCCGCGCCGACCCGCGCAGCGGCAGAGGCTACGACTACGCGCCCTCCCTGCAGTTCGGCAATCGCGTCCAGCGCGGTGTGGCGAAGACGCCGGACGGGCGCCTGGTCCGCCCCAAGACGCCCGCGCCCGAGCGTCCCTTCCTCGGCTTCTCCGAAGAGAACCTCCGCCGGCTCGAGCGGATGCTTGCGGAGCACGTCCTGAAGTTCAAACCATGAGCCGCATCCTCGATTTCCGCGACAACGTCCTCCAGCACGTCAAGACGCTCTGTCCTGAGCTGCGCGAGGTCGACTGGTACGACGGCCAATTCGACATCGCCGACCTGCGCAACTGGACGGCCAAGCCGCCGAGCGCCTTCATCGCCACCTCGACGGGCACGGAAGAGCTCGTGGTCACCGGCGAGAGCCAGATCGACCTCGATTGCATCATGGTCGTCGTCGACCAGGACAAGACGCGAGGCCGCGACGCCGACCGCCGCGTCTGGGAGATCCTGGAGCGGTGCGTCGTTGATTTTCGCCTCCAGAGCTTCGGCGATCCGAACGCGAGCGCGGCCTGGAGGGTGCGCGCCAGGCGCTTGATGGACCCGGTGATCCGGCGCGAAGGCGTCGCCTTCGGCGTGGTCACCTGGAAGAGCGCCGTCACCGTCGGCACGAACCGCGCCCGCGAGCGCGACCAGATCCTCGGCCCTGACGGCAATCCGATTCAGAAGGTCCCGGTCTACCTGGCCATCGGCGAGAGCGTTCGCGACGGCGAGACCTACAACTCCTTCTCCGACCCGGACGATTTCCAACCTACCGAACTGCCGCCGGGCTCCCGCGGCTTCTTCGAACATGCGGAATACCCTGACTGATGCGCGAGCTCCTCGCACTCCAGCGCCGGGTGCAGGACCTCGAGCACGCTCACCGTAATCAGGGTCGCATCGGCAAAATCGTCGACGTCAAGTTCGACAAGCAGCACAACGGCTGGCTCGCCAGGATGGAGCAGGGCGAAGAGCCCCAGATCTTCAAGAGCGACTGGCTTCCCTGGGGGTCCTTCTCCCACGGGACGATCAAGATGTCGGTGCCGCCCCGGAAGGGGCAGCTCGTCAAGCTCAACTGTCCCCAGGGGCAGCCTGAGCAGGGCTGGCTCGAGCCGCACCACTACGATCCCGACAACGTCGCCCCGCACGACAAACCGGACGAGATCTTCATCCGGATCGAGAAGCCGTCAGAGAGCGGGAAGACCGCGACCGACAAGGATCAGACCTTCGACATCCACCTGACGAAGGACGGCCCGACCATGAAGATCGGGGCCACGACGCACAAGCTCACAAAGGACGCCCAGTCGATCGTCACGAAGCACGACAGGGTCGAGACCGAGACGCAATCGACGAAGGCCTCGAAGAGCACCGAGCTCGTGACCAAGAAACGGACCGTTACGGCGGTCCAGACGACCGTGAAGAGCGACTCCTACGCGCTGGGCGGCAAAGTCCTCATCAACTGCGGGACCGCCTGATGCTCGGCTTCATCACGCAGGCGCAGGCGATCATGAACGTCGTCGGCGGTGCGCCGGTGATGCCCGCCGGCGCCAAGACCATCATCGAGAACCTACGGGCTGCCAAGAGCATGATCCCGGGGGAGATGGGCGGCATCTTCGCCCAGATCCTGACGGACGGGCCCGGCGCCCTGCTCCAGAACCCGATGGCCGCGATCACCGGCCAACTGCAAGGACAGCTCGGAGGCCTACTCTCTCAGGTCCAGGGCATCGCCAACGGGAATTTCGACGGCCTGATCAGCGCGATCTCCGGTACCACCGGCCTCCAAGGGGCCCTGGGAAGCCTCAGCAGCGTCACCAGCGCGCTCTCCGGGCTCACGCAGCCCCTGCAGGGCGCCTTCGGCCTGATGGACGCCATCGGCCACGCCAACATCGTTTCCATGCTCGGCGAGCACCTGCCGGCCGGCCTCGGCATCGAGCAGGCCCTCGGCCCGCTCCTCCAGAATTCGGCCCTCTCCAGCATGTCGGGCCAGGTCGCCTCGATGGCCGCCGCCGTCGGCGCGGGGACGATCGACCCTGTCGCGGCCGCTCTCCGGGTGACCGGCATGACGCGCTCGATCAACGACGTGCTCGACGCCTCCCATAACGCCTTCTCCACCATCCAGGGTGCGGCGGTGAACATCGCCCAGGCCGCCGGCGCGGTCTCCCTGATCACGTCCGGGCCGGCCGCCTTCGCGCCGATCGCCGCCATGCTGATCCGGCCTGAATTCGCGGGCCAGATCTCTGCGGCTATGGCCGAGCAGGTCCGTCCCGCGGAGCTCCCGACCGATATCAGCCACGGCGACGACCGCGATTGGAGCTGATCGGCACACAAGCCTGCAAGCCTGAATATTACCGACCCGTGGGTCCAACAAAAAGAAAAAGCTATGTCGGATACTGATGATACACCGCAGGTCGAGCGGTTCCCTTACCTCGTGACCAGGTCGTTTTGGCTCAAGGGTGTGCTGATCGAGGCCCCCGATGCCGTGATGATGGCGGAAGACGAGGCCAAGTACCTCTCTCACGTCCTCGAGCGGCTGACGTTGGGCGTGATGCCGGCGCAAGCTCCGGTCGAACAGGGCCAAACCGCTTCTGCGGCCGAGGCGACCGCGGCGACGTCCGCTTCCAATGCGCATACCGACACGGTCGTGGCCACCCATGGCGACGCCGACTAGCCCGATCGTCGACATCGACCGTCTGACCGGTGAGCTGATCCAGGGCTGGCCGCGCTGCAAGCAATCGATCCTGGTCATCCTGTCTACCAGACTGCGCACCAGGGTCATGCGGCGCTGGTTCGGGTCAGATTTCATGGAGCTGCAAGATAAACCAGGCAACGACTTGGTATTCGCAGCATCCCTTGGGCAGGCGATCGTCGCGATCAACACCTACGAACCCGAGTTCAAGATCACGCGGGTCTCGATTCAGGGCCCGATCGTGAACGGTGAGGTCACCATCACGGTCGTTGGGATCTACCTGCCCGACGCGACCTCCCGACAGGTGACCGCTACCATCTGACTTGCGCGATTTCAAACGAAAAACAAACAAGAGGCCGCGCAATGCCCAGTTATGATCGCACGTCGTATTTCGAGAGCCCGTCGCTCTACATCGATTTCTCGCGACTGCCGCCCCCAAAAGTAATCGAGGAGATCGACTATCCGTCGCTCCTCAAGCTCTACCAGGCCCGCGTCGTCGATAAGATGCCGGCGCTCTCGCGTGCCGTCGGGCTCGAGCAGTCGCCAACCAACGTCATTCTCCAGACCGAAGCCTACGGCGAGATGATGGTCCGGGCCCGCATCAACGCGGCCGCCCGGGCCGTAATGCTGCCGTTCGCCAGGGGCTCGGATCTCGACGTCCTGGCCGCCTTCTACGGCGAGGTCCGCCCCGCTCTCGTCGAGACGCCGCGCGGGACCGTCGATCAGTTCCCCGACGACTGGCTCGACGACGCCAGCTTTCGCCGGATCGTCCAGCTTTCCCCCGAGGCGTTCTCGACGGCGGGCAGCGAGGGAGCCTACATCTACCACGCCCTCAAGGCCGCGCCGACCACGCTGCGCGACGCCTCAGCGGAGCGGCTCGGCAATCGCGGCGGCGTCCGCGTCGCCCTGATGAGCCGTGGCAGCACGCCAGAGGCGACCGCCGACCAGATCGCCGCCGTCAGCGAACGGCTTCATCGCAAGAACATCCGCCCCCTGACCGACGTCCCTTCGGTGGTCGGCTGCACAGTCCGTTACGTCGATCTCGAAGCGGTCCTGGTCCTGTATCCGGGGCCGGACCAGTCCCTGGTGCTCGCAAGCGTCCAGACGGCGCTGACGGCCCTGCGAGCGCGATTGGCGATGCTCGGCCGGGACATGACCGTCGCCGCGCTGATGGGGGCCCTCTACCAGGAGGGCGTCCAGAACGTCCGGATCGTCTCGCCGTCGGATGGCGACATCATCGTCGGCCGAGAAGCCTGCGTGTTCATGCGCAGCGCCGCGATCAGCGTCGCCTCGGACCGGATGGACTGAGCGATGAGCCAGATCATCCTCGACAACGTCCTACCGAAGAACGCGACCCAGTTCGAGCGCGTCCTGGCCCACAACGTCGATCGGCTGCTCGCCCTCGATCCCGATCGGATCCGTGCGCTCTGGAATCCCTGGACCTGCGATCTCAGCGACCTGCCTTACCTCGCATGGGCGCTCTCGGTCGACATCTGGGATCAGGACTGGCCCGAGGCCAAGAAGCGAGCGGTCACGGCAAACGCCCTCAAGGATCACAAGATCAAGGGCACCCTGGCGGCCATCGAGAAGTACCTCGGTTATCGTGACACGCCGATCCGCAAGGCCGTCCTGCCCCCCGCCCAGCCATTCTCTGTGGAGGGGATCACGCCCGCGGCCCGCGAGGCCTGGATCGCGCACCTGCCGCAGATCCGGATCTATCCATACCTCACCCGGCGCCGGGCGCCCCTGCGTCGGAATTTCCTCAACGGATCCGCCGGCTCGCAGAGCTTCCTCTCCCGCAGGGCGAGGCGGAGCTTCGCCCAACGCTCGCACGGGCCCAGCCTCTACGGCCGCCGCGCCACGTTCCAGCAGTTTGGCCAACCGGAAGTCGAGGCGAAAGTCACGGAGCAGGCCGCCTACGGCCAGGCCCCGTCCGAGATCGTGCAGGTCGGTTTCGGCAAGTCGAAGCGCGCATACCTGGGCCATGCCCACATGCGCCACGGGTTCATCCAGACGAGCCGCGCCAGCCAGCGCGTCGTCAGGGTCAACCTCTCGGCGACTGAAGGCCCCCGATACCTCGCCACCTCCGGCCTGCAGCTCCAGGACGTCGTCCCGGCTCAGATCCAGCAGAAGCGCAAGCCCCCAAAGACCCGCGGATTCATCGGCCGGGACTTCATGGGCGCCCGCGGCCGCATGCTGGAGAGCTACGGTCCACGGCTGATCTACGACCGCTTCGCGCTGATCGTGCCGGGTATCGATCCGGCCATCAAGCATGGCCACTCGTTCATGGGCTTCAGCCGGTTCGGCATCGAGCCGTTCACGGCCGAGCTGCGCGTCGAACTGCCGATGAAACGCCAGCGCTGGCGCGCCGGCGTCGGCCGACGAGCCTTCATGACCGGCTTCATCAAGCGAGCCGACATGACCGCGCTCGATCACGCCCGCGAGGCGATCGGCCGGGCCCGCGGCCTCACAGACACCGTCCTCATCGATCCCGAGAACTACCGCGTCGTGCGGCTGGGCGACAAGCCTAAGCTTGGAACTTTCAAGCTCGGGGAGATCAAACCAAGACGTACCTGAAAAGAATAAGAAAATGCAAAATAAAAAGATCTTTCGGGACGGTCAGGACATCGATCCAACCGACTTCAACGACCTTCAGGACTATGCCGCCCAGACCTTCGATGACCTGGTCTACGACGCGGTCAGCCCCACCCAGCGCTACGCGGGAATGCAGGTCACGAAGAGTGGCACCACAGGGGTGAACGTCGCTGCCGGGCGCCTCTACTCGAGCGGCAAGATGTTCGTCTCGAAGAACATCGTCCCCCAGGACTTTCTTACCAAGCTGCCCACCGCGGGCAAGAAGTACGTCACCGTCGTCGCCTACGGCACGACCCAGGATACCGACGTCACCGCCCGCGAATTCCTCATCAACGAAGAGACGGGACAGTCCCAGCCGAAGCCGGTCGCCACTCGCACGACCCGGATCGCCAACATTCAGTTCGCTGAGGGTCAGGAGGCGCCGTCGCCGACGGTCCCGCTGATCGACGCCGGTTACACGGCCATCGCCGACATCCTGCTCACCACCACCGGCGTAGGCCAGGTGGTGATGCGCTCCGCCAACGCGCTGTCAAGCATCGATGGCCTGGGCAGCCGGATCTCGGGTCTCGAGAGCTTCGAGACCGCCGTCGGCCCGAAGGTCACGTCGCTGAGCTCCGACCTGGCCTCGGTCTCCTCGCAGCTGGCGCAGAGTGCTTCGAACAACACCTTGGCCCAGGTGCTGATGCGGCTGGCGACGCTGGAAGCCAAGACCGGTATTCCGACCACGAATTCATCGAGCCACGCCGATTACTACCTGACGGCCGACAAGGTCGATCTGACCCACCCTCTGTCGAATTGCAAGATCAAGGAGGGCATTCGATTTCCGGATGCCAATGCGAACTACTCGCAGCTCGGCCTCCTGAACCCGATCGACGTCGGCGCCAAGGTCATCAACGGCGTCCTGTTCCCGAACTACACCCGCAAGCTCTGGATGAGCACGGGCACGCCTTCGGATCAGGTCCGGATCGCCGGGTTCAGCTACCAGACCAACAACCTCGTCCAGAAGACCATGAGCCGCCAGGTCGTGCAGTACGGCGCGGCCTTCGATGTCTGCACCAACTCGGCATTCTGGCAGAGCGGTAACTACGACCCGATCGCAGGCGTCTTCACGCGTAACGGCGAGAAGTTCAAGGCGCAGCTCGACCTCAACGGCATGCCGTACATCTACAGCGCGGACGGCTTTATGCACGTCCCGATGCGGGTGCAGCAGTATTGGGTCGATACGGTCCAGGACACATACTGGGACACGGTCAAGGTCGATCACCCGGTCAACGGCGCATTCGTCGCCGAGAGCTTCCTCCAGGGCCAGGATATCTGGCTCGACGCGATCGGCCTGACCTTCACCAAGCTCGCCGACAGCGGCGACGCCACCATCGGCGTCATGGAAGTGTCGAAGCAGAACGGCCTGCCTGACGTCTCCTCCGTGATCGGCATCACGACCCTCACCCGCGCCAACATGAACGCGGGCGTGGAGACGGTGATCCCCATCACGCCGACCTTCCTCGAGGCCGGCAAGCGCTACGCTGTCTTCGTGGTCACCACGGCCGATCACTGGCTCGCGACCGTGCCCGGCGAACAGTTCACCGCCGGCACCTTCTTCTACATCCTCGACGGCGCCTACGCCCAGGGCGACGGCACGAAGGATCTGGCGATGCGGCTCTACCGGGCCGTGCCGAACGCGACCCGGTCCTCGATCCAGCTCAACCCCTTGTCGCTCGACGGCGGCATCCTCGGCATCAAGATCAACGCCGACGCAGTGATCCCGAGCCAGTGTTCGCTGGCCTATGAGATCCAGGTCGACGGCCGGTGGTACGCCCTCGAGGACGTCGACAAGTACAAGCTCGGCCAGGGTGGCGCGGTTCTGCCGCTGCTGCCGTTCCGGATCACGTTCATCGGCTCGGCCGACATGATGCCCGCGGTCACGCTGTCGGGGTCGGAAGTGAAGCTCTCCCGGCCGGGTACGGTCGCGGTCTGCGTGACCCAGCCGGTCTCGGTCCCTTCGACCAGCCAGATCCACGTGATCCAGCGCTACGAGAACTGGAGCAAGGATTACCACACGGCCAGCTTGCAGCTGCGCACCGGCGGGACGCCGGCCGACGGCGCGAAGAGCTACGGCACGTTGGTCAATCCGTCGAGCTACACCGATACCCCGGGCGTGGATCAGATCGCGGGTATGTATGTCGAGCGGCACTACGTCTTCAATCTTCCGAATGCTGTGACGAGCTTCTGCGCCCAGACGAATATGGCTACCCAGTCGAACCGGCTGCAGTTCCACGTCGCATTCGAAAAGGACTACGAGCTCTGAAACTCGTAGTCCTCTGTACCTTCCGAGGACAATAATGGCTAACACCAACGCGACGGGCTCCGAAAAGGCGCCCGTCTATTTTGAAATTGTTCTTGCCAGTCGCAAGGATCTCTACGGCTTCACCTATAAGCCGGGCATTGTCCACGTCGTGGATCAAGCCACGCTCGATGCGCTCGGCGACGCGGTCGCGGAGAAGAAGCTCAAGGAGTAAGCCGCCATGGCGAGCGATTTCCCTGAACTGGTCTTCAATCCCGTCGACGACTTTACGGCAGACCGCCTGAATCGGGCGATGGCGACGATCGACGCCCGGCTGCGCGCCCAGGAGTCGCTCAAGATCTCGTACGAGGAGGCGGTCGATACGCTCAACCGGTACGGGCTGCTCAGGCTCAACGAGGCCGTGCAGCCGGTCTACGAGCGCCTGATGACCATCTCGCGGGTCGGCATGGTCTTCACGGTCGTGAGCACGACGCCCAACCGCATCGGAAAAGGCGAGAAGACCTTCGTGGTGCCGGAGGATCGGCGCAAGACGTTCGCGCCGAGCGCGTATCTCCAGATCCTCTCGAACAAAGACAACACCAAGTCGATGTTCGGGGCCACTGTAAGCTACAACGAGAATACCGGCGTTTTGGTGGTCGCAGTCGACCAATCTCGCGGCACCGACGATGCCGTGATGAGTGATTGGACAATCTCGGCAGCCGCGGCTCCGGACCTCAACACCAGCGCCACCAAACTCGGTGTCTATTCCCAAGCCCAGTCCGATCAGAAGATCGCCGAAGTGGCGGCGCAGTCCGATCAGAAGATCGCAAACGCCGTGGCGCAGTCCGATCAGAAGATCGCGGAGGCAGTCGGCAATCGCCTACAGATCGACTCGCCCCAAAACCTCAGCACGGCCGCGCAGCGCCAGGCTCTCTCCAACCTCGGTGTTTCCGACTACATCAAAGACTTGCTCGCCAGGGCCGATGCCCCCTCAGCGCGCGCTCTTCTCGATGTGCCATCCAAGGCCGATGTGGCTGCCGCAGCCAGTGCGGCCGCTGATGCTCAGAACAGCCGAGTTGCCAAGGCCGGCGACACGATGACGGGCAAGCTCACGATACAGGGAGCGCCGCTCGAGATCAATTTCGCCGCGCCATACCTCGACTTGGTCTACGGGAACGTCATGCGCGCCCGCCAGATCGTCGATGGCAACGGCAACTGGATCCTGCGAAACGGCGATAACGGTGACAACTTCTTCTACGTTACTCCGGGTGGAGGAGTTTGGACCAAGCAGTTCGGCGACCTGAACGGGCGCATCGAAGCACGCGGACAAGCGTGGGGCGAGTGGGGCCGCAATCAAAGTGTCACGAGCGGCCGATGGGTCTACGCCGGGGAGATCTCTTGCAACGAGAAGCCTGGATCCGGCGGCTTCATCAGCCCTCTCGGACCTCACACCATGAGCTGCGATTACTGGACTTGGCGGGTCACGAGCGCCGATGGCCTTGTTTGGGGCGCGCCGGGATTTCTTCGTTACCGTGCATTCCAAATATTTATCGCAACTCATGGCTGGGTAACCTGTGGTGCAGCTTCCTGAGAAATAACAAATAAATGACATACACGATTAAGGATCATGGCGTCTGGAAGCCATACACCCCAGACCCGATGCCTGAATGGGCCATATCCGCTTCCGTAATCGGTGGCGCGATCGTCTTTCTTCGGCGTGACAACGATGGGGTCGATTTCTACGAGTATTTGAAGACAAAGCCATTCGGCAAGGACGCAATTGTCGCCAATACTATTGCTGCTCCGGATACCGCGGTGGAGACTGTCGGATCGGTATTCCGGGATCCGACGATGATTTTTCCGTTCAATCAGCGGCTCATCGAAGTCCTGGGGATCGACCCTGCGGAAAAGAAGCCACACAACCTCCTCGCGTGGCTCACATTTCACCCGGACACGTTGACATTCTCCGGTCAGCCGCAGCCGCCGCAACTCCCAAGCATGGGTGTTATGGTGAGCGCTGCGCAGGCCAAAACCGCACTGTTCAACACCAAAACCTCAGACGGAAAAACTCTGCTCGACAAAGTCGAGTCCGTCATCTCCGCCTACCCGTATCGACCGGTGAAGATCTTTTACGAGAACGCCAACAACTGGCTGAAGAAAGATCCGTACGTGCGGGCCATCGCTACGGAGCTCGATCTGCTGAAATTAGACAGCAATCACAACGAAATCGACAACGGTTTCGATGCTTTGTTTGACGCCGCGGCAAAAATCTAGGGCCCAAAAAACAAATAATAACGATCTGGCTCGCGGTTAAAGCCGACGGTCAGCGCATTCGTGCGGAGGAACTCTTGGCTATCAAGCCCTACAAGGTGCTGTCGGCGCACGGAATTTACATCGGCGAGGATCATTACTCCCGAAACGCGATCCTCTATCTGTCGGGCGCTCAGGCCAAGTATTTGCTGCATGCCGAGCAGATCGAGGATGCGTCTCAGAACTCGGAACCCGTGGTGGCGCCGGCCACGATCCCGATCACCGAAGGCAACACGACCGTCACCTTGACCATCGGCAAGGTGGAGCGGACCGTCACGATCGCCGAGCTGATCAATCTGTTCCCCGCGCTGATGGGAATGCCCGGCAAGACAGGTTCCGTCGGACCGGTCGGCGCAACCGGGAATCCCGGGCCCCAGGGCGAACCCGGCCTTCGCGGGTCGCAAGGCCAGAAGGGTGATCCAGGCCAACCCGGAAAACCGGGGGAGCCAGGTGCTACCGGGGCGAAGGGTGACCAAGGGCCGGAAGGCAAGCAGGGCCCGCCCGGCCCCAGCTCCTGGGGTGTCCCTCGTCCCTGGGCTGCCAACCTTCCCTATCAGTCGGACGCTCCGGCGTCGGTCGCGAGCATCGACGGCGCCTCCTACCTCTGCGTCAAGCCTCACATTGCAGCCGTCTTCGCCGACGATTTCAAGGCCGGCAAGTGGGTGCTGATCGTCGCCAGGGGTGAGCCAGGGATCCAGGGCATCCAAGGTATCCAGGGCATCCAAGGCATCCAGGGCGAAAGAGGGCTCAAGGGCGACACCGGCGCGAGGGGCGAACAGGGGCCCACGGGCGAGACAGGACCCAGAGGCCCCATCGGCCCCACTGGGCAGACCGGCCCCGCCAACACGCTCACCATCGACTCGGTTCTTACGGGTGTGCCCGGATCGAATGCGAGCGTCACCATCGACGGCTCGGCTCCGAACCAGAAGCTCAGCTTCGTCATCCCGCGCGGTGATATGGGTGAGCCAATGGGCGCTGTCGTTTACGACAAGGATCAGGCGCTAGGGAGTGTCGACAAGGCCCGCGCCCGCAAGAATATCGGCGTGCTCGCAGGGACGGCCTCGGGGACCTTCGCCGCCGGCGACGACGCCCGCATCGTCGGCGCGGCGCAGCTTGCCGGGGCCACGTTCACCGGCGGTATTGCCGTACGGCCGGATGCAGGCAGCGGCTGGTCTGCGCTCATAGGAGGCACAAAAGACAAGTCGGGCTACGTCGAGTTCAGAAACAAGGACGGCCAGCGCCATGGGTATCTCGGCTGGGGCGATGGGACGACGATCGCCATATCCGCCGAGATTGGCCATTTCGACTTCATTGGAAATTTCCCGACGATCAACGGCAACCAGATCTGGCATGCCGGCAACCTCGACCTCACCGGCCTCATGCCGAAGTCGGGTGGCACATTCACTGGAAGCGTTACTGTCGAGCATTTTGTCGCTGCTGGCGCCGATGGCTATGTGGCATACAACTCCAGAAACGGCAAAAACACCTTCCTCACCTACAACGTTGATGATCGGCTTCGCTACTGGGTCAACGAGGATAAATTCAGCGTTGGTATCGCTGGCGATATCTGGACCAAGCAGTTCGGCGACCTGAAGACCTACATCGACAGCGGGGTCGGAACGGCTGTGCCGACGGCCGGCGGGGCGATGAGTGGTCGCCTCAATATAAACTACGACTACCCGACGATCAATTTTCAGTATCCGAACAAGTACAATTGGTACCAGCAGGTCAGGGAAGACGCGCGTTTCCATTTCCTGCGGGGATCCGACGCTGCTTCGATGCTTAGCATCGGCCCGTCCGGCGATGTCGCGACCGGTCAGCTCGGGGATCTGAAGACATACATCGACAACAAGGCCGCCAACAGCGCCGCCGTGCCGATCGCCGGCGGTACGATGACCGGCGATCTCACCCTGGTCGGCGATGGAGATCGGAACCTGTACATCACCCGGAACAAGGTCGGCACGAGCCGGCTGGTCGTCGGTGGTGATGCGACGTTCTACATCCACAATGTGACCGCGGACAAATACTTCGGCTTCACCACGGGGGGCGACATAAATGTCCCGATCCTGGGTGGCAGCCTGAACAGCCGCATCGAGGCACGAGGGCAGGCTTGGGCCGAGTGGGGCCGCAATCAGTGCGCCACAAGTGGCCGGTGGGTCCATGCGGGCGACATATCCTGCAACGACAGACCCGGATCAGGCGGCTTCATTAGCCCGTTCGGCCCCCACTCCATGAGCTGCGATTACTGGACTTGGCGCTTCCAAACTGCGGATGGTCAAACCGGTGGCGCCCCGGGTTTTCTTCGGTACCGCGGATTTCAACTGTACTTCGCCAATCAAGGGTGGGTGACTTGTGGCGCCGCATCTTAGTGATGAGAGCACAAAAAAGACCCCTCCACAAAAGGTGTCGCGATCCTGATCAACACTTAAATCCGGCCAAATTGTCGGAAATCTAAGCCTATACCACCTGTAAAACTCCAGAAAGCCGCCCCAGCCAAGGCGGCTTTTGTCGTTTTCGGCCAATAAGAAAGAAGAAAAAGTGGCTGTTCACTACCTGCACGGGCTCGAGACCATCGAGCTCTCCGATGGCCTGCGTCCTGTTCGGACGATCAAGACCTCGGTCATCGGCCTCGTCGGCACCGCGCCTCTCGCCGACGCGAACCTCTTTCCCCTCAATACCCCGGTCGCCCTGTTCGCCGATCCGGCCAAGGCACAGAAGCTCGGCATCAAGGGTACCCTGCTCGACGCAGTGAACGCCGTCTACTCGCAGGGTTCGGCCACCGTCGTGGTCGTGCGCGTCGCGGAAGGTGCCAACGAGCGCGAGACCTGGTCCAACGCCGTCGGCTCCGTCACTGCGAAAACCGGCGTCTGGGCGCTGCTCAAAGCCCGGGCGATGCTCAAGGTCGTCCCGAAGCTGCTCGCGGCTCCCGGCTTGACCGCCGCCCGGCCGGGCAACGGCATCGTGTCGGCCGTGGTGGCCACCCAAGGCGCCAACTACGCCGCCGGAACCACCAAGCTCGACTTCGAGGCCGCGCCGGCTGGCGGGCGCACCGCTCAGGGTACCGTCCAAGTGGTTGGCGGCCAAGTGACCGGCATCACCATCACTGACCCGGGCTACGGGTACAAGACGGCGCCCGCCGGTACGATCTCCGGTGCCGGTACCGGTGCGACGGTCAAGACCACGCTCGGCACCGTACCCAACCCGGTCGCCAAGGCGATCGAGGCGGTGACCAAGCGCCTCCGCGCCGTGGCGTTCGTGGATGGCCCGGGCACCTCCTACGAAGACGCCGTCGCCTACCGCAACGACTTCGGCTCCGACCGGGTCATGATCCTGGATCCGGGGGTGCTCGTCTACGACAGCGCCATCTCCGACTATGTGGTCCGGCCCGCCTCTGCCTATGCCGCCGGCCTCCAGGCCCGCATCGATCGTGAAGAGGGCTTCTGGTTCTCGTTCTCGAACCACGAGATCCTGAACATCGGTGGCCCCTCGCGGCCCGTCGACTTCATGTACTCGGACGCGGACGCCGAGGCCAACCAGCTCAACGAGAACGAGATCACGACCATCATCCATGATGATGGCTTCCGCTTCTGGGGCCTGCGGTCCACGGCGCAGGATCTCCAGTGGTCGTTCCTGGCAGTCCGCCGCACCGCCGACGCCATCTACGAGAGCCTCGAGCAGGCGCATAGAGCGTTCCTGGACAAGCCCTTCGGCTCGACGCTGCTGTCCTCGATCGAGGACTCGGTCAACGCCTACCTGCTGACCCTGAAGCGCCGCGGCGCCCTGATCGGCGGCAAGTGCAAGATCGATCCCTACGTCAACACGAAGGACACGCTCCTGGCCGGTGAGCTGTACGTCGACTTCGACCTCGAACCGCCGGCGCCGCTGGAGCACCTGATCTTCCAGGCCCGGCGCAACCCCGCCTACTACACCGACTTCATCGAGGATTTTGCCTCGCAGGTGTCGGGCGTCAACAACTGACGTTTGCGCGACTTCGCGCAATCAGCAAGCATCAAGCATCAAGCAACGACAGGCCGGGCTTAAATCCCCGGCCTGTCTGCGTTGCGCCAATAACAAGAAAAGAAAATGGCCAGCACGTATCTGAGGGATTCATACATCCTCACGGACTTTACCGTGTGGATCAATGGTAAGGGCAAGATCGGCGAGTCTCCCGGCTTCCAGCCCCCCAACATCAAGCTGCAGGTCGAGGATTTCCGCGGCGGCGGCATGGACGGCACCGTCGAAATCCCGTTCGGCATCGAAAAAATCGAGTTTGATTTCGAGCTCCATACCTGGGACGCCGAGATCTTCCAGAACATGGGCTACGGTCCCGGCGAACTCGACTGTCCCATCGAGTTCAAGGGCTACCTGAAAACTCCATTCATGAATGAGGGTAGCGTCAAGATCAAGACGCTGTCGCTGATCAAGCAGATCCAGCCCGCCAAGGTCGCGGTCGGCAAGAAAACCGATCTCACCGTTCACTGCGTGGCCCACACCTACGGCCACTACGTCAACGACAAGGAGATCGAGTATGTCTCGGTCTTCGACAAGGAATACCGGATCAACGGCGTCTCCAAGACCAAGCAGGCCCGGCAATACCTTGGAATGACGCTCTAATCGAGCGCCGCTGATCAATCGATTTCGAGGCCCGGCCACAGCGCCGGGCCTTTTTCATTTTAAACAACAACAAGAAGAATAACCGTGACCAACGATACCAACACCGTTTTTGAACTCAAGTACCCGTTCGAGTTCCGCGGCGACCGCTACGAAAAGTTCGAGATGCGCCGCCCCAAGCTGCGAGACCTGAAGAAGTTTTCGAAGGAAGTCGAGAAGGACACCATCGTCGCAATGGAGCGCGCCGTCGCCGACCTCTGTGAGGTGGACGAAAAGGTTGTCCAGGAGCTCGACCTCGCTGACTTCGGCCCGATGAAGGATCGCTTCGAGGCTTTTTTGCAGGAAATGGCGAGCGCCTCCAGCGAATCCTGATCGACGCAATCCCGATGTTCGAGCGTTGGCACTGGTCGATGCAGGACGTCGACGATCTCGATTTCGATGAATTCTGTCTGCTTGCCGACACAATAGAGATTACGACCAAAAGAGAAGCTGAGGCGCGTCGGAACAAGTAATTCCGACCGCCTCTTTGTGCCGAAGGCGGAGAGAGGTATGTCCGAACAGACCACCGAGGCGAAGATCCTCCTGACCGTCGAGGGTCGCGCCGCGGAAGCTGTCGCTCGACTGAAGCGGAGCCTCGAAGACGCCCAGAAAACCATCGAGAAGCTGTCCAAATTCAAGAACCCCCTGGATACCCAGCGGCTGTTCTCGAAGGAGACAACGGATGCTATCGAAAAGTACTCCCGGGGCATGCAGGCAGCTCAGGCTCGAGCTCGCACCTGGGCCAACGCGGAGTATCGTAGCAACCGCCTCAGCCTCGATGGCTGGGACAAACTGAACAAGCGGCTGGGCGGCTACCTCCTGCAGATGCGGGAAGCTGCCAAGGCCGGCGAGTCGCTCAGCAAGGGCCAGGTCAAGGGCCTCCAAGAGACGATTGCCCGCATGACGGCGGTCGAGCGCGTCTGGGCCCGTAGCAGCAATCAGCGGGAATCGGCAGAGCGCCGCGTCTACGATCTCCAAGATCGCATCATGCGGGTGAAGATGCGGGCGGCCCGCGATCTCGCACAGGAATCCGAACGCGAGGATAAGAGAGAGAAGCGTCGGCTGGATAACCTGGATCGACACTACAAGCGTGCGCGGAAAGAGGCGCTACAGCACGCTCGCGATTTGGCGAATACGCCCGGAAGGATGATTAACCGTGCTGCTCAGCGCGGCTTTATGTCATCGCCGGCTTTCATGGCGGCCGGGGTCGGGGGCGCTGCGACCGTAGCCGCGCGTTCTGCGATCCGGGACGCCGTCGCGGTCGATACCGCCCTGATCGACGCTCGGATCAACGGCGACATGACCAAGGAGGAAGCGAAAAAGCTTCGGACTGAGGCGACCCGCAAAGGCATCGAGCTGGGCGTCGATCCGGCAACGATGATCGATTCGGCGAAAGAGGCAGCGAAGACAGGTATTCCGAAAGAGCAGATGCTCAACTCCGCGGTTCTGTCTACCAAAATCGCGACGCTGATGGGTCTGAATGTCAAGGAGACCACGCAGGATCTTGGTTATCTCGGCACGAGGGTGTTCGGCGACCCTAGATTCAAGGATAAGCCCAAAGAAGCCTTCGCCGAGTTCGAGCGCCAGGCCAACATTGCCGCCGCGCTCGGCGGCAAATCGGTCGCGACCTCACAGGCGATGATGTCGTTCGCACGGACAGGCATTGAAACCGGCGGCAAGTTCGGCCTCAGCCCTCAGGCCTCGCTCGCCTACGGTGCCTCGGCGATCGGCGCCGGCGCCGAAGCGCAGCAGGCTGTCCACGCGCTCAAGCACCAGATGGACATGATCTATCTGCTTCCGAAGACCCTTCGGCATATGGAACGTCCCGGCCACCGGCTGACCGAGGATGAAAGATTCCTCCAGGACGAAGCGCCCCGTCTTCTCAAGTACGGTTCTCTTGAAGCTATCATTGCTAAATTCGATAAGAACCCAGAAGAAATATTTGAGTTCAATAAACGTCTCGGTGCAATTCCAAATAAGATGACGCAGGCGCAGATCGCGAATGCGTTCTTCGGTGCCCAATTCGGACAGATCTATGCCGGCATGGGCGGTAAGCCGCATACGATGGACGAAGCCCGGCGCGTTGCCAATTTAGAAAGCGACAAGTCCGAGGGCCATCGGTTCACCGATGAGAAGTGGGACATTCACCTTGAGGGCTGGCTGCACGTCATCGATGTGATCAATGCCTCCTGGAAGGCGCTTCAGGCTACGATCGGCGACGCGTTCAAGCCCTTCGCTGACGAGTTCGAACATTGGTTCGCCGGCTTTGCCGATCACCTGCGAGAGGGCGGATTCTCCAAGTACGTCGACTCCTTCCTGACGGGTGCGATCAAGGGCTTCGGCTACAACCACCTTGGCGACCTGCTCGCGGACGCGTTCGGGAACGGCGACGGTTTTGTCAAACACATCCAAGCTGCCGGCGACTTCGGCCAGGGCTTGGCCGAAGGTCTCAAGACCACCTGGGAGGTCGTGAAGGGGATCTTCGAGGGGATCGCCCGTGTGCTGAAGGTATTCGGCTACGATACGTCGAGCGCCAAAGCGATCGGCAAGCTCGTGGGTGAAATCATCGGCTTCTCGTTGGCGCTTCTCGCGCTGAAGCCGGCCCTCTCGGTCTTCGACTTCGTCAAGGACGGCATCGGAGGTCTCTTGGCTGCTGTGGGCTTGCTGGACAATGTCCTCAAGTACTTCGGCTTCGGCGGCCTCAAGGAGGTCGCTGGACGGATCGCCGGGAAGCCGCCGGCCTCTCCGACAGATGCCGCCCCCAGTGAAGGCCTCCCGAAACCAGGCGCACCGGCAGGTGGTGCGACAGGCTGGCTCCGCGGCCTTCTCCGGTACCTGCCCGCGATCGCCATGCCGCTCACCATGGATCAGTCCAAGGAGGACAAAGATCGGATGATGCGGCAGCTCGGCGAATGGGCGAAGGCGCAGCGGGATAAGGAACAATCATCGAGCCAGGACTCGCCGGCCACCATCCATCGCCAGAGCTACAACAGCCCTGACGGCAACCCGGCCGGGGCCTATCAAAAGCTCCTCCACAACGCAGCCTTCAATCCGCTCGACGAGGTGGTGCGCAACACCGCCCGGACCGCCACCGCGCTGGATAGCGGAACTCGCGCTCAGCTCGCCAGCTTCGGCGGCTTGGCGGGGTTCGGCGGCCTGACGGCACCGGACGGCGCGATCGCCGGCGGCGGCGCCGGCGGCGGCGGCCATGCCGGCATGGAAGTGCCGGGCTGGTACGGCTCCGGGAGCAACCGCTTCGGTGATGGCATCGGCGACGGTGTCACCGATCCGGCGATGAAAGGCGACGTGGCGGCGCGGGCCAAGGCGGCGCATGACTTCTTCAGGTCGAAGGGCCTGAGCGAGGAGGCGACTGCCGGCATCCTGGCGTCGATGAAAGTCGAGTCGAACTTCACGCCGAACTCCCGCGGCGACGGCGGCAAGGCGCACGGCCTGTTCCAGCACCATGCCGATCGGCGCGCCCAGATCCTGGCCGCCACCGGCATCAACATGAGCACGGCCAGCTTCGAGAAGCAGCTCGAAGGCGCCTGGTGGGAGATGAACCACGGGGACGCCGGAGCGCGGCGGGCACTCAAGATCCTGCAGACGCCGGGCATCTCGGCCCGCGAGGCCGGGGGCGCCTTCGTCAAGAACTTCGAGCGGCCCAAACTGGATGAGCGGGCCAAGCGCGGCGCCCTGGCCGAGGGATTTGCAAGGAAGTTCGGCGGCTCAGCCAATCCGACCTCCGCCCTGAAGCCATCGCCAGAAGCCTTGGCCGGAGCCGGTGGCAGCAAACCTTCGGCCGAGGGTCTCGCCGATCAGATGAAGCCAGCATCCGGCAAGCCATCCCGCTCACAGGATGGCGCGGGTGACGGCGGCAACACCACGACCATCCACGCACCGGTCACCATCCACGCCGGAAACCAGTCTCCGCAGGAGATCGCGAACCTCCTCCAGCGGCATGTGTCCGAAGCCCGCAACTTTCGGGCGCATGATATGGAGCCGGAACTCACCTGAACGAGCACAGCATGAGGCGCGCCTGGACCCTTCGGGGTGCCGGGCCGCCTAGCCGTGCGCGGATGCTTGCGCGATTGCAAGGACATAGCAAATGGAACAGGCGCAGACCCTCCTGGGGCTGCATCGCATAGACCTGCCCGCAGGCTCCCAAGTCTCCGGGCTCGATCTCACGATCAACTTCTACTCGCCCCGCCCCGGTATCGCCTCCCCGGGTTTCAACACGCTCACGCGCAGCACCAATGGAAGCTGGGTTTCCCAGGGTCGGCTTGGTCGCGACCCGGCCTTTCAATGGACCGGCAACAGCGAAGAGACGATCATAATTGAGGGGCGGCTTTATCCCCATCTGTTCGGCGGCCTGAAAACTCTCGATCGTCTGCGCCAAGCCACGAAAGGGCAGCGCTTTATCCTAACGCGTTTTTGGGTCGAGGCCGAATACAGCCAGGATGGCACGCCGACCGGTGCCTACCAATACAATTCCGGTGTGATCCCAGGCCCCTGGGGCGTCAGGAATGTCAAACAGGGCGAATTGAAGATCGGCGCGGCCGGCCTGCCCGACGTCGTCGAATTCCACATCGAACTCGTGATGCTCGGCGAAGACCCGGGCGATGGTGCCGCCAACGAATTCTTCTTCGGCGCCCGCGAAGGCTACAAGAAGCAGACTGAGTCCTGATGGCGCATTACATCACCAAGATGTACGAAGTGCTCGATCATATCGTCAACGAACGATACGGCGACACTGAGAACGGCATCGTCGAATACGTGATCGAACATAATCCCGGTCTTGAGGCGCGTGATCTCGTGCTGCCGAGAGGTCTCAGGATCCACTTGCCCGAGCGTCCGGCCAGCACAACGCCCTCGACGCCCGTCATCCGGCAGGTCCGCCTCTGGGATTGAGAGGCTCATCCAGATGCCAAGCCGCCCCACCCAGGGCGGCTTTTTTTATTTCCGAGGCCCGTAATGCCGATCGGCTATACCCCGATCTATAAGATCATGAAGGACGACGCCGATATTACCGATCGGTTCAACGATCGGACGACGTCAATCCAGGTCCAGCTGACTTCCGCTGGCGGCAAGAGCGACACAATGTCGATCACGCTGGACAACCGGGATTTCAAGCTCGCGACGCCGGATACCGGAGCTTTGCTTCGGTTGTATCTTGGATATCAGGAAGTTGGGCTTGCGGACGCGGGTGTATATCAAATCAACACTTACGATTACAAAGGCGGCCCGCATAGCCTGACCATCACCGGGACATCGATAGGGTTCATGGGCGCCCTGAAGGCCCCGGCGATTCAAGCTCACGACAATCGCACGCTCGGCGAGATCATCGACGAGATTGCCGGCAAGGGAGGTGTAATCCCCCGAGTGACCAGTGAACTTCGCGACCTCAAGGTGCCGTTCTTCAATCAGACCATGAGCCCGCTGCACATGCTGCACGAGCTCGAGCGGCGTTTCGGTGCGATCGCCAAGTTCGAGAACGGCTTCTTGATCTTCAAGCAGCGCGGCGATGGCGACAAGTTCACTGGGGGGAGTCAGCCCGTCCTGGTCCTCGAGCCGCATATGCTTGCGGCGCAAGACGGCTATTCGGTGCGCTTCTCCGAGCGTACCGCCTACGCCCGGGTCGTCGTTCCTTACCTCGAGAAGACCACGCAAAAACAGCGCTGGGTGACGAACGACAATACTGAGAAGCATGGCGGTCCAATCGATCTTTCCAAGGGCGATCCGACCAAGACGTACCTCTACGAAAAGCAGATGAACTCCAAGGAGGAGGCCGAGAGACAGGCCAATTCCGTGATGGACATGCTGCGCCGGCAACGTTGCGAAGCTCATTTCAAGCTCGCGAAGGGTGATCCGTGGATCCGCGACCAGATGCCGATCCTGGTTCGCAAGCTTTTCGACCCCGTCAACGGCCCCTACGTCGCTGACACCGTAACCCATGATTACGTCAAGAACGACGGCATCCATACCTCGATCCTGGCGCGTCAACCCAACACAAATAAGCCGTTCACGCTGGTCGATCCAGACGATCCTTTGAGTCTGCACAATCTGGATCCAAACCAGCTCGACCCGGTGACCACTGGCGGGACGATTCAGTACCGCACTTGATTTGCGCGATTTCGCGCAATCCGCTCATTTTTGGAGATGACCATGTTCGCGTTCACGCGCGAGCAGCTGCGGGCGTTCGCCCCGATGGCCCGGGCCGACATCGTCGACGCCCTGGTCACCGGAGCGGACGAGATCGCGGCTGCCAAGATCGATACCCCGCTCCGGTTCCAGCACTTCATGGCCGAAATCGCCGTGGAGTCGGGCGGGCTGCGGCTCCTTGAGGAGAACCTGACCTACTCAGCCGAGCGGCTGCATGCCGTGTGGCCGAACCGCTTCCCCAGCGTCGCGGACGCCCGGCCCTACGAGCGCAACCCGAAGAAGCTCGCCGAGAAGGTCTATGGCGGCAGGATGGGCAACACGAAGCCCGGCGATGCCTATGTCTACAGAGGCTCCGGGCTGCTCGAGACCACCGGCAAGTCGAATTTTGAGGCCGCCGGCTACGCGGACAACCCGGAGGTCCTGCGCACGCCCTCGGGTGCGTTGACCTCGGCCCTCAAGTTCTGGACCGACAACAACTGCAACCAGCTTGCGGATGCCGACGACCTGCCGGCGCTGCGCAAGCGCGTCAATGGCGGCACCAATGGGCTCGCCGAGGCCCGGAACTACCTCACCAAGGCCAAGCGCTGCTTCGTCGGCGCCCCTGATTTGGCCAGCACGGCGCTTGATGCCGCTCCGGCCTCCGACAGCGCGCCGGCCGAGCTCTCGAAGGACCAGATCAAAGCCCTCCAGCAGCAGCTGATCAAGCTGGGCTACAGCCAGCTGGGCGAAGCTGACGGCTACATCGGATCCATGACGATCGGCGCGATCTCCTCGTTTCAGGCTGAGAACGGCCTCGAGGTGAACGGGCGGTTCGATGCCGAGACCCAGGCGCACCTTCCCTACGCTTCGCCGCGCGAGATCGTGCGCTCGAGCGTCACCCCGGTGGGTTCGCGCATCATGGCCCAAGCCGCCACCCTGAAGAAGGGTGCGCTGGCGGTGATGGGAACCGCCGGCATCTCCGCCTCGGCCGACCCGCTTACCCAGATCGAGGCGGCGAAGGCTTACCTCGAGCGGGCCAAGAACGCGCTCTCGCCGTTCACGGCGCTGACCGATTTCGTGGCTCAACACTGGCTGATGGCGGTCGCCGCGGCCGGCGTCGGGGTATTCCTCGTCGGCCGGAACATCGAGCGTGCCCGCATCGACGACCACCTGTCGGGCGCTTCGGCATGAGGTGGCTCCTGTCCCTCCTCATCCCGGGCGCCGGGCCGGCTACCGCCATTCTGCGCTTCCTCACCTCGACCGTCGGGGTCGCGATCATCGCAGCTGCCGTCGGCTTCGGGTTCGGGTTTCAGACCGCCGAACACCGGGCCGACCTAAGGGCGGCTCGGGACCAGATCGCGATCGTCCGGCGTGATCTGGATACCAACACCGGCGCCGCGGCCCTGGCGGCCCGGCAGGCTTCCGAGATCGAGGCCAAGCTCACCAAGAACCAGGAGCGGGTCAATGACCTCCAGAAGCACCCTCCGAACGGCGATTGCAGCCTCAATCCTGACGCTGCTCGCCGGTTGCTCCACATCCGGTAGCGCACTTAATCGCGAGCTGCCGGGTCTGCCCTCTTACGTCAGGCGGGTCGATACACCTGACCCCAGGGCCGGGGAATCGGCCCTCATCGTGGCTGCTCGCGAGCGGGCGGCCAAGGCCCGCGCGAACTGCATCATCGAAAGCACCTCCGAGTGGTACGGCCGCGTCCGCGCGTCCTACGCCGGCCGGCTCTCACCCGAAGCCATCGACCGGGGGGCGACCGCCGCCTGCGGCGACACCCCGAAGAAGAAGCGATGACCGACGACGACGCCACCATCATCAAGATCCAGACGGCCCGCATCGAGGAGCGGCTCTCGGCAATGCAGGACGCTGCCGAACATCGACACACCAATCTCAAGCTGTCCATCGAGGGCATGGCGACGAAAAAGGAGGTTGAGACGGTCAACGAAAAGCTTGCGAGCACGAAGGGGGATCTGAGCGCTCGGATCGCCCAGCTCGAGTCAAACCAGGCCCGTGTTGTCTGGGCGCTGCTGGGTACAGCGGCCACCGTGGTCGCCAATGTGCTCGGCCTGACCAGCAAGAAGTTCGGCTTCTGAGACACCGGGGTGCCGGTGGCCCCTCACCGACACCCCACTCGTTTGCACGATTGCGCGATTGCAAACAGAATGCTAATGGACCCCGAGTATCTTCAACTGGGATCCGTTATGCCCAACACCCCCACGGAGGAGCGCCAGCGCCGCAAGGCTCTGGTCGAGTCCCTCCTGCTCGAGGGCTATGCGCCACCCGGCGTGGATAGCCCCAAGGGCCGAGCCTTACACCAGGCACTCATCCGCGGCCGAAAGAACCTTCACCATTGGGTGACCGGCGAAATCAGAGCCCGTAAGCTCGGCCTGCCCCACTACGTCCCCGATTGGACATTGTACCGCTCCGAGGCCTCCACGGCCCAGAGCGAAGAGCTCCCCGACGAAGCCTCGGGTCCGAGCGACCAGGCGCCGCCCCTTGCCGCGCCCTCCCCTCCCCCACACGACAACGACAACGACGTCGACCCCAGGACCGAGCGCCGCGAGATCCACGACCACGGCTTCTGGAAGGCCCAGGCCGTCGGCCTCAGGAAAGAACTCGCCACCGTCGAGCACATGCTCGAGGAAGTCGGCGGCATCCGCCAGATGAACGTCGCACCGGTGCGCTGGCTTGCCGAGGCTACCGAGACCGGCCGCAGCGGCTCTGTGCTGACGATGCTGTTCACCGATCTCCATATGGGCGAGGTCATCGACCCGGACGAGATCCTGGGCCTTAACGCCTACAACGTCGAGATCGCCGGCCAGCGGGTGCGCCGCTTCTTCAATGCGAGCTGCGCCATCGGTCCGCGATGGGCCTCCGACACCGAAGTGAAGGGCCTGCTGCTGCTCCTCGGCGGAGACCTGATCTCCGGCGACATCCACGAGGAGCTGCGGATCACCAACGGGCTGACCGCCCACGAGCAGGTCCGCGAGGCGGTGGCGCTGATCGTCGCCGGCATCGTCCAGCTGCTGAAGGTCTACCCGCGCGTCCACGTCGCGAGCGTCCCCGGCAATCACGCACGCACGACTTTCAAGCCGACGGCGAAGCTCTACAGCCGCCTGTCCTACGATACGCTCATCGCTCAGATGATCGCCGACCGGTTCCGCGATGACGACCGGGTGACCTTCCAGATCGGCACCGCACCCGACGCGCATGTGCCCGTGCTCGGCCGCACCCTGCTGCTGACCCACGGCGACAAGATGGGTACAGGCGGCGGCCAGGGTTTTGCTGGTCCGCTCCTGCCGATCGTGCGCGGCACCAAGAAGGTGGAGGCCCAGCAGTCCCGCGCGGGACGTCGACCCGACATCATCTGCCACGGGCACTATCACCATTCGGCCAACCCGGGGAACGTGTTCTCGAATGGGGCCTTCCCGGGCTACTCCGAATACGGGCACGGCCTGCGAGCCGGCCTTGAGCCCGCCCAGCAGTGGCTCTTCTTGGTCCACGAGCGCTGGGGCGTGCGCGAGCGCTGTGAGATCAAGCTGCAGGACCCTGGTGCCCCTGCGGGCCTGTCGTCGATCGTCCCGGCCGAGATGGCCTACGCGATGGCCGCCTGATGAGCCCGCGTCGTCTATGGGTTTCCGCGGGCGCCGCTGCGCTCCTGGCCGCCCTCGGTGCGTGCCAGGATTTCGACAAAGGCGACACCGTAAAGGCCACTGTCGGCCGGGTTCAGGGTGACCCCTGCCTGCTGGTCATCCAGCTGGACGGCACCACCAGCACTTATAGCCACGGCCTGGTCGCACGGCTGGAATCCGCGAGCTGCCGAACCTCCGCCGGATCGAAAACACCGATGGGCCTGGACTGATGTTCGGTTTCGCACAGCCGATACCCGAGCTGCGCTGCCATCCGGCACAGCTCACAGCCCTGCGAGCCGCCGCCCTGGTCGAGCCTGTGCTTGCCTCGGTTCCTCCGGAAGAGGTCGTCTCCGTCTTGGTGGATGCCGACCTACCCGAGGCCATGATCCCGCTGGGAATCACCGAGTGTTGGCGCACCGCGTTCGGCCAGCGGGTGACGGTGAGCAAATACCTGCCGGAAGAGGGCCTGTACCTGCCCGACTCCAAGGCGGCCATCCAGGCCGAGAAGACGGAAGCCGGCGTCGAACGCCGGCGCGAGCAGCGCAGACTGTACCGCGAGAAGCAGAGGACACGAACGTGAGGACCATCGGTTTGTCGGGCTTCGCCCAGTCCGGGAAAACCACCGCCGCCCGGTACATCGCGTCCAAGTACGGCTTCGAGCGCAGGCATATCGCCGAGCCGCTTCGGGCCATGCTCGCGGTCCTGATGCGGGCCAACAAGATCCCCGAGGATATGATCGACAGGTACCTGGTCGGCGATCTGAAGGACGGTGTGCCGATCCCGGAGCTCGGCGGCCGCACCTCGCGCTATCTGCAGATCAAGACCGGCACGGAATACGGGCGCAAGATGATCCACCCGGACATCTGGGTCGACACCTGGCATCGGGGCATTGGCCCGGGCGAGCGGGCCATGAACGACTCCGTGCGATTCCCCAACGAGGAGAGGGCGATCCACGCGGACGACGGCATCACCATCCTGATCCGGCGCAAGGGCACAGGTCCGGCCGCGTTCAAGTGGAAGCTCCCGTTCGGCTTATCCCTCGGCAAATGGCTGTACCGCCTCACGGGGATAATGTGGGGCGTCCACGATTCCGAGCGCACTGACCGGCTGAACCCGATGGCCATCATCGACAACGACGGCACGCTCGAGGAGTTCTACGCCGCGATCGACGACGTCATAGAGGCCTACCAGCGCTACGCCGGCCAGGCAGCCAACGACAACGACGAGATCTTGGCCGCAGCCGCGTAGGAAGCTCCAGAAGGCGCACCGAGCCCTCCCCGTGCGCCGAGGCAGGCGAAAGGTCGTCGATGGCGTCGATGGCCATGATATTGGCGATTATGCACCTGCCATAAATTTTTGGCGCCAGGATCAATCGCCCCTTCGCGAAGGCTGCTGATTATTTTGCAATGTCATCTTGCTGCCTTCACTATCCCTATGACAGAATGGGACATTGTCCACGAACTGGCGTAAACCGACAATGGCCGTAGATGTCGATTACCCAAATATTTTGAACAACTTTCCAGAATACATATCGACAAAGCGATCAGAGAGCGCAGCTTTTCTCATTTGGTATCTTGAGCAGTATTATCGTCTTGAGAGTACAGACGCAGTAGATGCTGTGTGTGACCAAGGCGGCGACAAAGGAGTTGATGGAATATTTATAAATGACAACAATCGCACCATAACGATATTTCAGTCAAAGTTATCACATAAAACAAACACGACGGTTGGGGATGCTCAGCTCCGCAACTTTTTGGGAACACTAGAACAATTCAGTACCGCCGCATCAGTGGAGCACCTACTTCAGAGCGCTGGTGGGGCTCAGGTTTCAAATTTGATAAGGCACTCTGGTTTGATCGAAAAATTAGCTTCTTACGATGTCAGAGGTGAGTATGTTGTAAACATTGACTTAGATCATAATGGTGCAGAATTTTTAAGACATTACGAAAATCAGATAACGTTTATCGGCAAGAAACAGCTTACCAGCAAACACATCTCCGACGAGCGCGATCTCCCTATACAGAGAGTCGCCTCCTTTGACGTTTTTGGTGTAAGTTGTGCCGAGCATATCGTAGATATTAACACAAAAGCCGTCATTGCTCCAATTAAAGCTAAAGAGCTTATCGCCCTCGACGGAATTGAAGATCAATCACTTTTTACTTATAATGTTAGAGGGCCGCTAGAGCGCACTAGCGTCAACAAAGATCTTACTAGCAGTATTCGCGACAAAAGCACCCATAAGCATTTTCCGCTATTCCACAACGGGATCACGATCATCGCAAAGCATTTGTGGGTGCAGCCAGACAAGATAGAGATTGACGGCTACTACGTAGTGAACGGCTGCCAGAGCATTACTTCTTTGTACGGCAACAAGGCGTCAATCACCGACGATTTAAAACTTCTAACAAAATTCATCCAAATGGATCCGACTTCTGCAGAAGCTAAGCAGATCACAGAATTCTCGAATAACCAAAACAGTGTGCGTGCGCGTGATTTTAAATCGAACGATGCCATACAGATCCGGCTCAGGAAAGAATTCGAGCAAATATATAAGGGAAGATACTCCTTCGAAATCAAGCGTGGCGAAACCTCCACATCTGGCGAAGCAATTTCAAATGAAGAAGCTGGACTTTATATGATGGCTTTCGATCTTCGTGAGCCGTGGGGAACGCATAGGAAATACGAAGTTTTTGAAGACAAGCACGGAGATGTTTTTGGTAAACCTTATGTAACCGCCGACCGCATTGTAATGCTTAGAATAATATACAATGTTATATGTTCCCAGCTAGTGAATATTAAAGAGGATTTACTTGCTCAGTATATGCTTACGCGGTATATGCTAATGTACATTCTAAGAGAAATGCTGTCCGAAGATGAAATGTTCAATGAGATAATACTTCACCCGGAGGATTATGTTCGAGACGAAGGCACTTCAGATATGTTCGCGAGAACGGTTACTCTATTTATCGGCGACATAATCATCGACTTGAATGAAGAGAGCAAAGAATTCGAAGAAGACTTTGACTACCGACGCAAGGTAAAGAGCGCTGAGTGGGTGAAAGATTTGACGAAAACGATACAAAAGGGATACCAGAAGAACGTTAAAAGGGGTAAATCCGCTACTTTCGCATCTGAATGGGACAATCACGCCTGAGGACTAGGACAATATCCTGACCTGGGACAATGCGTTCCGGTCAGAAGCGGCCCCGACGCGGCACCTCGCCGTCTAGCAGGACTGCCCCGGTCCGCCTGATGAGCTTCGCCTCGGTATGCATGTCCTCTCGGCGCCATGCCCAGCCGGACGTCGCCAGAATAAGGCGGTCCTTGGCTGGAGGTCGACCTGGACATCCTTCCACTCGATCATCGTTTTCCTCGTCACTCCACGCTGGCGTATCCGACACCCCGCGGCGCGCTGTTTTCCAGCATGCCGCGGAACACCTCCATCGCCTTGGCGCGGGACTCGAACTGCAACAGGGTCGGCCGGCCGGCCGGCGAGCAGCGCTTCCGCGTCGAAGATCAGGTCCCAGGCGGCATGCTGGGATCCAACCTTCTGGGCCTCGGCCGGCACCATCGGCAGCAGCCGGCGCACGACCTGCTTGTCCTCGTCGATCTCACGCATCGCTCGGTGCTCTGTGCTTAAATCCGGCCGGCAGCGGGATTTGCTCGACCTTGCGCCAGCCCTCGCGCTTGCTGATCGCCGCCCAATCCCGCGGCCCCATCCGGTCCATGGGCTCGTTGTGGATCATGAAGAACGGCATCTCGTCGATGTCGAAGAATGTCGCGATCCGGAGACCGGCCCACGACTCGACCTCAGGGCTGTGGATCCACCAGAACTCCACCTGGCTGGTCACCATTCGTGGTACTCCAATTCCGGATTGCCGCCCCAGCGACGCCGGCCGGTCATCTTGTCGATCTGCCACCATTGAGGATCGCCGGTGCCGTCCCAAGCCTCGAACGCCTCCGAGACCTCGGCGAGATTGTCCGTGTAGCAGTAGCGGATCTCGATCGAGGTCATGTCGCCGATGCGACCGCCCTGGATCGAGTAGTGGAACATGAGCGGCATGATAGCCGCCCACCAGCCAGGCCTTCCCAGAAGCGGTTTCGGACGCAAGAAGCCATTCTGCTTCAGCTAGGACATATACAGAAGCTCTTTCAGCTCCGGTGATCGGCTGCAATCCCAACGATCTTCGGCCTCAATGTTGCTTTCGAAAACTATTTCTTCAAGCATTCTCTAATCTAACCGTCACTCGATGATCGATCTGATATGTCTGAAGCTTTATAACTGCTCGGTTATATCATACCAATCGCGATCGTAACAGCGAAATTGGCCATTCTTGCCTGCCGAATTGCGGTCTGTTAGTAGCCGTCTGCTTAGCGACGGAAGAGTTTGTTTAGCATTAACAACGACGGCTGTCGCTGATAAAGCCAATTGACTTAACTATGCGTGCGGATCGGGCGTTAGGCATGAGCAATGTTGAAGAGAAACTGGATCAATTAATCCAGTTGATCCGGCACATCTCGCCGTTCATCGAATGGACCCACAACTATTCTGTCGATCAAATTAAACAACTGAAGCTGCTGCAGCTCGGACCGAGCAAAAACATTTCCTTTTACTATAAGGGAACGATTCCTATCAGTTTCCATGTTCCGAAAGGATACATGGATCACATCCAATCATACCAGCTTTATAACGAAAAATTTTGGGATCAGGAGACGCTTGAGCTGCTTTCGACATTTGTTTCCGGAAGGCATGTGCTCGACATTGGCGCCAATGTCGGAAACCACACCGTTTTTTGGGGATGTATCTCGGGTGCTGCTTCGATCAAAGCGTTCGAGCCGATCCCGGAGACGTTTGCGATATTGAAGGAAAATATCCGCATCAACAGTCTCGGGAAAAGAGTCATTGCTTATGCCTGTGCGCTTGGGGCGGAGAACGGCTCTGGCGATCCCGTTTCCCAACCCCATAACCGCATGCAGGCGACTGTCCTTGCCCGCAAGGATGCAAAGGGCGCCGTCCCTGTCCGGACGCTGGACTCCTTCAAAATAAAGAAGGTCGATTTTGTTAAGATCGATGTTGAGTGCCACACCCTCGCAATGCTGAAAGGCGCACCCGCCACTCTTACCAACTGTAAGCCAGTTTTGTACGTCGAGCTGTTTCCGCATGAGCGTAAGGATTGTCAGGCAATTTTAGAAGACTATGGCTACAAACCGCTCGGAAGCATTGAGGAGCATAATTACGTCTTCATTCATAGCGAGAGGCGCGATGACGAAGAGGGACTCAAAAAAATCATCCAAGGCCCGTGGCTAGATTGAAGCGCATGCCGAGAAACACGTAGCGGTTTTATCTGCGCCTCGCCACCACGCGACGAGCTCAGCGCGCGTTCCGTTTGCCAACCGAAGGAGCGTATCGCCGTGGCACGGCCCTGGAGCGCAGAAGCATACGAGGTGCCGGCCGCGCAGCTCGCTCAGATCGCGCAGGAGATGGTGCTGATCGCGCAGCCACGCCTCGTGCTTCGCGATCACGGTGGTGCGGTCGCCGTCGCGGCCGATCCTGTACGGATTGCCCCATTTGCTGCCGCGGCCGATGAAGACGGCGTCCACCTCGGGATCGCAGCAGTGCTTGTTTAGGACCAGCGGTGGAATGGGTGATGCTCCGCAGCGTCAGGCATTCGCAAGAGCGGCGTCGATCGCGGCATCGGCCGTCGTGCCAACGCCCGTCAGCGGCTTCCCATCTTCGCTGCGCATGATGGAAGCGCGCCAGACCTCCCCGTCGATCAGGACCGAGTAGGAATGGACGTTGAGCATGCCGAGCGCTTTCTCGATCCGAGACTTGATCAGCTCGATCCGCTCCTGAAGCCCGATCATCACGCCGCCTGCGCCATCGTCTGCGGGTGCGGCGTCAGGTAGGCAAGCGCCTCCTCCAGCCCGGTGATGATCTTCTGTCCGCTCATCGTCCCTGTACCATCTCCCCCAGCACTCGCGGATCGAACATCCGGGTGCGCTCGTCCGTCTCTCTCAGCTGCCTGAGCTTCTCGGCGTCGGCCGCGGCGGCCGGCCGGAAGATGCCGTCGGCAAGCTCCATGTTGATCGCCCAGCGAACCTGAAATTGCCGGACGTACTCGCCCTGCATCTGGCCGATCAGCTCCAGCGCGCTGTCGGGCGAGACCTTCAGGCCGAGATCAGCGCATTTGGCCGCGTAGAAGCGCTCGAAGTCGTGGACCTCACCCATCGGCGGGCTTGCGCTGCAGGCCCATCGCCTCAAGCTCGCCGGCGATCGCCGCGTCGGCCAATGTCATGGCGTCCTCCCGGCTTTGGCCAAACAGCGTCTTGGCGTCCTTCCAGTGCAGCCAGACCATCACGCGCCAGCACTCGGGTTGCGTGTAGGCCGCCAGCTTGGTCAGCAGCGCACAGTGAACCGACCCGAGCCTCCCGTCCCAGCGCTCAAGGTCGTCTTCCTTCTTGCCCTTGGCGGGCAGCACCTTGGTCCACGTCAGCATGCTGCCTCTTCTGGGAAGATCCGATCCAGGTGCGCGAGGATCTCGCGCTCGCGCACGGCGATCCGAGCCTCGACCACCAGCTCAATCGCCTGGGCGAGCTCGTTGCTGAATCCGCCCGGGAAGATCGGCATCTGGAAGGTATCCCGGCCGGCGCGGAGCGCCTGGACGAGGGCGGCTCTCGCCGCCTCCGCCTGCTGTTGCTCGGCCGACACCGCTAGTCCCAGCGGTCGATGCGGTAGCGCGCCCGGCCGAGCGCTGTGGTCACCGAAACCGTTTGCGAGCGGGTGCCACCGCCGGCGACCCGGACGCCGCAGGCCGTGGCCAGCATCTGCCCCTCGGCCGGTGTCCGGCGGGCATGCGCCTCGATCGTGGCACGTACTTGGTGGAGCTCCGACTTCAGGATCTCCGGGAACAACCCGTTGCCGCCGGTCGGGTGCGTGTCTCGGGCGCCAGCGAGCACCAGGATCGCGCTCTTGCCCTGATGGGCAAAGCCCTCCTCGTCACGCCAGAGCGACGGCTGCAGGGTGATCGCGTTCACCTCGACCCAGGTGCCGGTTTGCAGGTTCCACCGCGACGGAACGTCGGCGATGCCGAGGCGGGTCGGGTAGACGTACCAAGAGAGCGGGTTGCGGCGCTCCGGGAGGTCCCACTGGATGATCGGCGGCGCATCGGGGTCGGCCGCGGTCAGCAGCGCGATGCCCGAGATCTGGCTCTCCATGTAGGCTTGGATCCGCAGGGCGTTCGGCAGGACCGTCCGGCGGAATTTCTCGAAGGTGATCGCCTGGACGGGTGCCTCGAGGTCCGGGGTCTTGGGGGTGGTCTTCTTCGGCATCAGGCCGGCGAACACCGACAGGGCCGGCTCCGGCGTGTTGTCGTTGAGCGGCTTCGGCAGCCACAGGGCATCGAGGTCCTCGAGTCGGGCGAAGCGCCGACGCAGGGAGTTGGCGATCCCCAGCTCGGCCACGATCTTCTCGGCTTGGAGGATGTTGCCGGCCGCCGGCGCCGCGGTCGGGCGCTGATAGCGGTTCGGATTCATCTTGGCGGCGAAGCCCCGGGCGACCATGTCCACCGACTTGCCGGCCTTGATGTCGTCCATCAGCGTGCCGACCATGGAGCCGCGCGGGGTGCAGAAGCCCTTTGGCGCGTTGACGACCGCCCGCCAGATCAGGTTCGACCGGGCGCGGCTGTCACGGCCGGCTGCCGCGATGTCGTCGTGCAGTTGCAGCAGGAACTGCGCCGGCCCGAGCACCTTCTCGGCCCGGTAGAGCGCGTCGGCCTGCAGGAGGTTCACCGCCTGGGCGACGATCTCGCGCGGGTAGTCGGCGAGCCCGTGGCTCAACGTGCCGTAGTTCTGCTTGGCCAGCGCCATGGCCTGGTTGGCATTGAGGCCCGGCTTCTTGTCGTAGCGGATCGACTGCGGCGGGTAGAGCGCGAAGTGGCTCCATCCGCCGAGCTCGTGCTTGCCCCATTCATCCTGGCTGGACAGGAACTGCCGGTCGATCTTGCCCGACAGGACCGCGGCGCGCATGGCAGCGAAGGCCGGCCGGTAGAGCTGAGGCACCGCATCGCTGTCGGGCCAGCACGCCGAGACCAGCTGGCCGGCCGGATCGACGGCGACCAGGCGCCCGTACTTACGGATGAAGCCCTTGCAGGTATTGCAGTTGTGGTACTGTCGGTCGGCGGCCGGGAAGCTGTTGAGGTAGATCTCGAACAGATTGCTCGCGCCGATGTCGACGAGGAACAGCTTCTTGTCGAAGCGCGCGACGACGTCGTGGAAGTGCCGCTCCATCGCCGCGGCGGCGGCGTCGAACACCGGGTCCGGATGCTCGTTCCACCAGTTGTCGTAGGCGGTTGCCAGGTTCGATTTCATGCGTCCGATCTCTCCTTCGGAGTGAGCGCCCAGACCGTGCCGATCCAGAGCGTGTTGGTGAGGGCGAGGAGGCAGCCGGCGGCGAACGACCAGGACTGCCCGAGCGCCGGGTAGTAGAGGATGTTCCAGAGGCCCCAGCCCCAGAAGAACAGGGGCGTGGACAGGTGGACGCCGCGGACCTCGCGGAGGCGCCAGGACCGCATGAGCGTCGGCACCATCAGCAGCGTGCCGCCAAGCTCGAAGGCGGCGTTGACCAGGTCCATGCTCACGCGGCGAGCACCGCGGCTGCGCGGAGTTGGTGGTAGCGGTCGAGGAACCGGTCCTTGGCTTCGGCCGGCGACCAGGGTGCCAGCCTGACCGGGATCGGCTCGACGCCGTGGGTGATCCCCCAATCGTCGTTGGCCGCATCCATCAGCTGCTCCTGCTCGGTGCGCAGCATCCGGATGTCGATCTCGTGGACCGCCTCCGGGAATGGGTAGGTCACGCCGAAGCGCCGACACACCGCGGTCTCGTGCAGCTTCTTGAGCGCCTTGTAGTCGGGCAGCAGACTGCCCAGCGGCGAGGTCACGTCGCCGACCACGAATTCCGGGGCGTCGTGCATCAGCGCGTCGTATTCGTAGCCCGGCGCGACATGGAAGCTCGCCAGCACGCTGTGCTGCGCCACAGAATAGAACCGATCGGTGTGCCCGTTGAACCGGCAGATCTGCGACAGCGCGTGCGCGACATCCTCGATCGTGTATCGGGAGCTCTCGGGGTCGAGGAAGTCGTAGTAGCTTCCGCCGAAGATCTTGATGGTCGGCCCGACGATGCGCCGGATCCTGGGGTCATTGTCGTTCATGCGGCCGCCCTTTCGGCAAGGTGGCCGGGCCACCAGTCGGAGTTGGAGCCAGGGCTGTCGAGGACCTGGTTCTCGTAGAGGTCGAGCACGATGCTGTTCATCAGATCGCGGTCGACGGATTCGGGGAGGGGCGAAGTCGCGGAGGCCTGCTCGACACCATCGAGGAGCCATTCGAGCTCGTGCTGGACGTCTGTGTAATCGAGCAAGCCGCGCTTCACCTTGAGGATGTAGTCGGCCTCAGGGCGCGGGAAGGTGATGTTGCCGTAGTTCAAGAGCTCGATCGTTTGGTAGCCAGCCCGCACCGCGTGGCTGACCGCCTTCCAATCGACGCCCTGGTTTTTTTCGGCTCTCAACGCCCGGTCGCCGTAATTCTCGAACAACCGGGTGAGGACGTTCTGACACTCCTTCAGGCTGACCGTCAGCGGCAGCTTGCGGTCGCAGACCTCCCAGTGCGGCAGCTGAGAGCCATCGACCTGCTGGATCCCGATGACCGATGAATGTTCATGGGCCGCGGCGAAGGTGCGGACGTCGTCCTCGAAGAACGACAGCTTGGCTTGTGACCCATAGGTGCCGATCCAGGCATTGAGCTGCCCGAGCGCGGCTCGCGTCGTGGCGACCCGGGAGCCCTTCACACCGTACTTCGCGACCTGCCGCTTCATGTAGCCGATGGCGCCCTTCGGGCTCCGGTGAAGCAGTCGCGGCCGCACGGCCTGGATCGCCTCCCATTCCGGGGTTTTGAGCACCAACGATTTCTCGGTGGCGAAGAGCATATCAAGGGCGACGATATCGCCCTCTTGGAGCTGGTCGAAGTATTTGTGAAGGGTGAACGACTCGTCGTCGATGTCCTGAGCGGTATTCTTCGCCCTGTTATCGATTTTCGTCCTGATCGAGATGACCGGCTTCGTCTTGTGGAGCAGGACGTCACGGCCGCGCGGGAGGTGGACGGACTTGTAGTCGGTATCGGAGTCTGGAGTGGACGTGCCGTACAGGTGCGAGCCGAACAATGTTCGGACGATCGTCTTCATGCTGCTGCTGCAAATGGAAGGGTGGGTGCGTCGAACTTGGTCGCCTCGTCGCCCCAGGGTGTCCAACCCTGGCGGGTCTGCCTGGTGAAGAGGTCGAGCCGTCGCGCGTCGGGCATCAGCTTCTCAGCCTCGCGGTACGCCTCCTCGGGCTTGCGCGAGTGCTCTCGGATGAGGCCCAGGATGACGGAGCGGACCGCCTTGGTGGCCTTCGGCTTGCCGCGGGTGCCGATCAGGAACGGCTCGCCGGCGCACCGCAGGATGTAGCCCGGCCCGAAGGACTGCTTGCCGGTCTTCGTGATCTTCGCCCAGTGGCCGGCGGTCTTGAACGTGAATCCCCAGTGCTTCAGGACCTCGAGGCCCTGGTCGATCATCGGGTTGGTGGTCCAGAGCCAGAGCAGGCTGTCCCGAGCCGCGAGATCCGCGACCGGCAGCCGCTTGATCTCCGGCAGCGGCATGCAGCGATACTTGCCCTGCGGCGACTTCAGCAGGTTCTTTTCGGACCTCAGTTTGAACAGCCATGGTGGGTCGGCCATGATCATGTCGTACCAGCTGCCCGTCAGCTCGCTGAACGGTGTGTTGTCGTTGTCCGCGATCACAGAAGGCCGGCCTTCTCGCCGAGTTCACGGATTTCGGGATCGTAGGCCCAGACCCCTCCCCTGCCCCGCCAGCGGCGGCGCGAGCGGCGCGAGAGCTTGAGCCCGGCCGGCATCTCCCGGTCGATCAGCAGCAGAAACTGCGCCCGCTGCCGGTTCAGCTCGTCCCAGACGGTGTCCGGGCACGACAGGGTCGTGTAGCTCCAGATCTCGAGCGTCACGGGTGGTCCCCGGTGTGGCGATCGCCCTGCACTTCGATATCCCAGCCCATCCTGCGGCCTCGTTTGCTTTACGCTTGCAATAGCGCAAATGCGCAAGCGTGGCAAGCGGCGTATCCTCCGTATCCTCTGATTTCCCTTGCGCTCCTCAGTGTAAGGATCTAGCTTCTCTCATCGGACGTGACACGGAGAAGCCTTATGTCTCAGACGCAGTTCAACGACGCCATCGCGCTCATTCGGGCCGGCCACGTCATGATTGGCATGGGCTTGGCGATGATCGATGGCGATGCTCCGCTTCCCGGCCAGATGGATGGGGTGAAGGCGGCGTTCGCGGCGATGTTTGGTGGCAGCGAGCCGCAGCCGAACTCCGACCCGAAGCCCGAACAGGCTCAGGACGAGCAGCAGGAGCCTGAGGACGACAACTACATCGATCCAGAATGGACCAAGGGTAAGAACCGGCACCTCACGCCTAAGGGGCAACGCTTCCTGTTCGCGCTTTGGCAGAAAAAGACGATCCCCAACCAGGCCGCCTTCCGCATGGGGATTCACTGGGGCCCAGTCGACGCTTGGTACAAGAAGTTCGAGGCCGGCTTGGTCCCGTAAGCCTACGCGACGGCCGGCACCAGGCGGACGCCGGCGCGGATCACCTTCACACCGGCTAGTCCGGCCCGTTCGATCATATCGGCCGTGCCGTTCTTGCCGGGGAAGCTGATCACGCGCTCCGGCTTCCAGAGATCGAGCATGCGCTGGTTGCGGATGTTGCCGGCGGCCGCGCCCCAGCGCATCCAATCCGCCCTCACCGTGCTGCAGGGAATGTTCCGGCTGTAGGCCCAGCGGTTGGCGTGATAGTCGGCGCCGCCGATGCATTTGCCGGTGTCCCGGTCGAAGGTGCGCTGGCCACCTTCAACGAGGCAGCTGATCATCAGCCACTCGTCGATCCGGTCGAGCTCGGCGAAGACGGTGTTGCGATCCAGGTAGTCTCGGCCGCCGCAGACGATGACGATCATCGCGCCCCCCCTAACGATCGGGGGGCCGAAAAGGTGAAGGCCCGCCGGGGGAATGATTCATCCCCGTTCGAGCCTTCGTGCCCCCGTAGGGCCGAAGCCGGCGGGAGCCCCATTTTGATGCCAGTGCCCACGGACGCGGTCAATCCGAGAGGGTTCGATTTCCACACCTTCAGACCGCCTCGCGCATCTCCGGCTCGGCCTGAGCCCGGCTGTAGCCAGCGAGCGATTTGGACAGCACCAAGAGTCCGGCGTCCAGCAGCTCGTGGAGCTCGGCGATCGTGATCCTCGCGCCCGGAATGTATGCGCTTGAGCCATCGAAGCGGCGCAGCCACTCCCGTTGCGCATCGTTGGGGGAGAAGGGCCGCCCCGGCCGAGCGCTCATGGCTGAGCCTGAAGCCGGCGGCTGCCGGCATCCCAAACGGCCGCGTCCAGCCGGCCGTCCCGGAGCATTTTGCGGCGCAGCTGCCTGGGGATCTGCGCCGAAAGGCTGCGAACCAGGCCGGCGCAGGAGAAGCCGCGGCACATGGCCGGCCGCCGCTCGTAGATGGTGCAACCGCCCTCCCCCAGGTAGACGCAGTCGCCGTTCTCCCGGTGCTCGAGGACACGCTCGGGCTTGCCGCTCAGCGGATTGATGTTCTCCTTCGTCCGATAGCCGACCGGGCTCTCGAACGGCTGCAGGACAACGAGCTCTCGCCGGCAGCAGGCCGTGCAGCCAGCGCAGTCCACGTCCTGAGTGGCATTGTCCGGGCGTAGCATCCCCCTCCCCTTCTCCAGCTACGTTGCGCGCCCGTGGGTTTGGGCGGCGATCACTCGCCAGCCTTCCGGCAGGTCGCAATTGTCGGGAGCACCGTAGAACAGCGGCGCCATATCGAGATCCTGGAAGCCGGCCTTCCCGCAGCCGATCCGGGTGACGTTGAAACGCAGGTCCGGTCGCGAACGCGCGAACAGAATGAAGCGCACGACGTGGAACGTGATGGTCGAGAGCGGCAGGCTCGTAATTTTGCGCGGGCGGCCGTCTCGAGTCGGGATGCCGTATGACGATCCCTGCAAGCCCTCGGCTTGTCCGTAGATCGCGCCGTAGTGCTCAACAGCGAACTTGGCGGCACCTATGCCGTGCCGCCCCTCGGTGTTCGAGCCGAAGACGAAGATCCGTGACCCCATTGGATTGTAAACCAGTCTCGGCCCTCGATTGGCCGAAGGCCGCGGCGGGGGCCTGATATCTATTTCTTGTCGAATCGACGGGCAGAGATAGCGTCGCGCGCTGCGTTGACCCGGTCGTTCGACTCACGCCAAGCCCGCTCGTGTTCACGCTGCTCCTGCAACCGCATCATCTCGCTCTGCTTGGCCTGTTCGATGGCGATGTCGATGAGCGCATTCCGCTCGCGGACGTTATCTTGCGCGAGCGAAGGGTTCGACATCCCCAGGAGTAGAGAGAGGGCTGCAAAGTTGCAGCAGGCCAACCAGTTGACACACTTGCGGTTGTCCATGTGCATAATCTCCTACAAGTTGCTCGGCATATCTAGAGCGTTCGACGACCTGTCGAGCCCCTTCAACCGCCGCATTTTTTATTACATCAACTGCCTCCAAGCGGCGAACAAGTGATTCCAGTGTCGGTGTCAGCCTGTCCGGAAGCTCAGCGATCGCAGCCGGAATCATCCTCACTTCCGAAACGGACTCTGCGCTCGGGTGATTTTTGATTAGATCTTCCAGATCCCCCATACTGTTGAAGAAGAACTCGACGTCGATAGACCCAAACTCCTCCGACCGGAATACAACTGTAGCGTACCATTTCATGGCGACGTCCACTGCTCCCTAGCAGAAGGCGATTGATCCTCGGACTGCCGTCGGATCTATCGAGCCGGGATGCCGCATTTGCGCTCCGCTTGCAAGCGCAAATGGCGACCTTGCACAATGTTGTCACTTAGATATTTTTGACCTGTGCAGAATGCCGCTCTATGTCGGAATTATTACAGAGACGCTCGCGGCTATTCGCGAGCCGGCAACATGTAAGCACCCGGCAACTCGGGGCGTCCTACAAGTAGATTATCGACTTCGCGGACAACCCCACGCGCAATCCTCTCCGAGATCGCGTTGATCCGCTTTGAGAGCCGGTCGAGGATCTCACCGCGCAGCTGAGCCTCAGTCTCCAAGGCGTCAAGCAACTCGTGCAGCTCCGCCATGACATTCGTCTCAGTCATGACAAACAGCATATCCCGATCAATCAACGTACTTGAAGCGCCGACAGTCGTTTTGAGCTCTATGTGCCTACCCATGTCCTAGTCCTCGGATCTTCGCCCCCCCCTCCCCTACCTGTTCCGCCGACCGTCTTGCTGGGCCTTGTCGAGGTCGACCGTATACCCCTGAGCCTTGAGGATCTCCAGAATCAGGTACTTCAAGGTCACGCGCCGCTTACGCGACTCGAGCAGCAGCTCGGTATAGAGGGTGTCGTCAGCGTCGAACTTGATGCTCCAACTCGACTCCGACACCACAGGGGCCGGCAGTGGCTTCTTTGCGACGCGCTTTGCTGTCGTTGGCGCACGGGCCGGTGCGGGGTCTGGTTCCGCTTCCGGTTCCGGCGGCGTTACGGGCTCAGTCGGAGGCGTCGGCTCCGGCGCCGAAGTCCGTGCTGCATGGCTTTCCCGGGAGAACCCGAGATCGGCCGTGGCGCGAACAAGCTCCTTCTCCGCTTCCGGATCCCGGCGTGCCGAAGAACCAGGGAGAGGCATTGCCGGCCGGGGCGCCGACTCCTCGGAGCCGGACCCGGGCACGGGTTTTGGTTCGGGAGCAGGTTTGAACGGGCGACGCATCACGCATCCTCACGGAAAATGGTGAGAATTTCTTCGAGCACGCTGTGGATCTCGCGTCGCGCCTTGGGATCGCCCTCAGGATGTGCCGGGGTTACGCCGGTGAAGTGGATCTGAGCGTAGGCAGCCGGGCGCATCAACACTTGCGCGTTCAGGCACGGCACCCCCCTCCTCTCAACCTCGGAGACGGCGTGTGACTGGACCTTGTTTACTAGGCCAGGCACCTGGCAGAAGACGGCACGGGCTTTGATCGGCCGCTTCAGCATCCGCTCGGCATGCCGGACCTGATCGTGTGTCCGGAACACCTCCTGCAGGTCCATCGCGGAACTTCTGGTCGGTATCAGCACCAGGTCGCTGCGGGCGATCGCGAAGGTGACGATCTGCGATGCAGCGCCCTCCAGATCGATCAGAACGATGGAATAGTCGTCTACGACGGCGTCGATATGGTCGTGGATGTTTGCCTCGGTCACGCCGGGAATGACCTTCACCTTCGTGTCGGTCTCTTCCTTCGCGACATCGTACCAGGTGGAGACGTGACCGTTCGGATCAGCATCCAGGACGGCAACGCTGCCGCCCTGCTGGGCCACGGCCTCGGCGAGGCAGATTACGAGGGTCGTTTTGCCGACCCCGCCCTTCGTAGATGACACGCTAATGACCGGCACCGCTGCCCTCCTGCCCTAGTGGGTTGTGTGGTCGTAGGGCCGACACCCAACGGCGTTGTGGTGTTTTAGCCCGAAAAGCCCAACGGGCCGTAAACCAACAGGGCCACGAGACAGTGGGGCAACGGGGTTTCCGCACCTCACTCCCATGGCCCCACGCGCCTACGGACCAACGTTCCAACAGATCCTCAAACCTAAGAACCGACCGTCCTTTAGCCCCATCGGGCAACAGTCCGATGGATCGATGGGGCCGTTACCCTATCGCCCTACAAGGCCAAGGGTCTTTTGGGCCATCGGGCCATCGGGCCATCGGCCCAGCACCCGATTGCCCTACAGACCAACGCTCCTGGCGGCACATAGGCCTCTAGGGCAACAAACCGCCGTTCCCTCGACCCGCACGGGTCGCTGCCCTTTAGCCCTACGGGTTCGCTGGCCTACGGCCCGACGGGTCAACAACCCACTCGGCCTTCAATCCCTCGGACCCAATTACCGCTAGGCCCGCGGGACAAAGGGGCCAATGGCCAATGAACCTACAGCACCAGAGCCCCATAACCCCAGCGGGCCACAGCCCTTGGGCACCATGGGCCTACAGAACCCTGACCCTACCGGGCAGCGGGCCCGTTGTCCTACAAGATCTTTGGGCTACGGACCCGTGACCCGTTAGATCGGTTGGCCCTTAGGCCGCCAACCCCAACGCCCCACGCTTCCGTTGCCCGATGACCCCCCATACCTATGGGTCGAGCGCCCGTTTGCACTATGGGCCGATCGGCCGTCAAGGCGATAGGGCCATGGTCCCTCGGCCCGAATGGCCGCTAACCCCAAAGGTCAGGGGGTCCGGCGGCCCAAAAACCAACGGGGCAACGGCCCTTTTGCCCCACAACCCTATGATCCGTAAGGACTGAGGACCGCAAGTGCCACGACCCTTAGGAGCCGTGGGATCACGGGGCAAGAGGGCATAAAACCGAAGGGCCAACAGGGCGCCGATCCGTTTGCGTTCCGTTTGCGTGCAAGTTGACGACGGTTAAGAATCGTGCGTCAGTGCGCAATGCAGTCCCAGATTAGCAGCGATTCTGCGCGATCTCGAGGGACCGCCGAGGAGAAACCGATGCCGTAGCAGGCGCCAGAAACGAATGAAGCCCCCCAGGCGCCAACCTGAAGGGCTTCGAATTCGAGTCGCTTTCGCGGGGACCAACAACACCCCCACCCTAGCGACAGCCATCGCGATGTCAAGCGAGAACGCCAATTCTCGCAACGATGTCGGCTGGCCTGTCGACTGCACGGCCCGAGAGGGTCGAAGGATGGATATTCAAGGGATTCGGTGCGCCATCGCGGCCGCGCCGCGGGACCGGCTGCCCACGTTCAGAGCCATGATCAACCAGGCCTTCTGCTCCGAGGCCATCACCGAAGCTCAGTACGTCGAGCTGTCGGGCCTGTGCGACATCGTCCAGGTCGGGGTCGCACCGCAGCCTCGCCGCTCTCGAAACGGCTCCAGGCCGAGGACTCCAGAGAGCATGATCAGGCGTCGACAGCTCTCGTCCACAGGTGAGATTCCAACCGCCATAGCTGGCCGGTTCACCCAAGCCGAGCGCGCTGTCCTCCAAGTGATCACCCGAGAGGTGAGCCGGGGAGGGGAGTGCCGCCTTTGCCATGAGAAAGTCGCCGCCCTCGCCGGGGTGTCGAAGACCACAGTGAAGCGCACGATCCGGGAAGCGCGGGCCCTCGGCTTGATCACGGTCGAGCAGCGCAAGACAGGACACCGACGCAACGACCCGAGCATCATCCGTATCGTGTCGCCGGAGTGGCTGGCGAGCATGCGCCTGTCGAAGCCGGGGAGGGCGATCGCGGCCCGAGGTCTCATCCTTGCTGCGAATCGGGGGCAATTCGCGCCCCCCACGTCAGATTCAGAAGATATGGAGAACTACGGGGAAAGGTTCGGGCTGCTGAAGCGAGATGCATTCGGGAGAATGCGCCGCGAAGTCGAGCTTCGTAGCGCCTTCTGACGCATCAGCTGAGCCGGGTTCCTTCCAGAGCTTCTCTCGGAACCATCCGCGCCAGGTAAACACCAACGTTCAGGGGTATGTCGACCCGAACGAATGCTGGCGGCTGTCCACGTTTCTGAGCCCGGCTCAGAGCGAGCGCAGCGTCACGCGCGGCCTGCTGCTCCAAGATGGCTTTTTGGAACCCCGTCAGTGGGGCGTCCTGGCTTAGATTCGCACCTTTGTACCAGCTCCATCGCGGCGCTCGGGTCCACTCGGCACGCCCCTCACCCGTGTCGAAGTAGCCACCGACGTCCTCGTCCGGATCCAGGCCGAATTTCTCGCAGTAGGCGCGAGCCTCGCGCTCGATCTCACGCGGCGACGGCATCGGGCTTTTCATCCTGAATAGGCGCAAACCGGTCTCCGACTTGGAGAGATACCGCCGGTGTGGTGTTACCGGCGACGTAGAGGATGACCGGATAGCCCTCCACCAGAAGCCACAGCTCTTCGTCAGTCGGCTGCCAGGACGAGATCACGCACTGCATCCCGTCGACCTCCTGATGCCGGACGGGCAGCCCCTTGCAGGGTACACTCGGATTCCAATCGGGTGGCGTGCCAAGAATCTTGGTGCAGCCGGCGATGTGGTTGATGTTCATGCTGCGTCCTTCAGCGCCTGCAGATAGGTGGCCATGAGGCTGGACGGGGGCTCGCCCTCCATAATCGCCTCAATGGATAGGTTGAGCCTCAGCTCGCTGGGCTTCATCAGCTCGTCGAGGACGGCGCAGACGATGTCCTCGGCGACGCTGTCGACGTATTCGTGATGCAAGGGAGCGTGAGCAGCCTTGGCGGCATCCCTGAGCCGAGCCAAGTCCTGTCGCGCCAACTCCTGGCATCTGGCAGGCCGCCTCACGTCGAGCGCGGTGCTGACCTCGTTCGTGAATCCGATCGGGCCCATCAGAAGTGCCGCCCCTTCGGACGCTCCTCACCCATCGTCCACGCCGAGGTGGCCTGCATGACGAAGATGCTCTCGGCCTGGTCCGGGTGCTTGCGACACAGCTTCTTCGCAGCGATCTCGGCCGACACCTTTTTCTTGTGCTTCAGGGTCGGCGTCGTCGGATGCGCCGGATTCCAGACGATCCAGAAGCGCGGCTCCTTGGCGGGCTTCTCCGGCAAGTCCCACTCGAGCACGCCGGCGATCGCGAAGTCGCGCTCCTTGCGAGTCTTGGGCTCGTGCGCCGTGAACATCCACTGCTTCTGTGGGTGCCATTCAGTGGAGCCGAACCAGACCGTCTCGACCAACACGGTCCGCACGGAAACCTCGCCGCGCCAGTTTTCGTAGCGCATCCGGACCACCTCGCCCGGAATCGGTCGCGCCGGCGTCGGGGGAGGGGAGGTGACCACAAGGTTCGGTTTGGCGGCGAAGGCGAGCGCGAAAGCGTCGGCGACCGACGGCGGGATCTTCATGGCTTATCTTCGGGCAGGCGTTTCTAGGATCGGTTCTGGGGTCGGCGGAGACGGACCTGGGCGCTATCGGCGGCTCAGATGGGCGGCTCGACCATGCTCATTGCGTTCACGCGGCAGTTGAACGAGGCTTTGCGCCGCGCGACCTCCACGAGGACATCGGGATCCAGGTGCGGATTGAAGATCGAGGCGCCGCGGTACCGGAACCACTCCCGGACCTCGTGCATCTCGGCATCTTGGATCAGGCCAAACACGGCGCCGATGATTTCCTGCCGGCACATGTGAGGCGACAGGTAGCGCTTGCCGGACTTCCAGGGGGTGCGCTCGGCCGACTTGCCGGTAGGATCCATCGTCAGGTCGCTGTCGGTCGACACCGAAGCCTGGACGAAGAGGCGGCCATCGTATCCGACGATCCAGGTCCAACCCGGTTTGTAGGTGATCTGGGAGATCAGATCGGCGATCTCATGGTCCGTCATCGTGCAGCCTTCTCGGAGGCTTTCGACCGCGGGCCCACCAGCGCGAGTCCGGCCTCCGTGATCGTGTCTTCGAATCCGAAGCGGGTGATCAGGCCGATCCCTCCGAGGAAGTCGCGGATGGGGTAGGCACCGCCCGGCACGCCCTCGATCACCAAAAGGAGCTCGCTCAGGACCTTCCCGGGTGTGATCATCAGGTCCTTGAGCTGCTGGCTGCCAGCACGCGGCAGACCGCGTGTGCTGGACAGGTAGCTGGCATTCCGGATCTCGATCGCCCGGATGAGTTCGGCCAGCGTCCTCGGCTCGGCGAGGGGAGGGTGGTCGGCCCGCGTGCTCACATCGATTCCTCGAGCCGGGCGAGCGCGTCGCGGCCGGCGTCGGTGATCCGGTGCATCCCGAGGTACTGGGGATCCTCCTCGAGCAGCGCCTTCCTGCGCAGCCAGGCGAGTGCCGAGCGGCCCTTGCTCGCGCCCATCACGCTCTCACGCGGGATCGACCAGGCGCCATCGTCGAAATGACGGAGCACCCACATGCGGTATTGCATGATCGTCTCGGCCATCTCAGCCTGCCCTGGATGAGCGGCGGGACGGGGACAGCCGGATGACTTTCCGGCCGTAGGCGGTGCAGCGCCGGCCGGCGCCGACGCCGCGGTTGTAGAGCGACGCGGCCACGCACCAGTCGCCATGGGCCGCCGACAGGGCCTGGCGCAGGTACCGCATCCCGGCCTCCAGGCCGCTGGCGCAGTTGTTCAGGTTCCCTCGGACTCCGACGCTGCGGGCGGTGCCCGGCCGGACCTGCATGATGCCGCTCGACAGGCCGTCGGAGGCCCGGATGTGGCAGCGATAGTTGCTCTCCACGCGCACGACCCCGTGGGCCAGGGCCGGCGGAACACCATGGGCCAGGGCGGCCCGGGTGACCTGCTGGTGGATCGGCTCGGCCTGGGCCTCGGGGACGTGAGCCGCGGAGACGAACAGGGTGCCGGCGAGCAGCAGAGATGACGCTTTCATTTTCATTCCGTTTGCAATCACGCAAGCGGTGAGGCACACGAGTGCCGTCGACCGGCTGCAGAAGCAGGGTGACGGGTCCTCAGACCGCGACGGGGGCGGCGATCGCCGGGTGGGGATCGTATTTCTCTAGGACGATGTCCTCGTACCGGAAGCCGAGCAGGTCCTTCACGCCCGGGGTTAGCCGGATCTGCGGCGGCTCGCGGGGCTCACGCTCGAGCAGGGTCCGGGCCTGCTCGAAGTGGTTGGCATAGAGATGGACGTCGCCGCCGGTCCAGACGAAGTCGCCCGCGACCATGCCGGTCACCTCGGCGATCATGTGGGTCATCAGAGCGTACGAGGCGATGTTGAAGGGGACGCCCAGGAACACGTCGGCAGAGCGCTGGTAGAGCTGGCAGTCGAGGTAGCGGGACGGGACATCGTAGGAGTCGAGCACCACCTCCGTGCTCTGCGGATACTGGGCCTTGAAGGACGCCACGTTCCACTTATGACCAATATTCTGTCGACGGATCAGCTCAGCCACGCGCTGATCTTGCGTCATCGGCCGGGTGTTGAACTGGAACAGGCAGTGGCACGGCGCCAACGCCATCTGGTCTAGGTCGGCCGGGTTCCAGGCAGAGACAATCAGGCGGCGCGAGTCCGGATTGCGCTTCAGCTCGGCAACCACACCCCCGATCTGGTCGATCGAGTCCTGGTGGAAGCCACCGCCGATGCAGGGCTTGTAGGTGGTCCAGCTGCGCCACTGCTTGCCGTAGACCGGCCCCAGATCGCCGTTCTCGTCGGCCCATTCGTCCCAGATCGTGACGCCGGCGCGCTGAAGCGGCTGCACGTTGGTGAAGCCCGACAGCATCCAGAGCAGCTCGTGAACGACGCTCTTGAAATGGATCCGCTTGGCGGTGACCAGCGGAAAGCTCTTCGTCAGGTCGAAGCGCATCTGGTGACCGAAGATCGACTTGGTGCCGGTGCCGGTCCGATCGCCCTTGACCGTACCGGACTCAAGAATTTGGCCCAGCAGGGCCTGATACTGATCCATGTTATGAATTTCCTCGACGCTCGCCATCAGGCGGCGGTTTGACCCCACGGCTGCGGCATCCAGACATCGGCCGGGCCGTCGTAATCGACGTGGGTGACAAAGCTCCTGCGCACGAAGGGAAGGTACCTGGCGTAGGTTTTGGCGCCCCCGCCGATCCAGATCTGGTCGACGTCGCCGTGACGGGCCAGGAATTCCACCGGGCTCACCAGCGGGTTGTCGGCAATCACCTCGCGCCCGGGCAGGTCCGGCAGACGGATGAGCGTCGCCATGCCGAAAACGACCCGCCGTCCGAGCGTCATCGCCCTGAAGAAGCGCAGATCCTCTGGATCGTGCCACGGCATCTCGCCGTTGAGACCCAGCTGCCCGCGCTTCCCGACGGCGGCGATCAGATAGACGTTCATAGCCGCCTTGTTAGCTTTTGAATTGCAATCGCGCAAGTGCGCAAACGAATGACGGGTTGCTATGCGGCTTCGGATTGGCCCGGGGCCGCCGCTTGGTCATCGCGGCGCGGGACGTAGACGCCGGAATCAACGAGGATGTCCCGGATGGACGTCCGGTGCATTCCGAAGGGGCGGCCGAGCCAGCACAGGCTCTTGTCCGGAAATGTACCGTAAAGCGCCAGGATGGCCCTGTGGCGAGCCTTGACGAATGCCTGCTTCCGTCGGCCGCCCGTCAGGTCCGCCAGGCTCAGGCCCGCCTCTCGAGCGATTGGTTCGATCACGGCCCGGACACGCGGGGACAGCATCAGCGGCGGCCGCTTCGCCAGGCGTGCCACCTCACGCTCGGCCTTGGCCCTGGCACGCTCCTCACGCAGGGCCTTCCGGGCCGCGGCTCGCTGCTCGGACTTCGTCGGGGCGAGTTTCAAGAGCCCGAGCCGGACGCGTATCGCCTTTCTCTCAGCGGCGCCGTAGCCCATTCGGGCCAGGCGCTGGAGCGCTGAGCGCCGTTTCCAGCCGTAGCGGGCCATGACGTCTTCGACGGACGCGCCGGCCTCCACGAGATCGGCGAGCGCCATGCGTTCCGCGCACTTGGTCTCCGCGGCGTTCCGGAACGTGCCACGCCGGTAATCTCCGGTCGCCCGGGCGAGAGTTTTCGGAGCGTAGCCGAGGCGCGGCCCGATCTCATCGAAGTTCAGGCCACCACCCTGCTGAAGACGCAGCGCTTCCTGACGAACTTTGAGCGGGACTTGGGTTCTCATCCTGCCATCTCCCACCGAGACGGGCCGCCGAGGCGGCGACCCGCTCGAGCGTTCACGACTGCCGCAGAGCTATGCTGTGGCGACCGGGGCGATCGCCGCAGGCTCGGCCGAGGCCGCCTCCGACTCCGACTTGCGCAGGGCCCGCACAAGGCTTCCGGCGACCAGGACGAGCACCGCGCCGACCAACGGCGCCGCCAGCAGCAGGGAGATGTACTGGCCGCCCGCCAGATCCGACACGACCTTGTCCGTGGCAATGATCTCGCCCGCGACCCAGCCCAGGAGCGCAGCACCGGCCCACACCAGCACCGGGAGGCGCTTGAGGACCCACGAGATCACGACGGAACCGAAGATCACGAACGGGATCGAGATGGAGATCCCAAGCACCGTCAGCGGCCAATTGCCGTGCGAGATGCCGGCCAGGGCGATGACGTTGTCCAGGCTCATTGAGGCATCTGCCCAGCCGATGGTGGCGATCGCCGCCCACAGCGTGCCCTTGGCCGAGATCTCACGGCTGTCGTCGTTGGCCGCCACCAACTTGAAGGCGATCCAGAGCAGGACGACGCCGCCGGCGGCCGCGAGCAGCGGGGTGGCGAGGATATCGGTTGCGGCGAGGGCGCCGATCATGCGCAGGCCCACGGCAATGCCGAGGCCGCCGATGAGCGCCTTGCGCTGCTGCGCGGGCGGCAGGTTCCGGGTCGCCATCGCGATCACGAGGGCATTGTCGCCGGAGAGAAGGAGGTCCACCCAGATCATCTGGAGGAGACTGGTGATGGCGTGCAGGTCCACGGGGGCCTCTCTTAAAAAATTGGCGGCCACGAAGGCCGCCGTTGGGGAGGGGGAAAGCCGGAAGGGGAGGGCGCTCAGGCCATCAGGGCCGCTTTGTCGACGAGCAGCAGCTCGGCGATCTTGGTGAGCGCGGCGTCTTCTTTCTCGCCGACCTCGCCCACGTCGGCGACGTCGACGCCGATCAGGAACAGCGCATCGCGGTCGGCTTGGTCGCGGGTCTCGACGCCCTTGATGATCTGGGCGTTCTCGTGCCGGCCCGAGCGGGTCTCGGCGCGGTCCAGGGCGGCATTGAGCTCGCGCTCGATCGCCGACGGGTCAAAGGACGGCTTGATGATTGGGTTGGCGAGCATGACCTTCTTGGATGCCTTGATCTCGGCGTCCTCGATCTTGCCGTCAGCCGCAGTCACGTTGGCGGCGATTGCGGCGGCGGCCTTCAGGAAGGCGGTGTCACCGACATAGGTGCGGAACTTCTTCGTGCCGTCGCCGAACAGCTTCTTGGCAAGTGCGCCCATCATCGAAATATCCTTGTCTACCTGGCCATCCGGCCGGTGGTCAGCAGGGGAGGGGGGGGGTCAGCGCTTAGCCTTGCAGCCCGGCTGGCCGCGGTAGGCGCAGAGGATCTCGGAGAGCTGGCCGTTCAGCTTAGTCTGGCAGGTGACGTAGCCGTCGGCATCGGAGTCGCGCCCCGAGCACTGCAGGAACTGGCCGCCGGCGGCGTTCGCGTAGAGGAGGCCGCCATGATCCGCGACCGCCTTCTCGGGCTGGGTCAGATCGTGGGTGCTGTCGCAAGCGGCGACGGTGAGGCCGAGCGCAGCGGCGAACACGAAGCCGGTGCCGATCAGGAAATTGCGCTTCATCTTAAATTCTTTCAGGTTATTCCCGTCATTCAGACGCAGGAATTCAGTCCAGCCGCGACGAGGTCGCGTCGGTTGCTCAGGTCTTTCGTTCCGAGGACCGCCCGGGCTGCGCCGCGGCTGGTGAGATCTTGTTAGCTTACCGTTTGCAATCGCGCAAGCATGCAAACACAGAAAAACGCGCTAGCGGGCGAACAAGCCCAGCCAGATGCCAAAGCCGTGCAGGACGGCAAGCGGAGCCACCAGCATGCCGACCACGAGCATGCCGATGGCCTCATTCTTGATGCACGTAATGATGTGCTGGGCGTAGCCGGCCAGCGTAATCAGGGCGGCCGACGTGCCGACCAGGATGAGCGCGATGAGGACGAGGATCTGGCGCATCAGGCGAACTTTGCCTTGAAGGTTGCAACAGCGGTCGAGAAGTTCCGCGAGGCCTTCCAGATCCATTGTCCGACGGTGAGCAGCCCGATCAGCTGCAGAAGATCTCCAACGCGGGAGACGAGGGCCCACATCATGTTTCGATATCCTTGCTCTTGCAGCTCTTGGCCGCGATGAATACGCCGAACGGGCCGGCAAGAGCCGCGTTCATGGTGATGGCGAGGGGGAGGATCGCCTCGGGCTCGGAGCCGGCACCTGGGGGAGCCGAACGCCCGGCCGACCAGGATGCGTGCGTCCCGGGGCTGCTGAGCAGCCGGCGGATGCTGGTGAGGAGTTGGACGATCATTCGAGGCCCAGCGCCTGCATGTAGAGCTCGAGGATCGCCTCCTGCTCCTGGCGTTCGCTGCGGTCCTGCTTGCGGATGCGCAAGATGGTTTTCACCGCCTTGCCGTCGAATCCGCGCCCCTTCAACTCGAGGAACACCTGCTTGATATCTTCGAGGATGCCAGCTTTCTCCTCTTCAAGCCGCTCCAGGCGCTCGATGAACTGTTTCAGCTCATCGGCCGCGACACCACTCGTCGCGACTTCCTTCGGGTCTTTGCTCACTGAGTCTGTCCTGTGTTGGCCTGCGGGGCGCGCTCGGCGCAGCCGAAGGCGATGACGTCGACGCCCTCAAAGGCTTCGGGGTGGGACGCGACGAATTCCTGGCCCCTAGCCATGCAGGCCAGGGGCGGTGCGTCCGCGGTGACGGGGACGTGGATCTCGCGGCACTGGTCGCGATGCGGACTGCCGGCGAGCGCCGAGCAGGCGACGATGACGAATGCCAGCGAGCTCACGCTCAGAAGGCCTTGCCGCCGGCTGCTGCGCGGGCCTCTGCCTTGTGGTCGAGGCGGACGGCGTTGAAGGCCATCTTCTCGGCGATGGCACCGCCGACATCGAGGTTGAGCGCGCCGCCCAGGTCGAACAGGCGGATGATCCCGTCGGCGATCTCGACCTCGATCATCGGCCGGTGCGGGAGCTTGTCGTCCATCAGGCCCTTTCGCTGGCCTTCCATGGCTTCGCTGATCTCGCTGTGGCTGAGGCAGAGCTTCTGCGCGACCAGGGCGCCGGCGAGCAGGGTCTCCAGCGCGCTTTCCGGCTTGCGCACGATCCTGCGCAGGTCGAGGCCGGTCGCGTTGTGGTTCCACCAGCCGGCCGAGCGCGATGCGCCGTGGCATTGGCTTTGAAGCAGCCCACCGGCTGCCGCCAACCCGTCCGGGTCCAGCTTGAAATTGTCGTTCATGTCGGGGCTCAGTTGACCGGGAGCGGGACTTGGACGTCCACCGTCTCGGCGTTGCGGGTTCGGGTGAAGGTCCAGGGCCTGACCACGATCGCGTGGTGGGCCTGCCACTCGGCGATCGCCTTGCGCAGGCGGTCCCGGAGGTCCTCCTCCTGTTCAGTGTTCCAGGCATCCTCGAGCAGGCAGCGGGCGCCGTCGGGATCGCCGTGGTTCTCGTCGACGCTCTCGCAGAGCCCCTCGATGACGGAGTCTTCGTCGAGGTGGTTCGAGAGGTCGATCGGGTCCTGGGTGGCCTCCAGAATGTGGAAGGTCAGCCGGTCCCAGTGTCCTTCCGGGCCCTGGCGCAGGCCAAGATCATCGTTTACGGCCTGCTCAATTACCGCTTCACGGGAGTCGCAGGGGCCGATCGTATAGTTCTCCTGGTCGTGCGAGGCGTACCATTTGAATTCGCTTGCCATGGCCTGACCTGCCGAATGCGTTTGCTGTTTGCTTTGTATTTGCAATCGCGCAAACGCGCAAGCCCCCAGAGTCGCCCGGGGGCTTGTTTCTCAGGTCAACTGCAGCCGGTCGTCTCGCCGCATTCGATGCATTTCTCACAGGTCCCGTTCCGGACCATCGTGAGCTTGCCGCAGCCCGGGCAGGCATTGCCTGTGTAGCCCTTCATCTTAGCCACATCCCGGGCGTTCGCCGGGGGCCGGTACTCGGCCGCGGCCTTCAGGTTCACCTTGGCTTCAGTCGTGAGCAGGGCCAGGAAGGGGGCGCCGATCGCCACGCCATCCGTGCCGGTGGCCTTCACCTCAGTCACCTGGGGGATGTTAACATTCAGGCCGGTGCCGACCGAAGTCGATTCCTTCTCCGGGGCGACGTGCGCGAGGTCGTCCCGCGCCAGGTAGGTCACCGCCAGGTCCCGGAAGATGAAGTCTAGGATCGAGGTCGCCGACTTGAGCCGGTCATGGCCCGAGACGAAGCCCGAGGGCTCGAACCGGAAGAACGTGAACGCCTCGACGAATTCCTCGAGCTTCACGCCGTGCTGCAGGCCGAGCGACACCGCGATCGCGAAGGCGTTCATCATCGATCGGAAGGACGCGCCCTCCTTGTGCATGTCGATGAAGATCTCGCCGAGGCGGCCGTCCGCATACTCGCCGGTCCGCAGATAGACCTTGTGGCCACCCACCACCGCCTTCTGGGTGTAGCCCTGCCGGCGTGCCGGCATCGTCTCGCGCTCGCGCACCGAGACGCGCTTCTCGATCACCTTCTCGACGATCCGCTCGACCACCGCGGGGACCGCGGCGGCCGGCGGCAGCGCAGCCAGGTCCTCGATTTCGTCCGCGTCGTCCGAGATCAGCGAGGCGTTGAGTGGCTGGCTGAGCTTCGAACCGTCGCGGTAGATCGCGACGGCCTTAAGCCCGAGCTCCCAGCTCTTCAGGTAGGCCGCCTTCACCTCGGCGATCGTTGCCGAGTTCGGCATGTTGATCGTCTTGGAGATCGCACCCGACAGGAACGGCTGGGCCGCGGCCATCATCAGGATGTGGGCGTCCGACGAGATGAACCGGGTGCCGGTCTTCCCGCATGGGCTGGCGCAGTCGAACACGGCCAGGTGCTCGGGCTTCAGGTGCGGGGCTCCCTCGACCGTCATCGTGCCGCAGCAGTAGACGTTGGCCCGGGCGATCTCATCGGCCGAGAAGCCGGCAGCCGACCAGTCAGCCAGGAAGCTGATGTCGAAGGCTGCCTTGATCTGGTCGGCTGTCAGGTTGTGGCTGGCGATGTGGGAGTCGAACTCGTTCGGCAGGCGGCCGTGGCCAGTGGCGTAGGCCGTGATGTCGTCGATCTCTGCCTGGCTGTAGCCGAGCTTCTTGAGCGCCGGGGGCACCGCCTGGTTGATGATCTTGAAGTAGCCGCCGCCGGCCAGCTTCTTGAACTTGACCAGGGCGAAGTCGGGCTCGATCCCGGTGGTGTCGCAGTCCATCACCAGGCCGATCGTTCCGGTGGGCGCGATCACCGTGACCTGGGCGTTCCGGTAGCCGTACCTGAGGCCGTCGGTCCAGGCCTTATCCCAGGTCCTGATCACCCGCTTGGCGATCGTCGAGGGTACCGCGTCCTTGTCGAGCGTCGGCGGCTCGATCGACAGACCATCATAACCGCCCTCGTCGCAGGTGGCGGCTGCGTGGTGGTTGCCGATCACACGGAGCATGTCCTTCGCGTTTTCGGCGTAGCGTGCGAACGGCCCAAGCTCCTTGGCCATTTCAGCCGAGGTGGCGTAGGCGACGCCGGTCATCAGCGCGGTGAGCGCGCCGGCGAAGGCCCGGCCCTCGCGCGAGTCGTAGGGCAGGCCCATGGTCATCAGCAGGCCGCCGATGTTGGCATAGCCAAGTCCCAGCGTCCGGTACGCGTAGGAGCGTTCAGCGATTTCCCGGCTCGGGAACTGCGCCATCGCCACAGAGATCTCGAGCACGACGGTCCAGAGCCGGTTGACGTGCTCGAAGGCATCGAGGTCAAACAGGCCCGTAGCCGGGTCGTAGAACTTCAGCAGGTTGGTCGACGCCAGATTGCAGGCGGTGTCGTCCAGGAACATGTACTCCGAGCACGGGTTCGAGGCCCGGATCCGGCCGCCCTTCGGACAGGTGTGCCAGTCGTTCATCGTGGTGTTGAAGTGCAGGCCGGGATCGGCCGACTGCCACGCGGCCTCGGCCATCCTGTCCCACAGATCGCCGGCCTTGATCGTCTTCACGATCTTGCCGTCGACGCGCCGCGTCAGGTTCCAGTCGTCGTTGTAGCGGGCGGCCTCCATGAACGCGTCGGTGACCGAGACGGTGTTGTTGCTGTTCTGGCCGGAAACGGTCTCGTAGGCCTCGGACTGCCAGTCCGTGTCGAACACCTCGAACGCGATCTCGCTCTTGCCCTGGCGGGCCAGCGAGATCACCCGGGCGATGTAGTTCTCCGGCACGCTCGCGCGCTTGGCGGCGCGGATTGCAGAGCGCAGCTCGCTGTTCTCGGCGGGGTCAAAGCGTTGCTCGTGCCATGCGAACGCGCTGCCGCCGAGCTCCCAGATCGCCGCCATGATCGCGTCGAGGTGCTTCTTCGTGGCCTTCGAGCCGGCGACCAGGGCGGCGACCTTGCGCTCCTCACGCACCTTCCAGTCGATGAAGGTCTCGACATCCGGGTGGTCTGCATCGACGATCACCATCTTGGCCGCCCGGCGCGTCGTGCCGCCCGACTTGATCGCCGCCGCAGCGCGGTCGTTGATCTTCAGCCAGCTCATCAGGCCGGACGCCTTGCCGCCGGCGGAGACCGGCTCGTTCTCAGCCCGGACCGTCGAGAAGTTGGTGCCGGTGCCGGATCCGTACTTGAACAGACGCGCCTCGCGGGTCACCAGGTCCATGATGCCGCCGTCGGCGAGCATGTCGTCCTTGACGCTCTGGATGAAGCAGGCGTGCGGCTGCGGACGTTCGTAGGCCGACTTCGAGGCCACCACTGGCCAGGAGGTGGTGATCATCTGGGCGGCGTTCGGCTGGCTCCAGGAGCGGTCGCCGGTGTCGTCCACGTAGAAGTGGCCCTGGCCCGGGCTGTCGATCCCATAGGCCCAGTGCAGGCCGGTGTTGAACCATTGCGGGCTGTTCGGAGCGCAGATCTGCGCAGCGAGCATGTAGCGCAGCTCGTCGTAGAACGCCCGGGCCTGTTCCTCGGCGTAGCCGACGCCGCGGACCTTCCCGGTCTCGTCCCGGTTGAAGTAGCCGCCTTTCCAGCCCCAGTAGGTCCAGCAGCCGGCGAGCCGGTCGAACACCTGCTTGGCCGAGGTCTCGCCGCCATAGGGCTGACCCTCGACATACGGAATGGAGCGCTGCAGCCACTCCGGCACGCCCTTCTCGACGACGCGCGAGAGGTGGCCCGGCACGCCGGCGCGGCGCATGTATTTCTGGGCCAGCACGTCGCGGGCGACCGGGCTCCACGCGGCCGGCACCTCGATGCCCTTCGCCTGGAAGGCGACGGAGCCGTCGGTATTCCGGATGACGGAGTCGTGGTTGGTGAATTCGATGGCGGCGTAGGCGTCTTCGCCCGCGCGGGTATAGCGTCGCTGAATGCGCAACGTGGAGCCTCTCAGGTATGGTGTCGGGCGGATCGGCCGCCGCCCGCGGCTGGCTCGTGGGGAGCCGCGGGATTGTCAGGCGGAGGGATCTGCCGCTGACCAGCTCTTCACCCGGTAGAGGTTGCCCGAGCGCGTCAGGAACACGTCCGGCGCGACCTCTTCCTTCAGCTGGCTGGTATGTATGAAGCTGCCGTCCTTGAAACGGCCGTGGGCGTCGCCGAAGACGAAGCCGACCAGATAGCGCCCGCCTACGCCGGAGGCCTTGGACGCGCGTTCGAGCGTGGCTGTGATCTCGGTTGCCATCACGCTGCCTCGACCTGATTGCTGGTGCCCTCGGCGTTGTCGTTGACGGCGACCGGGGTCATGCCCTTGATCGCGGCCGCCCGGCGGGCCGCACGGGCCTGCTCCTTCTTGCCGCCGCCGGCCGCCCGGATCGCGACGAGCCGCTCGATCGGGTACTTGGAGTGGTCGAGGCGCTCGGCGTACTTCACCGGCACGATCGTGACCGGCATTGCCCGGACGGCCTCGTAGGCGGCCCGGCGCTCGCTCGAGCCCGGCTGCGCCAGGCGCATGTTCAGCATCGCCAGCTCCAGCCGAGCCCGCTCCAGCCCGGAGAGGCAGCGCTTGGCATGCACCCCGAAGCCGGCATCGCTGTAGCTGTAGCGCGGATACTTGCTGGGCTTGCGCCGATCGCTGGAGGCGAGCTGCATGGCGGCCTTGATCAGGCCTTCGTGGGTCTTGTTAATTGACACTGATCTTGCCTTTGATGATGCGGCGTACGAGCTTTGCCGTCTCTTCTCCGGTATTCGATGTCCGGGGAGACATTGAATACGGGAGACAATGCCACTGGCCGTGATGCTTGATGTTGATCTTGGGATGCTTTTTGCCGGGCTCGAAGCGGTATTCTTCAATGCAGCGACTGGCCACCATGGCCTGAAGCTCCCTCTTCACTTCCCGCTGTCGTCGATCCACGTTGCGCACTCCGATTGAACGGACGCTTGGGCCAGCGCGAGCGCGGCTTGGGCTGCGCGTCGTCGGGCTCGGGCTCCGGCTCGCCCTTGGCGAGCAGCCTCTGGCGGAACGCGATCTCGGACTTCGTCAGGCGCTTGAGCTTGGCCACCTCGGCCACGTCGCCGTGGACCGCGTTGAGCCGGCTCTCGCCCTTGCGCCCCGTGGTCTTCACCGCGTGGCAGTCCTTGTGCTTGGCGTGGATGGCATCCGGATCGTTCGAGGACGGGATGACGTCCTCGGCTACCGGGTCCCACGTCCGCAGATGCACGGCCGGGACATGATCGAACTGGGTGTCCCTGTAGGACACCAGCAGCTCACCGCATGCCTTGCACCGGGCTGCCTGCCGGATCACCGCATCCACTTTGACCGGGAAGGGGATCGGCTTGCGAAACCCTGGCGGGGGTGCCGGGGCCAACGCGCGTTCCGTTTGCATAACGTTTGCAATAGCGCAAATGCGCAAACAGAGCAAGGCCCTCAGAGGGCAGCGGCAGCGCGTTTTTGGACGGCTTCGAACGACACAGGCGGCGCAAACCACCCCGTGTCGTAGCTCGGCTGGAGCTGGTTGGGCTGCAGCCGCTCGCCGAACAGCGGGACGGTCTCCCAGCCGTTGTCATTATCGTGCGTCAGCGCGAGCAGGCCGCGCTTGCTGGCCTTGCCCGGATCCCCGACCGGATCCTTGTAGGTCTCGAGCCACCGGCCGCCGCGGTAGACCGCCGACTGCTTCATGGCGAAGCGCTGGGTGTCCCGGTCGATGCCGGCCTGCAAGAGCTTCCCGCCCATGCCGAAGGCGATGTTGCTGGCCGAAAAGCCGCCCATCTGCAGCCAGAACAGGATCGACCGGATGTTCTCCGCGTCGACGCCGTCGCCCTGGATCACCCGCACGTTCTTCAGGACCTTGTAGCCCTTCCGGTTGAGCGTGAACCCGAAGCTCTCGGCCAGGGCTTCGACGGTCTGGCAGGGGGTCTTCACCGGATCGCCCGAGTCCGGCCGGATCACCACCGTGGCGCCGCTGTCGATCACGCGCTGGCGCAGCTCGCCGCCCCAGAGGTTCGTGACGGCGTTATCGATGTCGTAGCTGTCCGAGACGCAGGCGAAGATGCCGTCCGGCCGGCCGAAGGTCGCCAGCATGTGGGCGTAGGCGTCGCATTCGCCGGCGCGGCCCCAGGCTGTGATCGTCGAGTGCTCCGAGGCCGGGATCGAGGATCCGCACACGTCGGCGCCGTAGAAGCGCATCGCCGCCAGGATGCCCTCGATCGTGTCGGTGCCCCGGAAGTTGACCAGGTGCGCCATGCCGCCGAGGCCGGCCGATTCCGTTGAGCTCGCCGCACGGGAGCCGAAATCGTGCAGCTTGAACGGCAGCTCGGCGTCCGGATCGTCGGCGGTCAGATCCAGGAAGTGCTTGATCACCCGCTTGATCATGAACGACTCGGTGCAGACAGTCGTGGGGTACCAGACTGAGCGGAGCAGGCGGTTCTCCAGGTAGCCGCCGGCCCAAGGGAGCTGATCATCGCTCGTCGAGATCGATAGGAGCACGTTGCCCGTCGGGATCAGGCTGCCCTCGGGCGCCGCGCAGATCCTCACCGGCCAGTAGCCCCCGTGGACATCGACGATGCGCCGGAAGCCGGCTTCGTTGAACAGGCCCGGGTAGGCTGGCGGGTAGTACCGCGCGTAGAACGCCTTGGCCTCGTCGACGTGCTCGTGGGTGATGCGCTGCCGAAGATAGGCCAGCTGCGCCTGGAGCCCGAAGAACAGCGTCTCCCTGTGGCGGCCGCCGCGGCTCTCGATGTAGCCGAAGCCGGCCTTCATGTCGGGCGGCAGCTGGGCCCAGTGACTGGGCTTATATCCATCGACCACGAGGCACGGGTTAAGGTCTTTGATGAACAAGGGTCAGGCAGCCTTGAGGGTTGTGTCGACGACGTGTCGAGCCGTCATCGAGCGGATGATCTTGAAATGGTCGAAGGCCATCTCGGACCGCTCCAAGCGGTCGATCGGCACCCAGCCGGCCCACTCGGCATCGTCGCCGCCGGTGAGCGTCGGGAAGGCCCCGTGCAGGTCGAACAGGTGGACGTGGGAGACGAAGCGCCCGCGCGGGTCGCGGCCGGGCGCGTCGAACACCCGGACCTCGCGTAAGTGGGAGCGCAGCAGCTCCGCAGACTTGCCGTCCAGGCACTCCTCGCTGAACTCCTTCAGCGTATTGTCCAGCAGGCTGAGGTTCGGCTCGAGGAAGCCGCCGGGCAGCGCCCGCAGGCCGCGGAACGGGAACTTGCCGCGCTGGATCACGGCGACGTGCCCGGCCGAGACGACGAGGGCATCGGTGGTGATGAAGGTCGGCGGGTGGGGAGCCATCCGCCAGTGCGCCCGGAACTCGCGGACGGCGCCGTATTCCCGTGTGAGCCAGCCGACGGCCTGGGCGTTCTGGTAGAACCATTCCTCGGCCCAGTCGTGGACGTCGATCCCGACCTCATCGATCGCAAGCGCTTGGCCGCAGTCGAAGAACCGTTCCCGCATCGGCGTCGCCGACAGCTGGCGGAAGTTGTCGACGTCGAGCGAGCCCCATTCCGGGAACATGCCCAGGTAGAACGACGTGTGGTCCTTGGCGTGGCCGGCGAGCAGGACCTCGGCCCCCGACCAGCCGAGGTCGGCAAGGTGCTTCTGCACCGCGGCGCGGACACCCGCGGCCCAGGTGAAGTTGCTCTCGAAGTCGCGCACGGGCGCTGTGTCGGTGACGTCCGGGATGTCGCCGGGCAGGCCCGCGCGGATCATTGAGCCCCGCTCGGCGGCGGTCCATGGGTTCTGGGTGGTGCGCGGCTCGTCGGCGGAGCCGATCAGGATCAGGAGCCGGTCACAATGCGCGAGTGCCTGGCGCACGACGTGCAGGTGGCCCAGGTGGAACGGCTGAAAGCGACCGATATAGACGCCGAGCCGCATAGGTCTGGTGTGCATGGCGATCTCCTGCCGCATCATTCGCATATCGTTTGCAATCGCGCAAGCGTGCAAACGACTCGCTCCAAGGTTGCGTCCATTCACAGGAGGCTTTTGGAGTCCAGAACTTTTATTGATAGGCCATGAAATAATCTTTCCGAGTCTATCTCGACGAACATCCCGTGCCGGCTATCATCGATCATGCAAAGTCCGAGTCGTACCAGCAATGAGCAAGTGAAATATAAAGTAAAATTGCCAACTTGTGCGCAACTATGGGCCGCGCCTGATATCGCGTACCCGATTTAACTTGTGGGAACCAATAGCAAATGCTGATATTCAGCAGCTCCGCAGGGCCGCATGCCTTGAACGGGCATCGTTTGTCAGGCACCTGTCGCGGTGTGGGCCGAAAGAAACTCTACCATGAGAGCGTCAATCTCTCATTGCCAAGCGGAAGCCTCGCACGGATCAAGGCCGTGTTGGCGAAGGGAGAGTCGCGCCTGGCCTTCATAAGAACCTGTATTGAGCAGGAGATCGTTCGCCGAGAACAGCTTCGGCTCGAACGTCTACGCCGCAACGGTAAGAGCTGACACCACTTGCGGATGCGCTGGCTGGCCGAGCCCCACGATCGCTTCACCGGCCGCGGCGACAGCCGCCTGGAGCGCCCGGCGCATCGGCGCTTCGTTCTCTGGATGGGAGACCGGAAAGTTGCGGGCGTCGAGATCGATCTCGTAGCCCAGGGCCAGAAGGGCGGCCAGCCGAATGAGCCGCCGGCGCACGCTCGGAATTCCCAGCAGCTTGCTGTCGGTGAGCACGGACAGCTCGGCCGCCTGGATCGCCTTGCGATAACGGAGGGCGTTCTGGCGCTCCGCGTCGCGCGACGCCGCGTTCACGCAGGCCTCCCCACGGAAGCGTCGGCGCAGAAGCTCAAGTACCGTCTCGCCGAGCCGGTCGTCTCGAGATAGGCGTCGATCATCCGGATCCACCAGCCTCGGTCGATCAGCCTGCGGACCATTTCCATCTGAGCGGCCTGCGATCGGCTCTCCGGGGCCGGGAAGCCGACCAGCCCGGCCGGCTTGACCAGGAAACGGTGGCAGACGACGTCCCGGATCCGCTTGGCCTCCAGGAGCTCGACATACGGATTGAGGCCGCTCTCGAGGGCGAGCTCGACCGTCAGGCCGCCAAGGCTGGCTGCGATGGTGGTTGGGTCTGCGCGGCCGGAGACGACCGGCGCCGCTTCACGGGCTTGGGATCTGACCATCCGCATTCCTCTTTGGCTTCTTTCATGAGCGCTTCGAGATCTACGCCGGGCAGGATGTGCTCGGAGACCAGCTGCTGAGCGCGGTCGAAGTAGGCGTTGAAATCCTCCTGATCCATCGCGTCGAAGGCGATGGAGGAGGGGATGTGGCTGATGTTGCCTTGAAGATCGATGAAGGGCTCGGTCACGCCGGCGCCGAGCAACAGCATTTTGTGGAGCCCGTTCTCGGTCGTGAAATGCGCGCTCGAGTCGAGCACCTTGCGGACCCAGGGCCAGTACAGCCGCAGCTGCGGCAGAGACCGGACCATCGCCAGGGAGGCGCGGATCTCGCCGCGCCCATTCTTCATGCGGCGCTCGACCCGGTCCCGATCGGCCCGTGAATGTGGCTCGAGGATGATCCGGCCCGCCTCCTCGCGGGCATTCAGGATCACCCACTTGTCGGCGGCCTTCATGGCTGCACCTGATCAGGGTGTGGCATGAAGCGCGGGTCCGGGTCGCGGACCGGGACATAGTCGTAACAGGCGACCTTCGCGCCCCGGCTGTTGGCGATCCAGCTCCATTTGAACTCGCTCATCGACTGGACTCGGCCGGCCGACTTGGTCCCGCTCGCCTCGTGCCGGTAGCAACCCCGCTTGAGCGGGCAGAAGCCGCTGACACACATCGTGATGTCGGGCATGACTCAGGCTCCGATGGGCGAGGGCACGTCGGCCAGCGCGAACACGATGCCTCGGCAGTAGAGGTCGCCATCATCGCGCACGATGAAGGTCCGGTGCGGGATCGTTGTCCGGTAGGTCCAGACGAAGCCTTCCGCCCCCTCGACCGGCTCGATCGTTGCCGTGCCCGCCTGCCTGCGCTTGAAGTGCGGGCAGGCATCGTCGTCGCACTCGTTCTTGAGCAGACCCTCGGGGGTGACATGGAACCGGCCGATGCCGAGCTCGTCATCGATCGCGCCGCGGAGCTCGACGCCGTCATCGCTGTAGCCGAACACCGCGACCAGGCCGGCGGCCTTCATCGCGGCGAACAGCTCCTTCGAACCCTCGGACCCGTACGCGCTGCCATCGAGGCGCTTGGCCGCCTCCAGGGCGGTCAGGGACGGCGGCGGTGCCTCCGCGGCGATAACCGGGCCCTCGGCCGGCTCGCGCCAGTCCTGAACGATGCCAAGCGCCAGGAGGACCTGAATCTGCGCGTCGGTGACTTCCCGGCCGACGTCCCAGCCATACAGGGTCTGGCCGTAGTACAGGTCGCTGTAGAGGCCGTCGTTCTCGCCGTCGTTGACGTCGCCGCGCAGGCGCAGCATCCGCTCGAGGACGCCCTCCTCGTGCTCGCCCGTGCCGTCGTCGGGATAGACCGTCCAGGTCTCGCCGTCCTCCTGACGCTCCTTCCAGCGCTCATAGTTGAATTCCCGGTCGATCCGGTCACGCAAGATCGCCTCGTCGTCGGCGATCACCAGCGCCTCGATGGCGTCGTGGGTGTCCTTGGGCGCGCAGTGGCGCACCGACACCGTGTGGAGCCTGGTCATCCGTAACGTCGCTTCTTTCCGTTGTCGCGCCGGCCGAAGGATCCTATGGCGCGGGGCTCTGCCGGCAGGGTCGTGACCGGGGCCACCTCGAGGAGGGTCGGGATGCGGAGGCGGCAGGCCTCGACGAGGGCCGCCTCTTGCTCTGGGCTCAGACCGTAGCGGCGGCGGGCATCGGCCTCGCTCGCCCACCATTCCCGCAACTCGGTCTGGGTGGCGACGGCGCCCGGCAGATGCGCCAGGACCACCATCACGTAGGCCTCAGCCTCGGTCACCCGAGAGCGCTCAGGCCGCCTCGGCCTGACGCTGGGCGCCAGCCCCGCGGCGGGCCGGCCAACCCAGGGCCTTGAGCCGCATCTTGCCGTAGGTCTTGATCGCCTCGGCCCGCGCGGTGCCCAGGGCCTCCAAGATCGCCTGCGTGCCTTCATCGAGCATCAGGTCGGTGACCTCGTCGAACGTCTGGCAGGCATCGACCTTGGTCTTCAGCTCGATCTCGACCTCCGAGTCGCCGGCCCCAGCGCCGGCGGCCGGACGGTCCCGTTCCTCCTGGCGGAACGGCTCGCCGCCCGACGTCGCTTCAGAGCGCCTGTCCTGCTCGGCGGGATGGTCCGTCCGGTTCTCGATGGCGAACTTCTCTTCGGCCTCCTCCTCCGAGTAGACGCCGTGCAGTCCGGTGAGCTTGAGGATCACCCGGTCCTTGGCGCGCTTCTCAGCCATGGCGTAGACGTAGGCCGCCTGCTTGCCCGAAACGCGATAGTTCACGTTGACCAGGGCCTCGCCGAACGACCATTCGGCCACGCCGTTATCGGGGCGTGTCGCCCGGGCCATGATCACCGCTTCCTCACGCTCGGCGCGGACGACGATCGGGGCATCCCAGACCAGCTTGAACGCGGCGGCCAGCCGTTCCAGCGCCTTGTGCTTCACCACCATGGTCGACCCCTGGACGGTCCAGGCATCGTCCCGGGTAATGGGCACGTTGTTGTCGCGGAAAATCCGTTTGACGGTTTCCAAATCCATTTCGATCTCCTTTGAAATCGCGCAAGCGCAAGGGCGTGCGTCGGCTATTCGTTGACGCGCTCGACAGTCTCGTGGGCCTGTTGGAAGCCGGTGTAGGACCGTCCGTGCTCGACGGTGGTGAAGGGCAGCTGGCGGACCGCGGTCTCGCGCACCCGCACGTTGCCGAAGATCGTGTCGAACACCTTGCCCAGGGTCTCCCCCTTGGCGGTGGAGACGGCTTCCTTGAGCTCGAGGTCCCGGACCTTGGCCTCGCGCTGCTCAAGGGCGGTCTCGCGCGCCTTGTTGATCTCGATCTCGCGCTCCAGGCTGCTGATCCGGGCCCGGGCGGTGACGATCTCGACGCCGCGCTGCTCGAGGGTTCGGTTGAGCGCGGCGATCTTGGCGTCCTGCTCGGCAGCCTTGGTCTTCAGGCTGCGCACGCCGTCCAGGGCATCGAGCCCGAACGTCTTCTCCTGGACCAGGCGGTCGATGGCATCTTGGAGGGATTCGGTCATGCGTTTCTCAGGCCGCGGCCATTTGGGGTTGTGCCTTGGCGCGGGAGCGCCTGGGCTTGGGGGTGGGCTCGCCGTCGAGCGCCACCTTCGCCTGCTCCCGGGCCGCCTTGGCGCCGGTGATGTCGAAGAGGGCCGCGCCGGCCTTCGATCGCTTGATCGACACGCTGTGCCCCGAGGCCAGGGCGGCGTCGTCGGGGACCAGCTTCTTGAGTCGGTCCTTGCTGGCCGCATGGAGCTCGGCGGCTGGCAGGGTCTCCTGGATGTGCTGGGCCAGAACCGCCCATTCGTTGGCCGAGGACGACACGGTCATGTCGTAGACCTTGATCGGCTCGGGCTTGGGGCCAAGCTTGCGCGCCGCCACAGCCGCCTGCTGGGGGACGTCGCCGGTCTCGACGCACCGGACGAATTCCCGCTCGGCCCGGACCAACTGAACCTGGTAGAACGGGTCGGCCTCGGCCTCGATCAGCGCGTAGCCGCCGGTGGCCTTGATCACCGACAGCCAGACCCGGTCGACGTCGACCACGAAGGCGTTGTGCTGCAGCTGCGCCCAGTGCGTCTCGAGGGCCTTCTCGATCGACCAGTTGTTGAATGGCAGGTTGAACTTGGCATCCATGATGCCGATCACCGAGCCCAGCAGCTCCCTGCGCACCTTGCCGTCGAGCGTGGCGTGCATGAACGGGAAGTCGTCGCGGAACGCCTTCTCCTGCTCGTCCGTGACGTAGAGCCCGGTGTGGTACTCGAAGAGGTCGTAGTTGAGTGGCTCGGTCACGTAGCCGAGACGCTGGAGGACGTTTTCCTCGCCGGACTCGTCCTCGATCTCGATCTCGGCGCGCTTCTCCTGCCACAGGTGTAAGAGGGCGTCCGGATTGTCGCCCATGATGATCTTGGCGTCCGACCCACCGATGGTCAGCCGCCGGTCCCGTTTGGCGGCCATCGACATGCACAGGTGGCCGGTCCGGCGAAACAGCTGCATCGAGACTCCTCGTCTCCTATTTGCATATCGTTTGCAATCACGCAAGCGCAAACGGATGTGATGCCCGGAGGCGCAGCCTCAGGCGGCGATCTCCATGGCGCCTTCGCCATCCTGGGCGGGCGTATTGTCGTTCCAGACCGCGTTGGGGAGCGTGGCCACGAAGGCGGCATGGCTCGCAAGCTCATCCTCGGTGAACCGGTGTCGCCGGAACGAACCCAGCGGGTAGTGCCGGCGCTCGCCCTCGGCGGCTGCCGCGTCGGTTTCGACCGCGAGGTCCAGCCCGATCTGCTTACCGCCGCGCAGGTGCAGCAGCACCTCGGCCAACAGCTGAGCGTCGAGCAGCGCCCCGTGCAGCTTCCGGTTGGTGCTACCGATACCGTAGTGCTTGAGCAGAACGTCGAGGTTGTGCTTACCGCCGGGCTTGGCCTTCCGGGCCATTGGCAGAGTGTCGACCCACTCGTTCAGGATCTGACCGAAGCCCAGGAGCTCGAACTCGGCATCGAGCATGCCCTTGTCGAAGGGCGCATTGTGCGCGAACAGCCGGGCGTTACCTAAGAACTTCAGCAGCTTGCCGGCGATCAGGCGGAACGGCGGCTTGTCCTTCAAAAAGGCGTCCGAGAGGCCGTGGACCCGGAATGCGCCGGGATCCACCGCTCGCTCGGGGTTCAGGTAGACGTGGAAGTGCTTGCCGGTGGGCAGCATGTTGACCAGCTCGACGCAGCCGATCTCGATGACGCGGTGGCCGGCACCGATACCGGTGGTCTCGGTGTCGAGGACGATCTCCCGCATCACCTGACCTTCAGGTGGGGCTTGATCGCGGCGTCGTAGGAGATGTCGGCTCCCCGCATCTCCAGCGGGCTGTTGCGGGGGCCGTCGGACATCCGCAGCACGCAAACCGCCTTGTGCTGCTCGTGGCTCAGCCACCAAACGAGCTCGTGCTTGACCGTGAAGGCACCGAGCGGCGTGCTGTGCTCGTCCAGCGCCAGGTAGACGTAGGTGGATCGGGCCACTACGCCGCCGCCGGCTCGCCATCCGCCGTCGACGGCGACGGAATGTCCGAGATCGCATCGAGGACTGCGGTCAGGACTGCGTCGAGGTCGAACGCGTGCCGGGTCAGCGGCATGTCCTGGACGTAGCGATGCAGGTCCTCGAGCACGCCCTTCAGCGTGCTGCATAGGGCGAACAGCGCCTGGCGCCTTTGCTCGGATTCCCGGTAAGCGGTCAGGTAGCGATCGACGGTCTCGAGCAGGCCCTGGATGCGGGCCTTCGGGTCGATTTCGATGTGGATGTCGTGACCGGTCAGCATCAGGAGGCCTTCGTTACATCGGTCACGCCGAGCGCTGTCAGCTGGTCGGCGATCGTCGATTGAACCTTGGTCAGGCCGGTCAGCACCACCTGGCGCACGTCGGCCAGCAGCTCGGCCGGGAGGTTTTCGCCGACGACCGTCACGCGCAGCTGAGTCGTCCCGCCTCTGAGCGCATCCTGCATCCGCCGGATGTTGGCGAGGCTGTCGCGCAGGGCTGACGCCTGCGCGATCTCGGTAAGCTTCATGGCCGATCCTCACAGGTCGGGTGGTGCAGGACACATCGGACGGTGCCGAGACGGGCGGCGGAGCGCTCGGTGTGCTCCCGGGCGATGCTGACCCGGGCGTCGGCCTGGATCTGAGCGGTAGCGGTGGTGGTGCGGGAGCATGTCTCCAGAGCCGCCAGAAGGCCGAGGAAGACGATCGCGCCCATGAGCACGGTGATGGCCCGGTGCTCGCTCATAGCTGGGCCACCGTGTCGACGGGGGCGGGCTCGAACAGGGCCTTCAGGCGCTCGTATTCCTTGCGCTCCGCGGCGGCGCGGTTGGCCGCAATGCGCTCCTGCTGCTCGCGTGCCGTCCGGACCTTGATCTCCGCTTCCTCGAGGCGGGACTTGAACTCGGCGTCGGTCTCCCGGCGCCGGTAGTGCGCCCGGCACTCCTCGAGACCGCCGTAGCCATCCGGCCGATACGAGAACTTGATCGCGTCCCGGTACTGCTCAGGCACGCTGCCGAGGTGGTCGAGCAACTCCTCGACGAAGCCGCGGGCCGAGAGATGGCCCCGGGCCGAGGTCATCGCGACGACGTCGAACACCGTCACATCGACGATCTGGCGGGTTGGCTTGGGCTCGGGGAGGTCGACGAAGAATGGCGTCGGGCAGTCCGGCATCAGGCTGGCAAGGGCCGCGCTCATGACCGGCTCCAGGCCAGGATGGCGAAGTAGCCCATCCAGGTGACGAGCGTGCCGAAGAGGCAGAGGCCCGAGTACACGTAGGCATCGACGATATGGCCGATGCCGAAGCCGATGGTGTCGGTCTTGCGGCTGAAGCGCCAGTTTCCGGCGATCCAGATGGCAGCCGTCAGCAGGAGCGCGAAGCCCCAGGTTGGGAGGTCGAAATCGAGGTGCATTACGGTCTCGTCGCGGGGTCGATGCCCCAGAATTTCAGGATCTCTTCGGCTTGGTTGAGCAGGGCGCCGGCGAGGCCTGCGGCTGCGAGATGGAAGCCAAGGGCGGCCTCGTGCAGATCGGACTGGGTGCCCGTCAGGCAGGCCGCTTCGTAGTCTTCGATCCGGTCCGCCATCGTCGCCCGGGCGACCGCGGAGCGGACGCTGACGGCGTCGAGCTCGCCCATCAGTGCAGCGTGCCCTTGTGGCCCTCGTCGTTGACCAGGAGCCGCTTCCAGAGCGTGCCGGACGACGAGTGGTGGATGATCACCCCCTCGGGCTGCATGAAGCCGGGGGCCGCTACGCTGCCCTCGACGCGCAGGCGCTGCAGGCACGCATCGACCGCCGCGGTGTCGAACGGGCCACGGTACATCACCGGCACCACGTCGCAGCAGGCCGGCGCGAAGCAGGCCTTCTCGTGGATGAAGGCCTCCTCGGCCGGGGACGGCGTCCGGACCTCGGGGCGGGGCCGCCAGCGGGCGACGTTGAACAGCGAGAACCGGCGCTCGGTGAGTCCGTAGCCGGACTGGATGCCGGCGCCCCACCATTCGCCGAAGTGCTTGCCGGGCCCGAGGTCCAGGAGCTCGTCACGGTTGCCTTCGACCCAGGCCGCGAACCCGTAATTGTCGGTCAGCTTGCCGGGGGAGATCCAGCGCGTCCGCGAGCCGGCGAACACGTCGCCGTATTGGGTGACCAGGATCTGGGCGTTCGTGCCGTTGATCTTCTCGGTCGTGGTCGATTCCCGAGCGAAGCGGGGGATCTTGGCGAAGGGCTCGAAGGGCGGCGGCTCGGCGCCAGCGGGCGCGGCCTCGGGCAGGATTGCGGCCGGCGCCTCGTATGCGGGCAGGGGATAGCCCCTGGATGGCATCAGCATGGATACAGCTCTTGGAACCGGACCTTGTCCGGCGACGGAACGATGCCGGCGTCCTCGCGCAGGCCGCGCAGGATCTTGCCGACGGCTTGGGTGCGGATTTCGTAGGCGACCTTGTTCGAGCCCTTGATCCGGCTGGCGAAGGCCCTGGCCGCCTCGTCTTCTCGGCCGCGGGCGAGCAGCACCGCCGCGCGTTGCAGGCGATGGTCGTCACCAGCCGACAGCCACCTGAGCCAGAGCAACACCCCGAGGGCGCGCTCGACGGCGTCCTTCTGGGGCACCACCTTGGTCGAGGTTTCGAAGGGCGACATCGCCGAGAGGATGCGCAGCCGCTCAATTTCCATCAGGTCGTGGGCGGTCAATCCGACCTGGCTCCAGCCACCCGATCGGGTGCCCGATGAGAGCCAACGCCGCTCCTGGTCCGGCACGCGGTCCAGGGTCTCGAGCGCCTCGCCGAGCAGGCACCAGATCGCTTTCTGGGCGCTGGCCTTGTCCGGGCCGAACCGATCGATCGCCAGACCGACGCCGTGGGTCAGCCAGCGCAGCAGCTTGGCGCGGTCGTCAGGTCGGTATCGGATCTGCACGGGTCGGGCTCGCTTCGTAGCTCGGCTCGTGGGAGCGCCGGACGCGGGTGGCGCGGTACTCGTAGACCGACGTGGCCAGCTTCTTCTGGGTCAGGATGAGGTAGCCGTCCCGGGCGTCGGACTGGATCCGGGCCGCGACATCGGTGAGCCGCCGCGCGGCCGCGATGTCCGGCTCAGGCGTGTCCTCGCGCAGGCGATCGTAGGACAGGTCGCCGACGTGGTAGGCGAGGGCCGCGCCGTGGGCGGCCCCCGTGAACCACTCGTAATACTCGGCGAGGGCCCCAGCTCCAGGCTGCAGGCGGCTCACTCGTCCCCCTCGAGCAGTTCGACCTGCTCGCTGATCACCAGGATGGCGGCGGACAGGCTGCCCGCGGCCCGGGACAGGTCGGCGAGCAGCTCCCGCTTGGGGAAGCGCTGCAGCGGTTCGAACTCGGCGGCCTCGAGCGGCTCTGGCGCCTCGGCCACGACCTCGATCTCGTAGGGCACGAAGGTCTGCGGGACCGGTGCCGCTGCATCGCGCGGCGCGGCGGCCGGCTGTTCGCCCTGGATCAGCTCCCTGAACAGGGTTGCCGGATCCACATCGATCCGGGCCGTGTCCGCGCTCACGACCAGCGGGTAGCCGGCGTAGGTGCGGTAGGTTTTCTGCCCGTCGCTCACCAGGTCGATCAGGCCGAGCAGGCTCATCTGCTTGAGGGTGTCGGGGTGGACCTCCACGGTCCGACGCTCGGCGAGGGGCGTCGGCGACCCGAAGATCTGCTCGAAGAGGGCTGTCAGATTGGAGTTGTTCACGGATCTGTCCTGTTTGCGATCCGCTTGCAATCGCGCAAGCGTGTCGGCATGGTTATGCGGGCCCGCGGAGCCTCAGCGGAACTCGGGGCCGAACGGGATGTCGTCGTCGAGGTCGTAGCCGCCCTGCGCCCGGCCGCCGGATGGCCGGCCACCGCCGCGCGATGCCTGTGCCGGACGGCGGTCGCCACCCTGGCCGCGGCCGCCGTCATCGTCTCCAGCATCGTCGCCGCCGCCTCGGCCGTCGAGGATCGTCAACTCGCCGCGGAAGCGCTGGAGCACCACCTCGGTGGTGTACTTCTCAACGCCGGCGTTGTCGGTCCATTTCCGGGTCTGGAGCTGGCCCTCGATATAGACCTTCGAGCCCTTGCGCAGGTACTGCTCGGCGATCTTGGAAAGGTTTTCGTTGTAGATCACGACCGAGTGCCACTCGGTCTTGTCCTTGCGCTCGCCGGAGGCCTTGTCCTTCCAGGACTCGGTCGTCGCGAGGCGGAGATTGCAGATGGGGTCACCGCTGCCCAGCCGGCGCACCTCCGGGTCGCGCCCCAGATTGCCGACCAGAATGACCTTGTTGACCGAGCCTGCCATGATGTCTCCTTCTCTGCGTGTCCATTAGCATTCTGTTTGCAATCGCGCAAGCGCAAACTCAAAACGGTGCGGCCGCGGCGAGGGCTGCCATCGGCTCGTACATCTGAAGCCGGGTGTTGAACCGGAGCTGGACCTTGCCCTTCTTGCCGGTGATCCCGACGAACCGGATCTTCGGAATGATGAAGTCCCGGATCACGCCGAGCGGATCGTCGGTATCGATGATCAGGGACAGGTCGGCCTTGTTGTACCAGTGGGCCGAGTTTCCGCAGATCGTCACCTTGCCATTCCTGCGCACGACGTACGCCCCGGTCGGCATGGTCAGACACCAGATCTTGCCCGAGTAGAGCTCGATCGAGCTGTTGCGGGCGCCGCGCAGCGCCACCTGCCGGCGCGCCTCCCGGCCGAAGTTGATCTGGTACTGGACCGCGTGGTCCGGGTTGGCTGGCGTCCGCTCGTGGCCGGTGACCGGGGTTCCGATCTCGACCGCAATCCGCATCAGGTCGTCGCTCAGCTGCTTGGACGTGGTCGTTGCGACGATGCCATCGCGGGCCGTCGGGCGGTGCCCATCGCCGTCGATGTAGCCTTGTAATAGCGCAGCCTTCAGCCGGGCGCTCATCGCGAAGAACGGGTAGGGCACCCGCTTCTCACTCGAGCCACGGCCGGCCTTATCCCGGATCCAGCGTACGAGTTCCGGGTTGGTCCGGGCGCCGAAGTACCAAGTCACCATAGTCTGGAACCCGCGCGGGTCCGGACGTTCGGCTCGGGTCGCCGACAGACCGCAGGCTACGATCAGGCCGTCGATGTGGTCGGCCTTCTCACCAGCCGCCTGGCAGAGGCTCAGGCCGGAGCTCTGCCAGGAGCCTTCGGCCAGATACCAGCCCACCAGCTCCGCGAACGGTGCCGCCGGGAAGATCTTGCCGTCGATCAGCAGCGTCTCCGGATCGTCGCCGGGTACCGCCATGCCGGCCTTGGGCATGATGAAGTTGCCGCTGCCGATCTCGCGGGCCGTAGTGAACGACCACTGGTCCTTCGGGTACTTGGTCGGACGGCCGAGGCCGTTCTCTGCCTGCGTCCCCTTCGGATCCTTCCAGGCCGGCTTCACCACCATGCGGTGGTTGGGGCTGACCAAGAGGTCGTAGCCGTAGCCCTGGAACCGGACCATCTCGCCGTCATGGTCGAAGCTCGCCACGCGGCTGGGGCGGGCCCAGTCGAGGTTATCCGTCTTCGGGTCGAAGCCCATCACCTCGTCCTCCAGGGTGATCTCCGCGTGGCGCAACCAGCCACGTTTGGTCAGGACCTCGGTGTCCTCGGAGTAGCAGTCCGAGATGTCGTAGAGGTTTGGCTGGCTCTCGACCTTCTTCGGGTGGGCGACGACGATCACGCAGACGCCGTAGCTCTTGGCGAATTTCTTGATCTTGCGGATGGCCTTGCCGACATATTCGGTGAGCGACTCGTGGGCCGGCCGCTCGTGCTCGATCTCGTTCCAGGGGTCGATCACCAGGAGCTTGGTGCCGAACCGGAACACGGAGGTGGCGGCGAGCTTCAGCAGCTTGTCGAGGGTGATGTCGTCGTCGGTCCGGTCATCCTGGGCGATGACCTGGACGTGGCGGGCTAGGAATTCGTCGGCTCGGGCGCTCTCCTCCGGAGTCCATTCCGAATAGTGCCGCCTCAGGTACTTGGTCTTGAGCGAGCGCTCGAGGAACGGCTTGACCATCTCCTCGCCCGGGAACATCGCCGTGTGCCAGCCGTATCGCATCGCCATGTTGACGATGATTTGCTTGGCGACCTCCGACTTGCCTGTGTTGGGCACGCCGGTGAGCACCATGAACGCGCCCGGGTAGAGCAGAATGTGCTCGTCGAGTTCGGGGTCGAGTCCCATCGGCAGCGTTTCGAGCTCGCCCTCGTCGGGGAAGTCGGCGATCGCGAACAGGCCGGCAACCGGCCAGGGGCGGGCCTTGCCGAGCACGCTCTGAACGCCTTCGGGGCCGAAGTGCTGCAGCACCTCGTTGAGGTCCTTGCAGGGCCGCAGTTCGCCCGTCTCCCGGTCGGCGACGACGCACGGGTCCTTGGGGTAATCGATCAGGAAGCACCGCGCCGGGTCGAGCCGGCGGGCCAGCTCCTTGGCCAGGCGCTGGCCGGCCTCGTCCGCATCGACGGCCAGGTAGAAGTGCTTGACCCGTGCCAGGCGCTCCCAGTGCCGGTTGATGAAGGCGAAGGCCTCGTCATCCTCGGGGTCGATGTCCGCGGCATCCTCCGGCACGGCGATCAGCTTGCCGGTCTTCTTGTCCCGGGCCGGCAGCTGGGCGCCGTTCGGTACGGAGACCGAGGCGTAGTGGCCGCACTGGACGGAGGCCACGCAGTCCGGCTCGCCCTCGGTGATCACCAGGGCGATGATCCCGTCCTCGAGCTCCTGCATGATGTGCTCGTCGTAGAGCACGTCGCAGTTGAAGAAGGTCTTGGGCCGGCCGGCGGTTTGGCTCAGTTTCTTCCGGCCGTCCTTGGTCTCGCGGTATTTCGTCGAGATCTCGACGCCGCATTCGATGAAGGGGAAGCAGAGGATCGTCCCGTTGTGGTCCGGCACGACCTTGAAGATCGGCTCACCCCGGTCGTCCAATCCATCTTTGACGCGCTTCCCGCTGTAGATCCCCATACGCGTCGCTACGTCGACGTCCAGGCTTCGGTTCTCGAGCTCGGCGAGGTGCCAAGTGCTCAGTGTCATTACGCGCTCCGGCGAAGTCGCATTGGTCGTTGTGGCAGTTCCACACGACACCCCTCTCATCGATTTTCACGGAGAGGCATTTGATCTTTTGTTTCGCGCCTTTTCTGAGGTGCGAACACTGTGGGCATGTGACGTAATAGTTTCCCGGCCGGTAGCTGTTGAGACGAATCCCGACCTCAGCGAGCATCCTGGCTGGGTCGCTCATGGGATGTAGTACCGGCCGTTGGGCTTGGGCCGGGCTGCCTCGGCGGCCTGGGCCTGTGCCTGGATCCGGCGAGCGTCCGCGTCGGCCTTGGCCTCACGGTCCTTGCCGGCGAGCCAGGTTCGCATCCGGTGGAACCAGTCCTTGCCCCAGTTGCGCATCACCCAGTCGGCCGCTCCGAGCACCTCGCCGGCGACGTTGAGGTGCGGGAAGGCCTCCTGCCACTTCTCGATGTCGGCCTTCAGGACGCGGAAGCCGTCGTCCTGGTCGATGAAGTAGGCCTCCGGCGGCTCGCGGCGCTTCGGTCCGGCCGCGACCGGCCGCTCGGCCCCGGTGGAGGAGGCTGCCCCTGGATCGACCGTCGCTGCCCGGCCGGCGACAGCCGGCCCGAACGCGGCCTCGATCCGCGCTTCCTGTTCGGAGGTCAGCAAAGCAGCTGAATCTGCCTCTGATCTGATCTGCTCTCCTCTATTCTCCTCTCCTCTTCTCTTCTCTGTGGAAATAAGATCGTTATCCTGCAGTGCCTTAGAGGTCGTCACTCGGTGGGGATCGGCCTCCCACTCGGGGTTCACCGAGCTTGCACGCGATCGGCACTCGCGTGTCACCGGATCCGCAGTCGGCCCGCACCCGTCTCTCAGGGACGCGACACTAGCCCTCGGCGAGGGGCCATCACCGCGGCGGCGAAGGGCCAGCTCTTCCAGCACGCGCCGGTTCAGAAGCCGGCCGGTCGCATCCCTTTCGATCTTGCCAGCCTCGATCAGCTGGCGCACCAGCGCGCTGGCCTTGACGTTGCCGCAGCGGAAGATCCCCTGCAGCAGGCGCGTGGTGTCAGGCACCGGGCCACGGGCGTCGTACATGGCATGGCAGAGCCGAAGGTAGGCAGCCTCCTGCTCGAGACTGAGATCAACCGTGCCGAGGTTCCAGGCGCGGAAATCCATCTTGTAGAACTCGCCCTTCATCGGGCCTCCTTGGGTTCGAGCGGACGGTGTCCTGGGCGTTTGCATCTCGTTTGAAATCGCGCAAACGTCAAGGCGCGGGCAGGTCCGATTCCGAGGGCACCAGCCAAACCCGCACCTGACTTGCCGGCAGCGGTCCCCATTCGAGCACGACGCGGTTGTCGAGCTTGTCGTCGACGATCAGGCCGGCCTTCTTGGCCCAGTCGAGGGTCGCCTTCACGCGATTGTCGATGTCGGCGATCCCGCGCTTGCGCTCCGACAGCATCATAGCGACGTCGAACCAGCCCGGGATGTGATCGACGTTCAGGCCGGACCGCTGCGCCTCGAGCGCTGCGCTCGCCCGCTCCATCCAGTTCTTGTAGGCCGGGTTGAGATAGGTATGGCCGCGGCCAACCCGCCAGATCAGGTTGGTGCTTGTGGGAAGTGGGAGGTCGAGGCGTATGCCGCCGTCCCAGTCCGGGGCCACGATCTCTGTGATCCGCGCCTGCCGGGCACTCGCTGGTGTTGTCTTCCTCGGAGCCATCGTCGTCATCCATCCAGAGCAACGTTTGCGCGAGCGCTTGCGTGCAAGTTTTACGTCAGGCCATATGCATCATTGTTAGATTTTATTTGGGTTATGGAATACGGTATCAAGAAATATCACGCTGGGATTTGAAATTCCTTGAGCGCCCTCCCGGAGAGCATCTTAGATTGTTCTCTGGGGTGCCTGAGGTCAAAACGCGTACCCGATATATTCCGGCGGCCGAGTCTGCATTCCATCCGAGGTTTACTGCTCGGTAGGCGGCTCATGTGCTCGGCCAGCAACATATCCCACCCCCCGCAGACGAGAACAAAGCGGGAACATAAGACTTTGGCGGGGTCAACATGCGCTTTTGTGGTTCAAACTGCGTTTGCCTACTTGCAAGCGCACGCAAACGCGAATAGCTATCGCGGTGTTGGGGAGCGTTTCGTGTCCATCTCCTGCGACGAACCCCCATACACCCGTTTGCGTCCCATTTGCAACGCAAATGCCCGCGAGCGAGCTTTCGAGGTCTGGTTTGTCACGGTCGGCGCCATGAACGAAGGAGGTAGTTAGGTGATAAATACGACGCTGAGCGAGCGTACCCTTCCGGATCGGCATGCGGCCGAGCGTCAGGAGGCTCGTAACTGGATCGACCGGATCCTGAAGGACAAGAACTGGACGCCCACTGATCTGGCGCGCCAGTCCGTACTCGCGCCGTCCACCCTGCTCCGCTTCCTCAACGACGAACGCAACCACCACTCCCTATCCTTCAGCACCATCAAGAAGATTAGCGACGGATCTGGCTACGCCGTGCCGCGCTCTCTCATGGAGGCGCACGGGATCACGCAGACCGAGATCAACGGTGACCGCAACGAGCGCCCACGGTCGCTGACTGCCTCCGGCGATCTGGGCCCGTCGACGGTGCGACTGATCAGCGTCTCGCCATTTCCGGAGGGGATCCAGCCGATCAACCGTGATGTGCGTCGCGTACCGCGGCCGCAGGAGCTCATGGGCGACTCGACCGCCTTCGCGTTCTTCATGCCCGACGATGCTCTCGCGCCGCTGATCCCGGAGCGGACCATGATGTTCGCGACGAAGCTCCGCGACCCGGCTCGTGATGACCTGGTCATGATCACCGACACCAGCGGGATCTCCAAGGTCCGTCTGGTCCGCGACGTCACCGCGGCCGGCATCGGTCTCGAAGAGCCGGGTTCCGGTTCCAAGAAGGCCAGTGTCGTGCGGGTTCCTCGTGAGCGGATCAAGGAGCTCGGGATCGTTCGCGTCATGGTGAGGCCCTGATCCGGCCTAGCCTGCATGGATCCAGAACGTAAGAAGGGCGCCTCAGGGGCGCCCTTTTCGTTGCGGGGATCCGCTCGACGGTTTCAGGACAGGCTGAGGCTGGTGGCGATCACATGGCGCAGCCCCGCGAAGGTCCGACAGCTGAGGCTTGCCCAGACGCTTGCGGTTACCGACAGGCCGAGCAACGCGTGGGCGGCATCGCGAACCGCAGGCGGAACGCTGAGCAGCCGGCGCAGGTCCTTACTCGGCAGAACGACCCGAGCAGGGTCGCCGTGTATCAAAAAAGGGATCAGCCAATCGGGCATCGGGCCGAAAGCCCGGGTTGCCGGATTGTAATTCTCACAGACCCTGTCTATGGTTTTCAGGGCCTCGATGAGAGTATCGTAAGAGTCGGATTGAATTTCCAAGTACGCGCCGTCGCTCACTTCGTCCATATTGGTCGCAACGAGGTTCGGCCCCTCCTCGACAATAGTGAACGCACCGTACCTCAAGACCCCCTGCATACCTACGACCTTCGATCCGCGTCCAGAACTCGGGACGATTACGACTCGGTTCTAGTCAGGGGGATGTGACTGGCAAGCGTCATTTCGTGAGAAATCCGTTCCTCTGGTGGACATGGGTGTTCCTCAGGTGGAACACCTTGTCGAGCAGATCCGGTTGCAGGCGCTCTGCTAGAGCCAGCAAACCATCTTCTTGGGTGCGAGAGCCTGCGACGTTCTTGATGACCCGAAGGTCCCCGTCGGGCATCACGGCCAGCACCAGGCTGGCTTTGGCCATTTCGTCAAGCATGGGGCAGCTCCGCGAGGGGGTCCTGGACTTGTCGCTCCTGGGCAAACAGCGTCGCCCACTTCCTTGAATTCATTTGCGCTGTCCTTGAAATCGCGCAAGCGACGGGGCGTGGCAAGGCGGTCAGGCCGCTTGGTCTGCCGCGTCTTCGGTGAAGCTCTCTTGCAGCTGATCAACGAGCTCGCGCAGCGCTAGGCCGGGGAGCCGCATCTCGTCCGGGGCAGCGATCGCCTTGATCATTCTCAAGTGGTCGATCCAAGCTTGCAGGGCGGCGAGATCCGTGACGCCGGTCATGGCCAGCTGCGCCTTCCCGATTTCGAAATCGAGATACTCGGTCAGCTCCTGGATGTGGCTCTCGGCATCATTCAACGGCTGGCGGACGGCGAGCATCGCGGCGAGGAGTGCGTCGATGATCGCTGGGAGCCGTCGTGTGAACTGGGGATTCAGCGACTTGGTCTTCGACATTGGAAGCCTCCTCTGGATCGGGGGTGTAGGGCATCACGCCGTGATCGATCGCCGCCATGGCCAGGGCGTGGATCTGGGAGCACCCGCCGGCATCGAGATCCTGAACCGAGGACTTCGTCACGCCGAACAGGTCGGCCATCCGCCCGAGCGAGTAACCGCGGGCTTCGCGCCAGGCGCGGAACTGCGGTCCGGTCATCACGCGACGTTTGGCGTTCGTCGATTTGGCGGTCATGTCACCTCCTGCTCGAGCTCGGGGTAGGCCTTCTTCAGCAGGTAGCGGACCGCCGAATGATCCTTCAAGTGCAGGGCAATGGCGACCTCCTCCAGGGGCAGCTTGAGACCGTAGCGTAACTCGTGCGCTACCCGGATCCGGGCTCTGGCAAGCCACGGGCTTCGGCCCGGCCGGGTCAGGGCCTCGCGCGTCAGGCCAGCGCTGCGGGCGACCATCTCGAGCACGGCCTCGACCTGCGCCCGGATCTGCATCACCTCGACCATGATCTGGCTGGCGTCGCTGTTTGCATGGCGCTGAAGGCTGCGGGCGAGCCGGCGCCTGCTCTCGCCTTCGAGCCGGCGCCCCAGATGATCCTCCCCGTAACCGCGCTCGACCGCGTACAGGTTGCCCTTGTGGCGAAGGAACTTGCGGATGCGGCTCGGCGACGAAGCTTGGACGCAGAGGGCCCGATGCGATGTGCCGTCCTCGATCACCACCCAAGTCAAGCTGGCTGGCAGCGAAGCTGCGGCGCTGCCCCGGGATAGGTTTGGGCTGGCGGCTTGTGCGGAGCTGCGCAAACGTCTGCCTCGACGGTCTCCCGGTCCGGGCCTCAGCAGGGAGCTTCGGCCCTCGGCCGGCTCATTCGGCGGCTATCATTCGCTGTTGACGGTTGCGGGCGCGCTCCTCGACGCGACGGCGGCGCTCGGCATCCATCCGCTGGCGGTCTTCCTCGTCGATCGGCGGCGGCTTGGGCCGTCCCTGAAGTGTCGCTTCGACCGCCTTGGCGAACCGCGATATCGGCTTGGCCCGCGGCTTGGGCCGCGGCGTGGCCGGCGGCTTGGGCTCTGCCGGCGGTAGCTCATCAATGGCGAGAAGGGCGGGCGGCACCAGTCGCATGCGAGTCTCGGCGAGATCGCGCAGTCCGGTCAGGGCGTTCGCCACTTGACCGATGTTTGCGGTCAGGCACTCGTTCTGCCGGCCGGTCATCGCCGCCATCCGGGCCACGGCTTCGATCAGTTGCTCCTGATGCCGGTTGGAAACGGCTTGTTGCTCGACGAGGCGGCGGTTCTGGTTGGCGATCTCCTGCGTGACCTCGAGCTGCAGCTCCATCGCCGCCCGCATTTGGGAGATCTCGTTCTGCAGGATGTCGATGCGGGGATCGGATTGGGCCGCTGGCGTCGGTGCCGGCGCTGGGGGCACGGGAGCTGCGGTTGGCTTAGCCGGCGGCGGCGTGAAGAGTCGGTCGAGGGCGGCTAGGGTCTTGGCGCGGTCCCGGTCGCGCACACGGGCAGCGGTGTCGACGCAATCGGCGGGTGTTGGAACTGGGGCACCGGCGCGGCGGGTGGGGAATTTCTCTGCGAGGCGGTTCTCGGGTTTCACCCCAAGACAAGCGGGGCACACGTCGTGCTGTCGGTCGCGACTGAGCAGCCACCCATGCGAACGTATTTTCTTGGAAATGATTTCATCAGGCAGTCTCCGGGCGGACGAGAAAGTAAATTCGTTTGGGCATTTGCTGCAATTTATGACAGTGTAAGTTCTAGAGACAGTTCCTGATCGGACAGTTTGTAGATTGAATTCTCGTGCCTGGGTGGCTTGCATGAGGATCTCCCTGCCTAAGCCTTTTCGGGTACCCGATTGGTTTGCAGTGGGCGTGCAACATGCAAGCGCTCGCGTAGGTGTGCAAGGGCTATCGTTTGCTCATGTGCGAGAAATCATGCAATTCCGCGCTTGGTCTTGTGCAGGACTGTGAGTCAGCTGACCTTTGTCTCGGGCGGCAGGGGAAAGCGCCAAGCATAGCGGCCCGATCCCCAGTGCCTCCTGACCAGATCCGCCGACTTCGTGCGGGAGACCGGGTCGGAGGACGGCTCGTAGGGTTGGCTGCCGCGCTTGACCATGACGACGTAGAGCTGATCGTCGGTGGCGGGTTTCTTCATGGGTCCTCCTTGAATGAGTCCGAGCCGCCCTGGCTCGGCCGAAACGCATCGTTCGGCAGGGGCCGTCAGGCAGCCTTGGCCGCAGACGCGGCCGCGAGCACCTCGACCTCGTAAGGCCTGACGAACATATCGGTATGAACACGATCGCGCAGTTCACGATCGATCTCGAACCACAGCAGGCCGCAGCGCACCGCCGTGCCGTCAGTGAGTGCGCGGGGTGGCTCTTGGATGGTGCCGGTATCGCCGATCGAGGGGCGCTTCCAGCTTGACCAGGTCGGATCGCCGACGATCCGCACTCGGTCCCCCACCTTCGGGATCGGCCGGCCGGCCTCGGCAAAGGCCATGCGGTTGCCGCCGCGATCGAGCAGCTCGATGCTCAGCGCCTTGCCGGCCACGACAAGATTGCAGGCGTCCCGGTAGGCCCAGGCGGCTTGGTGTCCATCCCGGAAGCGCTGTTCGGTGCGCGACCGTGTGTCCTCGCGCACGGTCAGCAGGTAGAGCTTTTCGTTCATTGCTTCTCCTGGGGCTTTATTGGATCGAACTGGTTCAGCAATCCCGAGCGCATGATCTCCTTGAGCTTGGCCCAATCCTCGGGTGATTTGTTCTTTCTGCGCTTCAGCCGGGCGATCAGCTTTCGGTGCTTGCGGGACGGCTCGCTCATAGCTCGTAGATCAGGGCGCGGAACGCCTCGATCTCCCGCAGGGCGTCCTCCAGGCGCATCGCCGCCTCGGATGAGAGGTCGTTGAGCTCCTGCAGGTCGGTCTTGTCGGTCAGCTCCCCGAGGGACAGGACCGCGTGGTTGCACCGCTTGATGGCGGCCAGCCTGTGCTTCTCACGCCGCTTGGCGCTTTCAGTCTGGGGCATGGGGAGATCTCCTTAAGTTCGTTGCTGACAATCATCGGATCAGGTCGTGCGGCGAGAGCTTGCGCTCCCGCCCCCAGCACCGATTCGTCTTGTCGTAGCTCTGGAAGAAGCGCTGCTGCGCCTTGCCGATGCGGGTGATCCGCGCCTCGCGCACCCCGCGGGCTGTGAACTTCACGGTGAACTGGCTGCCGACATCCAGGCGCAGGATCCTGGCCTCGGCCAGGGCGATGGCGTCCTGCTTCTGAGACCAGGTCATGTTCTCGTAGAGCATCGACCCCTCCCTCAGCCGCCGAGGCTGTCCATGATGGCGTTGAAGCTCTCAGGCTGCATCGTGTGCTCCTTGCTTGAATTCGCGCAAGCGTTGTAGCGGAAGGCGTCCGAATGTGGTCAGCCCCTGACGGCGTCGACCACCGCCAGCGCCTTCTGCGCAGGGACGGTGAAGTGCTCGAACCGGATCTGGGTGAATCGGCCCGCGTCCTGGGAGCCGGCCTCCGTGCGGCCGGAAAAGCCGAGGCCGGGCCCGTGGAAGCGCAGCTCGGTATCCTCTTCGCACCGGCATACGGTCATGCCCTTCGCCTCGAGGGTGGCAGCCAGCGTCTCCATCTCGGCCCGGCGTGCGTCCCGCCACATCACCTCGGCACGTTGTGAGGCCAGCGCCTCGGCCGAGGCGTCGATGACCCGGCGGGTGATGTCGGCAGCAATCCGAGGCAGATCCCGGGCGTCGGGGTCGAAGGTCGCCTCCTGGGTGGAGAAACGCCGGGCTGCCTGGCTGTCGCGGCCAGGGATGTCGCGTGCCCAGATCCGGGCCGTCGCCCGACCCTTGTGCCACGGGACCGACAGGATCAGCTCGTTGTCGCCCAGATCGAACGACCAGCTATCCCGGCCGGACCGGTTCTCCCGCGGGGCCGTGCCGTGCATCACGGCGCACAGGTCCGTCGCGAAGCGCGCCAGATCCACACGCGGATACTCGTCCCGACCGGTCCCGACGATGGTCACGTATCTCGTCATATGTTCTCCTGAGGTTGCGTTTATGCGGGTTGCATGAATTCACGCAAGCGCCTTATGCGGCGATGCGCTGGGGATCGAGGCGGGCCGCCTCCTGGCGCTCGTAGTGGACCTTGCCGGACCCATGGGCCTCGATGGCGATGTCCACCTTCAGGCTGCGACGGTTGCCGTCGCAGAGCATGCAGCGAGCGCACTGCATGAGCGGATTCTTCTCCGACGCCATCTCGTCCGAGGCCGGGCAGTGGCCCTCGCCCTTCATGAGCGGTGCGCCGGCCGGCCGGACGCGGTAGGTACGGAAGCCAAGGGCCTTCGCCTCGAGCCGCTCCTCCTCCGTGTCGCAGCTCGCCATGCAGAAGCTCGCCAAGTCCGGACGCTCGCGCCACAGGTGCGTGTAGGCGTTGCTCGTGCGGACGCTCTTGAGGACGCGGGCCCACACCTCAACCGGCACCGCGCCGGGATCACCGTAGGCACCAAAGCGGACCGGGCGCACAGCCAGGAGTGCCGCGGCCGTCCGATCTAAAACGGTGGCGTAGCGGCCCTTCTGCAGGGCTTCGAAGACCATGCGGGGGCCGTGGGTCAGCTGGACGTAGCAGGTCCGCTCGGTGAGCTTCAGCTTGCCGTCGACGACCTCGGGGCGACCGCGATGCCGGCAGGATCCGCAGATCGAGCGATCAAGCCCGAGCGCCACGGCATGCAGCGGCGCCACGTCGGAGCGCAGGATATAGATTTGCGTCATCGGGCCGGTCTTGGAGTTGTTGCCGCCGTTCACGATGCCGGTGGCGATGACCACGATCGGGGCGCCGTCGATCTCGGACGGCCCCTGCCAGATGATGAAGCCGTTCATGGCAAAGTCCTTTGCTATCCGTTTGCAATCGCGCAAGCGATTGGGCGCACTAAACCCGTGAGGGGCGCGCTTTGGCGGGGATGAATATTGTTGATTGCGCTACCGGGGCCTGCCCGAGCCGGCGGATATAGATTTAGGTGTGATTAAACCTGCACTGATCCGCCTGTGTTGCACTGATGCCATATCACCGCTGACGCAACGGTGTTTACTGCATGATATATTAGTAGAAAGAAGCGCGGGCGGTTGAAATGCGTGGCTATCTCGCGTGTATTGCTGCATCAGCGTTGGGGGTTCTAACGCAAGGCTGCGCGAATAGTCCGCTCCCTCAAGATGTGACTGGTTCAACCACGGCCGATATCGTTGCCAGGGTACGATGCGAAGCAAGAGATGCAATTCGCGAGGCTGCGCTCAAGGAGCTGAATAACTACGATGACGTTGTATATAAAGATCTGACAGGCAAGCAGCTCGCCGAGATTTTGGATAAAGACCGCAGGCGTTTTAATGAAATTGGGGCGCCTAGATTTAAGGTAAAAGAGCTCGATAAGGCGTTTGATTATTTCAGAAATGCGCAGATGACGTACGATTTCACGCTGAATTTAAACGAGGCGAATACCCAGGGTGTAAATTTTGATCTCGTCAGAACGTTTGCCCGTCGGATCGATAGCGTAGGAATTGGAGCAAAAGGAGAGCGGACGCGACAGACCATTCGTCATTTTCAGGTTACTGACAATTTCCTCGTTCTTGCAACGAAAGTTAATTACGATTATTGTGAGGTGCCCCGACCGATAAATCTTGTCTATCCGATCGAGGGCCGGCTTAAGATAAATGATTTGGTCGATAGTTTTGTGTTCATTAACAAAAACGGGAGCTTTAGGGGGACGCCAAGCGGGCCGGCCATTTCGACTATGTCTGATACGATCGTATTTTCCACGAAATTATTAGGGAACGTAAGTCCCACGCTGGCACTCAACCCTTCCCAGCTTTACGGCTTCGAGCTTTCACGCGTTACGCTGACGAATGATAATTTCCGAGAAGATCGGCATCAGGTTATTATAACGACGACTCTACCGAAGAATAAAATATTTCCTTATTATCCTGGGGCCAACCCGCGTCCATTCATCGATGATGATCCCAGGCTTTTAACTGCTGAGGCGTCCGTTCGTGAGACCAGAAGGCGGAACTTCGAAGATGCCGTGACGCAATTCGGCAATAGCTTTTCCAGGATGATTGGTCCTTGAAAGCAGCTGATCGCCGGTTCTCGATCGCGCTGGCGATAGGCGCTTCAAAAAGCGAAGAGGAAAAGGGTGATCGGTAGCAGCTGGAGGAGGAACCAAATCACCTGAAGCATAAACCATATGTAGATCCCGACGAGCACGACTGTCGCGCCCAAGAAGAGTTTTTCGATGAACTTCATGGCGCGCTCGTTATTGCAGATCGACGCCAAGCTCGTCCAGCCGCCGCTTCACACGTTCGATGCGGGCATCCATGACCTGGAGAAGCGTAGTTTTAATCGCGTCGAATTCGTGGTCCTGAAGATAATAGACTTGCGTTGAAGAATCCCCGGCCAGCGTCAGGTGGCCGCCGCTATTTATGATACTGGCCGGCGCATTCCTAGTTAGGAAAATTTCATTTCGGCTTGTGACTATGGTGGTCAGCTCCGCGCAGAGCGGATACGCCTCCGTGATCTGTTCGGGTGTCATGTCGCTTTCCTTTCGTTTGCAATCGCGCAAGCGGCCGGGCGCACTTCGGACGTGAGATGGCCCGGCCGCGGCTAGTGGTCCAAATCCGACGCTTGGTACCCGTAGCGAGGGGCGCTTCCGACCCTTCGCTGACCCTGAGAATGTCCGCTCACGGGCAACTCGGCTGACTGTCGCCTGCGACCGGGATGGGTCGCAAGCCGAATGACCGCACAGGGTGGTTTTCGGCCTGTCTGCTTTCGGATGGCGAATGCATCGATGCGGACATAGCCGTATGGACACAATCCAACCCATCAGAGACTGTGACGAGATGCAATTCGTAGCGACGCCGTGAACGTCCGCGTCGCTTGGCTTCAAATAGTCGCGCCTGATATCTCAAAATACAACAGGCCTGCCGGGTTGCTTGTAGCATATCCTACGCGAACCGCCGGTTCCTCGGGCGGCTGCGGCACATGCTGATCGCGTACAAAATGCTCGCACAGGGACGCAGGCAGCTATCCATCAGAAAAGCCGTCATCCGCCAACAACGGCTTCGGGTGCTAAGACCAGAATGTCATAATAATCGGCCATACCTTCTCAACCACACTCGAAATAGATCCGATATCATCCAACACATCCTTCAGGCCGCTCCCCAAAGATTTGAGAATAGTTTTTGAAGATCCCTTGTCTGAAGCTTTGCTGGTGATTTCCGCGAGAAGCTCAAGGGCCTCTGCGCGCTTTTCTTCAGGTACGTTCTTGCCCCCAAGTGCTTGCTGCAACGATGAAATTGCGTCCGCGGCCTCGTCGCCTCGTTGCTCTCGAATGGTAATAACGCCGCGGGCTATCGATCCCCGAGTAGCAATAACCGAGTTGCTGTTTTGGCTAAATGTGTCGCCAGTCGACATAGTGACTTCCTCCTCATAATTGTTGACAATCAATGTGCCCTCCATTCGTTGGATAATAGTGTGAACGCTTGCTTTCTCGGCAGGCGAAATCAATCGCGGTCTCGCTTCCAGATCTTTCTCAATAACTTCTAGCATCTTCATGAAGATATCAAGATGACTAAACTTTTCAGTCATCTGATCATTCCGCGGAAGTTTGGGACAGGCGAACGGCGCCCAACATCTGCTTGATTTTGTTTCGTTCCGGAGCGCCAATTGAAACCGCCATTGCTAGCGCCCGTTCGAGCATGTTCTCAGCTGCTGGTGCATCTCCATATTGTGCAGTGTAAGCGCCAAGGGCGGAGAGGGTCTGAGCTAAACCGAGACGGTCGCCAACTTCTTCCTGTATTTTTGCGGATTGATATAATGCTTCCAAACCCTCAGCAACACGACCAGATGATATCAGATTGTGGCCTATTGCAGCGAGTGAAAATGCAGATCCGCTTCGATCGCCGAGTTGGCGTTTGAGATGTAGGCTTTCCTGGAGAAGCGCCAGCGCCTCCTCGGAATCTCCCCTAGACTGTTTTAGAGAGGCCAGATTGTGCAACAGAGATGCGCGCCCTCTAACATCGCCAATCATATTAAAAACATGATGAGCTCGCTCGAAGAGCTCTTGTGCGCGATCAAGTTGACCTTGCTGCTGCAACAGTGCCGCCAAATTTGCCTGTGCTATTGCCACAGATCTTTGGTTGCCAGATTTCTCAAATATCTCTAGAGCATTTAAATATAATACCTCAGCTTCTTCATAATTTCCTAAGGTGTAAAGTAACTGCGCGTAATTCCCAGATATCTCGGCACGCATTTCAGAGTCGCCGATCGTTTCTGCGATATCAAGAGCGGCTCGATAGAAGGTGCGAGCCTGATCAAGATCGCCAGTATTCAGCAAAACATTAGCCAAATTGGCAGTTATCATCGCTCTCTGGCGAGGTTCTTCAACGCTGGCTAATAGCTGGAAAGCTTCCTGCAGCGCAGACAGCGCTTCTTCATAACGACCTAGTGCTTGGTAAGCCACACTTGCGGAGTTAAGTGCCGCCGCTAGGGCAGGCCGATTGCCAGCCGCACGTTGACGTTTGATTGCCCTGGTGAGCAACTCCAGTGCCGAAGCATAATCCCCCCGAGCCTTGTATTCTTCCAAGAGCTTGCTGCCGGCAACCTCGTCTTCAGTTTCCGCGAACTCCTTTGATGGTTCGATTTTCGCGGATGACGCAGAAGCCAGACCAGATAATGTTTTTACGACGCGGCGGACTTCTCTAGTTAGATCTCGCCGTAGCTGAGCAAGGGATTGAGGATCATTGCTGTAACTCAGAAACCGAAATTGCTGTAGATCGAAAGGTACTTCTTGAAACGATCGGGCGAGTAGTATGATGGGTTTTTTTAGCGCAGCAGCAAAACCAATCTCAAATCCCGTAAAGGAGCGCAGATTATCGTCGCCTACGACTGCGATGACTAGATTTGATGACTCGATTAGTTCTTGAAAGCCAAGCCGCCACACGCTGCCCGCGTTTAGATCTTCAACCTTGGTGGACTTGAGGCCATTCCCCTCTATCGCGGGCAAGATTGCAGAATCATATACGTCCGCGAATGCGCGACCCGTAGGCATTGATACGAAACATTTCATGGTAGTTTCAGCCGCTAACTTCTTCAAATCTTTCAGCAAAACGGTAGGAACAAGTTACTCATTGGCATAGCGCACCAGTCTATATGAGACAATTATTTTGTGTTCGGCAAGCCGGGACGCGTGGTGGCCTTCCACCCGGGATGAGTCTCATCTTACCTCAAGGAACCTCTGCTGCGGCAACGATGTCCTCCAGCACAAGACGCTACCCATCTCTATCACCTGTCAAGTTGGGTGATACGTTATAGCACAGCCGAACTGCTCGATACCCTTGTTAAATATTAGATGCCAGCAGCGAAGCTATGAATCACTCCCCGCCCCCGGACGGAAGTTTCAGAATGGCCGAAGCATGACCGCTTCTGAGAGGCGCCGCCGACTGCTCGCATGGCTGGGTTGGGTCGGATGCGGAACGTCCGCTTCAAGGCGAGTAGCTGACTTCCGCTACCCACCCGTTGCGGACCCTGCCAGTGGATACCAAGCGTTGGATTTCGACCACTAGATCAGGTGCCGGTGCTGAGGTGGAAGACGGTCCCGTCCTTGGTTTCGGCGACAACGATCCCGCGCTCGAGGCGGATCGTCTTCACGTCGGGCTGGCGCACCGGAGTGCCGTTGCTCGTCCCGGTCAGCGTGATCCCCGCGCCGGCGCGCTTGGCGCTCCAGTCTTTCACGAGCTTCGGCTCGGCCGCCATCAGAGCGTGGCTCCCTTGATGGCGATCACGACGTAGGAAATCTTGCCCTCCTCGTCGGCCTCGCCCTGAGCGCTGTCCAACGCCTCCAAGAATTCTTCGGGGAGATCCTCGCCGTCCGTATAGGCCCGCGCCTGCTTTCGGGTGACCTCGACGATGGCGGCATCGCCGTCCGCGATCGCGGCCATCAGGTGTTTTGTGTCGCTCATAGATTTCTCCTTCTCCGCGTGATGCGGCTGGTCGGCAGGGATCGCACCCCTGCCGACGGGTCGCGTCAGGCTCAGAGCTCGAGCGCCGTGATGGTCCCCTCGCTGTCCTCCTTGGCCTCGCGGTATGAGCCGGCCATCAGCGGGCTCGAGGATGGCACGACGTCCACGGTCTGGAACCAGTGCCCGTCCATGGTCTGCCACCGCGGGATATGCTCGCCCGGGCAGCTGCGCACGACCTGCATGCCTGCGGGAAAGCGCTTCAGTTCGTCGATCAGATCGCTGACGGTCATGGTGTCTCCTACTGATAGGGATCGAGCGGGATGATCTCGCCGAAGGGCGCCCAGCGCTTCCCGCCGTAGACGGTCCACAGCACCGGGCAGGCCGGGGGGCGGCCCCACTCGTCGCTCCAGACGTCGAGATCGGTGAGGTAGATGGCGGCCGCGGCGTCCGGCGCGTTGTCCGCCAGCCAGTCGAACGCGACGTCGAACCGGGTGCCGCCGCCGCCCTTGATGTCGAGCTTGGCCACCGTGTCGCCGAGCTCGAACACCTGGACGTTGCGGACCGCATCGTCGACCGAGACGACGTGGATCCGGCTGACGCGCCCGGTATCGAGCATCGCCTGGACCTCGCTGGCGAACGCCGTGGCGCCGTCCCGCGGGATCGAGGCCGAGGAATCGACGAAGCACACCATCTCCTCGACCGCGTCCGGGGTGCGCCCGGGCAGCGAGTAGCCGAGCGCCAGCATGCGCCGATCGAGCCGATTCCATGTCGGCTGGCTCGAGGCCACGCTGTCGACGAAGCGTCCGAACTCCTCGCGCCAGTTCACGCGGGGCTGGTTCAACTCGTCGAGCAGCCGGCTGATCGCGTCCGGCAGGCCGCCCTCGCCGGCGCCCCTGGCTGCCACGGCCGCGCACTGGCGCACCATGGCCTCGGTTTCGGCCGCCGCGGCGTCGACGCCCTGGCCCTCCTCGAGATAGGCGTCGCGCACGCCGCCGCAGCCGCCCGGGTCGCCGCCGGCCTGGCTTTGGCCGCCGTCCCCGTCCTGGCCATCGTCGTCCTGATCCTGCCCGGGATCGTTCGCCCCCGGTTGATCCTGGGCGGGATCACCGTCCTGGTCCGCGTCAGGATCCTGGTCTTGATCCTGCGGCGGCTGGGGCTGCTGCTTGCGGCGCTGCCGCTCGGCGTAGATCTGCTCGGCGCTCATCCCGGCGAAGGTCGGATCGAGCAGGGCGCCCTTCGGCAGGGTGAAACCCTCGGCGATCAGGCCCGGGTTGATCGCCAGATCGCACGAGACGTTCCACTCGGCCGGGTCGCGGCCGCCGCGCCGGACATGGTGCAGCAGCGCGATATGCTTGGTCTCGTGGACGACCAGGCCGATCAGCTCGGGCTCGGTCAGGCCGGTCACGTAGTTCGGGTTGTAGAACATGTGCTTGCCGTCGACCTCGGCCGTCGGCACGCCGGCATCCTCGCGCGGCTCCATGTGGAGGGCGAGCGAGGCGTAGAAGGCATGGCTCTGGGTGAGCAGGGTGCGGGCCCGGATCAGGCGATCGCGGGCCGGCAGGTCGCGGACGTGCGTGGATTTCATCGAACCATGGTCTCCGCTGCTGTGATGGCGGCGCGCACCCCATCCAGGCGGGCCTTGAGGATGTCGCGGATCCGGGGAGCGTGGGGCAGCGCAGCGAGGAGCGCGTCCTCGCAGGCCTTCAGCTCCGCCAGCATTCCGGGCCCGGCGGCCATGACGCGGACGTTGGCTTCCTGCTTGGCGGTCAACTGCTCGCCATTGTGCAGGAAGGAGATCAGCCAGCGGCCGTCCGGCCCTATCAGCGTGTAGTGGTTGGCCTCGCCGTCGGCCCGGAAGGTCCAGGGGGGTGGTGTGTGGGGAATCGTGGTCATCGGGCCACTCCTCAGACCGTGATGTCGGAGTTGGCGGCCTGCCAGTGGATGTAGGCCGTGGTGTTGTGCAGCTCGGCGGCCTCGTGGCGCCGGACGGCGTCGGTCAGGCCCATCACCTCGAATTCCTTGCCCAGGCGGGCCAGGTACTTGAGGATGTTCGCGAGGTTGCCGCCGTTGGCCGCGCGGGAGAGCGCGATCGTCACCGCGTAGGCGATCGACGAGTTGGTCGGCACCTTGGCGGTGTCCGGGTTGGCGATGATCGAGGCCAGCGGCGGCAGGTTGCGGAAGACGTCCAGGAAGCCCTTGAACTCCGTCGAGCCGTGCTCGCCGACGATGCCGCGGATGCCGCCCTCGCGGATCTCGTCCGGCGCGTCCACCCAGGGGTGGCACATCGCCCAGGTGCGTGGGCTGCGGAACGCCTCCTCGTCCGGCTTGGTCGGGTCGAAGTGGTGCAGCATCCCGGGCTTGTCCGGCTGGCCGTTGGCGCCCTTCTGGCCCTCGCCGCGCAGCATGATGAAGGCACAGATCGCCGGGTGCAGCTGGGCGTTGGCCGCCCATTTCAGCCAGGTCTTGACGCACACCTCGACCGGCAGGTGCTGGACGCGGTTGTTCAGCGCCGTGGGCGACGACTGGGCGGCGGCCCGATCGGCGCGGCGGTTGCCGGCCAGCACGATCGAGGTGCCGTCGGGCAGCGTGTGCGGCCCGATCACGCCGCGCAGGGTCAGCTGCATCATCGGCACCTGCAGCGCCTGGCCGACGGCGTTCGCCTCGTCGATGAACAGGATCGGCGCCTTGGTGCCGTGGGCGCTGGCCTGCTCCAGCTTCTCGATGAAGTCGGGCTTGGCCCACCACACCGTGCGGGTGGCGTGGTCGGTGTTGGGCAGGCCACGCAGGTCGATCGCCTCCATGGTGGCGAGCGTCTCGGTCACCACCGGCCGGCCGAGCTCGGCCGCCACTGCGGTGATCATGTCGGTCTTGCCGACGCCGGGCGGCCCCTTGAGGAAGGGGATCGTGCCGTGCTCGAGGGCGTATTTCAGGGTCTGCTGGGCGACGGGGTACAGCATGGTGGTCTCCGGAATGGCTGTCGGGCAGGGGTGAGGGCGCGCCGGCGGGGCCGTCGGCGCGGTGTTGCTCAGCGGGCTGGTGGGGAGGTCAGGCGAGGTATTCGGCGACCGTCTCGAGGATCGACTGGGCCGCCGCGGCCGTCTCGGCCCGGACCACGGGGTTGTCGCGCAGGACCTGCACGTCGGCGCCGCACAGCTCGTTGCGCATGCGCTCGATGGTGGCGTGGAGGACCGGGTCGTTGGTCAGGTTGAAGGTCGGCAGGATGTCGACCAGGTCCCTGACGTTCTGGATCAGCGAGTCCCGGAACGTGCCCTCGGCGCGGGTGCCGTCGGTGCCCGGCTGGTACTTGGTCAGCCGGTCGGCGACCCGGCCGACCTTGTCGACGATCCGGCTCCAGGCGTCCTTCATCGCGTCCTCGAGCGCCTCCTGCATGGAGGCCTCGATGTCGGCGCGGATCTTCTCGACCGCGCCCGAGCCCAGCGTCACCCGGAAATCCGCGGCGTCGGGCATCGGCAGCACCCGCAGGCCGAACGAGAACCGCTCGCGGATCCGGGAGATGTCCGGGAACTCGTCCTCCCTGTAGAGGCCGCCGAGCCGCCGGATCGCCTCCAGCTTGTACCCGGCGTACTGGCCGGCGAACTCGTCCACCGCGGCCTCGAACTCGGTGCGGCGCCGGCGCATGTCGTTCTGGTACATCTCGTAGGCGGCCGCCGGCAGGATCCGCAGGCCCTCGTCCGCCCAGGGGAGGGTCCGCTCGTAGTGGGCGGCCCGGGCGTCGTTGACCGCCTTGGTGATGCGCTTCAGCGCGTCCTTGGCGATCAGGCTCTTGTTGTACCGGCCGGCATCCTCGGCCGCGTCGTGGTCCTTGTTGACCTTCTCGGTGGCCGCCTTGTCGAGCTTGCGCCCGGTCCACATCGACAGCTTCACGCCCACCAGCATGGCGCGGTCGGCGAGCGGGTTGACCGGGGTGGCTCCGGCGGTGAGGGCCTTGATCGAGACCTGAGCGTTCATTGTTTGCTCTCCGTTTGAAATCGCGCAAGCGCGTGGGCATGGATCGGGCGTGGTTTCGCGAGGGTCAGGCGGTCTCGGGGAGATGCGACCGCATGGCGTAGACGAGGCTGTCGATTTTCATGACGAGCCCACCGCAATCCAGGAGGTACGCGGCCTGGGCGCGGACGCGGGCCTCGTCGCCGGCGACCATGCGCTTGGCGAGCTGGTGGCAGCTGTAGCCGTTGGGGTGGATCGCGATCAGGCTGTCGTACTGGTCGTGCGCCCAGAACAAGGCGTGGGTATCGAGATCGGGCAGCGCCCGGACCTGAAGGCGTCCGAACGGCGCATCGATCGGCGCCAGGATACTCGGGTCGCTGGATGGGAGGATCGAGCCTCCGATGTGGCGGGTTCCGGTCATGAAGTCCTCTCGAGGGTTGCCCGGCGGCAGGCGCGCCGCAGGTGTTCCGCGTAGGCGCCGACAGCCTTCCAGTAGGCGGCCATCGGCCCTTTGTTCTTGATCCAGCTCTGCTGGGCCCGGCCGCGGGCGTCGCGGGCGATGTCGGCCAGGATCTCGATCAGGAGGGCCTGGGCCTCGGCCGGGAGCTCGGGGATGCGCTGCACGGCCGGTAGGGCCAGCAGCGGGTTTCGGACCACGGCGAGGTTGCTGCGGTCTGTCATCGGTGTTCGCTTTCTATTTGAAATCGCGCAAGCCGCAAGCGACGGAATCGTCGCAGGGGTCAGTCTTGGCTGGTCGAGACCGGGAACAGCTCGGCGACCTTGCTCTCCGCCAGCCCGATCACGGAGCGAAAATTGGAAATTCGACTTCGTTACGCATCATAACGGCTCCTTCACCCAGGCCATCATGTTGGAGTGATTGTGGAAGATCATAGCCCGTCTGGCGCATTCGTCGCCGGCCGTGGCCAGGGCCGTGACGTGGTCGATGGCAGCGTTGCTATCGGGGAACGCGCTGCTGTCATCGTCTTTGGTGATCATCCCGTCCTCCTCGTCGAGGTACCAGCCGTCGGCCTGCGCCTTCACCTGGTCCCGCACGCGCCATTGGATGAGGGTGTGCTCGTCGATGCAGAGAGACAGGATGATGCCGGGGTGCGGGTCTATCTTGAGCATCACGCTCTCCGCGCCGGCTGCCGGGCGGCCAACACCTTCACCGAGGTGGGATCGCCTTCCTTCTGCGGGATGAGGGTGATCTCCTTCGGGAGATTTCTCTGCGCCAGCATCGTCGCCATCCAGGCCGAGACCGGGCGGTCGAAGCCCAGGCGCAGGGTGATCTCATGGATGCGGGGGTCACGACTCTCGATCATGGTCACGCCTCCTCGGGGCCGTCGATCGAGTAATCGCCCCGCTCCAGCTTGTCGGGGTCGATCGTGGCACTGAGGGACAGGAAGTCCTCGGCGTCCGCTCGGCTGTAGAACCGGGCGATCGTGGTGTGCTCGACGGTGTCGATGATCGCCCAGTTGCCGTCCTCGACCGGCTCGGGCTCCTCGATCTCATCGCGCTCCCGCAGTGCGATGCCTTCGGCCCTGGCGTCCTCGGCCATCGTCTGGAGCGCCCAATCCACGGCGACGCTGCGGGTCTCGCCATCATCGGTCCACTTGCTGCCGACATGCGCCGCAGCCCATCGGGCAAGCTCGGGGAATTTGGCCTGGTTGACCCAGCGCTCCCGGGCGGCTCTCAGCACGTCGTCGGTGTCGATGCTGACGAGGGTGTGGGTGCCGGCGATCTGCTGGCAGTCCCAGATCATGGACAGGGCCTGCGGCACGGTGGTCCGGCCGCAGGCATAGGCCAGCGCCGTGTGGCAGCGCTTCAGCGCGGCCGGGATCCGGTAATACAGGACGATCCCGATTTCCCGCTTTATCTCAGTCAGCGTCATGTTTGTTCTCCGTTTGAAATCGCGCAAGCGGTTAGGCGAGGGTGAACAGGCCGTATTCCGACCGGCTGATCCGGACCCGGATCCCGTCCTGGCGCCGGAAGGTCGGCTGGTTCCGGTCGAGTTCGCCGACGGTCAGCTCCGTGGCGGTCACGCCGTCGGAGAACCTGAGCGGGTTGATGAGCTTGAGCTTCGTGCCGGGCTGGCGGGTCGCCTTGCGCACCTCGATTAGCCGCCGGCAGCGCTGGCGCCAGTCATGGGCATGGAGCAGCGTGCTGCGCGAGGCGTAGGGCAGCGTGCCGGCCTCGACGGCCGCCAGTTCCGCCGCATACGCGGCCTCGGCCGCGGCGATCGCTTCCGGCTTGAAGGGCGTGAGCTGGTCGAGGAGCCGCTCCGGGCAGACCGCCTCGCACGGCCCCATGAACTCGTCCAGGTCCTTGTAGCCGAAGTTGTGGTGGTCGCTCGGCACCCACTTGAGCAGGAACACGAACGCGATCCGGACCCGGCCGTTCGCGTCGGGGATCATGGTGCCGTCGGCCTCGGCGTCCATCTCCAGGACGGCGTGGAACACCGTGCGATTGACGGTCGCCGTATCGACGACGCGCCGGTTGCGTGTGTCGTGGCTCCAGGTGAAGCAGCCCTCCCGCTCGAACCAGGCGCGGTCGCTGATGCCCCTGGGGCGGTGCATGAAGGTCCAGCCCATCTCAGATCTCCGTTCTCAGCTCGCGGTGGAGGACGTGGCGCTGGGCGCCGCCGGCCGACGCGATGGCCAGCCGGCACTTCTCGGCGGCGCGCTTGGCTCCGGCTTCCCTCAGGAGGTCCCGGGCCCGGCGCAGGAGGACCACGGCTTCGTCGACCTTCTCGCGGTCTTGGCGCGTGGCTGGGGTGATCGGCTTTCCCATCGTTTGTTCTCCATTTGAAATCGCGCAAACGGTCAGGCGGCGAGCTGCACGATCAGCGTGCTGAGTTTCGCCCTGGCCTGTTCGAGGGCCTCGTCGGCCAGCTCGGAGGCCACCTCGGAGAGGTAGCTGTTGTCCGAGTCCGGGTAGTTCATCTCGATGCCCCAGAGAGCCGCGTCGTATTTGCCGGTGAGCTGGACGCCGGCCTTGAACACGGTCACGGCGACGCCGCACCAGCACCACTCGTCGTCGCACCAGGCCTTCAACACCCGGTAGTCCTGTTCGACGGCGATCGCCGCGGCGATGCCGGGCGTCCGGTACGGGATCCGCGGGCCCCAGCCATCACGCTTGGCCAACCGGATGGCGGCCGCGACGTCGTAGAAGCGTTTGCTGCCCCGATCCCGGCACAGGACGCGCTCGCCTGGACGTTTGTCGCGAAACGTCCAGGCGGAGACCGGGCCGTGGCCGTCGTGCTCCTCCCAGGGGGCGCCCATGTGGATATCCTGGTGGACGGTGGCCCGGAGCACGAAGCCCTCGTGCTCGACCTCGACATGATCGCCGTCGGAGACATAGCGACCGAACTGTGGGAACGTGACCATGGTGGTGCTCCTCAAAGATCGCCTAGCTGGTAGTCGTCGTAGAGCTCGAAGATCTCCGCCATCTTGGAGACCAGGCTCTCCTGCTCAGCCACCTGCCGTTCGCGCTCGGCCGGATCGTCGGACCAGCCCGGGCCGATCGTCTTGGTGGCGGTGGGTTTCTCGGTTCCGGGCATCGTGTGCTCCTCGTTTGAAATCGCGCAAGCGAGCAGGCAGCAAGCGGCTACCAGTCGTAGGTGGGCAGGCCCTCGACCGTATCGGCGTCCCGGTCGAGCATGATCCAGGTGCAGCCGGCCTCGATCGCGAGCTTGCGGATCGCCAGCAGATCGTCCGTCCAGCGGGCGAAATCCTCTTCCCGATCAGGCAGGATCGCGATGATCCAGCCGTACTCGCCCTTGGCGAAGGCGATCGGCACCGTCCTGGGCCGGTGCTCGCCGAGCGTGCCCGGGTTGCAGTAGTCTTCCAGATCGCGGGCCGTGCCCCGGGTGACGTGCCCGGTGCTCAGCACGAGCATCCGCGGGGTTTCGAGATCCTGGTTTATGGCCCGCGGGCTTAGCGCGAGCCGGGCCATCGCCCGGTGGGCGTCCTTCAGCGAGTCCCAGGCCCGATCCCAGGCGATCATCGGGTTGCTGGTGTTCGCGGCGTAGAGGCGTTGAGCCAGCGCCTCGATGGCTTCGGGTGATGCGGTCATCTCAGGCGGCCGCGTCCAGCGTGTTGTCGATGAAGTCGACGACCTCGTCGCGAGCCGCGTCGCACATCACCTCTTCGATGTGGTCACGATCGAACCAGGCTTCGATTTGCTCTTTCGTCGGCTGGTTCAACCAGCCGTCCGTCATCGTGAGGATCTCGGCTACATCATAGACTGCAACCGCTGCCCCTCGATTGCGCAACTCGTAGATGCACGCCGTCAGCTCGCCGTCGGTGAGCTTCGAGGCGTCGAATGGGGCGTTCTCGGTGGTCATGTCAGGCCTCTGGTTGATGAGTGAGCAGGAGCGGCGCCTCGTGGATGAGCGCCGTCAGGAGGGACAGGGCCCGATCGCCGTAGACCCGGCGCGGCCCGTGATGGATGCCATCGGCCAGGTCGCGGGCCTGCCAGCCTTCGGCGGCCGCCCAGACAGGCGCATTCGGGCCGTGGAAGACGGCCTCGTTGTGCCAGTTGCCGAGCCGGTGCTGGATCCGGTAGCCGAGGGCGCGCGCCCAGGGCTTCAGGATCAGGTCGTCGCGCAGCGGCAGGCCCCAGCCGCGCCCGGGCTGGTAGACCGCCCCCTCGCGATAGCCGCTGGCCAGCCGCGGCGGCCGGCGGTCGATGGCGGGCATGCGCGGATAGGAGCGGATCCCGCCCTCGCGCCGGGGCGGGGAGATGTCGACGTGCCTGCGCCGGGCCATCATGCCGCCACCTGGTCGTCATCCTCGTCGTCGGCGGCGTCTTCGAGATCGGCGTCCGTGACAGGCTGGCCGTCGATCAGCATGGGCGGGATCGGCCGGATGAAGGGCTCGTGTCGTTCGACGACCGCCTTGAGCGTCTGGCCGTCCTTGAGCCACTGCTGAAGGTCGGCGACCGGGATCACCGCCGCGCCGGTTTGGTCGGCGATCGCCTCCAGCTCCACCGGCATGCCGGGGAACCAGACCTTCACGTCGCCGCTCCACTCGTATTTGGCGTCGCAGGCGGCCCGCACCGCGATGCCGTGGTTCTGGCAGGCCTCCCGGACATCGTCGGTGTTGCCGTAGTTGGCCTCGTCGCTGAAGTGCAGGTGGCCGCTGCACACCTCGAAGGTGAAGCCGGTGGCGGCCATGTCGCGCATGAACTCGCGCCAGGTCTGGCGGGTCACGCTGCCGCCGGCGGTCACGGTGACGCCCATCATCTCGGTCATGGTGTGGTCTCTCGATGTGTGGATGCGGGAAAGGCCGCCGCTGGGGCGCGGCGGCCTTGAATTCCGCGGGTGGTGGCTCAGCGCTGCGGCCGGCGCAGGAAACTTCGGCGCACGGCCCAGATCGCGATCCCGATCACGTCGAAGAGCAGGATGTGGCCGATGAGGCGATCCTCGTTATGGATCGCGTGGAAGCCCTTCCGGTCTTCCAAGAGGTCTAGGGCGATGCTGAAGACGACGATCATGGTGGCCCAGAAGGCCCAGGGCTTCAGGGTCTTGATCACGGCTCTTGGATCCTCCGTTTGATGCTGATGAATGGCCGTCGCTGAATCGCGACGACCGTTGATATCAAGCTGCGGGCAGCAACTTCATGCTGGTGGGCAGAGCAGTCACGGTCTCCACCTGGTTGTTCCGCACCGCCAGGAACCAGTGATCCTCGCTGTCCTCGCCTTGCGCCTCGATCACGCCGTTGAGGACGTGGTCGCCGAAGGTGAAGAACAGTTGCCCATCGCTCGTTTGCGTCTTGGCTGCGGCGCCGGACTTGAGGAAGTGCTCGATGATGTACCGCATCCACTCTTCGGACGCGTAGAACTTCTCGCCGCCGTCCCAGATGATCTTGGTGCGGTCCTCGGACGGGATCCACTGGCACCACAGTCCGGGCTGGCCGGCCGGGGGGCGGTTGAATTCGGTGACGTCGGGGTCGCTGCCCTGGCCCATGAACCCGGTGCCCTGGACGTAGTAGGGGCCGTTCGTCCGCTGCATGCGCCGGGTCGTGGCGAACTTCGTGAGGTAGGCGGCTTCGTGCTCGGTGAGCGGCGGCTCGACTTGGATGTGGCCGCTGAATTCGGTGGTGTAACCCATGGTTGCCTCGTGTGCGTTATGCGCGAATTCACGCAAGCTGTCGGACGGGTCAGGCCGCTCGATCCAGGGCGGAGCTGGCGATCACGTCGCGCAGCACGTCCTGGATGGTGCGGTCCTCGGGGGCGTGTTCGAGCTGGCCGAGGAGCCAGAGCCGCTCGGCCTCGGTGATCCGGCTGGTGATCGGCCAATAGCTCGGCGATTCCAGCAGCTCACGCGCTCGCTCGGGCGTCATCGTGAGCATGGCGCGGTCGCCTCTCAGATGCCGGACTTGCCGGAGCGGACGCGCCGGCGTTCGGACCGGCGATCCCGGCCGGCGCGGGTCTTGGAGAACGGCTGCCGGCCGCGCGTCCGGGTCTCGGGTTCGCCATCGAATTCGGCCGGCTCGCTGGGGGAACGGTTGCGCATGGTGACTCCCTCGGTTGGTGAGCGCCGTTTGCGTATCAGTTAGCTATCACGCAAACACGCAAACAGAAAGCCGGATTTACCGGCGTGGCAGGCGGGTTGGGGCCGCTTGCGCATTTGCGCGATTGCAAATACACCGGCGGCATGAACACGGACGCAGGGCCGCCCCTGTCCCAGGTGCTCGACTGGCTGGACGAGGGAGCGCGGCGGACTGTGTCCGATCGGGGCGCCCAGGCGCGGCCCGAGCACGTCATCTGGACGATGCTGGAGCGCGAGGTCGCGGCCATGAAGAGCGGCGACGGCCTGGACAGGAACAGGGCGAGCTGGGTGATGACCTGGCTGCGCTACATGCGTTACCGCGGCGCGAGCCCGGTCGGAGTCCGGCAGGCGGCCGCGGCCGTGGCGCTGGGGGCCAAGGCGCGGCACGTCGCCGGGCTGCTTGGGCGCTCGAAGGACGGGTTCACCCGGCAGAGGCTTGCGGACTTCAAAGCCCGGATCGCCGAGCTGGTGATCGAGGGGCTACGCCGGGACTACGGGATCGGACCGTTGTCGGACCGGCTCGGGTTCGGGTTCGTAACTATCTGTGGGGATTGACAAACCCGGACGTTTCTGGTATGTTCTTCGACACGCTGGCCGACGCGCGTTCAGCTGTCGAGCAGCCGTGTGGCGACCGCCACGATCTCCAGCGCCGACGCCCAGGTCCACGTCTTCGCCGTCGAGATAAGCCGAGACGGCTGGCTGCCGTGATGGACCGGCACCAGCGTGATGTGGATGTAGTATCCTTCGTTGCCGCCGCGGACGGCTGCAACGTCGATCCAGCGATAATCGTCGATCGTGGTGATCTCGCTGAGGCGGGCCATCATCCCCGAGAATTCGCTCTCGCCGAACTCGACGCCCGCTCCGGCGATGGCCGTGTTCAGCTCGTGCAGGACGGTGTTGACCGTCCGGCCGCGCGGGTCTCGCAGCGGCGTGAGGGCCGCGATCTGCTCGAATGTCAGCATGGTGTCGTGCCAGTCCTTTCCTGACAGGTCGCTGAGGTTCATCGGAAGAACCGCGCGGACGGATGGAATTTGCGGACCTCGGCTTTCGCGGCCTCGCGGGTCCTGCCGCGCACGAAGCCCGAGATCTCGGGATCGGGCCCCGCGAACTCGTAGAGCGGCGCACCCAGGCCCCAATAGGCGCCGCCCGGGTCGTAGCCACCGCGGTCCAGATAGACCCGCCGCAGGGAGAAGGGCGCGGCCTCCGGCGGGACGGACTTGTCCTTGCCGAGCAACGGCCGGCCCATGAACGCGCCGTAGCGGTTCGCGCCGATTTCCTGGCAGCGCATCGTCAGGTCCTCGCTTCCGGATGGGTTTGCCGGAGGCCCTGGATGCGCCGGACGACATGCCGCGACCGGATGCCGGCGCGGATCGCCTCCAGAGTGCCGCCGAAGTGATTGACCGCCTCGCCGGCCCAGGCGTTGCCGGCCAGGTGATTGCGCAGGGCGCCTCGCGCCTCGTCGCGCGAGCCGATGATCGCCCACTGGACCGCCGACGTCAGGCGCGGGAAACGCGCCTCGATCTCGTCGAGCGGGAAGGAGAAGGAGCGGTTGACGCGCATCAGCCCCTCCAGTGCTTACGGTCCGCGGGCAGCATGCCGCCCAGGTCCGCGATGAACTGGATGATCTCGCTGACGACGGCGTCGTGCTCGACATCCTCCTGGCTGACGGGGTCGACCGTGCCGCCCAGGGCGTAAATCGCCTGGTAGGCCTGATCGAGCGCGGTAAGGCGCGCCGGATGGACCGGCAGGGGTTCGAAGGGCCTCGTGAGGCCGAGATACAGGTTCATCGCGATTCTCAGCGCTTGCGGATGATGACGACGTCGCTCTGCCGGACCCGAGAGGGCGCCGGCCGGCCGTACCGCTGGTGGCCCACGAGCCAGAGGGCGCTCATCACCGTGGTCGGCATCGCCAGGATGAGGATGGCGGCCAGGGTCGGATCGCTCATGCTTGCCTCATTTCGTTTGCATAACGCTTGCAATCGCGCAAGCGCGAGGACGCAGGCCCTCGGCGCTGGCCACCGCGGACCGGATGGACGGGACGAAGGGTCGGCCGATGATTTGCGTGGCCCGCATGGCTCACGCACGAATCTCAGCTGCGCAGCATGGCTGCGCAGCTCTGTTGCGGTTCGCGTGAAATCACGCAAACGGAAGCCCGCGATTTCAGGCGTGGATGCCGAATTCGGCCTCGATCGCCGCGATGCAGGCCTCGATCCGCCGCGGAGACGGATGCTCGGCCCGCAGCAGGCAATCGACCCAGGCGAGAAGGGTCTCGCCGCGCTGGGTGACGGTGCGCGAAGTAGCGTTCAGGACGCAATCGAGAGCGTGAAGGCGGCAGAGAGAGGCCATGGTGGTGCTCCGGGCATAGGAATCCGGCCGGCGAGCCGCGCAGGCTCCCGGGAATGCCGGACAAGGTTGTTTCGGGGTTGGATCGAGCCTTAGGGGCTCACAGATGAGACGTTAGACGCCGCAACGGCGCATACGAGCCACTCAGTGATCCGCTATCCGCCCTCAATCGAAGGCGGATGCCGCATCGCTGTCCGTGTCGCTGAAGGGGAACCGGCCCACGATGCGCCGACGGCTCGCCGGCGCCCGTCTCAGTCGGCCGCTCTGGTCCCGCGTTTCCAGTTGGGTGGAGGCCCTGCCGATAGATGGCAGGCGTGGAGGGTTTCGAGCCAGGCCGCCACGCTGGCGGGGATCTCCGCGCCCCCGCTGGCCCACCGCCGCACGAGGCGGTCATCGCACTCCAGGACTTCGGCAAGGCCCCGCTGCGTCCAGCGCAGCAGGGACAGGCACTCGCGGAGGCGATCAGGCGTCATCCGAACAGCTTGATTGCGGCGACGGTCGCGCCGACCAGGGCGGCACCAGCGCCGAAGCCGGCGAACGTGGCTTGCCAGGGGGCGATAGACGCATCCCGGTTCAGCTTCCGGGCTTCGGCCTGGAGCTTCAGGCCCTCTTCGACGAACTTGCGCGTTTCCGCGAGCATGCGCTCGATCCGGGCTTCGCGCTCCTGTCCGTCATCCATGGTTGCAGCATCTGCCATAGGGGTCTTTCCCTCATATGCCGGGGACAACCCCTCGGCTATGTCCGCATTTTGCGGACTTTGGTGGTGAAGTCAATCCGGATCCCGGTCTCGTTCGAGGTCCGGCCTGCGTGTCAGCTGCCCTGCTTGACGCCTTCAACGCGAACTCGGTCGCCGGTTGAAAGGCGCATCGAGATATCCTTGGCGCCGTAGACCCAGACCAGTTCGTTCAGGACCTCGGCGATGGTGGCGCCCGGCCGGATCGCCGGCTGCCGGCGACGGGTCAGATGCTGGACTGCGTTCTCGGTTTGTGCGTTGGCGGACTGGCTCATGTTCCTGGCTCCGGAAAATCGGGCAAAGGCCCGGAAAAAGGGGATGGGGAAATTCGGTGCGCCCGATTTTCGGCGGGGCGCGGATGGGGTGACTGCCGCCGCGCAGCGGCTCGCTAGATCGGGTCGCCGCGGCGCCGCGTATCCTCGATGACGATGTGGAAGGACGCCTCCTCGAACCCGTCTGCGACGACGCTGAGGGGTGTGATCGCCACCACGTTCTCGAACGGCCAGATGGTCTTGTTGAGCCAGGCTTCGAGCTTGTACGGACGGACCCGGACCGTGGTGGTCTTGAAGCGCTTATCGCGTTGCTGCGACACGGGAATTGCTCCTTGCTGCTGGTGGAATTTGAAGGGCCGCACAGGCAACTCCACCCGTAGAGGGAGAGACACAGCCAGTAGGGCCAAGAGACAGGGATGGTGCCGGACCCAGGGGAGCCAGGGACACGGACAGGACCCGGCCGGACAGGGCGATGAGGACCCGGCCGGTAAGGGGCGATCAGGGCATGATCCCGGGATTTGGACAGGGATGCTGGTAGGGCCGCCGCGACGACTGTGATGCGGCACAAAAAGACTGCCTGTGGCAGCGTCAGACCATCACGAGACCGTCCGCGAGACTGCCTGTGGCAGCGTCGGGCTCCCGAGACCGCTCTCAGCGCTCGGAGAAGCGCTTGCAGGACCGGGCATAGCGGGGTGTCGGCGCCTTCCAGGCCGTCTGCTTCAGGCCGGGCGGCAGTTTCGGGCGCGCTGGGGCGGCATAGATGCTCTTCGGCTCCCGAGACACCGGCGACATGCCCGTGCGGTCCCGATAGGCGTTGTTCTGGGCGATGATGGCCGCGTTATAGGCCGCCTCGCGAGTGGTGAAATCGTCCGCATCGGCGAACGCGGTGTCGAGACTGACCCCATCCTGAAACATTTTGGACCTCAGGTTGCGAGAATGGGCCTTCGGAGGGCCTGGGGATCCCGATTTCCCGGGTTTATACCCGAGACCTGGCTCGCTCAGGTTGATTGAGCGGTTCGGCAGCCGAAAATTCGTGGCAATGGAGGGTGCCAGCGGCGCCTTACAGGGGCTGAAATCGGAATTCCGAGATCCTGGCGCGTGTGGTGCCTGTTTGACTCAACGCGCAAAGAGACCCCCCGGGCGAGAACCCGGGGAGTGATAGGGATCGAGACCGATCAGGCTATCGCGCGGCCCGTCATGCGGCCTTGGCGGGCGGTAGGAGGGCGATGACGGCGGGCGCCGCTTCCGCCGGGGCCGCTTCGGCCGCATCCGTCTCGCGGTCGGCGCAATGCGCCTTGAGCCGGTGCAACAAGCTGGCGAGTTGCGTGCCGTCTAAGGCTTCCACCTGCGCCATGATCGCGGCAACCGGATCGCGCCGGGCATGGGCCGCATCTTGTGCCGCCCGTTCGGCCGCGTCCACCGTGTCGCCCTTGACGCTTTCGCCCTTGCCGGACCGCGGCGCCTTGGCCGGCTTGCGAGCGTCGTCCCACGCCTTGAGCTTGGACGCCATCCGATCGAACGTGTTCCCGAAATTCTCGGAAACGAGAACGTCCCACGCTTCTTCGGCCTTATCGAGGCTCGACATTGAGAGCCGGGCGACATTGATTAGCTTCGCCTTGGCATTGAGCCGGACCCAAGCCGCCAGCCGGAAACCGACCGTGCGTTGCGTCTTGAAGCTGGAAACGAGACCCGTATCTTTGGTTTGCTTGCGCATGATGTAGGCCCGCGCCAACGCCTTGCGTTCGTCCGAGTTGGGCTTAGCAGCCCGGATCGCGGCTACTTCCGTTTCCGTGTTTTCGAAGATCATGGCGCCGGCCAGCGCGGCCGGGAATAGAACCACCTTGCGGAATACGAACGCATCCTTTTCCGCGCCGTATTCCATCCCGGTGAGCGTTTCCCGGATTTGCTCTGCGCAGAGCGTGAGCCCAAGGCTCAGAGCGGCCTTGCGAGACCATGCGTCGGTTTTGGCGAGGGCGTGAAGCGAGGCTTTCGCGGCGCGGGACTGGAGACTGTCCGCTACCTTGGTGCCTTCGTCTGCGAAGGCGTTCTGCGCGGCCTCCTCCGCATCAATCTCGATATCGGCGAGTGCGAGGGCCGTGGAACCCATAAGAGCAAGTTGCGTGGTCATCGTCTGTAGTCCGGTTTAGGTTGCTTCGGCTTGGGTGTTTTCGGGGAGTGTCCCCGAAGAAACCCGGTTTCGGGCATAGCTCCGCCGGCCCCCCCGAGAGGGGGTTTCGGCCAGCGGTGCCAGTGGCATCGCCTGACCCCTAAGTAAGGCATGCCGTACGGGGAGTCAATGCCGTTTGCTTGAAATCGCGCAAATAAGCGCATGTGCCTTTGCGCGGGCGGAAACGGCCCGCCAGTGGGCGACGGTTGAAATCCGCAGGGTTACAGCGGCCAAAGGGCTATTGCCCGCCACGGGGCCGCGCAGCGCAAGCGGCGGGCTGTTTGGCTTTGGGGTTTCCCCTATCAGCGCAGCATTCAATGCATGTTCCAGGTCGGCAATCGCAGCGTCTGCGGTGTCTGTATCCTGGGGAGTCGCGGCGCCTTGCATCGCTTGCACAAGACGTTCTGCAAGTAATGCTGCGAGTTGTTCGTTCGCTTTAGCTTCGAGATGCAGGCTCATGGCAGTAGTCCTCAACACCACGAGTCAACACTAAAGCAATCCGAAGCATTCGTCAAGTATAAGTCTGCGCCAATCAAGTAAAACATTATTGCCACACTGTGACATCTGCGCACCTGACAGAACCCGCGGTCTGTCACTGGCACATCCCTTGCATATAGGTGCAAAATGGGCACACTGTTGCATCAATTCAACAGGTGTGGTCTTTTTATCACTGTCAAGGGGGTAGGGTGGGGTAAGGCGCGTATTTTCCCGACCCCTAAAAGACCCATTTTTCCCTAAAATACAAGAGCTTGCGAGATCCCTGCGATCCGCTGACGCCGAGCGGCGCCGACCGCCGCGGCGTATGAAAACGACCCCCACCCCCCTGTTGGAAAGGGCGGGGCCTGTTTGAATCAGCCTATCTCCGCGAAATTTCCAAAAGCAATCAATAGGGAGGGCTCCATGGATCTGGCCCGCCGCTGCGAAATCCGCGCGAGCAAGATGTACGCCGCAGGTTGGTACACGACATCGGGCGTGCTCGAGCGGGCCAGCCAGCGCCTCCGCGAGCTCGAGGACGCGCGCTCCGCCCTGCAAATCGAACTGCAGCTGGCCAACAGCCGGCTGATGGACATCGCAGTTCAGCGACTCCGCTCCGCGGAGAACTAGAGATCAACATGAGCGCCGTCGATTATACTAACATCGTGCCGAGCGAGACCGTCGTCCGCTGGTCGCGGCCGCAGAGTTTCACGATCCGCGTCCAGGCGCCTGACGGCGAACACGCCGAGATCGTCCTCGATCCCGAAACCAAGACCGTGAGCTACACCGGAGGCCTCGAGCCTGATGCGGCCGCGAAGCTCTTCTTCGAGATGGCCATCCAACGCTGGAATCCCTGCACATGCCGGCCGTGATCAAGCCGAACCCGAAGGCGCCGGTGATCGCCGAGATCCAGCCGGAGAGCCCGCCCAGCAGCGTCCGCGACGCCTTCACCCGCGCCGGCCTCGGCGTTCAGTCCGATCTGGGATGGATCTGGAATTCGCGGGCCCTGGGCGAGCGCTCCCTTGAGGAGCTGCAGCAGATCCAGCGCATCATGAAGCGCTCTACCCACGTCGAGGGCCAAGCATGAGCGCGCTCAGCTTCGACCGAACCTACCTCGGCGTCGCCAGCGCCCGGCCGGCGCAGCAGCACGCGGCCCACGTCGTCGACCACGAGCTGCGGCTGCGGATGACGCGGACGATCGAGCGCAACCGCGCCCGGGGCTACGCCCACCTGGAGAGCCGCATCGAGCACGATGAGGTGGACGGGTTCGCCTACGCGATCGGCCGGATGCGTTTCGCGCCCCCGAGGGCGGCATGAGCGAGGTCCGCTACTGCATCGGCCGGGATAATTCCGGCCACACCTACATCGTCCCGGTCGACCGCTCGGCCGAGTGGGCCGCCTGGCTCGAGATCGACGAGGGCGACGAGCGCGCCTGGGAGCCGCCGGAATTCGCGCGGATCTTCGAGGGCCTGCTGACCTTCGCCGACCCGCGCGACGGGCACGGAAGCCCGTTGTAGCGGCCCGCTGCGCGGGGAGAGAGCCCCCAAGCGCCGCGGGCCACCGGGGGTCAGTCGTTCGGGTACGTCGGGGTGGTCGGGAAGGGCCGACCATTGTCGAGTCGGTTCTGGTGATCGATCAAGGCATCACTCGTCGACCAGACCTCCGATCCGATCATCGGTGCGACCATCGTCCCATGGGCGCTGGTGATCTTCACGGCCACAAAGCCACTATGATAGCAGACCTCAAGGGTCCCCTCGCCCACTGCGGGCCGGCCGAGCGCCGCGGATATCGGAGTGGTTGCGATCGTCTCCAGCTCTGCAGCGATCTGAGCTGCACCCTTTTCCCGGGTCGGGTTCCGCCTTTTTGTCGGCTCCTTCGCGGTCGCCTTCGCCGGACGCTTGCCGGCCTTCGCCTTTGCCGGGGCCTTGGGTTTGGCCGGAGCCTTCACCTGGGCCTTCGGCTCGACCGAGGGCTGCTCCGGAGTGATGTCGGTTGCCACCAGATCGATGGTGTTCGCATCCTCCGGGTACATGATCCTTTCGATGCCCGCGGACCGCTGGGCGCGGGTTAGCGGCTCCCCCCGGATCTGACGGGCCACGTTCTCGAGCCTGTAGGCGGAAACCAGGAACCGCATCTCCAGGGCCCTCGTGGCCGCGGAACCCAGGCGGGCCATGAGCGTCGGCCTGGATTTTGCGCGCGCGCGTTGGGTCGGAGGGGCGGTTCGGGCTTCGATGACGGCGTTGCTTGGCATATGCGACCCATAGGTGTGACAAGCGATGCGCAATTTGCAACATGCTTGCGCGCAAATGGCAAGTCGAAAAATTGTCGACAGCGGCTCTAGTCTGTTATTCAGGCTCTATACCGCCGCCGTTTCTTAGGCTAGTCGCGGTCCGAATCATCCGGTCCCCGAATTCCTCCATCTCGTCCGGCGTCATCGGAGCGACCAACTCGTTCTCGGAGCCCCGCAGCACCACCGCCGGATAGCCCGCCGTGTGGTAGCCGAGGTCCGCGTAGGCCTCCTCGGCGCCTGGGCGCGCCTGTGACCATTCTTCCCGCACCGGAGCCGCCGGCTCGGCCGCCGCCTGACGACGAGCTTCACGGATCAGATCGGCGACCTCGCGCCGCATATCGGTCTCGAACCGCCTTGCCATGTGGCTCATGGACATCATCATGGCCGGGTACACTTTCTGATGCTTCGCCTTATTGGCGCGATCGACATCATATATCCTATAGGTGAGCTTTGTCTCGGGTGAATGCGCCGGGAGATCAGAAGTCGGATGGTCCCAGTAGTACATTTCAATCCCCCGCGCCACGAACCGAGCCAATCTGAGCCCGTTTGCGTCATCTAGCAAGCGGCAAACAGGAACGAAACAAGAACTTAGGCAGATGGTCCTACAAAATTGTGGACCGGTCCGATCGAGGCGGTGCTGCAGCCGCTCGGCGCGGGGGAGTTGACAGCGCTTGCGCGTTTGCGCTATGCAAACGAAATGCAAACGGATTTGAGCCGCAGGGCTTACCCCCGGGAGCAGCGAACGACGTCCTGATCGTCCCGGGTGGGGATCCATGGCCAACGGCGAAAGCTACCAGCAGTGCGCTCTGACGCAAGGCGAACGGCGCATCACGGCCTGGATCCCCAAGAGGGCGGCCATCGAGGGCGCAAAGGTCGAGCTCCTGGACGGCACGCCCCGGCAAGACCGGGATTTCTGGCACGTCCAGCAGGTCTACGCCTTCGAGCTGTCGGCCGAGGCGCTCCGCACCAAGCAGAACATCGACCGCAAGGGTTTCCTGTCGATCGAGAGGCCGAGATGAGCACCAAGCTGCCGGAAGGACCTGGACGCCGACCCTTCAAGAAGGGCGCACTCGCTGCCCTGATCGCCGCGCTCGCATCGAGCTGCGCCATCGCGGGCGCACCGGCAGCCGCCAACCCGCCACCCGCCTCGCAGGCCACGCGATGAGCGGGTCCGAGATCTTCGCGTAACGACCGGCTTCGCCGGTCAAGAGATCGACTGGCGCGGCCGCACGCCAGCCGATGGGCAACGTCACCTGAGGGCGTGACAGCCGGGAGAGATGCCGGCGATCAGCTGCGGGTTCGAGGGGCGGCGCTGCCACAACCCCTCCGCCCGCAGCCCGGAATTCGGCCGGCCGGCGTGGCCGGCCCACGAGATGCCAACGACGCTACTCGCGGCACTGCCTGAGCACGCTCCCCGGAGCCCCTCGAGCCCGCTGCAGTCGGATCGGGCATGCCGAGGACGGAAGGCGCAGGCCGTGACTTCGCCGGGTGGAGAGAACCCGGCACCCTTTGGAGAAAACACCCCTGTGAGCGAAAACCCCACCATCAATACCGACGACACCGTGTCCTTCGTCTCGTCCCCGCGCTGGGGCAACAAGGTCGAGGCCGTCGTGACCGGCTCCTACGAGAGCGGCCGCGGCAAGTTCCTGACCACCCGGGATGCCAACGGCGTCGAGCGCAATGTCCGCCCGGGCAGCTGCACCGTCGTGAAGCCCGCGGGGAAGGGCAGCGCGAAGGCCTCCAAGAAGGCCGCCTGATCCGCCATGATCGCCGTCACCGACGCCACCTTCGAGGATGAGGTCGTCCGCGCCGAGCTGCCGGTCGTCGTCCTCTTCGGCGCCTCCTGGTGCCAGCCCTGCCGCGCCCTCAAGCCCCTGCTCGGGGAGCTCGCCGGCGTCCACGCTGGCCGCGTGAAGGTGGTGTCGGCCGACGTCGAGCAGGCGGCCCGCGCCGCCCAGGCCAACAGCGTCCGCGGCGTCCCCGCCCTGGTCGCCTTCCGTGGCGGCGAGGCCGTCGCCATGGCGGCTGGGGGGATTCCCCCGGCCCGGCTCCGTGCCTTCGTCGAGCAGCAGGCGGTCTGATGCGCTTCTTCCGGCGCTACACGCCCAACATGCTGCAGCTGGTCTCGAACCAGCCGGCGATCGACAAGAGCTTCTGGTCGGTCGAGCTCTGGAAGCACGGGGGCCAGGCCGGCAAGTTCATCTGCGAGGGCAGCCTCGACATCCAGCAGGGGCGGCGCCTCGCCTTCGGGTTCGGAAACCGCCTGTCGCTGCGATACTACGAGGACCTGGCCGGCCGGCACATCATCCTGTGGCTCTGCCACCGCGGCCTGGTCTTCTACCGCAAGCGGTCACGGATCTGACCGCCGCCCCAGCCGGGCCCGACAGAAATTCGCTGCTGATTTTCGAACAGCAGCAACGAGACGCCCACCCCCAGGAGAAACCTCAGCCGGTGCCGCTACCACCGGAAAACGATGATGCCCCAGGTTAGGCGCGACAGATGCAGGTGCGGGGTTCGACTCCCCGGCCCCTTCGGGGCGGATGTGGGTGCCCTAAGCACGGCGTACTATGGTCGGAATAAGTAGTCGTGAGGCGTAGAGCAAGGATATGCCGGAAGGGCTCACCCGGGATAGGCCGCGAGAGCGGCAAACCGTGGCAAAATAGGTGTTCCAATTCAAGGGATAGACGGATGGAAATCTTCGGAGCCATTGTCGCGATCATGTTCTTCGCGCCGGCCATCTTCCTCGTCGTCCACCACGACATCGTGCTGCTCCGCCAGGAGAGGTGGCACCAGCACGAGGACCAGGTCTCTCAGGCCTGATCCGCACCAGGGTAGCTCAGCGGTAGAGCACCGGACCCATAACCCGGTGGTCGCAGGTTCAAATCCTGCCCTTGGTACCAGCTCGTCCACCCGCCCAAGGCGGGATGGGCTCTCGGACCGCTGTTTTCGAGGCGACCTCGCGTGCGAGGCGGCTCCTACCCGGAAGGATGGAGAGCGGCGGTCCGATCAAGTTTCGAGGCGTGGACCCCTCTGGACCGCTCAGGTCCTAAGGCCTCGGATCCCACCACGGCCGTGCTCGAGCCGCGGTCCCTGCGCAACGCGGGATACACGAAGGGCGGGGTGTGGGGGCCTGGCCGCCGCGCGTGCGGTCGGGCCCAAGGAATTCACAGGTCGGCTCCCCGAGCTGCCTGCGCGCCCAGATCGGCGTGTTCATACCGGAGCGCCCGAAACGACGGGGTGCCCTGCGGCTGGTCGCGAAAGCAGCGCGGGGTGGAGCCATTCATTCTTCTCGTGCGCCGCGCACGCACGCGAAGTTTCGACAGGGGCATCCCGGGTCGCAGCCCGGTTTGGTCTCAAGGCGTGACGCCCGCCGGCGGGTTCGAGTCCCACCCCTGTCTGCACCATCGACGTGGCGTCCTGGTCCCTTGGGCTCGGGATGGGCCGCGCAGGACCGGACCGCACAGCCTTAGGCTCCCCGGCCGGACCGATAGGGATCAGCGGCTCTCGCTCCCCTGCCACGTCGGCACCGTCAATCAACAACCAAGAGGCAAACAATGCCCCGCGTCAGCGCTGAGCAGAAGAAGTGGCAGGCCCAGAACGATCTGGACACCCTGAAGCGTGCCGCCGAAATCCAGGCGGACCGCCAGCGGCACGGCGCCGCCAAGAAGATCGCCGCATCCGAATCCGCGAAGCTGGCCGCGCTCGCCAGCACCAAGCCGAAGCCCAAGGGCAAATGACACGGCCGGCTAGGACGCCGGCCTGCACCTCGATGCCCCCTCGCCCTCGATGGCGAGCTGATTTTTCTCTGAACAACAAGAGGACCACCAATGGTTCCGCGCAGCACAAAGATGGTCACCAAGGCGCCGAAAGCGGTGAAGGCCGAGCAAGCAGAGCCGGATGCCGAAGCCGAGGCCGAGGCCGAGAAGCTGATGCCCTTCCCCGAGACGCTGAAGATTGGCCCGCATACCTACGACCTGGGCACCTTCGACATGCTGTACTCGATGCAGAACAGCCGCATCGGAGAGCACGACTACTTCCAGCTCGAGATCAAACTGCTCGAGGGCATGAAGCCGTCGATGGAGGCCGAGGTCATGATGCACGAGGTGGTTCACTCCCTGTGGGAGACCACGGGCCTGCGCGGCATGGGCGGCGAGTTCGACGAGGAGCATGCCGTCACGGTGCTCGCCAAGTCGCTGATCACCCTGTTTCAGGAGAACCCCGCGTGGCTCGCCGCGGTCCTGCAGCGGGCCGGCGTCGGCCTCGCGTAATGTATGCCGTCGTCGCCGGGTCGCTCGCCCACGCCAACGCCCTGATCAAGTGGGCTGGCCTGGACGCGGAGAAGTGCGTCCCCCTGGTCTACGGCCAGGAAATCCGAGACGCGTACGAGCGCGCCGTCCTGGTGCGCCCAACCGAGGGTGTCGACCCGAGTGCCCAGGCGTGGATCTGCGGCACGTTGCTGCCGCAGGTCGCCGACCGGGATCTTGTCACGCACCCGCCGTACTGGAGACCGTATCACGACACGGAGCGGGAGCGGATTTCGGCCGACGCCGTGCTTCCGCAGATTGAGGAGAATCCACTCTGGGCGTAAGGTAGGGGCGCTGGGACGGAGCGTCTGTTCCGTCTCGTTGCTCTTGCGGTTGGGATATGGCTTAGCTTCTTGATATGCTCAGTCCCCGAGCGGGCGCCCGTTGGGCTGTTCAATGCGGATTGCATTCATGGCCATAAAACAAACATTTGAGCGCCTATATCTTTCAGCGACTGTATTTAAAGAAATAACGACTGAAGAAGATCGGTTAACTATCGATAAAGTTATAAGCCTGTTGGAGCCTCTCGATAATCGAGGTGCGATTAGTTTAATCGTAAAACGGCATACATTTCAAAGCACCGATTTGCGTGCTGAGCGTGTTGCAATTCTCGCGTTTTTCGAAGGCGGCCATTGGCAATCCGCCGCGGAGATCGGTCGAGCGCTCGATTACGCGCCCAACGAGATCGTTCTGCGCCTCCGTCACCTGGCGAGCGAGGGCATCTTGCAGCTCGGCACACGCGATCCCAATCGACAGCCAGGCCGCGGGAACGAGCTCTTCGCCCGACTAAGACCGATCGACGGCCAAGGTGGGCCAAACTCTTACGTCAAGGTCGACGAGAAGGAGCCGCCACCAAGAACAGACATTGTTCTGGAGCAGGTGGCTGAGGTGCCTTCGAACTGGCCCGGAGCGTCGGGCAGTCAATTCGATCAACAAGTTGAACAGGTTATCGAGCTTCTTCAGGCTCGGGGCGTATGGATGACAACCGCCGATATTGCCGAGGCCTGCGAGATCTCATCGAGCCGAACTTCGGAGGTGCTGCGCTACCTGGCTCAGCGCTACCAAAACGTCGAACGGCGCAGGGCGACCGGCGGGCGCGGTCTCGAGTTCCGGGTGACGGAGCTGGTCGCCGACACAGCCGGCGACCAGCATTCACAAGCTAGATCCGCGCCCTGATCCAGGCGGCCATGGCCGCTTCGTCCATCTCGTCTCCAGCGAGCGCCAGCCACGCGGTTACGATCTCGGCGTTCGTGGCGGTCAGCGGCCGTCCGTTCAGCTCGAGGAACGTTTCGGTCACGACCATCGAGGTCCGCTTGTTCCCGTCCACGAAACCGTGGTTCTTCGCCAAGCCGAAGGCGTAGGCCGCTGCCAGATCGGCGAGATCGGGCGGCGGGTCGCCGTAGGCTTCCAGGTTCTGTGGCCGGCCGAGGGCGGAGTCGAGCATCCCCTCGGCGCGGATGCCTGCCGGTCCGCCGTGCTCAGCCAACTGCTCGTCGTGCAAAGCGCACACGACGTCCTTGAGTACCCATACCCTCATCGAGAAGCCCTACTTCGCGAGCTCGCGCAGAGCCTCGCGACGACGCTTCATGACCGTCTGCGCGACGGCCATCTGGCTCTCGAAGTCCGGGTTGTAGGGCGTGAGCCTGTAGCTCCCGTCCGGTGCTTCGGTCAGATGGACGACGTCGCCCTTCTCGACCTTCAGCCGGGTGGAGGCCTCCTTCGGCAGCGTCAGGCTGAGGGAGTTGCCATTCTGGGTCACCTTGAGTGCGATCATGCTGACCTCCTTGTCGTCATGACATTTGTCAGAACGTAAGGCGCCAGTTGCAATCGCGCAAGCCTTTAATTTGCATACGCGCAACTGTGCAAATGATTCACAAACCGACGAACACCTTCTGCTCAGCGGTCAGCAGTTTCGCCCGGCGGATATAGCCGTGCATCGTGCGCAGATCGGAATGCCGGCTCTGCGCCATGATCTCCTCGTCCCGGGCGCCGCGCCGGTAGGCCTCGGTGATGTAGCCGGCCCGCAGCCCGTGGGCCGAGACGCGCTCGCGCGGGCCCGCCGTGATGCCCGCCTCGGCCGCCCGCTTCTGCAGGATCCGGCCGATCGAGTCCGGGTGCAGCCCCTCATCCATCACCTCGCCATTGGCGCGGATCGCCCGAAACACCGCGCCGTCCGTCGGCGCAGCCTGCAGCCAGCGCTTCAGCGCGGACACCGGGCAGGTGTCGGGGTTCGACCCATTCGGGATGCCGAGGATCTCGCCCTCGCCCTCCTGGTCGGTCTTCGATTTCGGCAGGAACAGGCGCAGGCCGGCCTTCTCGAAGCCCAGGTCCCTGACCTGCATGGCGGCCACCTCCGAGCGCCGCAGGGCGCCGGCGAAGGCCACCAGGAACATCGCCCGATCGCGCAGGCCGGCGAACCCGTCGCACGCCCCCACGAGCTGCACGGTCTCATCCAGGCACAGGGCGGCAGCCTTCGTGGCCGGCTGGCCGTGAAGGCGGAACATGCCCTTCAGGGTGCTGCGAATTTTCGGGTGCGAGCGCGCCCAGGGCTCGCCGGCGAAGCGATGCGCCTGGCCGATCGTCACCAAGCGCCGCTGGATCGTCGAGCGCTTATGCGTGGTGGCCATCGAGGCCAGGTAGTCGCAGATGGTCTCGGCCGAAGCCGGAAGGCCCTGCCGGCCGGCCGCCTCGCACCAGGCCAGGAAGTGCGCCCAGTCGGCCCGATAGGCCCGCAACGAGGCCTCGGAGAGCGCGGCGCGGGCGAACTCCTCCGCCCGGGATAGCGCTGGCAGGTTGGACTGGCTCATGGCCGCAGCTTGTAGGCCGAGGGTGAATCATTCGTCACCTGCTAAGGTCTGAGGCGGGAGCCTCTCGATCTCGGCCCACAGTTTGCGGCCAACACCTGGAACGGCAGGCTGCGGATCCGAGGCCCCTTTCGCTGATTGGCCCGCGAAGAACCCTTGTGCCTACGGGCGCGGATGTCGATCAACTTTCTGTGTCATGCGCAAAGCGATCGCTTCGCCGCAACCAAAGGTTCGCCCGCAAACGATTGAAATCACTGGAATACGTACGTGTTTGGTTCGTGTCATAACCTGAGGTATCAATTTTTATTATTGCAAGTGCCGGTTGCACACGATAGCGCGAGACTCCGCTGGCATACAACGTGTGCATTCAAGTACGTTCCATGCAAACATTGTTTTCGACGAACGACCTGCACCCCAGGGACAGTTTCAAGCGCTGGCAGGAGACACTATTCAATCAGGGGGCGCGGGTCGAACAGAAGCGCCTCGACGATGGTCTATTCACGGCGACAATGGAGGCCGCCGTAATCGGTTCTATCGCGGTGAGCCGTGTCCGGCTGAGTGCCCTCCGGATCGAGGCGCCTCCCGGGATGATCCGTACGCCGGCCGACGAAGGCCGGGTTATGGTGACCCTCCAGCTCGCCGGTGCGGCAACGGCCGATCAGGATGGTCGGTGCTCGGTACAGCGCCCCGGCGACTTGGTGGTGATCAGCCCTCGTCCGACCGTGCTGACGATGAGCGAAGGCAGCAAGTGCCTCTCGCTGCAAATACCGCGAGAACGCCTGGAAAATGTGCTTGGGTCCACGCAGCTCTACACCGCTCTGACTGTGGGCTCGGACCTTGCCTCAGTTGCCCTCGTCAGCGTTTTCTTCAATGAGCTGATCCGAGTACAGCATGAGCTCACTCCCGACTCGGCCGCACGCATGGCATCGGTTGGCGTCGATTTGATCGTAGCGAGTATCGCCGATCGCATGGCCAAGGATGTGCCCCGACCAATGCACGGAACGGTCGTGGTCCAGCGCGCTAAAGCGTTCGTCGAGGCCAACCTCGGCGACCCGAACCTCGACCCGCCCATGCTCGCAGCTGCCGTCGGCGTCTCGCTGCGCCGGCTCCAGGAGCTGTTCCACGAGCGAGGCCAGCACATCTCAGATTGGATCTGGGAGCGCCGGCTGGCGACAGCGGCCAACCGCCTGACCGACCCCGGATACCTCCATATGCCGCTCGGCAACCTCGCCTATGGCTGCGGCTTCGCCAGCCAGTCTCACTTCTCCCGTCGCTTCAAGGAGCGCTACGGGCTGAGCCCGCGCGACTATCGCCACCAAGCCATCTCGCAAGCCGTCGCCTGCTGAGGGAAAGGGCATCTACGTTGTCGGAAGTTTATAGCTGATATCGAAATGCGTGGAGACAATGTGTTCCAGAGCATTCATGTACTCGCGTTCAGACGCAGTTTGCATGACTAAGCTTCTCGCCTGTTGTGGACGATTATTTGACAAAAGAGCACATGCTGCGAGCACGATCTCGACGGCGGCCTGTCCTCTAATTGGTCCACTCCAGCTTTGGCCTGGTTTCACTAAAGCTATCCATAGCTCTTCTATCGCATGTTCTGCGTAAGCATTTAGCTTTCTACCCGAAGGTGTTCCCCCCTCGATAAGCGTACTGTTCCAGTCTTCATTTGCAGATGACAGCAAATACGCCAATAAGTAGGCCTTTCGTCGATTGTTGAATATGTGCTTATCCGGACAATTCGACCCATGGCGGCAGGTTTGGTCGTTATAGTGCTGCACGAAGGCAATTTCGTCGACCTTGCTCCTGCGAACTTGATCATCGAGCAGAAGCTCAACCACGACATTTTGATTATAAGACCAGACACCCGAGCGGAGCTGTAACGGGCCGTTATCTTTATGGATGTCGTATGGATGCGACATCTTATGCAGCATGCTGCCCTCGTCGCAGACCGCAAAGCGATAGCGTGGCAGTTTGAAGTCTGTATTTAGCTCCAGCCAACGAATTTCCTTCTGGTCCAGGATCTTCTCAAACGGGATGCGAAATTGAACGTTGCCATAAATACTATGGCTGAAATAATTTGGCGTCAGCCATGTCACGCTCAGTCTAGTATTGGCTAGAACGGCACAATCCTCGACGAGAGTCGATCGAATCGCATCGTCTTTGAGGATACGTGTTGCCGTCTCAATATGAGCGCCGTGGTATATGTGATGTATTTTAGCTTTGTTCCGTTCTGTTATAGGACCCAGCTTCCACTCGTCCATTGCATCCCGCCCCTGATTTCCGGAACTGTCGGTCAATGCGGTTTGGAGCAGCGCAGGCCCATCCCGTGGGCGGTCTAGCACATCAGGCGGCCACCTGTTCGGGCGCTGACCGGTAATAGGCGACGAGCCGGTCGACGATCTCGTCGGAGAAGTTGTCCGGATGGCAGGGGTGGCGATCGACGCCGTCCGTGTCCGCGATCTGCGGCCACGACTTCATGGTGTGCGGGTTGGTCTCGTCCCAGAGGCCATAGGCGTTGCGGATCCAGCGGCCAAACAGGATCCGGCCGTAAGCGTCCGGATTGAAGCCCGTCAGCAGGCGCCTCCGCTTCTCCTCGGCCGAGACCGGCGGCGCGAAATCGAACGTCAGCAGCTTCTGCAGGTCGAGCGACATCCGGTTGGCGACGATGTCGGCCAGGATCTGTGGCTCCGACATGAAGCTGCCGTCAGGGTTCAAGTTGTAATCTTGGCTCATTCGTGTCCTTTCAGCATGTCTTCCTCGCGATCATCTTCGCGCATAATGGTCAGGTCGAGATAACCGTAGAATTCGATCCTCTCGGCGCCACCGATCTTTTCTGCCGTCAGGACCTCACGAACATCGTTGTGCGAGTCGTCTCGCCAGACGCGGCCGCCGGCCTTCAGGTGATCGTAGAACGGGCGATGGCCCAGCCCGATCTCGCGGGCCATCAGGCGGCCTTGGCCAGCTCGACCGCCCGGCCTATCGCCCGCATGACTGTGGCGTGGTCGGCGTTGTCGTTGAAGCCCAGCACGCTGACACGCATCGCGTCGACGCCGGTGATCTCCATGATCGCCTGCTCGACGAAGTGCATGAGGTGGACCTCGTGAAGGCCGATCTCCTCGGCCGACCTGATGAGCGCCGTCAGGAGACAGAACTTGGCCGCCTTGCTAGTCGTCGACTGGCAGATTTCACCCGAGGGTGTCCGGGCCGGCGCAAGCTGGCTCCAGCGGCTTTCATCGGCGAGGAGAGTTTGGGTCGCCACCAGGACCTTGTGGGCGGGGTTCATGCGGCGGCCGGAATCGCGTAGTCGAACATCCGCAGCACGGCGGCATGGTCGAGGTCATCGTTGACCTGCGGAACCGAACAGACCGTAGCGGGCGCTCGATCGGCTTCGAGCAGGACCCGCCTTGCCGCTGTGTCGAGGCGGGAGATCACCAGATCGGACAGCACCTGCTCGCTGGCCTCTGAAGGCGGCGTCACTTTCAGCACCGCACCCCAGGCACAGAAGCGTTTCGCGTCCAGGTCTCGGGCTCCGACGAGTTCGCCCTCGGCGTTCCGCGCCATCCCGCCCTGGGTCCAGTTCTCGGGGTTTGCGATCAGCGCTCGCGCGTCGCGCAGCGCCTTGGACACATCGTCCACGTTCCGTTCTCCAACGTCTGATAATTGACGATTATCCGACGTTGCCTGCTCCTCAGGCCCGCCGGTGGGCCCAATCAGGGCCGATAGGCACGCTCGCGCGGGCCGCCCGTGACCGGTGCGGTCCCGACCTGCGCCGACGCCGTCTTCGGGTTCACGCGCCCGAACCAGCCAGCGTCGATCACCTCGAGCTGGCTGTGAACCACAACAGCGGTGCCCGGATCGTCCTTGAGCATCGGCTTGTCGACGTGGCCGGAGACCGTGAAGAAGACGCAGCCGTTGATGTAGGTCGCCCGCTTGACTGCGACACCTTCGGTGCCGACGATCACGTCCCTGACCTTGTCGCCGAGCTTGACGACGACACTCGCGTCGGCCGGAACGACGTCAATCGTCGGCCCGTCGACGACTTCCAGGTTGATCACGTCGAACGCCCAGCTGTCGGGCAAGGTCTTGCCATCGCCAAGAGGCTGGATCGCGTACTGAGATGCGCAGCTAAGCTTCTCAATATATTGATCCGCGATGCCCGTCACACCGCTGATCCTGTCGCGAACTGTCTTGCCCAGATACTCACTCATTACAATCTCCGAACGGTAATCCATGCGGTTTGCGCGAAATCGCGCATGCGTGGGCAAAAACTGATAGGGTAGGGGGTTCGTGGTTACGCTTGAACCCCGTCTCCGCTGGCTATCGGGGCCGGCTGGGGACTGCCTCGAAGGATCCGGACCACTTCCTCCGCGGTCTCAAGCGCTCGCACCGCGACATCGTCCTCGACGCTCAGCCCCAGCTTGCTGACTTCCGGATCCATCAGGTCGAGCGGCGAAACGTTCAGGAATAGAGCGGTGCGCTGCAGCGCGCTCGCCGACATGCAGTTGGTACCCTTTTCATATTTCTGCAGCTGGGCGGCCGACATCTCAAGATGTGCGGCAAGCTTGCGCTGCGTGACCCTCTTGGACCGACGGATCTCGGCGAGGCGCTCACCGAGCCGCAGATCGAAGTCGGTCGCTTTCTTGCCGGCCATTGCCTCTCCTTGCTCGACCGCCCTCGTGCGGTGGTCGCTGACTCCGTAATCTGGATGGGCCCGTCCGGAACGGCGAAGGGTTAAACCGTCCGGACGGGTGCCGGCGTCGTGGTTGGTGGGAGCAACCATGAAAGCAGAATTGCCTGCGCCCGCCAGCGAGTGGCTAGCATGAAATCGCGCATGCGCGCAAGCGCCTGCAAACGCAGGGTTCGTCCCAACACCCTCTAGGTGATCTCGCCAGGACGCGCTTGCGCTGTTTGCGTATTTGCGCTATTTCAATCGGAACGCAAACGGAGCCAAGCGTCGATCCGTGAAGAACGAAGCCTACTGGGACAAGGTAGACAGTGTGACAGCCCAGGTCCGCCAGCTTCAGGGCCTTCCAGTTGGGCTGGTCTACCACCTCTGGATGACCCGAGACACCGCTGGCGCCGAACCGATCCTCGGCTTCGACGTCGAAGCTATCAGAGCCTCTCTGTGGCTTGGCCTGCCGGGTTTCCGTCAATGATGGCCAAGCCGGACAGGAGGCTCGAGGCCGATCACGAGGCCGCCCTTGGGATCACCGCGGATGAGGCCGACGAACTGGCGGCCACGACCGCCACCGCCGTGATCGATCACCTCCAGAACGCATGGGAGGTCGTCTCCGCCTATCACGGAGCCGTCTCTCGATCCTCCATGGCGGCTGCCGTCGCCAAGATCGTGAAGGCGATGCTTCAGCGGATCGTCGTGACGGCGCCCGCGAATCCGGCGGTCCGCGCGGCGCTCTCGCGCGGCTTCGTGACGGTCACCCCGCCCCAAGGCGGCGTTGGCGCGACGCACGCGCTGTGAGCGCTGCCAGCGGCCCGCTGACATTCATCCAAGGCTTCCTGATCGGGCTGACGATCGGGCTGCTGACCATCGACATCTTCGAGCGCGTGCTGCGCGACTTCTCCGAGAGGGTAGAGCAATGGGTTGGTCCAGCGGGTCGGCTTTGATGCATGATGTGATCGAGGCGGTCAAAAAGAACGTTCGGATCACCGAGAAGCGGGTCAACATCTACTATGACCTGATCCAGGCTTTCCAAGAACGCGACGCCGACACCTTGGGTGAATGCCTGGACGTCGATCCGGCTTACGACCAGGCCTATGCCGAGCTCTTGGCCGTGAGGCGCACATGAGCTGCCTGGGCGATTTCGACGTCTCAATCAAGGGGGAGGCGATCGCCACCATCCGGAACACGGTTCAGGTCTTCCTCGACGGCCTCAAGGATCACGGGCCGATCTACGACAGCGAGGTCGTGGCGATTCCGGACCAGCCGGGGTGCTTCGAGATCCGGCGCACACTACCGTACCCGGAGCTGTTTTACGACATTCAGCTCTCCCCGGAGACCACCGGCAAGATGCCGGCCGGCGTGAAGATGTCCCGGCGCTCGCGCCGGCGTTGGCGCGGCAAGGGCAGCGCCTGGAACAGCCTCGTGAGGTCCCTTCTGTGATCAAGCCGTACATCCACGCCAAATCTTCCGCCCGGTCCTAGTCGGCGCAGGCGAAAAGAGCTGATTGGCGCCGACGCCGTGCCGCCCTCGCGGCGGCCGGCTCCAGCGAAAGCCGCGCGGGGCAGGGGCCGACAGAGCCCTCGCTTCCTGGCCAGACCGCCCTGCCCTCTGCAGGGGGAAGGCGGGTGCGGATCCCCGGCAGGTGCCGGATACGACCGCCAGCGAGCCTCGCGCGGCTCTCCCTGGAGCCCATCCAGGACGCCCGACAGGGCGGTCCCAACAAGAACAACGAGAAGGCCAGCAAGGCGCCGCTGGCGCGCTCCTGGCCATAAATCGGGGCCTACATGACCAAGCGCCGTACCGTTCCCCGCGAGTTCGGGGGCGGTGAGCCTACCTCCTACCGTGGCAAGCGCCCGAAGACCTTCGAGTCCGAGCGCAAGCCCGAGCCCATTCACCCGAAGACGCAGGCCCAGAGCGAGTACCTCGCAGCCCTGCGCAGCAGCGACCAGGTCGTCGTGCTCGGGCCGGCCGGCACCGGCAAGACCTTCCTCGCCGGAACCCACGCCGCCGACCAGCTGCGCACCAAGCGCCGCTCCAAAGTGGTGATCACCCGCCCCAACGTGCCCGGCGGCCGCTCGATCGGCTTCTTCCCGGGCACCCTCGAGGAGAAGATCGCCCCCTGGGTGCTCCCGCTCACCGAGGTGATGAAGGAACGCATGGGCACGGGCGCCTTCGAGATCGCGCTCAAGAATGGCGACGTCGAGATCGTGCCGTTCGAGGTGATGCGCGGCCGCACCTTCAAGGATGCCGTCGTCATCCTCGACGAGGCGCAGAACACGCTGCCCGGCGAGATCAAGATGTTCCTCACCCGGATCGGTGAGGACGCCCAGGTGATCATCAACGGCGACGTGTCTCAGACCGACCTGCGGGAGACCTCGGGGCTGCGCACCGCGATCCACCTGATCAAGAGCCTGCACCTCCCGATCCCGGTCATCGAATTCACGAAGGACGACATCGTCCGATCCGGCATCTGCGCGATGTGGGTCGATGCCTTCGACACGGCAAGGATCTGAGCCGTGGCTACCAGCAAAACCACCTTCAAGCCGACCAAGGTCCCCGCATCCGAGGTGACGAAGGCGGCTGCCCGGCGCCGGCGCAAGCTCCAGCACGAGGCCCGCCTGGGGAGCATCCAGAACGATCCGGCCCCTCCGGACGACCAAACATAGATGACCGCCGGAGCAGCCATCACCGCCGATGCCTGCTCCGGCTCAAAAACAAGAAGAAAAAACAATGACAAAGCCGACTGGCAACCCCCGCGGCCGCCCGCGCAAGACCGCGGTCGCAACGCCTACCGCCCCCGACGCGGACGCCACCGCCGCGCCTGCCGCGGCCACCAAGACCAAGGCCAAGGCCGAGGAGCGGCCCCGCTCGGACACCGTCGATGACGGATTCCTCGAGCTGAAGCTCCTTGAGCGCGACACGCCCAAGCGCCGGACCAAGCTCGAGGCCGATCCCGACACCCTGCGCTCCATCTTCCTGCTGGCCAAGCTGTTCTGCACTCAGGAGGAGACGGCGGGCTTTCTCGGCGTCGGCCGAGCGACCTTCCAACGGTTCCTCTACGACAACCAGGAGGCCAAGGAGGCCTGGGAGGACGGCCAGCAGCACGCCAAGATCAGTCTCCGTCGCAAGCAACTCGCGCGGTGCGACAAGTCGGACACAATGAACATCTTCCTCGGTAAGAACTACCTCGATCAGCGTGACGAGAAACACCAGACGACGCAGATCACGCACACGGTCGAGGAGCTCACCGAGGCGCAGCTGCGTGAGATCGCTGCCCAGGCCGTGGCTGAAGACAGCCGGCCCGCCCTGCACTGACGGTCCGAAAGTCGCGGCGTTTTTCGGACGGCGCGTCGGACACCCAACAACCAAGAAGCGGGCTAAACCGCTCAACGACGATAAGAAAACATGGACATCCGCATGGATGTCTCGCCGGCCGAGGCCGCGCAGGAGATCCTGCGCCGGCGCGCCGCGCGAGACTCATTGATCGCCTACACCGAATACACCCTCCCGAAGTACAAGGCTGATCCTTTCCACCACATCGTTGCCGAGGCCCTGGAGCGGGTCGAGGCGGGCGCCTGCAAGCGCCTGATGATCTTTGCTCCTCCGCAACATGGCAAGGCTTTGGCTGAAAATACGGAGGTTTTGACAGCAGAAGGCTGGAAAAATCACGGTGATCTACTATACGGAGACTATGTCTACCATCCGAATGGAAAGCCTGTCATGGTGATCGGTAAGACCGGCCCGTGTGACATGAATGTCCGCGTCGAACTGACCGACGGCACCGTTGTGCGCTGTCACGAAAACCATGAATGGACCGTCTTCGACCGCAGCGGCGGACGCCGTGGCTGGTTCACATACGAGACCAAACACTTCCTGAGGAAAACCAAGTTCGGCAAGCCGGTCGATCTCTTCGCAAGTGGCCGTGCGTCGTACCAGCTCCCGGTGCCGGAGCCCATCCAGGCACCGGAGGCGGACCTGCCGTTGGCGCCATACGCTATGGGCGCCTGGCTCGGCGACGGATCGTCGAAAGCGCCGTACATCACCCACCACCGGGATGATGTCGCCGTCGTGAATGCCATTGAGGCGCTCGGCTATCCAGTGAGCGGGCGCGTCGTCCATGCGACTACCGGCGTGATCACGACCCGCTTTTCTGGCCCGCGTCCGAACGTCCGCAGCGCCTTCTCGCAGGGCCTCAAGGACGCCGGCGTGCTTGGCAACAAGCACATTCCCCTGGCCTACAAGATGGCCTCGCTCCCGCAGCGCCTCGAGTTGCTCGCCGGCCTGATCGACACCGACGGCTACGTCTACGCCGACAACGGCCGTGTCGTGATTTCGACGGTCTCGACCGTGCTGGCGGCCGACATCGCCGACGTGGTGCGCTCGATCGGCATCCGGGCGACGATCCACGCCCAGGAGGCTGCGCTCTCGTCCTCAGGTATCCAGAGCACGAAACCGACCCTCCAGGTCAGCTTCACGCCGTCGATCCATATCCCGACGCGGCTCGCCCGCAAGGCGACCACGCACCTCCAGAGCCCGCGGCGGATCGGCATCAGGTCGGTCACGATCGAGAATGTCGGGGCCGTCGGCCACTGCATCCAGGTCGACAGCCCTGACGGCCTGTACCTCGTCACCCGCAACCTCGTCCCTACCCACAACAGCGAGCTCTCGACCCGGCGCTTCCCGTCGTGGTTCCTCGGCCGGAACCCCAGCAAGAGCATCATCTCGGCCTCCTACAACGGCGAGTTCGCGACCACCTTCGGCCGCGAGGTCCGCGACATCATCGAGGACAGGACCTACCAGCGGATCTTCCCCGGCGTCCGGGTCCGGGCCGACAACCGGTCGGCTTCGGAATGGCAGCTCGAAGGTCAGCAGGGCCAGGAGGGCAAGTATTTCGCGGTCGGTATCTCGACCGCCACCACCGGTAAAGGCGCCCACCTCTTCCTGATCGACGATCCGATCAAGGATCAGAAAGACGCCGACTCCTCCACGAAGCGGGAAGACCAATGGAACTGGTACCGCTCGGTCGCCTTCACGCGACTGCAGGAGGGCGCATCCATCGTGATGACGCTCACCCGCTGGCATTACGATGACATCGCCGGCCGGGCGCTCCAGCTCATGGAGCAGGGCAAGGGCCTGCCCTGGGAGGTCCTGGTGCTGCCGGCGCTCGCCGAGCCGCGCAAGGACGCCGACGGCCGGCCGATCCTGCTGCCTGACGGCACCGTCCCGGGCGATCTGCTCCGACGCCGCCCCAACGAGCCGCTGGCGCCCGGCCGCTACAGCCTCGAGACCCTGCTCGAGCGCCGTGAGGTCTCGGCCGAGCGGACCTGGTCCGCGATGTACCAGCAGCGTCCCATGCCCGAGGAGGGCGGGATGTTCCGCGTCTCGTGGCTCCTCGATCAGCAGGGGCCGCTGCCGACGAAGCGGACGCGGGTGCGCGCCTGGGATCTGGGTGCGACGGTGGATGGCGACTGGACCGTCGGCGTGCTCATGAGCCGTGATTCCGACGGGTTCTTCTACATCGAGAACGTGGTGCGCAAACGCGGCACCGCCAACGAGGTCGAGAAGCTGATCCTCGATACCGCCGCCGAAGACGGGCGCTCAGTGGCGATCCATCTGCCTCAGGACCCTGGCCAGGCCGGTAAATCGCAGGTCAGCTACCTGATCCGCAAGCTCGCCGGCTACCGCGTGAAGTCGCAGCGGCCCACGGGCCCAAAGGCGACCCGCGCCGAGCCGTTCGCATCCCAGTGCGAGGCCGGCCACGTCTTCCTCGGCCATGGCCACTGGCGCGAGCAGTTCCTCGACGAGCTCTCAACCTTCCCGCTCGGCACCCACGACGACCAGGTCGACGCGGCGGCCGATGCCTTCAACGCGCTGCTCGGGCCCCGGAAAGCCCAGGTCCGCAGCTGGTAACCCCCCCTCCCCTAAGAAGAAGAGCCGAAATGGCCGACACAATCAACGTCACCCAGCCTGCGGGTAAGACCGGCGATCCGTCACAAAGATCGGCCTCGAACCTGCTGATGCAGCCCCGCGTGAAGCTGATGCGCGACGTCTACGGCGGCACGCTCGCGATGCGGGCGGCCGGCGAGACCTACCTCCCGAAATACTCCCGTGAGACCCAGACGGCGTACGACGCGCGCCTCGCCTCGACCTTCGCGCTCAACAAGACGCGCGAGGCCGTGGACGCGGCCTCGGCCAAGCCGTTCAAGACCCTAATCGGGCTTGCCGGCAACACCGACTTGGACCTCGACCTCTGGGTCAAAGACGTCGATCTGCGAGGTAACCACCTGCACCTGTTCGCGCACCGCTACTTCAACGATGCGATGCTAATCGCGCAATCGCATATCCTGGTCGACTTTCCGACGACCACGAACCTGCCCAACCTGGGCGCACAGCAGAAGGCGGGGGTCCGGCCCTATATGAAGCTGATCCGCGAGGACGACACCCGGGCGATCTACTCCGAATATGTCGGTGGTGCGATCCAAGTGACGCACGCCCGTATCGCGAGCTCGCGGGTGGTCCGCACGGCCGACTTTAAGGAGGTCGTAATCAACCAGATCTACGTCCTCGAAGTCGAAGTTGGCGCCACGCAAGGGATCGTGCAGCTCTGGGAGCAGCCGGCGACGTCGGCCGGCGGCGAGTGGACGTTCGTGTCCGAGGTGCCGCTCATGCTGCCCAAGGTGCCGCTGGTGACCATGTATGCCGGCGAGCAGGAGGGGGACTATGTCTCCCGGCCGATCTTCTACGATCTGGCCAACAAGCAGATCGAGCACTGGATCTCGAGCTCCGATCAGCGCTCGATCCTCTCGGCTGCCCGCTTCCCCATGCTGGCCGCCTCCGGCGTCGAGCTCGATCCGGACGACGAGCAGGGCTTCGCGATCGGCCCGATGCAGGTGCTGTACTCGCCGGAGTCAGCCGGCCGTTGGTACTACGTCGAGCCGAAGGGCACGGCGATCGCCTCGGGCGCGGCCGACCTGACTTCGCTCGAGCTCCAGATGGACATGATGGCGCTCAACCCGGTCCAGCCGACCCACCGTCAGTACGTGCCGCAGAACGAGCGCGACATTCAGGAAACCCGGGTCCACTCCGTGATCCATGACATGGCGCTGTCCTGCCGGAAGGCGATCCAGCAAGCCATTCAGCTGATGGGCCTCTGGGTGAACCGGGACTTCTCGGCGGTCGACGTGTCGCTCAACGCCGATTTCTCGAACACCTCCGACAAGCTGGACCAGATCAAGGCCCTGCTCAGTGCGTTCGAGAAGGGCGCGGTCTCGCCCGAGACATGGGTTAAGGAGGCACGCGACCTCGACTTCTTCGCCGACGACTTGGACATGGTGGCCGAGGTCGCCGCGATCCGGGCCCGCATGGCGCTGATCGACGGCAAGAACACCGCCCGTGTGGTGCCCGACATCGGCGCCGCCGACACGGCAGCCGCGCCAGCCAACGACAACCCGACGGCCCCGGCCAACCAGAGCACGCCGCTGGCGGACTTCCCGGCCGGACAGCTTCGCCCAAAGAAGCAGGTTTGATCGCCCAGATGAGGGTCGCCCGGATCTTGGTCCGGCCGAAAGGTGAGCCTCCGGGTCTCATTCGGCGGCCTGCAGGGCCGCCGCCAGGGCGAATTCCTGGGGCGTTCGCCACCCCAGGGCGGTGTGAGGACGGCTCTCGTTGTAGTGCCGCCGCCACGTCTCGATCTTGCTCCTCGCGTCGGCCAACGACAAGAACCAGTTCGCGTTCAGGCACTCGTCGCGCAGCCGGCCGTTGAACGACTCGACCAGTGCGTTGTCGGTCGGCTTGCCAGGCCGTGAGAAGTCCAACGTGACGCCGTTCTCGTAGGCCCAGCGGTCGAGGGCTTTCGAGACGAACTCAGGCCCGTTATCGACCTGAATCGCGCGCGGTACTCCGCGCAGCAGCGCCAAGCGGGCGACGACAGCCACGACCTGCTCGCCTTTGATGCCCTGGTCGACCTCGATCGCCAGAGCCTCGCGCGTGAACGCATCGACGACCGTCAGAGCCCGCAGTCGGCGGCCGTCGAACAGCGCGTCGGAGACGAAGTCCATCGACCAGCGTTCGTTCGGCCGGAGCGCAGCAGGCTGACGCTCACGGTGTGCCGCGCTGACGTGCCGGCGCGGCCGCTTGAGCCGCAGGCTCAGCCCCTCGTCCCGGTAGAGACGGTGAACCCTCTTGTGATTCACCCGCCAACCTTCCCGGCGCAGCAGGATGTAGATCCGGAAGTACCCGTAGCGCACCCGGCTCTTGGCCAGATCACAGATGCGCATCCGCAGCGGTGCCTGATCGGGCTTGGTCGAGCGGTAGCGGATGCCCGACCGGCCGACGCCGAGCGCGGCGCAGCTGCGCCGCTCGCTCACCCCGTGCGCCTCCTGAACCTGGTGCACGAGCTCGCGTCGCCGAGCAGGCGTCAAAGCTTTTTTGCGAGCACGTCCTGCAGGATGTGCTTGTCGAGGCTCAGATCGGCGACGAGCTGCTTGAGCTTGCGGTTCTCGTCCTCGAGCTGCTTCAGCCGCCGCAACTCGCCCGTCCCCAAGCCACCGTAGAGCTTCTTCCAGCGGTAAAACGTCTGTTCGGAGATGCCCATCCGGCGCAGCACCTCCGCGACCGGTGTCCCGGTCTCGGCCTGCTTCAGCGCGAAGGCGATTTGTTCTTCAGTGAACCTGCCCTTCTTCACGGCTCTGTTCCTCCCATCAGGGTCTCACACAACCGGAAAACTCGCACTCACGCCGGACCAAAGCGATGGGGGGACGTCACCTTCGTTCGGGCTCATCCTGCGGTGACCGCAGCGATCATCGGACCGCGCACGATGGAGCAGCTCGACGGACTGTTGAGCGGCGCTGACGTGATGCTCTCCGGGGACGTCCTGGACCGGATCGACGCCATCGTGCCGCCCGGCGTCGACCTCAACACGGCGGACGCCTACGCGGTGCCGCACCCGGCGACCGTCCGGAAGGAACTTAGGCGGCGAGCCGCGTAGATCGAGCGCGGAGGAGGTCCGCTTCGGACCTCGACCGCCGCTAAGCAGACGGGCTGCAATCCACCCGTAACGGTCATTCCGGAAGCGACCCAGGTTGGCCATGCGGATCACCGTCGGCGTTTCCCGAAAGCCGCCATTCGTCCGCCGTCCGACAACGTCGCTTCGGGATGGGAAGCAGGCCCCCGTCCTTAGCCCTCGCAAGCGAAATGCCCGACGCTAAGGCGCTTACTATTCACGCTATGGGAACAAGGGAAGGTTGAAACGGTAACCCAGCGACCTAGATCGGTTGTGCACAATCTAGTTTGAAAGGGCAAAGATGGATCTGGCACAGATCATGGCACGGATAACGGTAGCATTGGGCGTCTCCCTCAGCGGCCCCGAGGTTACGAATGATCCCGCCGATGATCATGTCAAAGCTTTATCTGAATGTGCCGAGCTACTGGAGTGCTTCAAAAACATTGACGATGTCGCTCGTCGACGAAATTGCATAAGCTATGTAAAGACCGTAAGCCAACTTCGACGCCAGATATAGAGATATGCTTTCGCCGATAACCATATTAAGTAAATAATATGGATAATTAACCTCCTGCTCTAAATCAAAAAATCTAAGATTATCAGATATGGTTCCAAATAATTGCGCACGATAATTTGATTAAGCAATTTTTCATTTATTATAGACAGGGCTCGGATGATTATATTTTGTCAGGAGCATGGAAGACCAGTCGGCCCTGCTTCAGATCCTCGCAATGAGCCTTAACATCCCGATAAAAAGTTTTTACGCGCTGGACGCCACAGATGAGCAGCGTAAGCATCGTGTGGAGATTGGCGAACTTGTGGAAGCCTTCGAGAAGATAGAAGGTCATATCGCCCGACACCGCTGCATCGACTACGTGAAGGCGGTAGCCAGCGCGTTTAGATAAGCGCTGGTCAGACCAGGCGTGGTGGCAACGTCCGCATCACGCCATTGCCGCTCGAAAGTGGACCGGCAGAAAACCACCCGGAACGGTCATTCCGGAAGCGACCCACCGCAGTCGTTCATGGCAGCATCCGCGCTTGCCGGAAGCGGCCGTTAGTCGACCTTCTCAGGGAGCGGCGGCCAGCGATGTGAAAGGTCGGTGCCGCGAGCAAATTCGAAGGAGAACACGAACTCCCGTAGCGCGCCGGGCTCGTCAATCTCCTTCGCGAGCTTGATCTTCAGCGATTTCATTATCGGCAACAGCGTGTCTGGTGGAAACACCTTATAGGCCCCATCCTGACGCGCGAGCCGCTCCTCGCCTTTTGCGAGGTCCTGCACAAGGTAGAACTCCACCGCGATCAGCAGTGACCGGTCCTGAGGCTTATCCATACCTCATTTTCGCAGCCAACCACCGCGTCTGCAACGGGTTGCCTACAAACCTGCTATGACTTCTCAGCCCGGCTCATGGCAGGCCACGCACAGCTTGTTACCGTCCGGGTCGCGGAAGTAAGCTCCGTAGTAGTTCGGATGATAGTTCGTCCGAAGCCCTGGCGGTCCTTCGTCTACACCTCCGGATGCCAGCGCCAAGGCGTAGCAGCGGTCAACAACCTCACGCGACCGAGCCAAGAACGCCGTCATAGGTCCGTTGCCTGGATCGGGGTGCTGCTTGTTCCAGGGCCAGCCGACGATGAACAGGGGGCGCTCAGCATCTCCGGGCTTCCAGGCGATCCATCCGTCCGTCAGTTCGATGTTTCTGACCTGGAGGCCGATCTCACGTAGCAAGGGCTCGTAGAAGCACCGAGCCTTGTCCAGGTCGGACACGCCCACATGAATGTGTGACAGGAACGACATGCCACGGTCTCCGAACGTGGCGCTCATTATTGCTCAGGCAGGCTTCGTCCGCAAAAAGTCTTGAGCGGCCCCCGGAGCCATATCTGCTTAGAAGCTTCCGCCGTCCGGAACCGGACGGGCAGGAAACCACCCCAAGCGGTCATTCGGCTTGCGACCCAAGGCAGTCATGCGGACCGATGTCAGCCTTTGCCAAAAGCCGACATTCTCCAGCCGTCGGACGATTTCGACATGGGAAGGTTTAGTTGGCGACTGCCCGCTCCGAGCCACTGTCGCATAAGAGCTAACGTTTGATCTTCAAATCTCTAATACCAGCCCAGAACCTGCGCGAGCTATACGCTCAGTCCAGTCATTCAGCCCTCGCCCGCTCGCCCAGTGAGGGGCTATCACAGAGCATATTTACGGACCGACCCGCCTTAGTTGCCCAATGTGAATTTAGTACATATCACTATGTCTTGCTTTCTTGATTTTTTTCAAAACCGCGCTTTATCCAATTTATGATTTCAGCCAGTATTTCGTCCGTTTGTAGAAGGGGTATAGCAAAAAGGGGTGAAAGAAATGCAATCATTACCCAAGTAGGTGCGAACTGTTTTAATATGTAAATCAATAATGCCACGGCCGCAGCGGTGGACACTACAAGCCAAATTCTCACAAATCCGCCAAACTTATTCATCTAGTTATTCCTATTTATGCAGTCTTTGCAGGGACATTTGCTGCCCTGGTTTCAACAAGGAACCATGTGTATATTTGTAAGTTTTTTAAGATAGCAGATCGTTCGCGGAACATCTGATGATGCTGCACTAATCGCATCGCTACAAGCTCCTAGCTACCTTTGCGCCTATTAATAAATCGAATAAATCGGCCTTGCGGTGCTGACGCGCACACTCGATGGAATGGTCGAATTTTTATAACCTTTATCGAAAGTTGATGCATATCTCGGATTTTCGGCCGCAATGGAATTTGCACCAAGAGCGCCGCCGATCCTGGGCTGGAGGTGCAAGATGGCTTACGGACGGCCGATACTGGGAAACGCCAAGATCCATCGGCGCGACTGAGACGGCTCGTGAGTGGGCACGCCGACCATTTCCGTTATCGTGCATTGTTGCCTGGAAGCGGACCGGCAGAAATCCACCCCAAGCCGCCATTCTGATAGCGACCCAGTTAAGCCGCTTGGACCGTGGACGGCGCTCCCGCCAAGCGGTCGTTCGTCTTTACCTCCGTTCCACAGCCGAACTGGTGTCGATATGTCCTTCCCAGTTTTTGAATTTGGGCGGAGTGAAAGGCGCCCGCTGGGATGCAAGTCCTGATTCGTCGATGCAATTTAATTCGTTCAATAATTGATAAGCATTATTTGACGTGCGAATAATCACATCTCATATCGACGGCTGAGATTTAAGATTTGACGCCTTACGACGTACAGCATTGCATGAAGGTTACCCATGCCGCTGTCCTATTCCGCACGCCTGCGGCGTGATCTCCGCGATTGGCAAGAACGCGGCTTGCTCCAGCCGGAGCAGGCTGAACGCATCGCCGCTCACGCCTTCGCACCGCGCGGTTTGAAGCGCCTACAGGCCGCCCTCTCCCTATGCATCCTCCTGCTTGTGGCTCCATCAATAATCGCGTTCGTGGCAGCCAATTGGTCCGCGAT